>Ga0209002_10002098_pt1 | contig 16137 bp, 15 predicted proteins | sample Rifsed16ft2_FD_184010 | JGI IMG/M metagenome (GOLD analysis project Ga0209002, IMG submission 184010) | Soil microbial communities from Rifle, Colorado, USA - sediment 16ft 2 (version 2) | ecosystem: Environmental > Terrestrial > Deep subsurface > Rock core/Sediment | place: Rifle, Colorado...
TCTTACCACCCTCTGTGGCGTAGTATTTCTTGAACCCAAAAAACGCTCCATAGGCCGAAACTCCAATGAGCCACCACCATCTCTGGAGGAAATTGCTCATGGCTATAACTATCTGGGTAGGCATCGGCAATGCCTGGCCGAAGTCCGCAAACATCGATGCGAATATCGGGATAACGAATACCAACAGACCTACTATAACTACCGCAGCTATGCTGATAATACTAATAGGGTACACCATGGCCCCTTTGACCTGGCTCTTCAGCTTCATGGCCTTTTCTATATATGCAGCAAGCCTGTTGAGGATGGTGTCAAGTATACCGCCGACCTCTCCGGCAGCCACCAGGTTGACGTAAAGATTGTCAAAGACCATAGGGTGTTTCTTTAACGCATCGGCAAATGTGGAGCCGGATTCAACATCGCCCTTTACCTGAGTCAGTACAGCCTTAAAACCCTTGTTCTCCTGCTGCGAAGAAAGTATATCGAGGCACTGAACAAGTGGGAGGCCTGCATCTATCATTGTTGCAAACTGGCGGGTGAAGACAACCAGGTCCTTTGTGGATACCTTTACCTTAGTGGTTTTGGTCTCACTGGTCTTGACCTTTACCGATGTAGATATAATCCCCTGTTTTGAAAGGTTGGCATTAACGGCCGTCTCATTAACGGCCTCCATCTCCCCTTTCTTTACCTCACCTTTCCTGTTCTTACCTTCCCATGTAAAAACGGGCATAATGCCTCCATTTCGTAAGCTGTGAGCTGTTAAAAACAACTGTTTGAATTTGTCGGCTTAAGGTTCACTGCTCACGGTATTTTAAGGTTTTTGCATCGGCGGCCTTGCCCCAGGCCCTGAAGGAACTGCTCCTCCAAGTATCTGTCTCAACTCATCAGGATCGGTAGTGCTTCCCATGGCATCATCAAGGGTTATAAACCTTTTCTGATAAAGGGAGGCCAGGGACTGGTTCATAGTCTGCATTCCGAACCTGGACTGTCCCACCTGCATCTGGGAGTATATCTGATGTATCTTGTCTTCCCTGATCAAGTTTCTTATTGCAGAGTTCGGAATCATTACTTCAAGAGACAAACACCTTCCGCCGCCTATCTTTGAGACAAGGGTCTGAGAGAGGACTCCCTCCAGGACAAAAGAAAGCTGAGCCCTGACCTGGGACTGCTGACCCGAAGGAAAGGCATCTATCATCCTGTTCATGGTCTGGACACAGGAGTTGGTATGCAGGGTGGCAAAGACCAGGTGGCCCGTCTCGGCAACTGACAGGGCTGCCTCGATGGTCTCCAGGTCTCTCAGCTCCCCGATAAGCACAATATCAGGATCCTGCCTCAGTATGTATTTAAGCGCCTTCTTGAAACTCTGTGTATCCGCCCCTACCTCCCTCTGATTAACAACACATCCCTTATGAGGGTGGAGAAACTCTATCGGGTCCTCTACAGTGATTATGTGGCCATGGGTCTCCGTATTTAACTTGTCGATCATTGCAGCCAGTGTGGTTGACTTACCGCTTCCTGTCGGCCCCGTGACAAGCACCATGCCCTTCGGTTTTTTACATAAGTCATTAACAATGGGGGGGAGCCCAAGCTCCTGAAATGTCCTTATCTGGAAAGGAATCGCCCTGAAGGCCGCTGCAACAGCTCCCCTCTGCATAAAGATATTGGCCCTGAATCTGGAGAGGCTCTTTACGCCGAAAGAGAGGTCGAGTTCGTTTTCCTCCTCAAACTTGTGTTTCTGGGCATCAGTCAATATGCTGTAGCACATCTGTTTCGTTTCAACAGGAGTGAGCGGAGGGATGTCCAGCGGCACCAGTTCACCGTCTATCCTGATCTGTGGTGGGCTTCCTGTTGTTACGTGAAGGTCAGAGGCTTTCCTGTCCATCATTATTTTAAGCAGTTCATGCAGATTCGCCATTTAATCTCCTTATAAAACAGTTGTTAGACGTCAGTATTAGTGTTAGACATCTAACATCTAACATCTAATTACTATTCTTTTACCGAACACCTTACCACCTCTTCAGGTGTTGTAACTCCAGCCATCATTTTTTTTATGCCGCTCATTCTCAAGCTGTCCATCCCAAGCCTTGAAGCCTCTCGCCTTATTTCGGCAGTGGATGCGCCATTTAGTATCAGTTCCTTGATCTCATCATATATCGGCATGACTTCGTACAGGGCTATCCTGCCTTTGTACCCGTTGTTGCAGTTGGAACACCCTTTTCCCTTATAAACGGTAAATGTCCCAATCTTGTCCTTAGGTACCCCTAAGTCCAAAAGGGCGTGCTCCGGGACATCAATGGGCTCCTTGCACTCAGTGCATATCTTCCTGGCAAGCCTCTGGGCCAGGATCAGGTTTGTGGCAGAGGCAACAAGAAACGGCTCTATACCCATATTAAGGAGCCTGTTTATCGTTCCAGGGGCATCGTTGGTGTGAAGGGTGGAAAGGACCATATGGCCGGTCAAAGCGGCTTTAACTGCGATCTCGGCAGTCTCAAAGTCCCTGATCTCTCCCACCATTATTATGTCAGGGTCCTGCCTGAGGAACGACCTGAGGGTGGCTGCAAAGTTTAACCCTATATCCTCCTTCATCTGTACCTGGTTTATCCCTTGCAGATTAAACTCAACAGGGTCCTCGGCAGTTATGATGTTTTCTGATTCCTTGTTCAGTTCACTCAGGGCAGAGTAAAGGGTAGTTGTCTTTCCGCTGCCTGTAGGGCCGGTAACAAGGACCATCCCGAACGGCTTATGGATGGCGTGCATGAAGTCCTCAAGCTGCTTTTCCCCAAACCCGAGCTTCGTCATGTCAAGCTGGAGGTTTGACTTGTCGAGGAGACGCATGACGACCTTTTCGCCGAAGAGGGTAGGAAGCACAGAGACCCTGAAATCCATCGTCTTCTTGGCACCCATCTTCAGCTTTATCCTGCCGTCCTGGGGGAGCCTCCTCTCCGCTATGTCAAGGGAGGCCATGATCTTTATCCTCGAAGTAATAGCATTCTTTATCTTAATAGGGAGACCCATAACTGTCTTGAGGGAGCCATCAAGGCGGTATCTGACCCTGAAACTCTTTTCGTAAGGCTCTATATGGATATCGCTTACCCCGGTCTTTGCCGCCCTTATCAGGATACCATTCACAAGCTTGATAATAGGCGCCTCAACTTCGCCAGTTAACGCCTCTTCAGAGACTTCCTCCTCAACGACATCCACATCATCTATCGCACCATGCACCAGGGAGTCAAAGTCATCCACATCAACCACACCGCCGGTATCAAGATCATCATTAAACTGGTCTCCCTGCTCCTTATCGTCCATGGAGTAATCCTTGGCGTCTAACTGGAGCTTTTTCTCCTCCTTCCCCTTCCCGCCGCCCCCCATGTAATATTTTTTGATGGAGTCTATGATGGAGCCTTCTGCGGCGACAACCGCCTCGATATTGTATCCGGTCATGAACTTGATGTCGTCTAAGGCAAAGATGTTGGATGGGTCGGACATGGCCAGGATTATGGTGGAGCCGGCCCTGTTTACAGGGATTATCATATATTTCTTGGCAACCTCGAGAGGTATGAGTTTTATCAGGGACGGGTCTATATCGAATTCTGAAAGGTTTATGGCAGGCACATTGTACTGCTTGCTAAGAAATGCGGTAAGCTCCTCTTCCTTGAGGAAACCCAGTTTAGTCAGGTTGAACCCCAGCCTTCCGCCGGTAGCCTTTTGCTCACCCAACGCCTGCTGGAGCTGTTCCTGAGTAATTAGGTTTGCTTTTACTAAAAGTTCTCCAAGCCTGCTTGACATATCCCCTCAAATTGTTATAAGCCGCTAAATATTAAATAATTTTGCGGGCTTTGTCAAGATTATACTGGCAATTACCTGACAAATTCATCAGGGAATAACTCGGCCATGTGCTCCCGGACGCACCCTTCTATCTCAGCTGCAGTGGAAAAGGCCATGACATCTCTCAACAGTTTTTTTGCTTCGCTTGCAGACATTGCCCTTACAATCTTCTTGACCCAGGGGATAACAGGCGCATTCATTGAGAGCTCATCCAGCTCCAACCCGAGCAGGATTGGCACATAAGCTGGTTCCCCTGCCATCTCGCCGCACATGCTTACCTTGATCCCTGCGGCATGGGCCGAGTCCACTATACCTTTTATTATCCTGATTATTGCCGGATGCAGCGGCTCGTACAGATAAGCCACATGCTCATTCACCCTGTCTATGGCCAGGGAGTACTGGATAAGGTCATTTGTACCTATACTGAAGAAATCTACCTCCCTTGCCAGAATATCGGCAATAGACGCAGCGGAAGGGATCTCCATCATTATACCGACCTCCATCTCCCTGTCGTACGGTATACCTTTAGAATCAAGTTCCTTCCTTACCTCTTCCAATATCCCCTTGGCCTGCCTGAGTTCCTGCATACCGGATATCATAGGGAACATTATTTTAAGCTTTCCATAGGCGCTGGCGCGTAGTATCCCCCTCAGCTGGGTCTGGAATAACTCAACCTCTTTAAGAGAAAACCTTATCGCCCGAAGTCCCATGGCCGGGTTTATCTCCTCTGCCCACTCGATATGTGAGACCATCTTGTCTCCCCCCATATCCAGTGTCCTTATGGTTGCTGAATATGGGGCAACCCCTTCTGCCAGCTTCCTGTATGTCTCAAAGTGGTCTTCTTCAACAGGCAGCTTCTTACCCATATAAAGGAATTCAGTCCTGTAAAGCCCGATCCCCTCTGCGCCGTGTTCCCTCAGTGAAGGTATCTCTTCCGGCAGTTCAATATTGCCTGCAAGCCTCACAGAATGGCCATCCTTAGTCACAGCCGGCAGGGACTTGAACCTGAGCAGCTCCTCCTCAAAATACTGGTAATTCTGGCTCCTTTCAAGGTAGGCCTTAAAAACGCTCTTTGGCGGGTTTATTATGACTACCCCCGTCATTCCGTCCAGCACAATGATATCCCCAGGCATTATCTGTTGGGTTACGTTATCAAGGCCTACTACCGCAGGGATCTCTAGGGACCTGGCAACTATTGATGTATGAGATGTCCTACCCCCTATATCGGTGACAAAACCAAGGATTTTATCCTTTTTCATCTGAGCGGTATCGGATGGGGTAAGGTCATGGGCGACTATAATGACCTTTTCCTTTATATGCGAGAGCCCGTCATGCTTCTTCCCTACCAGGTTTCTAAGGATCCTTTCCCCTATTTGCTCTATATCACTCTTCCTCGCCCTCAGGTACTCATCCTCTATCCTGTCAAATATCATGGAAAGGTTGTGCATATGCCTCTTCAGCGCCCCTTCCGCTCCGATAAGCCTTTCCCTGATGTTTTTTATAGTGTCATCAATCAGCATCTTGTCTTCAAGGATAAGGAGGTGGGCGTCTATGATGTAGACATGCTCCTTGGCGCTCTCCTTGAGGAGCTTCTCCTTTACCCTTTGGAGTTGTAACTTGGATTGCTCCACGGCCCTCCTGAAGCGGGTTACCTCTTTTTCCACCTGGGCCTTCTTGATAGGCCTTTCTTCAACCTCGACCCGTCCCCGCTCTATCAGATGGGCCCTGCCAATGGCAATTCCAGAGGAAACCCCGATCCCCTTGAGGATTATGTTCTCCCTTTTCTTAGGCAATCAGTCCTCCACACTTTGAATTCACTCTTCCCCAAACCCTTTAGCAACCAGTTCTTCGAGGGTATTCATCGCCTCGACACAGTCCTCACCCTCAGACCTTACATTTATGGTGCTACCCTTCTCAGCCGCTAACATCATCAACCCCATGATACTCTTGCCGTTTACCTCCACATCGTCCTTCTCAACCCAGATTTCTGAAGAGAATTTACCGGCTGTCTGGACAAAGGTTGCAGCTGCCCTGGCATGAAGGCCTAACCTGTTAACAATGGTAAATATCCTTTTTTCCATTTAATACCGATTGGCCTCCAAATAATAAACATTTTAGTGCGCTGGTATAATACCAAGTAAGCTTTCAATAATCATAATTTTAATATTTGAAAGCAACTTGGTATAAAAATCCCCTGTCTTTCATAAGAACAGACCCAAAACTATCGACACTACAACTGCTATAACCGCCAGTACCTCAACCCTTATTCCCTTTTCCAGCCCCCGGTAAAAACCAAAGACTGAAAATATTACAATCGAGGAGGCCCATAGGTGGTTGCCACCCAACTCTCCCCTCCCTAACACGATAAAAAGGAGAACGGAAAGAAGAAATCCCGAAAGAAATAGAATTCCTCTTTTTATCCTTTGAGCCTTGCCAGGTATATCGAGTAATATTATAGTACTTACAATGCCAATACCCATCCTATGTCCCATAATCATACCGTAACCCCTTATGAATATATGGGGTAAATTATAAACAACAAGGAAGACAACAGGTGCCCATACGAACCCCAGAAGCGCAAAAATGACTCCGCAAACTGCCGCCAGTGGTCTCAGGGAACTCCAGAACAGGGAATCGCCGAGAGCCCCGTAAGCCCCCATGAGAGCACTCTTTAATCCTTTAATATCATCGTCAGACGCCCCATCCTCTTCCAGCCTGATTGATGCTCCTATTATTGCAGGGGCCATATAAGGATTAGTATTGAAAAACTCCAGGTGCCTCCTGCATGCCTCCTTAAACTTATCCTCTGTTTTATGAATTGCCCTTATCGCTGGGACAATGGAATAGAAAAAACCAAGACTCTGCATCCTTTCAAAGCTCCAGGAGGACTGGATCAAAAAAGACCTGAAAAATGCGCTTCTTATATACCCCATCCGAACCCCTTAAGGGACATTTATACCAAGTTGCTTTCAAACATCCACTATTAAGCCTAATGAAAGCTTACTTGGTATTATACCTGAGCATTCAAAAGCCTTTATTTGAATGCGAATTGGTATAAGATCGTCCCAATGAGAAACCCTGCTAAAAAGATCGGCGCCATACTCTTTCCTTTTCCTGTCCTCAGTAGAACAGCTATCCCTAAAGAAATAAAAAGATAGAAAGATAAGTAAAAACCATTTACAAGGCGTTCAGAGTTAGGGAGCAACGGATATAAGGTCTTTACAACAGGAAGACCAAGACCGATCAGTGCCAGCAAGGAGAAAAATGATGCCATAAAAAAAGAAAAAAGTCCCTTTAGATTCTCTCTGTCTATATGCGCAAAATTTCCGACTCGTGCCAATCCATCGGCGTTCAGAGCAAATTTACGGTTATAATTCCTGACGAATATATCTACCCTTTGTCCGGCAATTGACAGGGGTATAGATACTAATATGGAAAAGATCATTATGGGAAGGTATAAGGCCGAAGTCACACCTATATCTCTGCAGGCAGTTATGCACACAGATGTAGCAATGACAGCAGCAGTAGTCTCATTAGGTGGGATAGAGCCCCCTACCGGAAGTGCCCCTATCCAAAACAATTCCAGCACACATCCTATAGTAAGCCCTGTAACCGGGTCACCCAGAACGAATCCCACAATAGGCCCGGCAACAATAGGCTGGGATACCATCATCTGAAGGAAGGCCGTTCTGTCAAGGGATATCAAAGCCCCTACAAGAGCAACTATTAAAACATCTGACATATCCATTCCCTTTACATCTAATCACTTTCTTTTAACAACCTCCCATATATCGCGGGGCGCATCTGAAGGGACACATCTCATCACTACTTTAATCCCTTTATCAGTAAGGGCATTGAGGTTCTCCAGATCGGCCGTGTCTACAGAAACAGACGGTGATACATGTAACTTGCCCGGGCAGAAGTGAATATTCCCAACATTAAGCTCTTCCAGTTTAAGCCCGAGCTTCACTGCCTTCAAGGCATCCTCTGTTGTGCCGAACAAAATAACTACCCTTGAGTTGTCAAACTCTCCTCCCAGTAGTCGCTTAACTGCATTCTCGACCTCCAGCGTCTGAATGCTTAGCCCGCATGTTCCACAGGTCTCCATAGCCATCTTTTGAACAGGGTTCCTGGCAGCGGCGTCACTGGCTACAATTATACAGGTCGCTTTTGTATAAGGGATCCATCCTTCCAGTATCTGCCCATGTACAAAACGGTTATCTATCCGTGCAAGCACTATTGACATATACACCCTTTCGCATTCAAAATAATATTAATTGTAGTCCGGGTACAATACCCGTCCGGGTATAAATACCAAGTAAGCTTTCATATTAGCGATAATTATATATCTGAAAGCAACTTGGTATTACCTCTTTGCAGACTTCATTGTAAGTATCTCACTGGCCAGAGAAATACTATTCTGGCCATATTCTTTTATAAATGACGCCAACTCTTTAAGAGTCTTACCTTCCCTCGACATGGATGCCTTTATTACCATCGGGAGGTTCACCCCTCCGATCACCTCTGTCTTTCCCTCATCCAGAAACGAGAGCCCTAAATTAGACGGAGTACCGCCAAACATATCTGTAAACAGAATAACTCCATCCCCTTCGTCTACATCTTTTATCGCCTTTTCTATCTCCTTTCTGACCTCCTCCACTGCATCGCTTCTCTCTATGCATACAGGTATAACCCCTTTGGCCTGTCCTACGATATCACTTGCGACCTTAACAAACTCCTCTGCCAGTCTCCCGTGAGTTATTATCACAATACCTATCATGGTTCCTCCAAAACCTGCATGAAGGATTAAGGGGTAAGCTTAATCCTCTAATCCTCTAATCCTGCTTTTCTACGCCTTTGCAATGTCCCTGTGCAATACCTTTACCTTGTGCTTGCCGCCCTCCATGGCCTTTCCAGTTTCATTTGCTATTGCAACCGACCTGTGCCTCCCTCCGGTGCACCCGATAGCAATTGTCAGGTAAGCCTTTCCTTCCTTTTCGTAAAGAGGAATAAGAAACTTTATCAGGTTTAGAAACTTGGACATAAACAAGGAAGACTCCTCAGAATCCATGATGTAGCCTATCACCTTTGGGTCTTCACCTGTGAGCCCCTTCATCTCGGCAACAAAATATGGGTTTTTAAGGAATCTGACATCCATGACAATGTCTGCATTAAAGGGAAGGCCGTGGCTGAAACCAAAGGAAAGTAAGTTTACTACCAGCCCTCCCTCCCTTGACTTATCGCCATAGCTCTGAAATACAAGCTCCCTTAACTGATGGACGTTCAGCGCAGTAGTATCTACAATCCTGTCTGCAATCAGTCTTAACTCGGAAAGTTCCTCTCTCTCCCTGCTTATTCCGTCTATTGCGGTTTCGCTACCAGCAAGGGGATGTCTCCTCCTGGTCTCGCTGTACCTTTTCAGAATCACCTCGTCGGATGCATCAAAAAAAAGCAGCTCTATGTTGTACCCTTCTTCCCTTAGCCCCTTTACAGTCTTACTATATTCCTTAAGAAAATCTCCCTCTCTTGCATCCATGACAAGGGATACCCTGTTTATTCCTCCTGAAGACAGCTGGCATACCTCAAGAAACTTCGGCAGCAAGGTTACCGGGAGGTTATCCACACAGAAATAGCCCAAGTCCTCCAATGCCTTGACTGCCGTACTCTTGCCCGAACCTGAAAGCCCGCTTATCACAACAATCTTCAGCTTTGTCATTGCGTCTTCCCCTTGCCCTGAATCCTCTGCATAAGTGCATCCTGAAGCTCTCTGGCAGAGTGCCTTCCAGTCTTTTTAAGGAGATGGTTCCTGGCAGCCACCTCTATTATAGTTGCCATATTTCTGCCCGGCCTTACCGGCACCCGCAGGTGAGGAAGGTCAACCCCAAGAATAGAGTACTTCTTTTCATCAAGCCCCAATCGTTCATGTTCTTCCCCAGACCACTCCATCAGTTCTACAACAACCTCTATATCCTTTTCATCACGCACTGCCGTTATGCCGAAGAGGTCTTTCACATTTATGATACCAATTCCCCTTATCTCCATATGGTATTTTATCAGCTCTGTTCCCTTTCCTACGAGAGAAGAGGGAAGATTTTTTTTTATCTCTACCATGTCATCGGCCACCAGCCTTTGTCCTCTTAACACAAGGTCAAGGGCGCACTCGCTTTTTCCTATCCCGCTCTTCCCAAGAAGAAGTATTCCAACCTCCAGGACATCAACAAGGACGCCATGCACGGCAACCGTTTCCGCGAGTCTGTCCTCCAGAAATTTGGTTATCCGGTTTATCAGGACGGAACTCAACAGCTCTGTCCTTAAAACAGCTATTCCCTTTTTATTTGCCTCCTGAGTCAGGAATCTTGGAACGGGCAGGCCCCTTGTGATAACAAAGCAGGCGATATCTCGGTTGCACAGATTCTTTATCGCCGCTTCCCTTTGTTTTTCTGATAGGGTTGAGAGGTAAGACAATTCGACAGACCCCAAGACCTGGACCCTGTCGGGATGGATTTGTTCTAAATAGCCCGCCAGGGCTAGTCCGGGCTTCTGTACCCTCGGGACTGTAACTTCTTTTGAAAGCCCGCTTTTTCCTCCAACAAGCTTGAGGCCCAGTTGGTATTCGCCATCCTTCAGGATATCTGCTACCTTTACGGCTTTCATTTCTCCCCTAAAAACTGCAAACCACAGAGACCACAGAGATAAATTTTGAGTATAAAACCTTTTAAAACCCTTTTCTTCTCTGTGTCCTCGTAAGTTTGATTTTAAAAATTATAGGGCTTTTTAAAGTCATCTTTTGAGTGCACGGAGAAAAAAGGTTTAAAATAAGTTTTTCTTTTGGTATTAAAAGGGTTCCTCTGGGTGCTCTGTGGTTCGATTGCAGGATTTAGGTCTCCATTTAGGACTTCTCATCCCCTTCCGATATTAGTCTGTAGATATCTTCCCTGCTTTTGGCTTCCAGGAAGGCCTTTCTTCTTGAAGGCCCCTTAAGCAATCTCGAAATCCTTGCAAGGGCCTTAAGATGAGGCCCAGCCATCTCCTCCGGTGCCACAAGCATAAAGAATATATGAACCGGCTTTCCATCTATGGCCTGAAAATCTACCCCCCGGGAACTCCTCCCAAAAGCTGCCATCATAACCTTTACATCTTTTAGCTTTCCGTGCGGGATGGCAACGCCATCGCCGATCCCTGTACTTCCAAGTTCCTCCCTTTCTGCCAATGCCCGGACTAACTGCTCCTTAAGAGGACTCCCGCTAACCCTGACAATAATTGACGCCAGTTCTTCAAGAACCCCTTCCTTGGTATCTGACCTTAGTTCTTCAACAACCGCATCGTGGCCAAGTATCTCAGTAATCTTCATACCTTGATTCCCTTGGCTCAGACAACAGGTTCGATAAGTCCGTAGTTCCCGTCTTTTCTTTTATATATGACGTTAACCTTTTCGGTGCCAGCATTAGTGAAGACCAGAAAGTTGTTGTGGAGAAGGTCGATTTGCATTGCGGCCTCCTCCAGGGTCATAGGTTTTACCCTATAGTCCTCAACCTTTATTATCTGGGGCTCCCTCGCCTCCTCAATACTCTCTGAGGAAATTATGCTTGCCGTTGCTGCCTTGGCAGGGATCGTATGAAGGGGCCTCTTCCCCAGGATCTTGTCCTTATACTTCTTTACCTGCCTCTCCATCTTTTCCACAACCAGGTCTATGGCAGAATACATATCCTCCCTTGTCTCCTGGCCATTTATGGTAACCCCGCTGGCATTCATGGTCACTTCAGCTGTGCGCCTGTTTTTCTCCACCGAAAGTATTACATGGGCATCCAGAATGCTGTCCAGATATTTACTCAACCTGCCAACCTTCTCCTTTGCGTAAGCCTCTAAGGCATCCGAACGCTCCATATGCCTGAATGTTACTGTAATATCCATCCCTGTACCTCCTTAAGAATTATGAAACGTGAACAGTTTAATCTTCAAGTCACAACCTGTCAAGTGTTTTAGGGGCCGTTAAGGAATAACCAGTGCTTTTCTGGTTAAGCCTTTACGCATCCCCTTATGCCGTTCCAGCCATTCTGATGTCCATGTTGATTTTGAACGACGGCTTAGAATCCCCTGGCCCTCCTGGAAGAGGATGCAATCCTCATCGCCTCTCTGTATTTGGTAACAGTTCTCCTTGCGATCTCTATTCCAGACCTCTTTAACAACTCCATTATGCATTCATCACTATACGGTTTCTTGGGGTCTTCCCCCGCTACGATCCTCTTTATCATATCCTTCACGCTTCCCGATGCGGCAGACTCTCCATTTGAACAGTTTAAACCCCCTCCAAAGAAATATTTCAGCTCAAATATCCCCTGTGGTGTATAGACATATTTGTTGGTAGTTACCCTGCTTATGGTGGAGTCATGCATACCTATATCCTCAGCCACATCACGCAGCACCATGGGCCTCAGATACATAATACCCTTATCCAGAAACTCCTTCTGAAACTTGACTATGCTCTCAGTAGCCTTGCATATTGTCCTCTGCCTCTGCTGGATGCTTTTTATGAACCACGAGGCGGACCTCGCCTTATCCTGAATATATTCCTTTGATGCAGCACCCTTTTCCATGCCGTTTAGTGAATTTTTATAGAACTCATTCAACTTTAGCCTTGGGATACCGCCTTCGTTCGGCATGACTACATATTCCTTGCCGATTTTAAATACATACACATCAGGGATTATGTAAGTGGCAGGTTCCTGCTGAAATGGACGTCCAGGCTTAGGCTCCAAAGCTGAGATGGCCTTAACGGTCAGCATTACATCTTCCATCGTGGCATCCAATATCTTGGCCAGTCCCTTATAATCTCTCTTTTCCAAGAATGGAAGGTAGTCGGAGACTACCTTTTCTATAAGTGGGTTTTCTATCCCGAGCGACCTGATCTGTAAAAGGAGACACTCCTTCAGGTCTCTGGCGCCTACGCCGGAAGGATCAAAACCCTGGACAACATTACTTAACACCTCTTCAACATCATTTCTATGGACCCCAAGAGAATCGGCGACCTCCTGGGTAGAAACCTCCAGGTATCCATCGTCATTTATATTCCCTATGAGGACCTCACCTATCTGTAACGTCTTATTGTCAGTATCAGAGAGTCCGAGCTGCCATAGCAAGTGTTCCGAGAGAGTGGTTTTCTGCGGGGTAAAGCTCTCAAATCCTGCCTCACTGTCTTTGTCTCTAAAATTCATAGACGCAGGTTTATCAAAATTGCTGGCGCTCAAGTAGCTGTCCCAGTCTTCCTCAGAAAGATGCTCCTCCTTTATTACTTCCTCTTCTTCTTCCCTGGCCTCCAGGTCTTCTTCAAGCAGAGGATTTTCCTCAAGCTCCTGCTGAATTTCCTCAATCAACTCAAGCTTTGAGAGCTGGAGCATCTTTATGGCCTGCTGAAGTTGAGGGGTCATAACAAGTTGCTGAGCTAGTTTATGATAAAGTCTTGTTTCTAAGGCCATATACTTAATTCCATGAAGTTGAGAAGGTAAGAGGTTGAGAGGTTAAGTTTTTTTAATCGTATCTTCTTAACTTCTGATCTTCCTATCTTCTGCAGTTATTACAGTCTGAACTTCTCACCAAGATAAACTCGTCGTGCCCTCTCGCTATTGGCAATCTCTTCGGGGGATCCGGCCTCTATTATCTTCCCATCGCTCAGTATGTACGCCCTGTCGCATATCCCAAGGGTTTCTCTTACGTTGTGGTCTGTAATCAGCACACCTATCCCTTTGGACTTTAGATGGGTTATAAGACCCTGTATGTCTATAACCGCTATAGGATCTATCCCCGCGAACGGTTCGTCCAGTAATATAAAAGAGGGGGATATGACCAGGGCCCTCGCTATCTCAACCCTCCTCCTCTCTCCTCCTGAGAGTGAGTAGGCCCGACTGTCAGCGAGATGGGAAATCCCAAGCTCCCCCATTAAGGAAGAAAGTCTCTCTTCCCTTTCCTCCCTCGCAACAGGGATGGTCTCCAGTATCGCCAGTATATTTTCCCTTACAGTGAGCTTCCTGAATACCGACGCTTCCTGCGGCAGATAGGCAATACCCTTTCTTGCCCTTATATACATGGGAAGGCTGGTGACGTCATCCTCTCCGAGGAATATCGAGCCGTTGTCAGGTCTTGTAAGCCCGACAACCATGTAAAAGCTGGTAGTTTTCCCAGCCCCATTTGGTCCCAGGAGGCCCACAACCTCTCCGGCTTTCAGGTGAAGGCTCACCCCGTCCACCACCCTCCTTCCCCTGAAGGCCTTAGTTAGACCCTTTGCCTGTAGGATTTGCAATGGCCTCCTCCTTCTTGGGATGGATTACAGCCTTGGTTCCACCTTCAACAGTGGTCCTGTCCTCATCTAGAAAATATATAATCTTCTCACCGGATACTATATCCTTACCCTGCCAGACCTTTGGGTTCCCTGTAAGAACTATCTTTCTCTCTGTGTTAAGAAAAAGAGCGCTGTCAGCCACAGCGATCTTGTCCTGCTGGGTTATCCTGACATTCCCTGTGGCCACTACCTCTCTAAGTTCTTTGCCGTCGTCTGTATAAGTAGCCGTAAGCTCATTGGATGTTATTGTCATGTCCTTTTGCCTGGCAACAACATTCCCCCTGAAGGTCACCTTATTTGTCTTGGTTTCGGCCTCCATGCTGTCGGAGGTGATATTAATCGGCTGTTTACTCCCTTCCGCCGCAAACACTAAGGATGGAAGGAGGAGGAGCAGAAAGATGAGGGATGAGGGATGAGGGATGAATTTAATGCTCATCGTTTCACCCATTTACCGGTAGACAGAACAGCTTTCACGCCCTTTTTTAAAAAAATCCGATCCCGCTCAATATCTGCGACCAGCCCAATACCTTCCATATCTATCCCTTTACCTTTTATAAAAACCTTAGATTCAGTAGCAACGATCTTTTTCTCTGAATAATACCGTAGATAATCCGACCTCAAGGTGTATCCATCACTGCTGACTATCCTGACATCCCCTGAAACAGCCAGATCGTTACTATTGTTGAATACCTCTCCCTTGCTCCCTGTCAGTTCAATCCTTTTGTCTCCGTTACCAAAGAAAACTGCTTTAGGGGAATCAAGGCGGGTCACTCCCTCTTCCTTGAAAAAATCAGCCGATCTTGCCCTCAGTTCCCACTCCATCTTCCCGGCCACAGCCCTAGTTAAATGGACACCCTCTATTTTTAGATCTGGTATTATCCTGGGAAGATTAAAAGATGCGCCTTTACTTCCCATCCACAGGTATAAGAATCCAGCCACTGTAATCGAAACAAGGAATATGAGGGATATTACCAGGTACTTAAATATCTTAAATAGCGGGGTCGACATACAAAAACTATACCAAACAATTTTATTGAAGTAAAGTTCATTTCCAATACCTTGATGTCGCGTCTTCCCACTTACCTTGGGCCTTGAGTATAAGTTCACACACCTCCCTTACAGCGCCCCTTCCCCCAGGCATCGAAGTCACATAATCTACAGATCCTTTTAACTCTTCACTGGCATCAGCAACAGATATTGATAAACCGGCCCGCTTCATAACAGGCATATCCACTAAATCATCTCCTACATAGCAAACCTCTTCACCTTTAAATCCTTTTTCCCTCAGTATCCCTTCAAATACAGAGAGCTTATCCTTTGCACCCTGATAGACCATATCAATCCCGAGGTCTCTGGCCCTGTGCAGAACAACCCTGGATTCTCTTCCTGTCAGCAGGGCAACACTCACTCCGGTTCTCATGAGCATCCTTATCCCATGACCATCCTTTACATCAAAGGCCTTCACCTCTTCGCCGCTGTCAGCAAAGACAACCCGGCCATCTGTCATGACGCCATCTACGTCCAGTAATAATAACCTTATCGACTTTGCCTTTTTTAACACCTCTACCTTTGCCTCCGCCTCTTTGACATTCTCACCGGCGTATCTATCTATAATTCTCTGAACTATATTGGTTGTGGCCGCGCCCTCGATCACTGAAACCCTTATAACCCTGCCTCCTTCAGCCTCCACGACCTCCTTGCCGATAATGGAATCTGCCGCCCAGTCTCCTCCCTTAACAAGAAAATCAGGCTTCAGATAGGTTATCAACTTAAGCGGGTCAAATTCCGAGAATATAGTCACATAGTCGACACATCCGAGGGCTGCCAGGACCTCAGCCCTCTCGTCTTCATGGACGATCGGCCTGCTGTCCCCCTTTAGTGCCCTTACTGAAGAGTCACTGTTAACTGCAACAATAAAGATATCTCCATATTTCTTGGCCTCCTGCAGATACCTTGTATGGCCAACATGAATCAAGTCAAAG
>Ga0209002_10002099_pt1 | contig 16136 bp, 11 predicted proteins | sample Rifsed16ft2_FD_184010 | JGI IMG/M metagenome (GOLD analysis project Ga0209002, IMG submission 184010) | Soil microbial communities from Rifle, Colorado, USA - sediment 16ft 2 (version 2) | ecosystem: Environmental > Terrestrial > Deep subsurface > Rock core/Sediment | place: Rifle, Colorado...
GAGCCGCAGGTCTCGAGGTCCGCATTGACGCGGCCGGCAACCTCATGGGACGTCGGGCGGGGACCGCGCCGAACCGGCCGCCGCTCATGTTCGGGTCACATGTGGACTCGGTGCCGGAGGGCGGCAATTACGACGGGCCAGTGGGCACCATGGCGGCGATCGAAGTCGCGCAGACCCTCGCCGACCGCGATCTCCGCACCCGGCATCCCCTGGAGGTGGTGGTCTTCTCCAACGAAGAGGGCGGCAAGACCGGGAGCCGCGCCGTGAGCGGCGAAGTGGAGGCCCGGGAACTCGATCTGGTCACGGCCAGCGGCAAGACGATTCGCGACGGGATCGCGTTCATCGGCGGGGAGCCCGGCGATCTGGGTCGCGCGGGGCGCGAGCGCGGCAGCATCGCGGCCTTCCTGGAGCTGCACGTCGAGCAGGGCGCCGTGCTCGAACGCGGCGGGATCGCCATCGGGGTGGTGGAGGGCATCGTCGGCATCAAGCGATGGAACGTGACGGTGGACGGTTTCGCCAATCACGCCGGCACGACCCCCATGGATGCTCGGCGGGACCCGCTGGTCGCCGCGGCGCGCTTCATTGACGCGGTGCATCGCATCGCGCGGGACACGCCGGGGCGGCAGGTGGCCACGGTTGGCCGGATCCGCGCCGAACCCGGTGCCCCCAACGTGATCCCGGGCCGCGTCACGCTGAGCCTGGAGATCCGCGACCTGGAGATGGCGAAGATCGATCGCGTGTTCGACGTGGTCCGCCGAGCCGCGGACGAGACTGGTGGTGCGACCGGCACGACCTTCCGGTTCGACCTGTTCTATACCAGCCACGCGGCGCCCACCGACGAGCGCCTGCGCCGGCTGGTGGAGGAATCCGCGCGCGCGCTCGACCTCTCGACGCTCCGGATGCCGAGCGGCGCCGGCCACGACGCGCAGAGTATCGCGCTGCTGGCGCCGGTGGGGATGATCTTCGTACCGAGCGTGGGCGGCATCAGCCACTCGCCGGAGGAGCTGACGCGGGCGGAGCACGTGGTGAACGGCGCCAACGTGCTGCTGGAAACCGTACTCGCTCTCGACTCGGCGTGAGGACGGCTCTCGTGAACCGGACCACGAGGGATGTTGCGTTGGATGGGCCTCAGGCAACGACGGTCGCCTCGGTGAACACAATCAGGTCGTACCGTTACCCAGCACCCTGGCGATCGCGGTGATGGTATTCCAGTTGCGCGTGGTGACCGGGACCCCAAAGAGCCGGTCGAGCGTGCCGAGGTAGCTGATGACCTTCATGTGGCGCCGGTACAGGCCAAAGACGAACCGGTTCTCCCTGGCGAGGATTTTCAGCAGCCACTTGCCGCTGGAAGGAAAGCTCATCGGCATCGATGGCCCCGAGCGGGGACGTCGGGACAAGACGCTCACGAAGCGGACGATGTCGGGTCGCACGGGGTGGTCCGCGAAATGATGCTGAGACATCAGCCTCAGGATCTCCCGGCCCTGGCAGATCACGATCTCGGCATCGAAGGGAAGCCTGCGTGACAATTCGGCGCGGAGTTGCCCCCGGGTGATTGGTCGCCGGATCACGAACGTGCCTGCCGCGCCGATGTTGACGGCATCGAGGTGCTTCAGGTGTTCGGCGAGCGTGGTAGGTCGGAAGGTCCTATGACCGCCGACGTTGACCCCTCTCAGAAGAACCACGAGTGCCACGAGTTTCCTCCTGCTGGCACTGCTCGACAACTGATCCGCCAGCCCCCTTGTCTGCGCAACGCGGACGGAGCCTAGCTGCAGCGTTCAGGCGTACCCGGGTGCCGGTCCTTGGCCGCCTAGGCCGTCGAGAGGAGCGGGAAGCTGATCGGTTACTCGAGGCTTCGCGCCCAGGACCAGAGTAGGAACACGAGCATTGCACCCTCGGCCAGGAGCAAGCCGCTCCAGAGGGCCATGTCAGCAGCATCGCCGGTGAGGCCCATACTACTGAAGCATAGGAACACGCCGACGGCATAGACCGCCACACATTGCGAGATGAACCGGCGGAGGCGCCGGCGCCAAGCAAGGTCGAATTGGGCCGCCTCTTGCACATGGCGCACTTCGGCCGCGATGCGCTGGTCAGACAAGATCAGTAGCGGATCCACGGGATCTTCGTTCGCGGCTGCCTAACCCATGTTGAGAGCACGCCCTTTGCTGGTACCATGGAGTCGACCAAGACCCGTGGCGCACAGCCAGGAGCGGCGCTCATGCAACGTACCACCAAGTATGTGGCGTTGGACGTGCATCAAGGCCGCGCGTAACGCCGGCGCTTCTTGGTCCGGCCCGCCGCCTCGCCCCACTTGGTGAGAAACGTCTCGACGAATACCTGCGCCTGTGCCGGCTCCACTGCCAAAGGCGCCAGCGCTAGCGCTACGGCCAACGCCAGATGGTATCCCTCCGAGCGCGAGGCCACCGCCCGCCGGTAGGCCGGATGGGCGTCGTTCACCCACACCGTGGACTCGACCAGCCGCGACAACGCCCCTTCATCCGGGCGGCTCTCGAACTGAAGCCGGAGGCCGTATCGCGCGGGCCGCTTGCGTCCTCCCCGCCCTAACGCCGCTTCGGCTACGGCAGCTTGCGGCGCCGGTGGCTCGGAGGACTGGTACGCCTCCGCCGGTGGAGGCTCGGCGACCGCGTCCACCGGCTCCTCCATCGAGCGTTCCGATCCGTCACTCGGAGGGAGCACCGGTATGAGCTGCGGCTCCGCCGTCGCACCGGAGCCGCCCAGCGGCAACCGTCGCTGTCCGCCCGGCCGCGCATCCACCAGCGCCGAGAGCAACGGAAAATCCTCCGCCAGGTCCACCAGCACCGTCTCCAGGTCGCGCTCGATCGGCCGGGCGCTTCGCCGCCGCGGCTCCGCCTCTCGCAAATCGCCCCACGCCGCCAGTCGCTCCGCCACCACTTCCTGGATGGCCTTGCGGAACGCCAGATAGATCGCTCCGCGCTGGCCGGCGCGGATGAAGTCCGCCTTGTTCAGTGTCAGACACTCGGCCAGCGCCGGCGCCTCGATGACGCCGCTGAGCCGTTCCGGCGCCATCGGCGTCACGCCCAGCCAGTCCCAACCTCGTTTGATCACCTTCCCCAACGTGCTGATCGCCACGCCCGCCTGATCTTCCGCGAGGTCCTGCGATACCCGCACCAGATAACCGAGCGCGGACGGTTTGCGCCGCCGAGGGAGCCGCACCGCTACCGAGACGCGATCCGCCGACGGCCCGGCACGCTCCAGCACCCGCCCGTTCACCGTGAGTCGCACGCCGCGCGGATAGATGCTGCCTAGGATCGCGTCGAACTCCGGGTCCAGGAGCGTGTGAAAATGGCGGCGAATAGCGCCCTCGATGAACCCCGCATCCAGGAGCGGTGACAGCGGGTTGGTCAGGACCAGGCGGACCGCGGTCCCATGCTCAGCCACCAGCCCCGGCGGCTCCACCCACCTCCAGGGTGCTCGGTTCCGAGACCTGAGGTGCCACGCGCTCGCCACGCGCTTTCCGCCGGACACGGTTTCGGTGATTACTTCCTGGCAGGCCAGCAGGCCCAACTTGATCCCCACGCCCGCGAATCCGATGCCGCGCCCGCGCTGCTTGGTGGTCGCCGCCAAGTCGTGATACCGGCCCAGTTCCCGCCGCTTCATCCCGCGTCCGTTGTCCACCACCGTGAGCGCCGCGACGCCCGGCTCCGCCGCCAGGCTCACCGCGTCCGCCCCCGAGTCCAGCGCGTTGGCGAGGGTCTCGCTGAGAATGGTCTCCTCGATGGATCCGGGATACGCGTCTCGCAGGTCCTCCAGCAGATGAAGCAGGTCGACTCTGGTTTCTCCCACGCCGCCCTTACTCCTCCGCCGGCGCCCCGCCGGTCCGCGCCACCTGCTCCACCCTGATCTTCCCCGCGTCGAACTTCTCCACTGCCGCCAGCATCTTGTCGATGGTCTCGTCGAATTCCGCCTTCGCCCCCCGCGTAAACCGGATGGGATTGATCCGCGCCACCACGAAGGCCTTGAGGTAGGGACTCTCGAACCCTCGGGCCTTGAGCCCGCTCACCGCCTGATTCACGGCCTCGTTGAGCTGCAGCAGCTTGCCCGCGCGCTCGCGCCGGGTCTCCAGCGCCCCGCGCAGCCTCGCTCCCAGGAACTTGTCCACCCGCTTGAGCACCGAATGGTAGGCGCCACCGGAAAACCGGCCGTTCTGCTGATAGCAGAGGCCCAGCGTGATCAGCGCCGCTTCTTCGAACTCCGCCTCGAACTCGCGCTCCGGCCGGTCGTCGAGCCGCGCCAATCCCTCGGCCAGCCGGATCACCTCCAGCGCCCGCTCGCGCAAATTGTGCGCCTTCTCGGTGTTGAGGAGCAGAATCCGGTGCGCCACCTCGTGCTCCGGCACGATGAGCGCCGTGATGGCGCGCGCCCCCAGGCTCTTGAGCGCGCCCAGCCGATGGTGTCCGTTGGGCGTCCAGTACTTCCCGCCCTCCGCCCGTACGGCGATCACCGGATCGAGAAACCGGCCCAGGCGGTCAATCGCATTCGCCAGCCGCGCCACGTGCGTGGGGGAGAGGTCCCGCTGATACGGCGTGGGCTCCACCAGATCGAGCGGCAACGCCGCCAGCAGCTGCCAGTGTCCGCCCAGGGGATCGCGGAAGGTCGCCAGCACCGCGCCGCCGTCGGCCTGCAGCTGCTCCGTCAGGGTGACCACCGCCGCGGGTGGCTGGGCCGAGACCAGGCGGCGTGCCTCGAGTCCCCGGGGCGCGGGGGGCGCTTTGGACTTGCGTTTGCGAGCCGGCATCACGGTCTCCCGGGACGAGAACGACGGTGGACGCCCGTCCAACTTGTGCGCCCCGCACGACGTAATCAACTTGGGCAGCTGCCAAGCGGCAGGGGCAGGCTGTGAGGCCGTTGCATGAAACGTGGGAGGATGATCCATGACCCGAGACATCGAGCGTCGAGACTTCGTCCGCACCGGTACCGCGGCTATCGCCGGCCTCGCCGCTCACCCGCTCTTCGGCGACGCACCGGCTGTGCGTCGCAGCCAGGCCGTCAAGCCGGTCGTGATCTCGGACTACAGCGGCATCAGCTACCAGAACGGCGGGCCGATGAACGCCGTCGAGAAGGCGTTCGACCTGATGACCCGCGGCACCGATGTGCTGGACGCCATCATCGCCGGCGTGAACATCGTGGAGCTGGATCCGGAAGAGACCGGCGTGGGCTACGGCGCGCTCCCCAACGAGCTGGGCGTGGTGCAGCTCGACGCGTCCTGCATGCATGGCCCCAGGAAGCGGGCCGGCGGCGTGGCGGCGCTGGAAGGCGTGCGCACGCCCTCCCTGGTGGCCCGGGCGGTCATGGACCACACCGACCACCACCTGCTGGTGGGGCAGGGAGCGCAGCTCTTCGCGCGGCACATGGGCATCCCGGTGGAAGACGACCTCAACACCGAGCGATCGCGCCGGGCGTGGCTGGAGTGGAAACGCCGCACCCAGCCCGAGTACTACCCCAGGCCGGAAGACCGCGCGCGGCGGGGTTATGAGATAGGATTGGGCATGGTGCGGGAGGGCCTGATTCCCGAGCGGTCCTATTGGGGAACGGTCCACGTGAGCGCCATCAACGCCAGGGGCGAGATCTGCGGCATGACCAGCACCAGCGGGCTGGCCTTCAAGATCGCGGGCCGCGCGGGCGATTCCCCCATTCTGGGCGCCGGCGTCTACGTGGATAACGAGGTGGGGGCCTGTGGCTCCACCGGGCGGGGCGAGGCCAACCTGTACAACCTGACGTCGTACCTTATTGTGGAGCAGATGCGCCGAGGCCTGCACCCCAAAGACGCCGGGCTGGAAGGCCTGAAGCGGATTCGGGCCAACACCATTGAGAAGCGGCTGCTCAATGCCCGCGGTGACCCGAACTTCAACATCCGGTTCTTCGCGCTCAACGCGAAGGGCGAGTATGCGGGCGTGGCCATGTACGGTTCCGGTGAGACGACCCACGGCGTGTGCACGGAGCAAGGGAGCCAGGCGGTGCCGCTCGAGCCGCTGCTCGAGGGAGCGCCCACGGACTGATGGCCCGCCAAAAACGGATCGGCGCCGTCCAGCTGCTGGCAATCCACATCTACCAGAGGCATCGATGAACGCATCGCGTACGCTGGCATTCGGAATCCTGCTGCTGGTCGCCGCCTGCGCGCCCCAGCCCGCGGATCTGGTGCTGCGAAACGGCAAGATCGTCACCGTAGATCCGGAGCGTCCCGAAGCCCAAGCGGTCGCGATCTCGGGGTACACCATCGCCGCCGTGGGCACCACTGACGAGATCGCTCGCTACGTAGGTCCCAATACCCAGGTGATCGATCTCGAGGGCCGGCTCGCGATCCCCGGCTTCATTGAGGGCCACGGGCACTACATGGGCCTGGGCGAGTCCAAGATGCAGCTGGACCTCACCACGGCGAAGAACTGGGACGACATCGTGGCCATGGTGGCGGAGGCTGCCCGGCAGGCCCGGCCCGGAGAGTGGATCCGTGGCCGCGGGTGGCACCAGGAGAAATGGGACCGCGTGCCGCGGCCCAACGTGGAAGGCGTGCCGCTGCATCAGAGCCTGGATCGGGTTTCGCCCAACAACCCGGTGTCCTTGACGCACGCGAGCGGACACGCCGGCTTCGTGAACGGCAAGGCGCTGGAGCTGGCGGGCATCACCCGGGCCACGCGCAACCCGCCCGGCGGCGAGATCATCAGGGACGCGGCCGGGAATCCCACGGGACTGCTGCGTGAGACCGCCCAGGGCCTGGTGGGCCGCGCCATGGCCGAGGCGCGCGCCAGGATGACGCCGGAGGAAGTGGAAGCGAGGAATCGCGAAGCCGTGCGGCTGGCCGGCGCGGACGCGGTCTCCAAGGGCGTCACCAGCTTCCACGACGCCGGCGCGTCGTTCGGCGCCGTGGACCTGTTCAAGCGGCTCGACGCCGAGCAGGCGCTCCCGCTGCGGCTCTATGTGATGGTCCGGGAAAACGACAGCGTGTTGGCGGAGAAAGCCGGCCCGTACCGCACCGTGGGCCGGGACAACGCCTTTCTCACGGTGCGCGCCATCAAGGTCACCATTGACGGCGCCTTGGGCTCGCATGGCGCATGGATGCTAGCGCCGTATGACGACCTGCCCACCAGCACCGGGCTCAACACCATTCCCCTGGAGCGGCTCCGGCGCACGGCGGAGATCGCCATGCAGCACGGGTATCAGCTGAACACGCACGCCATCGGGGATCGCGCCAATCGCGAAGTGCTGAACGTGTACGAGGCCGCGTTCCAGGCCAACCCGGACAAGCGGGACCTGCGCTGGCGGATCGAGCACTCCCAACACCTCGACCCCGTGGACCAACCGCGATTCTCCGCGCTCGGGGTGATCGCGTCCATGCAGGCGGTCCACGCGACGTCCGACGGCCCCTGGGTACCCAAGCGAATCGGGGAACAGCGCGCGCGGGAAGGCGCGTATGTATGGCGGAACCTGATGAACTCCGGCGCCGTGGTCACCAACGGCACCGACACGCCGGTGGAAGACGTCAGCCCCATCGCCAGCTTCTACTCGGCGGTGACCCGCAAGACCATTGACGGTTCGCTGTTTTACCCGGAGCAGAAGATGACCCGGGAAGAGGCGCTCAAGAGCTACACGCTCAACAACGCCTACGCGGCCTTCGAGGAGGACCTCAAGGGCTCTATCACGGCGGGCAAGCTGGCGGACATCACGGTGTTGTCACGGGACATCATGACGGTCCCGGACGATTCCATCCCGGGAACCGGCGTGGTGTACACGATCATCGGGGGGGAGATCAAGTACCAGCGCGGGGGGAGTTAACCCGTCCCATCGCCCTCCATCGCTTTCCATCCCCCGGGGGATGGAAGGGGCTATTGCATCCGGACGATCCAGTAGCGCAGGTGGGAAGGGAGGGTCCCGGTCCCGGACGCATCACGTGCCTTGATCGCGGTGGGGAGCCGGTTAGCTCCGGCAATGATGGCGTAGTACGTGGAAGCGGCGCGGACGTTGGCGCTCCTGTTGAACGTCTGGAACGCGACGTTCTCCGGCGTAAGGCGGAGGGAGCTGTAAAGAGCAAGACCGAAGGCCGTGCCGTAGAAGATGTCGTCCAGGTTCCAGCTCGCCAGGCTCAACGCCGGAGCCTGCGTAGACCAGTTCGCCGTGATGTCGTCGACGTACAGCATGGCGGCCCATTGGGCCAGGAGCGAGTCCACCCGCACGCCGGTGAGCGACTCGAGCATCGCATAGCCGGTCTGGGGGCTCACGATCACGTCCCGCTGGAGGCCGGCTTCACCACCGGTGTAGGTCGGACCGAAGCGGTCGTTGACGTAGCGCAGCAACGACCACGGAGTGCCGTACACATCCAGCTCCCCCACACACGGCCCGCCGTAGTTGGTGGCCAGCCAGGTGCACTCCCACGGAGCATTGTCCACCTTGCCGTTGGGGTTGGATGGATTGCTGATAGGGTCCCACCCGAAATAGAGCCCCAGCCCCACGACGCCGGTGCCGTACCACACCGATGAGGTGCCGTCGTCATTGACGATGCGATCCAGGCCGTAGTTTGCCCCGGTGGTGTTCCCCAGCACCGCGTGCCCGGCGACCTCTTCGCCGACCACGGCCTGCCCCTCGGCCGTCCACAGATCGATGAACGGCGTGATGCCCGCGGCCTTCCGACGCCCGAACTGGATCACGTGCACGGTCTCGTGCGCCAGGAGGTTGGGAAAATCCAGCTTGGCGAATTCCAACGGGTACGTGCCGCCTACCGTGCCGTTGGGATCCGGGGCCACGACGTAGAAGAACTCTCCCTCGTTGCTGGAGGCATTCTCCGCCCGGGTCCCCAGGTCGCACGACGTGGTGAACCCGAGCGGTCCGTCGCGTTTGTTCACCTCCTTGGTGACCACCACCACGATGCGGCCGTTGGCGTCGCTGTCGGCTGGTGGGCCGAACTGCGTGGTGTCGGCCGGGTACAGCTTGTCGTCGAACTGCTGGCTGAACGAGGTAAAGTCGGTGACCGCGTATCCGCCCCCGGGGTTGGCGACGTCCTCGAGGAAGACGCCGTTGGTGCCTTTGGCCCTGACCACGGTCGTGATCTCGGTGTAATTGGCGCAGCTGCCTCCGGAACCGATCCGGATGGCGATGTTGTCTCCGACGACCACGTCGGGCCCCACCACCGCCCGCTCCGCGCCCGGCGCCCGTCTCACCCCGGCCAGCCGCTGGAACTCCGCCGCGTCGCGCATCCGTTGCTCCACCTCGGCCATCCGATAGCGGCGCCACCGCGCCAGGCGCTCGCTGGTCAGCGGCGAGAGGTCGCGGCCCGCCGTCGAGCGTCGGAGGCTCAAGGCCGGGGCCGCGGTCGCGCCGGCGACCGCCGTCCCCACCAGCGAGATGGGCGTCAGGTTGGCAGGCACCTCCGACGTGGATTGCACGCCGATCAGGTACGCCTCCGCGGTGGAAGCGGCCGCAAACTGGAAGCAGAACTGCGCGGGGTCGGTGACGATGGTCTGCTGGCCCACGGCCAGGCTCAGCGGCGCTATGGCGGGGTCGAGCGGGATCGTTGCCGGCGCCGCGGGAATCCCGCCGACCGTCACCTGGACCGTCACGTTCCGCGCGGGCCGGCAGTCGTACGCGGGCACCGTCACGCTGAGGTCGGTTCCGGTGGCGGCGCTCACGGCGGCCGCGATCCCGTCTATGGTGACCACGTTCTGGGTATTGCCGGCGTCGAACCCGGTGCCGGTCAACGTGGCGGCCTGGCCTTCGGCCAGCGTCCCCGGCGACCAGCCGGTCACCTGCACGTTGTGGGCGACGGCGGTGAACGCCGCCGGACTGCCCAACAGCGGGCTGCCCCCGCCGCTCAGGGAGGTGACCTGAAGCTCCACGGTGTCCACGCCCCCGGTGCTGGGCATCACCCATCCCGAGCGCGCCACGCCGGTCGAGTCACCGAATGCAATGGACGAATCCGAGGTCCCGTTGCCGGACGCGACCGTGAACTGTACGGCGTGGCTGGACACGCCATTGCCGTGTTGATCGCGCACCCGCACGGCCACGGGCTGCGCCAGCTTCGCCCCTTGGTAACCGAACTGGTTGTCGCCCGACACTTTGGCGAGGTTGTTCGCCGCACCGGGATTGGCCTTGGCATTGAACACGGCGGTCTGGGTCGCGCCGGTCACGGCGGCGGTCACCTGGTAGTTGCCCGACGTGGTGCCCAGCGTCCACGCGGCGGTGAGCTGTCCGTCGGCACCGGTGGTGCCGCTGGCCGGCGTCACGGTGCCCCCGTTGGCCTGCACCGAAAAGGTGACGGCGGCGCCCTCGACCGGGGCGTTGAGCCGGTCCCGCACCCGCACCACGATCTGCTGCGGCAGAGCCTGGCCCACGGTGCCGGTTTGTTGCGCGCCCGACGTCGCCTCCACCTGGGTGATGGCCTGCGCCACCGTGATCTTCGCCACGCCGCTCACCCCGCCCGCGGTGGCGGTCACGTCGCTGGTGCCGGCCGCTACCGATGTCACCTTCCCGGCGCTGTCCACGCTCGCCACGCCGCCGGCGCTCGACGCCCAGGTGAAAATCGCGTCCGTAAGGACCTTCCCGTCCTTGTCCGACGCGGTCGCCGAGAGCTGTTTGGTGTCGCCGAGGGCGTCGATGGTCGCCGTGGCCGGTGACACGGTCACGGCGGCCGGCGTCTCGGGCTCGGAGCAAGCGAGCGTGAGGGCGAACGCGGCGGCGGCCGATCCGATCCGGGCAAGTCCTGCGTGCGTACGCGACATGATGAAGGAGGATGTAGGTCCCGTAAGCTACGGACGACCCTCCCGCGCCGCCATCCGGGGCCGCCCGTCCTGTTGCGCCAGGTCCCAGCTCGCCTGGTACACCAGCCGCGCGATCTTCTCCATCTTGTCGTAGTTGATCTTCTCCGGCCGGTCGTACGGCGTGTGATAATCCGGGTGGAGGCCGGTGTGGAACCACAACGCCGGCACACCGCGCTGCAGGAACGGCCAGTGATCGCTGCGCCGGAGCAGATTGGACGCGTTGTTGTCGTAGCGCGGCTTGAGGTCGAGTCCAAGAGCGCCGTTCGCGCGCTGCACCAGCGCCCAGAGGTCCGGCGTGCGCGAATACCCCAGGATGTTGATGGCGTTGTTGTTGGATTCCGCCGTCTGCAGGTCCAGACCCCGGAACCTGGCCCCGCCGCCCACTTGCACCTCTTCGTTCCGGCCGATCATGTCCATGTTGAGGACGCCGGCGATCCGCTCCAGCGGGAACAACGGCTGCTCGACGAACGCCCACGCCCCCAGCAGGCCGCGTTCCTCGGAGTTCCACGCGGCGAAGAGGACCGACCGGCGGGGCCGCTGGCCCCCCTGGAGCGCGCGGGCGTAGGCCTCTGCGATTTCCAGCAGCGCCACGGTCCCGGAGCCGTCGTCGTCCGCGCCGTTGTAGACCTGGTCCCCGTCCGCGCCGTTGTGATCGAAGTGCGCGCTTAGAATCACCCACTCTTCCTTGAGGCGCGGGTCCGCCCCCGGAATCCGGGCCACCACGTTGCGGTCCGGGATCAGGTGCTGATTGACGGAGGCGGTGAGCGCGACCCTCGCGCCCGGCAATGGGATTGGAGTCATGCCGCGCGGCGTCTCCGCGGCGCGCGCCAGGTCCGCCAGCGTGCGGCCGGTCCCACGCACCAGCGACTCGGCCAACCCCGACGAGATCTGGGCCGCCGGAATCCGGACCCGCTCCGCCCAGGATCCCAGGGTGTATCGCTCGATGCGCGGAGCGTCCTCGGGCCAGTAGCTCCGTGCCGCGGCGCCGAAATTCGCGGGCCCCGGGTGGTTGTGGACGTCGCCCACGAAGAGGATGCCGGCGGCACCCGCGGCCTGCGCCGCCAGGGCTTTTTCGAGGGGATTCGACGCCTGGGCCGTGACCAGACCGTCGAACCGACTGTCGGGATCGCGCTCGCCCGGCTCGTGATCCAGCACCAGGACGAGGGCGCCCTTGACCTGTGCCCCCCGGTAATCGTCGTAGCCCAGACGGGGCTCGGTGATGCCGAAGCCGGAGAAGACCACCAAGCCCTCGGTCCGCCCGGTGGCGCTGAACCGGTGGGGATACAGATCAACCCCCACCGTGGCCCGTCGCTCCACGCCGTCCCCGGTGGACGCCACCAGGCGGTTCTCCGGCCCCAACGTCGCGGTCATAAGGGGGTAGGCCTGGTAGTAGGAGCCGCCCGGCCCCGCAGGCTCCAGTCCCAAGCGTTCGAATCGCGCCCGGATGAACTCGGCCGCCAGCTGGTTCTCGGGCGTGTTGGTGAGGCGCCCGCGGAACCCGTCGCCCGCCAGGTAGAAGAGATCCGCCCGCAGGTCCTGCGTTCTGATGGACTCGATCTCGGGCGCCGGCTGTTGCGCCACCACCGGCGACGCCGTCGCCAGCAAGACCAGAACCGAGCCCCAACCACGCAATGGCATCATCCACGCCTCCCTACTGGTGCGCCGCCCGCCCCCGTGCCGGGGGGGAGGCCGGTATTCTGACTCCCCGGCATCTCCGTCGCCAGGCGGGTTGGTTGCCGCGAGGGCCTCTTAGGCACTATTATATTAGCGTGTATAACATGAAATAATTATATGGCCACTCCGAATCAGGCCCTCCACCCGGGACGCCCCAAGCACCCACTCTCTGAGGGAGTGCCCCCCATCACCAAACGCATCCGGCGCCTCATTGACCTGGTGCACGGGGGTAACCTGGCCGCGGCGGGGCGCGCCACCGGACTTCCGTACCCCACGGTCCGCGACCTCTACTCGGGGCGGACCGCCAACCCCGAGCTGACCACGCTGGATCAGCTCAGGGCGCCGTATGGGGTGAGCCTCAACTGGTTCACCGACCGCGCTACCGATGACGAGGTTCCCCTGGACGGGCGGCGGGTGCTACTGCCGCCTCACCCGCGGGCCCCGCAGGGCGCGGCTCGGGCGCTCCGTCAGGTCCTGATCCCGTTTGCCGCGCGCGAGCTGCTGGTCGTATTCGGGGCGCTGGAGCAGTGGCTCAAGGCCAGGCCGGCCGAGCCGGACCGGCCGATCGTGGGCGAGACCTCCGGCGACGCATTCACGTTCCGGCTCACCACCTTCTTGCTCCAGCCCCTGCTCGCGGCGGAGAAGGCCGGGCAAGACGTCATTCCGGCCGGGGCCGCTGACGCGGCTCCGGTTCGAGCCGTGGACGCCGCCTGGGTGTCCCGGCTCGAGGCGCTGGGTGGAGCGTGGCGCATGCTGCTTCCCGGGGTGATGGGGAGGAGTGCCCCGCCTTGACGCCCGCGCGCCGCGGTGTTCACGTCATAGCGTGCGGCGCGTCACGGTCGTTTCGCTGGTTTCGCTGGCCACGCTGGCCTGCAGCGCGGTGCAGAGGCTCCAATTCCAAGCGCCCTCGGCGCAGCTCACCGGTGTCACGATCACCGGCTTAGGGTTGTCCGGCGGCTCGCTCGAGCTGAAGCTCGACGTCCTCAACCCGAATTCCTATACGCTGCGCTCCACCAGGCTGCAGGTGGCCATTGACCTGGAGGACACGCCCTTCGGGACCGCGGCCATTGATCGTGCGCTGGAGCTGCCGCCCGCCTCGCACAGCGAGGTGCGAGTCCCGCTGACGTTCACCTGGTCCGGCGTGGGGGCCGGGGCCCGGGCGATCCTGTCGAAGGGCTCATTGGGCTACGGCCTGACGGGCCAGATCCTGGTGGACTCGCCGCTGGGCGAGCGATCGGTGGACCTGCGGCACAGCGGGGTGGTAGCCGTCGCGGATCTGGCGCGCTGACGGAGGGGACGCAGAGGCCGCGGCCTTACGGAAGCTTCGCCCTTCCTATGTTCCCCGCGTCCGTCCCGAACCAGACCTCCTGAGCCGGCCGGTGATAATACATGTGGCGGATGTTCCCGCTCACCGGTGAGCTGTCCAAGAACTCCCCTTTCCTGGTGTCGAACCCCACCAGGTTCGCCGACTCGGCCCCGATCTCCACGAACCAGATGCGGTCCTTGTCGTCCACGGCCATCCCGTAGGGGCGCGCCCGGGTACCGGCGGGTGCCGCCCATTCCCTGACATCACCGGTGACCGGGTCGTAGCGGCCCAGGTAGCCCGCGGCAAAGTCCACATACCAGAGCTTGTCGTCTGAGGTGACCACGATCCGCCGCGGCCGGGTTTCGGGGCGCGGCAGGGTGACCTCGCGGATCTGCATGGTGGCTGGATCCACCGTGGCGATCTTATTGGTACCCACCAGCACGGCCCAGGGCCGGCCCTTCGAGTCGATCGCGATGCCGTAGGGCCGACCATTCGGCGTGGGCACGGGAATCACCGCCACCTTGCCGGTGGCGACGGTGAGCTTGCCCAGGTGGTTGGCTTGCTGCGCGGTGAACCAGATGTCCCCCTTCTGATCGAAGATCAGCGTGTGGGGATCGCGCACGCCCGGGGTCTCGAACTTGGTGATCGTTCCGTCCTTGGGGTCCAGCTTGCCGATGTGAGCCTTCAGGTTCCCGGCGTACCAGACGAAGCCTTGGTGGTCCACGATCAGGTTGTGCGGTCCGGTGCCGGGCTCCAGCTCGTAGCGCTTGAACTCGCCACTCGATGGCACGAGATAGGCGAGGTAGTGGCCTTGCTGGCCCACGAACCAGACCTTGCCGTCCGGTCCCACGTAGGGATCGCGCGGCCGGGTGCCCTCCCACGGCACCGGCCATTCCTTGATGTCGACGGGGTTGAGGGCGACGGCGACGTCCAACGGACGGGGATTGGCCGGCGGCAGCGTCGGCCACGCCACGAGGCCGAGGAGCAGGGTGGAGAGTACCCGCATGGTGATATACCTCAGGATCGGAGGGGTACCTGGTAGTACGCCCATCCGGGCCGCCGCGTTGACGCCCCTCTCCCCACCGCGGTTAGGTTTCGTTGCCCGTGACCGACACGTCCGCGGTTCCGCCACGCGCCGCGTCGGTGGGCCTGACGCCCACCGACGCGCTGCTCGCCCTGATGGCCCTCATCTGGGGCGTCAACATCATCATCGTGAAGGCGGCGTTCGCGGTCTTCCAGCCGCTGGCCTTCAACGCCGTGCGGTTTCCGCTGGCCGCCATGGCGCTGATCACGGTCACCCGGCTTCTCGGGCATCGGCTCCCGCCGAGGCGGTTCTGGGTGCCGATCGCGCTATACGGGTTCCTGGGGAACTCGCTGTATCAGCTCGGATTCATCGAGGGCTTGGGACGGACCCGCGCGGGCAACGCCGCGCTGCTGATGGCGGCCAACCCGGTACTCACGGCGGTGTTCTCCCACCTGCGCGGCCATGAGCAGGTGGGCCGGCGCGAGTGGCTTGGCCTGGCGCTCTCCGGAGCCGGCGTGGCGCTGGTGGTGCTGGGAAGCGGCATGGAGGTGGGCTTCGGCTCCACGGTGGTGGGCGACCTCATGCTGCTGGGCGCGGCGGTGTGCTGGGCCCTCTATGCCGTGGGGTCGTCGCCCCTGGTGCGCGAGCTGGGATCGGTGCCGATGACGGCCTGGACCACGGCGCTGGGGACGGTGCCGATTGTCCTGATGGGTTTGCCGTCCCTGGCGAACCAGCGATGGAACACGGTGACCCCGGCGGCGTGGGGGGCGGTACTCTACGCCTCGCTGGGCGCGATCGTCACCGGCTACTTGCTCTGGGCCCGGGGCATCAAGCGGCTCGGTTCGACCCGGGTAGCGCAGTACTCCAACTTCACCCCGGTCTTTGCCTTCCTCGCCGCCTGGCCCCTGCTCGGGGAGATGCCCACGCTGTGGCAGGTGGTGGGGGGCTCGGCGATCGTGAGCGGGATGTATCTGGCGAGATCGTAGCCGCCCTACTCGTAGCGCAACGCCAACGCCGGATCCACCCGGGTCGCGCGGCGGGCCGGCACGATCGTGGCCAGGAACCCCGTGAGGGCGAGCGTCACCAGGATGGCCATGAAAATCAGTGGATCGCCCGGATCCACCTGGAACAGGATCACTCGCAGCGTGCGGGCCAGCCACCACGCGAGGCCGAGCCCGATGACGACGCCCAGCGCCAGTTGCGTCATGCCCTGGCGCAGGATGAGCCGAAGCACGTCGCGTTGCTCGGCGCCCAGGGCCATCCGCACCCCCACTTCCTGGGTGCGGCGCCGCACCGAGAACGCCATCACCGCGTAGAGTCCCACCGACGCGAGAAACAGCGCCACGAACCC
>Ga0209002_10002100_pt1 | contig 16133 bp, 14 predicted proteins | sample Rifsed16ft2_FD_184010 | JGI IMG/M metagenome (GOLD analysis project Ga0209002, IMG submission 184010) | Soil microbial communities from Rifle, Colorado, USA - sediment 16ft 2 (version 2) | ecosystem: Environmental > Terrestrial > Deep subsurface > Rock core/Sediment | place: Rifle, Colorado...
CACCAGAATGCCCGATAGCGTGAGCCGCGACCCAGAATTTCTTCAAAATACACCCACGCAGCCCAGCCGCTGTAGACAGCCTCGCCGCCGTCAGAGGTATAGCGGGACTCCTTGCCCGAAACCGCATCGATGGCATAGAGGTCGTTGTTGCGCGTGAAGGCAACGTACTTGCCGTCCGGCGAAAGTGTCGGATTCTTCTCTTCGTCCTTTGATTCCGTCAGCCGCTTGAATTGTTTCGCCTCTGTGTCAAGGTAGTAGAGATCGTTCTCCTTCACGTACACCGCTCTTGTATTCACCTCGTTTGTCGATGCAGGATTTGCGAGGTTCCATCCCTCTCCGGCAACATCCTGGTATTGCTCAAAGCCCTTGTATTCCGTCTCTTTCCCCGTTATTGCATCAACGGATATCATGGAAGGCCTTGGCTGACCCTCGACGCGTTTCGAAACAAGGTAATGGGAATCATCGAGCCAGCGCACGACACTCGGAAGTGGTTCAAGAACACGCGGTTCGGCATTCCGGTAGAGCTGATCTGCAGTCATCAATTTCTTTTGCTGCGCATGAACCGCGAAAGCCGAGGCGAGGACCAATGAAACAAACAGAACGATGCGGGATGATCTCATGGCACTTCCTTCGATAATGAGGAGAATGGGTATCGTGTAATGCAGACGAGCTGCTGAAATCTAGCAGATGCTCTAAAGGGAATCAAGAGAAACAAACGGGGTGAGGAGGCCGAGGGCCGGGCTTACTTCGTGGCCGATTTTTCCTTCATACGCTGAGAGATCTCTGGATAGTGCTTTTCAAGGCAATCGGGGCAAATGCCATGCGAGAATTCCGCTTGAGAATGATCCGAGATATACCGCTCCATCATTGTCCATCGGCCGTCCTCGCTTTTGATCTTCTTGCAATGGCTGCAGATAGGCAGCAAACCCTCAAGCTGCTGAACCTCCCTCTTGAGCTCACGTGTTTGTGATGCGACGCGATCCGCCAGCACCGCGATAAGAGTGAAAACAATAATCCTGTTCACGGCGCTGACCATTGAATCAATCAGCGTACCGGGCGAATCCCACACGGTAGAAAAATAGAATCGTATCAGCGGGAGGGTCACTGCAAACGCGATTCCCCAGGATTTTCCTCCATACCATGCAGCGAAGAGGACGGGAAGAAGAAAGAAGACAGGAAACTGAACAAAGGAGCCGACAAAATAATCGACCGCAAGAATGATTCCTGCTCCAAGGATGGAAACGATGGGAACTGCCCAGGGATATCTGTCAAAGTTCATGGCATTCATTATAAGAAAGAAAGAGGAAGAAAGAACAGAGACAACGGTCAGCGCTTTGCCTGCTTCATGCGCTTCGCCAACACGGCAATACGCCGGCCAAGCATTTTTCCTTTCTGCATGAATTCAGGGCGAATTGTCTCATTCTGGGTATCAAAAGGAGGTTCCGCCGTTATTGCGGATGCGCCAAACGGCGAAGTCCACTCGGGTCCTCCGGTCACAATCATTCCAAAAATGAGCATGGAGTGGAGAATACTCAACTGGACGAGCTCTTCTCCAGCTGACATTCCGCCTCCGGTCGTAAAGGAGGCCCCGATCTTATCTTGCAGCTGTGCATTCTTGAAAGGCCATGAATTGATGAAGTGTTGAACGGGAGGCGCGACAGCCGCGTTAAAAACCGGGCTGCCGACGATGATGGCATCAGCCGATATGATATCTTCTGCCGTCGCCTCCGTGACGGTTTTCAGGAGAACCGTCACATCGGATTCCGATCCGGCTCCCTCTGCGACGGCCTTCGCCAGTGCGCCGGTGTGACCCTTTTCACTGTAGTATGCAACGAGAACGACGGGTTTTGTCTGACCTAAGAGCAGAGGAATGACAAAGAATGAAATGATGAACGCAGCGGCAATCGGTTTCATGAAGCATTCCCTCTCTTTTGTTATGCACAAGATAAGAAACTGAATGGGTCTTATCAAAGAACGTTGAACGACTCCTCTTATCTCTTCATTGAACCACAAGGGCGAGAAGGCTCTTGATTCCAGCGTACCTTCTTAGTAGAATAACGTTGGAATTTTAGCTCAAACTCCCATGACCGTTGCTGCACAATCGAAGCAAGATCAGTCCAAGCTCTCCGGCGACCTCTGGGGCGGGTTGGCTGCAATGCTGGTGGCTCTCCCGTCGTCGATCGCCTTCGGGGTTCTCACCTACACCACGATAGGACATGAGTACGCTGGTGTGGGCGCAATGGCCGGGATGCTTGGTGCCGCCGCGCTCGGGATCGTGGCTCCGTTGATTGGCCGCACGCGCGGGCTCATTTCGGCTCCGTGTGCCCCCTCTGCCGCTGTCCTTTCGGCAATGGCGGCAGGGCTGCTTGCGGGAACAGTGGGGGGCGTGCTGGCGCCGGCTCAGATTCTTCCTCTCCTTGCACTGACAGGTCTCTTCTCGGCCGGACTCCAGATCCTCTATGGAACGTTAGGGGGAGGACGTCTCATCAAATTCATACCGTTTCCGGTTGTGAGCGGGTATCTTTCGGGTGTTGCGGTTCTTATCGCTCTAGGCCAAATTCCCAAGCTCTTTGGATTTTCAAGCAGTATCTCGCTCTGGGAGGGGCTGGGCTCGCCTTCACTGTGGCAATGGCAGGGCGTCGTTGTGGGAATTATCACAATCCTCTCGATGGGTTTCGCACCGAGGATCACGAGGAAAGTCCCGCCGGCCATCCTGGGATTAGGGGGAGGTATTGCGTCGTACTTCATCATCGCTCTTTTCTCCCGGGATCTTCTGACCGTGGTGGACAATCCTTTGGTCATCGGCCCTATCCATGCGACCGGCTCATTTTTTTCCGCAGTCGGTGAGCAGGTCGGTTCCGTTTTCATGATCGACTTTTCCACCCTCCGATTCATCATCATTCCGGCGCTGACGCTTTCCGTTCTCCTTTCGATCGATACGTTGAAGACCTGTGTCGCCCTTGATGCTCTCACGCACCGCCGTCACAATTCCGACCGTGAATTGATCGGACAGGGAATCGGCAACCTCGCCTCTTTTCTGGCGGGAGGAATGCCCGGTGCGGGGACAATGGGGCCCACGCTTGTCAATGTCACAAGCGGCGGCAAAACACCTCGGGCAGGAGTCGTTGAAGGAGGTTTTGTCATTCTGGCAACCCTTCTTCTCGGCAGGCTCATTGCATGGGTGCCGATCGCCACACTGGCAGGAATTCTGCTTTTCATTGCATGGAGAATGTTTGACCGGAGCATGTTTCGGCTCTTGCGTTCACCTGCGGGACGGCTCGATTTCGCCGTGATCGTGGGTGTCGTTCTCGTCTCAATCACCGTCGACCTTATTGCCGCGTCGGGAGTCGGCGTGGCGCTCACCATTCTGCTCTTCATCAGAGACCAGATCAGGGGATCGGTCATCCGAAGAAAACATTATCTGAACGAGATTTCCTCGAAGACACGGCGGCAGACGGCGGAGCGTGACGTCCTGACAAAGTCGGGAGATCAGGCAGTGTTCTGTGAACTGCAGGGGAACCTCTTCTTTGGAACAACGGATCAGCTGTTCTCGCTCCTCGAACCCGATCTCCGGACAAGGCGGTTCATCCTTCTCGATATGCGCCGTGTGCAATCGATGGATTACACAGCCGCGCACCTGTTTGAGCAGATGCATTCCCGCCTGGCACACAGAGACGGACAGTTGCTGTTCTGCGGCATGCCCTCGGGGCTTCTGGACCAGAGGAACTTTGAGCATTACCTGGTCCAACTCGGCGTTGTGCGCGAAGGGGGTGGCGTGATGATTTCGGAAACACTCGATGGGGCATTGGAATGGATGGAAGAACGGATTCTGGAGATCGAGGGGGTAGGCCGACCGGACGAAGAGATGATCCTGGGACCAACGGACTTTGATCTCTTCCGGGGATTCGACGAAACAACACTCGAGGCGCTGAAACAATTCCTCGTGGAGAGGCCGCTGAGACCGGATGAATTTGTTTTCAGGCAGGGCGACGAGGGAGATGAGATTTTCCTTGTCCGACGCGGAGCGGTTCGGATCATGCTTCCGCTCGAACGGGGCAAGTTTCACCATCTTGCAACAATTGGCCGCGGCGATTTCTTCGGCGAGCTTGCGTTTCTGGACAGAGGCCAGAGATCGGCGAATGCCGTCGCGAAAGGACGAACAGACCTGTACGTGCTCTCGCGTTCCCGCCTGAACGAGCTCTCGCATTTGAATGCACAGTTCGGCGTGCAGATTTTCGCCAGGCTCGCGCACGTCATCGCGTTGCGACTTCGTCAGGCTGATGCGGAATTAAGAATGTTACAGGATAGGTGATGTGGAAGTTGAAGGTTACGAGTTCCGGGTTAAGGGTGTCAGGCTTCAGGTTCCACGCTGAAGCTGACCGCTGTTAGCTGACAGCTTCCCCTTTTCACTTTTCACTTCTTATCCCGCCAAAAAACGACGGGACGCATACAACGCGCTTCTTCCTCTCACACCGTATGCTTCCTCAATTCCCTTTTCAAATCGTGAATCTTCCGCAGGACCGGTTTGAGTTCGTCTTTGCTCTTCTTGGCGAGGATTTCGTCCCGGCGCGCTTTCATCTCACGGATCTGTTGTTTGATCGCTGTTTTGTTGATACCGACAACATGGTGATGCTCATGGGCTTCAATCCCAAGGGCAACGCAGAGGGCCGGCAGGAGCTTCTCCTTGTGCATCGTACTGTATGCCCTCACCGCCTCGTGTTCGAGCCCCTTGGCAATCTCGCGCAGCTGTAAAACGGTCATTTTGCTGAGTTCTTCATAGGAATGTGCCATGATTCCTCCGCGAACTTTTGTGGTAAAGTGAATAGCTTCGGGCGTTAAGCCGACCAAATGGAAATGTAATAAGCGGCATATCAACGTTCAATCGTCCCCGAAACCGCCCAAGGAGGGGTTCAGCAAGAGCCTTGCCGCCCGTCACATGCCTGATAATAATTATCAAATTTCACTTGGAAGTGATTGCGCCTTTGCGTATATTTGTAGTGTCAAATAACAGTACACCGTCTGCACATCTTCAAAGTCCCACTGCTGAGCCGCACGAAAACCTTCCAAGGTACAAACGTCGTCAGTCAGATGAGCGCTCGGGAGAGATCTCAAGCAGGAAGTGATGTCTGTCTGTTCGGCGTACACCTTACCTGGCGGTACAGTCCAGGTGCAATCAACATACGAAAGGACTGATTCCATGGAAAAAGGAACAGTCAAATGGTTCAACGGAGCAAAAGGCTTCGGATTTATCACCCGTCAGGGCGGCGAAGATGTGTTCGTCCATTTTAGAGAAATTGTTGGCGAAGGCTACAAGACTCTGAACGAAGGCGATCAGGTGCAGTTCGAGGTCACGCAAGGCCCCAAAGGTCCTGCGGCCAAGAACGTCTCTGTTGTCTAACAAGAGATCGAACCATAAACAGAAAACCCTGCTCACAAGGCAGGGTTTTTTGTTTTGTGCAGACGCGATGACGGCCAATTATCGAATTCCCCCTTTCTCCCTGTCAATACTCCAATGAAGAGGGTTGTCGCGAATGTATTGGCGGATGCGATCCAATTCGGCTTCATCGCGAATGATGCGATCGTGGAACCTTCCTTGCCACCCGAAAAAGGGATCATGGTCGTCATGGATCGTTTTTGTGGCCTTTGCCTTGAAATGTCTCAGAACCTTCCCCAGGACCGGCTTTGGATTCTTCATTAGGGGCCAATTCGTCTGTGGCCCGAAACTATCAGCATCAATTCCTGTCGGGATTTCATCACTGTCCGTGGCAATTTGACTAATCAAATTGCCACGGTTCTTCCACAACACTACAATTCCATGAAAATGGTCGGGCATGATTTGAAACTCATCCAAGCTCACATTCGGAAATACTGAGGGAAGTTCAAGCCAACATCGAAGGACAACCTCGCCAATTGCAGATAACACTGTAAGATTCTCCCTCACCTCGCCAAGGACACATTCCCGGTTCCTCGTAACCCCCGTGACAAAGTACGACCCTTCAGAGGAATAGTCATATCTCTCCAATCGAAGGGATTTGTGTTCCCATTTTCTGTATCCCATCATCCCCCCCAAAAAAAGGTGTGCCCCCCTGAGCAGATCAACCCATGTGTCCTGTCAACCGATCGCCGCCCGCTTGATCCTCTCCTCCGTCATCGGCAAACGGAACATCCGTACCCCAATCGCATCGTAGATTGCGTTCGCAATGACTGCCCCCATAACGATAATCGCCGGCTCTCCTCCACCCTGAGGATCAGATTCCTGATTGTCGATAATGTGAGTCTCAATGGCAGGAAGCCATGAGAAGCGGGGCAGCTGATACGTGTCGAAGTTCGAATCGAGAATCTCTCCTCCTCTGAATCTCAATCCTTCCGTGAGGGCATACCCCAGGCCCATCATGATGCATCCTTCCATTTGCAGCTTCGCTCCCTCGGGATTCACGACCAGACCCATGTCCTGAGCACAGACCACGCGCTTCACTTTTACCTTCCCTGTGCGCTTGTCGGCCTCCACCTCAGCACACGTCGCAACCCACGTACCCGCATCAATCCCGCACGCGACTCCCCATCCCCGCCCGCTTGGTCCCTTGCCGGCCTTCCAGCCAAATTTCTCTGCCGCAGTCTTCAACACCCGCCGCATCTTCTCATCTTTCATGTTCCTCAAACGGAATTCAACCGGATCGACTCCCACTTTCGATGCCAAGATATCGATCTGAGACTCCCGCGCGAATGTATTCGTGTTGTTTGACGGCGCGCGCCAGGCACCAGTGGCAAAAGGATGAGTCCCCGCACCTCCGGTCCAACCGCGTCCGTGCGCTACCGTCTGGTGATTGGGAATGTCGTAGAAATGCTCTGAACCGCGTTGGCCGGCGAAATAGACACGGTAATCCCACAGACTTATTGTCCCTTTATCTGTAATTCCCGACTTGATCTTCACCACGGCAGCAGGACGAAACGTATCAAAGAAGAATTCCTCTTTCCTTGTCCACGCCACCTGAACCGGCTTCCCGCTCATCTTTGCCAGCTTTGCCGCCTCGACAACCTGCCTGTTCGCGGACTTGCCGCCAAAACCGCCGCCGACAAACGGAGTGATGACCTGGACATTCTCCGACTTGAAGCCGAGCTCGGCGGCAACCTCATCCTTTGCCCTGAAGGGCGTTTGAGTAGAAGCCCAAACGGTCGCCCGGTCTCCGTCGATCCTCACAACGGCCGTATGGGGCTCCATGGGGGCATGGGCTACATAGTCGTTCAGGTAACTGTGCTCAAACACAGCCGCTGAACTCCTTTCACCATCTTCCAGGTTTCCTCCGCTTTGCGACGCCTGGCCGGGGGCCGCCACTTTCAGAAGATGGTCAAAGATCGTCTCTTCGTTCAGGTCCGACTTCGGCGCATCGAAAACCGCTTTCACTTTCGAGAGGGATGATTCGGCCACGTCAGGATACTCGTGCAGGATTGCGATGAAATCGCCGTCCCGAACGATCTTCACACCATCGACTTTTTCCGCCTCTGACACGTCTGCGCTTACAAGCTTTGCATCATGAGCCGGCGGGCGAAGAATCTTGCCGTACAGCATCCCCGGAAGCCGGATATCGCCTGCATAGCGGGCTGCTCCGGTCACTTTTTCGACAGAGTCTCTCCGTTTGACGGATTTCCCCATAATTCTGAACTCAGACGGCTTCTTGACAGGTGCCTTTCCGCTCGCCTTCCGCTCGATCTTCTTCCCTTTGACAAGCTCCGCATAGGAGACCTTTGTGCGGTTGTTCGACCTGTCGAAAACGACGCCGTTTTCTGTGCCAAGGTTTGCGACGGGAATTTTGAGCCGCTCCGAGGCCATCTCCATGAGGACCATTCGGGCTTCAGCCCCAGCCGCCCTCAATGAGGGCCCAAATGCCCTGGTCGACAGCGAGCCGAAGGTTCCCATATCCCACGGGCAGACGTTGGTATCGCCCATGACCATTTCCACCGACTCCAGCGAGACATCCAGCTCATCCGCCAGCATCATGCCGAGGGAGGTCACGACTCCCTGGCCCATTTCAATCTTCCCCGTTAAGCAGGAGACACGGCCGTTCTCTCCTATGCGGAGGAACGCATTAAAGTCGCTCGGGAGTCTCCCCTGGCGTTCCTGGAATTCCCATTCGAGATCGCCGATGGTGAAGAGAATGAAGAGTCCGCCTCCGGCACGCTTGAGAAACTCGCGCCGATCGAAGGAAGAATCGGGAGAATTGAGGAGGTCGTAGTCGAAAGGTTGTTGGGAAGACATAAGAAGGACCTTTGAAAAAGGAAGAATAAGGAGCTAGAAGCCAGAATCTAGGAGATAGAATTCAGAATACAGAAATCAGAAGAACCTTTTTTCATTTTTACTTTTTCAGCCGAAGGCTGATGCGCCTTTGGCGCACATTTTTCACTTCACGAGCTCCTCCATAGCCTCCATAATCCTCTTATGCGCTGCGCACCGGCACAGGTTATCATCCAGGGCCTGAATGACCTCTTCACGTGATGCTTTCGGCTTCTTCTTGAGGAACGCTGCGGTCGTTATGATCATCCCCGGCGTGCAGTACCCGCATTGCAGGGCATCATGATCGACAAATGCCTGCTGGATCCTGTGCAGCTTTCCGTTGCGGGCAAGCCCTTCGATCGTCGTCACCTCCCTGTTACGCACATCGCTCACCGGAATCTGACATGACCGCACCGTCTCTCCGTCGATCAGAACCGTACACGCCCCGCAGTAGTTCTCGCCGCAGCCGTATTTCGTCCCGGTCAATTCCAGGTCGGTTCGCAGGACCCAGAGGAGTTTCCGACTGCCGTCAACGGTGACCGTTGCGGGCTTGCCGTTGAGCTTAAAGGAAATCGTCTCATTCATATCGTTCTCCTGAAGCAGATTTTTCCAACACGCTGCTATTGTTCCAGAACCTCGACGGCGCGCTCGGAATCTTTGACATCCAGAATGACCGACGCGCTCCTTTGCCCTTTCCCAACCGTTGCATAGCAGTAGTCGATATTGATCCCGGCAGCACCGAGCTTCGTGGCCACTTGCGCAAACGCTCCGGGCTTGTGGTCAAGGTCGATCCTGAGGACCTGCCGCCGCTCCACCTGGTATTTGTGCTTCGAAAGAAGCTTGAAGGCTCGGTCGGTATCGGACAGCGAGATCTTCGCAATATCCTGGAAAAGGCCGATTGCTTCGATATTGATTTTTCCCCTGGTCAAATGGGTCAGCAACTCTCCCAGGGCACCCGGCCGATCTTCAACGACAACGAACAACTCGGTAATCCGTTCCATACGTCCTCCTCACAATTCGTGGTCAACAGGAATGTAAGAAAGGAGATGCTGAAAGCAAATGGGTGTGGAATCAGGAGGGGCGTTTCAGCACCGGCAGGCCCGTCTCGCGGGCGACGGCATCGGCCAGACTCCCCCCTTCCGGGCTGAATTCCCAAAAGAACAGTGACCGGATCGGATGACTTTTCTGGATCTCCCTGATGGCATCGGACGCGACTCGTTTAGCGATTCCCTTTCCGCGGAATTCAGGCAGCACAAGTGCTGAGCAGAGATAAACAGCGTCGTATTTCGCCCCCTGGGGCGTCAGATTCAGGAGTTCCTGCTCGTTGATCCCCTTTGTCAGAAAACCCTCCATCAGATCTTCCGTGGTGGGGATGAGGAGTATCCATGCGACAGGGCCGTCACCTTCGATCTGCTGGGACAACGTGGCGGGATGAAGCCGTTGCAGCTTTTCTCGGTCCTCCTCGGTTACCGAGAGCTGTGACGAATCGCTCTTTGTGGCAAAGAACTCGTCGGCGAGCCGGATCATTCGTTCGAGGTTTGTCGGCATGGTTCAACAAGATACCCACTTAAAACAAAAAAAGGCGCACCCTCGTGGGATGCGCCTTTCCGGCTCTCTTCTGCTACTTCATCAACATCATTTTCATGACGTACGAGTTCCCTCCCGAATAGAGCCGCGCGTAATACATTCCGCTTGCAACGTTGGAAGCCTGAAATGTATAGCGATAGACTCTTCCCTTTTCTGCGTGACCCCGGAACAACTCGGCAACCTCTCTTCCAAGCATGTCATAGATCATCAGCACTGTCGGACCTGATTTCTCGACCGTAAACTGTACGGTCGTCGCGGGATTGAACGGATTGGGATAGTTCTGCATCAGCTCGTTCACGAGCGGCACGTTCGCCACAATCGTTGGCAGACTCCCCGTTGCATGCGAGGGGAGGACAGTGGGATCCGTTGTGCCGTTGGCGGCATTTTCGGAATAGTCGTAGCTCAGAGAGTCCCACAGTACATAATCGCATCCCTCGATGGGGATAACCTCGTAATAGGCTTCGGTGTGCGGGAGAAACGGCGCAACATCGATACGTCCGGCACCGCCTGCCTGTTTCCCGTCATCCGCGAATAGGAGCCTGACCTCGAGAAAGCCCTCGAGGTTCATCTGGTTGCTCCGTGTCTCACGACGTTCGACAGTGCCATCCTCGTAACTGACAACATAGACCTCGTCGCTCGCATACCGCTCGGTACTCAGAGTAACCTGCTGCGTTGATTTGTTCACCGAGACGCTGACAGACTGCCAACTGCCGTCCGCGTCAGTTAACATGTGATAGTAGTCATCGAACTCGGCGGTGGAACGGACCGGCGTCAGTCCGTACACACTGAACGTTGAAAGCGTCCCATTTGCGGAGACCGATTCCCACTTGATGCTGTCGATCGGCGACTGCGTCTGAGAGATGAAATCGGTGTAGAACGTCCATGAGCCGTTGCCGCCGGTCGTAACTTCTGAAGAGCCTACGCCGCAGTACGTGTAGCCCATGCTTCGCCTGTAATTCTTGGTGAGGGAGTAGCTCAATTGATAGAAGAGCGAATAAACCGAGTTGACGATCTCGATCGAGAAGGAATGCTCGTTGTTGCCCGACTCGTATTCGGCAGGATCTGCGTCGCTGACCCTGACGGTCAGGTTGTGTGTCCCCGCCTCAGCAAAGGATACACCCTGGAAAACCACCGACACCTCTCCGCCTGCCTCGATCTGAACATCCGTCACATCCGAAAGGAGTGTTTCACCTTCCCAGAGGCTTACCGCGGCAGATGCACCGGCCTGCAGGTTCTTCTCTTGCACGAGGGCGACGATATTGAACGAAGCGTTGGGAGTCGATTGAGCCGGGGAGTTCACCTGCGCGACGATGAGATCGGGTCGAAGGAGGACATTGGTCGATCCTCCGGCTACCTCTTTATTTTTTCCGCTCCCTATATGCGCCTGCACACTTACAGGCATCATGGGCAAAAGCCCTGTAACGCCGACACACACCTCCCCGTCCACAAGCGGCACGTCGGACGCGTTCTGCATGAAGACCACGTCTCCGGCATCGTTCAGGACTTTGATCTGGAGCTTTTCGATCTGATTTGGGACGGGATGATTCGCCGGATCCGACGTCTGCACAAGGACACAGACTTCGGTTGAAGATGGTCCCAGGAGTGCGGTGGCGGAGAGTGAGTAGAATTCCGTTTTCCCCTTTTTCCCCTGCGCCAGGAGAGACCCGGTCAGAACGATAAGGAGAAGTGCAGCAAGGCGTATCATTGAACCCTTCATAGTACCTCCCTCGATTGTTCTTTCAGAAGAGCCACATTCCGCCGACTTGTGACGCCGCTCACTCATCTCGGATGTGAGAAATATTTACTCGCACGAAGCTGTAGAAACTACAGAGGGTCCTCCCAACCTGGTCACCCCTTTCGGCATTTTCAGGAAAACCATGCGAAGAGGAGCAACAGAAGAGCTTATGCAACAAAACCCATGCCGCCCGTGGTATTCGAACTTGTATGTCGGCGACACGGGAAAAAAAACACAAAAAAGGGGCATCCTTGCGAGATGCAACTTTCTGTTATTTCATCAGGAGCATCTTCTTTACGTACTGCTTTCCGCCCGCCTCGAGTTTTGCATAGTACATACCGCTTGCAAGATTCGCAGCCTGGAATGTGAAGTTGTATGTTCTTCCTTCCGTTGCCTCGCCCTGGAAAAGCTCAGCCACCTCTTTCCCGAGCATGTCGTACACCTTCAGAACGGCCGGGCCTGATTGCTCGATTGTGAACTGGATGTTTGTCGACGGATTGAACGGATTGGGATAATTCTGGACCAGATCCGTGTTGAGTGGCAGGGTCTCCGAGGCCAGCAGGGGAAGCTTGCTCTTCACATTGCCGGACGGCAGGATCGTCGGATCCGTCGCGCCGGATGCGGAGTTTTGAGAATACTCATAGCTCACCGAACCAGAATCGATAGAGGCGCACACACCATCATCAAACGAATTGTCCCAGCTGAAAGCAGTCGTCTCGAACGGAGCAACCTCGACGTTTCCCGATCCGCCCCATTGCAGACCATCATCTGCAAACAGGAGCCTTACTTCAAGGAAGTCCTGCAGGTCCATTTGATTGCTGTTCTGCTCGAAGTACGTCGTGGTGCCGCCCGCGTAATTGTAAACGTAGAAATAGTCCCCGGCTATTTTGACAACGTCGAGATATGAATACCCGTACTCCTTGTACACCATCAAACTCACTGTGTAGGTACTGCTGTCCGCATCCTCGATAAACATCGTGTAAGTGTCGGCGTACAAATCCGAGTTGTCCGGTTCCCAGCCCTCAATAAGGACATGGGACAAAGGGCCGGTCCCTGACAATGCCTCCCACTTGATGCTGTCAATAGGGGCCTGAGGCGTCCATGGGATATTGGCTGTGTACTGCCACGACCCAAACTCCCCCTGTTGCGTATAACTCTCCACGCCATAACAAGAACCAATAGTGTAACTGCTGGAGTAGCTCCTGAACAAACCGTAAGACAAGTCGTATGTCACCGGCTGTACGGAATTCACATTGACTGAAAAAGGATAATCATTGTTCCCTGTGTCATATTCACCCGGAACAGCATTGCTGATTTTTATCGCGAGATTGTGAGTCCCAAGGTCGGCAAAACTGATCCCTAGGAACATCACCGATACCTGGCCGCCCGCCACCACGACAACATCAGCCACCGTCGCAAGTAATGTCTCGCCTTCGTACAGGCTCACATCTGCCGAGGCTCCGGTCTGCAATTTCTTTTCCTCGATGAGCGCTGTAATGTTGAACATGGCGTTCGGCGCTACCGCTGCAGGTGCCTGAACCTGCAATACGGCCAAATCGGGCCGAAACAGCACGGTCGCCGCTCCTCTGACAATATCTGTTCTTTTGTGACGCGCCTCGAGATGACCCTGAACTTCGATCTTCGTAAGCGGGTAGAGGTTTGCCAGACTCACGACAGCCTCACCGTCTGTGATGGGCACGTTGCGAAGATGCTTGACATACGTTACTTCTCCGTCTTGATTCAGAAACTTGATCTGCAGTTTCTCGAATTCTTCCGGGATCGGGTGTTTGACAGGATCATCAGTCTCAACGCTGATGTAGACATCGGTTGCAGACTGCCCTCTGAGTGCCGCCACAGTGATATCGTAGAAGTCACCCTTCACCCAGTGGCTTCTCTCCCCCTTTTTCACCTTGTAAAGCATCCAATGGCGGTCGGCCTTCTTGACGGGCTTTCCCTTTTTTTGGTGCGCAGGCGAGGATCCTGCAAGGATGGCAATTGCAAGAGCAGCAAAAAATATCGAACGGAACTTCATTGTTCCTCCCAAGAGTAAACTCAGACATGAAGGTACGGAGAACGCCGCTGGTAATCAACCGGAACCTGTGACAGGGCTCATACCTGCAAACTCATCCAAATTCCCAATATCGCCGCCTGACTCCCATTCACCTTTCCATCTCTTCCATCATTAATCGTGCAGGAACTACCGTATCAATACGAAACATAAGACCACCAACCAGCTCCAGACGGAACTCATGGGTCTTGAGAATTGTCTCTTATAATGAGACCATCCACAACATAGAGGAGGTCGCCATGGTCACCAAATCACCCGCAGCGGACCTTCGGGCCGGTTCCAAGAAGACATTTGAGGTGGGACTTATCGTCTCCCTGGCCTTTGCCATCGCGGCATTCAAGTTTTTCCCCACCATACAGCCGCCGAAACCGATCGAACCTCCGGACACTGAACCTCCGATCATTATTACTCCCCCGGCGACAGAGCATCTTCCTCTCCCCCCTCCGCCTGCACGTCACCCTATCGTTCTTGAGGCTCCAGGGGATGAGCCGCTCGAAGATTTCGTGCTCGACACCGATCTTGATCCCAACTCCAATGTTCCTCCCCCGCCCCCGCCGGTGGACGGCGATGAGTTCTACTTTGAGGCAGTGGAGTCTCCTCCCGTACCGATAGGAGGCGTCTCAGCCATTCAGTCGAATGTGATCTATCCCGAGATGGCAAAAAGGATCGGGATCCAGGGAACGGTGGTCATTCTGGCTTTTGTTGACGAAACAGGAACGGTCACAAAAGCAAAATTACTGAAAGGGATTGGATTCGGGTGCGACGAGGCCGCCGTGAAAGCGGTAGAAAAAACAAGATTCCATCCGGGGACACAGCGGGAAAAGGCGGTGAAGGTGAAAGTTTCGATTTCCCTGAAGTTCCGGCTGCAATAGGCGCGGATTTCGCGGATTGAAGAGAGATTTCGCAGATTCGAGTCGTTAAATGATGGGGTAAGTCTGCCGAGCGCGGCCTCCGTTGGAAGTCTGCCTGTGAGGCTGAAGTCCGACATCTGCAAGGAATACCTCACGCGGATGTCGGACTTCTGATATGCGCGGATGACCCAGGAGCCAACTTCTAGCCGACAAGCGCCAGATAGCCCCAGTAGATCAAAATGTTGACCATCGTCACCGGAAAGCCAACCGACAAGAACTCCATGAAGGAGATCGTCACTTTGTTCCGCCTCTCTGCGGCCTGAATCACGATGACGTTGCTCGCAGCGCCAAGGATAGTCAGATTCCCCGCAATCGTACTCCCTGCTGCCAGTGCCATGAGTCCCGGCACCAACACGCCTGACGCAGTGAGCATCGGATGGTACAGCGCAACCAGAGGGACATTCGAAATGAACTGACTCAGGAGGACGCTGACGCCGAGAATGGCATGGTAGGATGTCAGCGAGTCGTTCATCCGGGAAAGGAGCGACTGAAAGAATCCGCTGTTCCAGACACTCTCCATCAAGACAAACATCGATACAAAGAACGCCAGAGTCGCCCAATCGATATTCTTTATCAGCCAGAACCTGCGGGAGGATCCCACCAACAGCGGCAACGCGGCCGCGACCGCGATATGGGTCAGCCGAAGCTCGGCATCGATTCCCATGATTCCCATGACGATTTTGACGAAAACGAGCAGAACCAGGAACTGCAGCGAGAGCTTCGAAAGCACCGCCATCTCATGATCGCGAATCGGTTCCTGCGAGTGTTTCAGTCCCTCCTCATGCAAATCTCCCCGATACCGCCGTTTAAGAAACCAATAAAGAAAAACGAGGTTCAGAATTGTGGGAATAAAAAGCCAGGCAAGAAAGGTAATAAACGGGCTCTGGACGTTTCCGTTGATTGCGATCAGGAGGTTTTGCGGATTGCCGATCGGGCTCATGACGCTTCCGATGGTCACGGAAAACATGAGGGCGATGAGAAGGGGCTTGGCCCGCATTTCATGCTTGCGAGCCAGAAGGAGCATGACCGGCGTGCCGACAACGGCCAGAGTGTCATTCATCAGCAGTGCCGACGCACATGCGCTTCCTCCGATGACCATCATCAAGAGAACGCTTAACGATCGGGCGCGCTTGAAATATTGATACGAGAGATGAGAAAGGTAGCCGCTCTCCTCGAGGCCGTGACCCACCACGAACATCGCAAACAGGAAGACCATGACATCCATGTCGACGGCCTTCAGCGCCTCTGCGGAGGTTATCTCCCCCATGACAAGCACCATCAATGCGCCGGCTGTCATGATATGCCAAATCTGAAGCCGCAGCGCGCCGACTTGACGGATGGCGATCAGGAGGAAGACAAGAAGGAGGACGGCGACGGAGAGGTTCATAGAGGAAGGCAGAGGTCAGAGATCAGAGGTCAGAGATCAGAGGCCGGAGACGAGGGTTGATCTTTCGGTGAGGAGGTTCGTTGGTTAGTGGTTAGTAAGTTCTTTTGCTTCTGCCTTCTGCCTTCTGCCTTCTGCCTTCTGCCTTCTGCCTTCTGCCTTCTGCCTTCTGGCTTCTG
>Ga0209002_10002102_pt1 | contig 16117 bp, 10 predicted proteins | sample Rifsed16ft2_FD_184010 | JGI IMG/M metagenome (GOLD analysis project Ga0209002, IMG submission 184010) | Soil microbial communities from Rifle, Colorado, USA - sediment 16ft 2 (version 2) | ecosystem: Environmental > Terrestrial > Deep subsurface > Rock core/Sediment | place: Rifle, Colorado...
TTTTTTAACGAGGTAATGATAAAATGAAAATTTCATTATTTTTAGTAGATATTGAAATAAAATATCATCCCCGCAGCATAAAAGAGTGGATGTATTTTGTCGGCACGTTGGTATCGTTGGTATTATGTTGTTTTATTGCTTACTACACAATTATCTATTTAAAAAACGAAATTACAAAACAAAAATTTGAGGAAAAAAAAGTGGAAATGCAACCTGAGGAACAAGAGAAAAAAACCTTTACTTTAGATGAGGCCCTCGACATTATCAGAGATCATTTTAATAAATAAATCATAAGAAGGCAGTGCATACACTCTATAAAACTATTGAAAGCTCTCCTTTCCCTGTTGTTTCTAATTTATACCTTGATTCCATTAAAAGCTTCGAGTATGCACTTAATGTCGCGCTTCCAAATTTTAAAATTCTTGAAGTACTCGTAGCTGGCAAATTAGAAGCAATAGAACCCTTGTCCGCTGCCCTTGAGGATAAAGATTCTAATATCCGCATAATGGCTATAAAGTTTCTAACAGATATTAAGGATGCTAATGTCCTAACACCCTTAATGATAACTGCCATTAAGAATAAGGATGTCACTGTTGCAGAAATTGCAGTAGTGGCGTTAGGAAATATAAGAACACCCCGCGCAATAGAGGCACTCATTGCCGTCATTAATGATCTATCTTCAAATTATGCTGCCCGTAGGAGCGCGGCGGATACTTTGGGGAAGATGGGGGAGGTGAAAGCAATTGAGCCACTCCTGATTGCTATGAAAGATAAGGAAGAATATGTGGTAGTTAAAGATGCTATCGTCGAAGCGTTATCTAAAATAGCACGATCCGTAGAGGAACCTCTTAGAACTAAATTAGTTAATGACCTTATAGCAAACTTGATTGATAAAGATACATCTACCAAAATAAGAATGGTAAAGATCTTAGGAATGATAGGTGACAAGAAAGCACGTGAACCGCTAATCAAGCTTTCGGAAAGTGATCCAGATTCCAATGTGCGTGTGGCAGTCCAAGAATCCCTTGAGAAGATTCGGAGATGAATGGGGTCTCCCATTAGTTTTGTAGGGTGGATTAAGCGTAAGCGAATCCACCATTTTGGGGAGACGTCGTTGGCGGATTCAGCGCAAAAACCAGTGCCTTAAGCTACCCTGTTTTTGTAGAGTCTATTAAGACCGATAATGCGAATTTACTATTGCATAAAAGGCTAGTCATGAGCGAATACCGTAGATTTTATCGGCAACAGGGCTGGTATTTCTTTACGGTTGTAACATACAACCGGGAAAAGATACTCATTCAACCTGATAATCTTAAGCGACTAAGGCTTGCATTTCACCATGTGATGAAGAAATATCCCCTTATGATGGATGCTGTGGTTGTTCTACCCGATCATATTCACTACATATGGCGCTTACCTCCTGACGATGACGATTTTTCGACGCGCTGGAAGCTGATCAAACGGTATTTCTCAATTGGCATGAATGCCCCATTAACCAGAAGGGCAGAAAGGAAGGTATGGCAAAGAAGGTTCTGGGAGCATCTGTTGAGGAACGAGGCGGACTGGCACACGCATATGGATTACATTCATTACAACCCTGTCAAACATGGTTATGTTCAAAGTCCGGGCGACTGGCCTTACGGATCATTTCGGCGTGCCGTAAAGCAGGGATTATATCCGGCAGATTGGGGAGCAAAGGAGCCTTCAAATATTAGTGGAATAAATTTGGAATAGAATTATCTTTTGGTTGGTGGATTCGCTCCGCTTAATCCACCCTACTTTTGACTTGCCACCGCATTTTCACGCAGAGTATGGAGAATATGAAGCATTGGAGCTGGAGGAAGAATCGAGAAGCAAACTATGGTCAGTCGCTAAGGCTAGCCATCTGAAACCCGCGACAGCGGCGGGTTTTGCGAAATCCGCGACTGAATGTCCCAGTGACGGACTAGAATTGAATCGCGATTGGCGCGCGTAAGTAGGAAACTCGGGTTAGTTCAAGAGGAAGATAAGGTAGATGGCCGCTTTGAAAAAATACCTTGAATAAATAATGTTTTAATTATTCCGGCGGTAAGACCTGCACAAAAACATAATGATCGCAGGAAAAATACCACAGGTGAGATTAAAGAAGCGCTTTTATTTCGCTTAAATGCAAAAGAAATGAATGGAATAGCGGTGAGGAAGAACGTGCCAAGAATGGATAATGGAATAATGGCAAAGAATTTTGCAACCAGGATACCTGGTAAGCTGAATAAAAGGGCATAAGTAAGAAATATCTGGAATTTTAGCGTCTGTGGAGTGTGCGAATCACTGATAAACTTTTCAGGATGGTATTTTAGCACTAATATTTTCCAGTAAGCGATCCAGAATTTGCGCCTCATATATCCCCACAAAGTTGACTGGTGAAGATGATAGACAAAGGCATCGGGTTGAAATAACATCTTGTGACCATCCTTTGCCAGACGGAAAGAAAATTCCTGGTCTTCAACAGTAGCGGTGGGGAATGAGGTGTTGAATCCTCCATATTTCTGAAAAATATCCTTCCTGAAACCTGCAGCGTATGTGTCAATAAAATCAATATAGGGAAACCGTTTCATCCGTTCGTATTTTTCCTCGTATTCAATCTGCACAAGACGAGCAATAAGTGACTTTTGCGCGGTTTTGTATGTGCCCTTTACGCCAACTATATCAGGATTACTGAATGGTTTGGTCATTTCCTCTATCCAATTTGGCGCTGCTGCGCAGTCGGCGTCAATAAATAGCGCAATGTTGCCCTTTGCCGTCTTTACGCCAATATTCCTTGCGGCAGCGGGTCCCTGATTTTTCTGCGAAATAACGTTTACGTTAAATCCTTCGGCAACCTTTCTTGTGCCGTCCTTTGAGCCATCGTCAACCACGATAATCTCGTATTTATCTCTGGGGATGGTTTGCGATTGAAGGGATGCCAGACACCTTGCCAATATCTTTTCGCCATTATATACTGGGATAATAACTGATATCATATTACAAATCTGTGGATTTCGAGCTTTAAGGTATTAGTTGGGAGCCTCTAAAGAGATATTTGAAGAAGATGAACGCTGTTTTTAGTATTCTTTTAGATTCCGATGGATGCATTACTATTTGTGCAATTTTCGATAGAATATATCGTGGCCGCAAATAAAATGATTGTCTTGCGTCATCACAAAATTGCACTAAATCGTTGCTGGAAAGCTCCGGCGTTGAAATTACACAGTTATGCAAGCCTTCATCGGTGATCCACTTACTATAGTCCTGTGTCTGCAAATAGCCATTATTCTTTGCCCACGTGTAGGCGTCTGTTCCGGGATAGACCATCAGCGGGAAGAACTGTACGGTGTCAGGTTTTAAAGCCATTGCAAAGACAAGTGTTTTCTTAAGGGTCTCCTTTGTTTCGCCACGATTGCCAACCATGAAACAGGCATGTACCAGGATACCAACCATTTTTGCATTTTCAACAAATTCTTTTATCTGCTCAAGCGTTATTCCTTTTCTTATGTTGTTAAGGATTGTCTGGTCTCCGCTTTCAACCCCTATGCACAGTAATCTACAGTTAGCATCCTTGAGGAGCCGCAGGGTCTCTGCCTTGATATCTACCCTTGAATTTGCCGTCCAGGGGATATTAATTCCTTCAGAAATCATCCTTTCCGAAAATTCTATACAATATTTTTTATCAAGGGTAAAGGTATCGTCTTCGATAAAAATTTCTTTTACTTGAGGGAATTCTTTCCTTATGAATTTGAATTCTTCAATTACATTTGGCACACTTCTGCGCCGGTAAGTATGGCCATGTATGGTTTGTGGATAAACGCAGAAGGAACACTGGTACGGGCAACCTCTTGACGTCATTATGGTAATCTGCGGGTATTTTGTTATGGAATAAAAGTAATTTTCTATCTTAAGATGTCTTTTGTAAACCGAGCTGACAAATGGGAGGTCATCGAGATTCTTTATATAGGGTCTGTCAATATTATGAATGATTTTACCGTTATTGCGAAAGCTTAAACCAGCTACGCTTTTCAAATTGTCCCCCAGATTCGTATGGGCGTATTGCAATACTCCCATACCTGCATTGAGGGCTGAGGCGAGGTCTTTTAAAGTAAAATCGTACTCACCTCTTGCTATGGCATCAATGCTTGTGTTTTGTCTCAGCGTTTCTTCTGGCAGAGCTGAAACATGTGTCCCGACTAAGGTAATGAAACAGTCAGGAATTTCCCTTTTGATTTCCTCCGCAACTTCTATGTCTGAATGGATGCTTGGTGTGCTCGTATCTATCACAACCAATCGAGGCGCGAAATCTTTTGCTAATTTTAAAACCATTTCGCGGGATAACCCTTCAGCCGGGGCGTCAATTAGTTTTACACAATGCCCTTCCTTTTCGAGCACGCCTGTGGCATAAGCCAGCCAGATAGGGTAATAGAGGGTGCCGCTCTTTATCACAGCAGGACTCCTCTGTGCCCTGGAGAATTTAGGGAAAAAGGGCGGGTTTAAAAGCAATACCTTCATCTTAAGCAATGGGGGATTACTCCTTGGGGGAGACTGATAAGATTCTAAAAAGACCAGCCGGTACTGATAGCCCGACCTTCTTATCTTTCAGCGGCAGAACTTCTCCGGACAAAGCATCAATAATCTTAAAGTCATCACCAGGAAGATTAATCCTCAATTCGGTCTTGACCTCTTTTGTCTCGAAATGACCTGGATTAATAAGATAAATCCTATATCCATTGTCCGTTTTGTGGGTTGAAAGAAAGACCCCATCGGCCTTGAAAGGTAGCGCCTCGCCGTGCCCTTTCAGATGGGCGTAAATTGCCTCTTTCTGCTGACCCGCAGGTATCTCCTTGCCATTTCTTTCAAAGACCCTGTCCCCTTCGATGACGAAATAGTCCTTTATCCCCTCCACCTTGAGGGGGTCCACGGCGGCCGGGAATATTGCCACAAAGCCGTAGGGCGTCTTCGGAAAAAGACCGTCGTAGTAGTTAACCAGATTATAAAGATAGGCGGGGATATAATCATCCCTCACCGCCTGTAGAAAAAAGCCTGGGACAAGGGACCCCTTCAGCGTATAGATACTTTGCCAGTACTCCTTATTCCCCTTTTCTCTCTTTGTTTTTTCTTCTATATTGTTTTTTTCCTGTAAGGCAACGCCTGATATGAGGACATCTTCTGGATTTTTCACAGGTGTAACCCTCGCATTGGATATGAGCTTGTAAAATAAATTAAGGTACTTATCATAGGTTCCTTCAGATTCTCCGGCTCTTCCACCTATTCCAAGGTTTTTTGCTACCACAAAATAGTTTGCGCCGAGGCTTTCTGCCATTACAAGAAATCTCAAAATGACATGTCCCGGGGCGCTCATGAAACTCGACTCCCACTTCCACATATCCCCATAGGCGCCTACCCCCCACTGCCCGATTGCGCCAGCCTTCCAGAGACCTAAGAGAACCCCGATATTCAGCTCCGGAGATTTAAGGTTGTTGGGCTTGTAAACTGGAACCAGGATGTCTTTATAGGCAGGTTTAAAAAGTTTTTTAAAGACATAAGTATCCAGAGGCACTTTATGCCAGAAGTCAAGGTACTCGTTCATGATGAGTTTTTTCCCCTCGTATCTCGAAAGGATATTCAGCACCTTCTCAATATTTTCTATGAACTTTTCCCAGTTTTCCGTTCTGGTAAAATTGTTTTCATCCACAATAAACCCAAGGCAATATATACCCCCTTCTGCGAGGATCTTTTCTATCGTCTCCAAGCTGAAAAACAAATGGCCGTGTTTCCCGATATTCACATAAAAAGGGAGCTTATTTTCTCTATATTGTCTTACAACCTTTAAAATCTCGTTCTCTGCTGAAATGTCTTTGCGCCTATATTTGGCCGAGAGGCCGGCTTTATCTTCATAAACCCCTGTGAGGACAACCTCGAAGGATAGATTTCCTCCTCCTGAAGATCTGATAAATTGTACGTATTTCTCTAATTTCTTTGGATTCCCCTTGTGGATTTTTTTGTAATTCAAGCGGTAGAGTATATGGATCTTTCCTGTTTCTTCGGATGCCCCCTTGCTGGCCCTGACCAGGTTTATAAGGGCCATTGCCTCGGTGTATATTTCTTGGAACCCCTTGATGCCGGCCCTCTCATTGTATGTGAACTTAAAGATGCCCCCACTATCCACCGACGAGCTAAGCACTATTTCATCGTACCCCTTTGCAATCCTGATTAAATCAATTGAAAAGAAGCTTGTATTATATAGAAGCTCGTCCAGTTTATTTCCCCTTGAATCTAAAATGACAAGGGGAGTTCTCCCCTCTGCGGCCTTCAAGGCAACGCCTTGCAGGAGACAGAGGATCTCGTTTTTATCGTCTCCAGTTATGTTCCCTGCCTTTACTTGGGCAATGGACCACGGATTCACTATTTCAGGGAAGTTCCTCTGCCATAAAACCTTACCAGCCCCATTTGTAGCAGTAACAAGTCCTGAGGGGCGGCTCCCGATAACCACTTCATTTCCCCCGTCCCTGTTAATATCTCTTACCAGAACGGACCTGACCCAGAACATCTTATAACCCGTTGAGTCTAAGCCGATACTCCAGACGGTATTAAGGCTGCTATTTAAGGCATACACCCCATCTGTCGATGTCCCTACGACCAGCTCATCGCCCTTGTTGCCATCTATGTCCCCAAATGCGAGCGCGGTTATGGAGCTCTCTCGGGATAGAGACTTTTTAATTTTCAACCTGCCGAGATTATCCAACAGATATAACTGCCCCTGGAAAGAACCGAGGGCGATATCATACCTTCTATCTCCATCCATATCCCCTGCGGCGATTGATAAAAACGGCTGCTCAGCGTTAAATGTCCACAGTATGCCTTTCAAATACTCGATAGCGTACAATGTCCCCTTTCCATCGAGGGATGCGACCAGTAATTCCCTTTTCCCATCTCCGTTAATATCCGCCAGACACATGGAAAAGGGCAGCCCCTTGACATCGATGGACCAAAGAATATCGCCGTCCAGATTCAAGACGTACACCCGGCCATTAACAGATCCCAAGATGTGCTCATTCCTGTCGTCTCCGTCGATGTCGCCGGAGATAAGGGAGAAGACCTTCTGGTCGGTTAAAAATCTGCCGGACGATACAGAGGGCTTCGCATAAACAAAGGAAGCTAAAACGCTGCTCAATATAAAAAGAGCTGCGAGGGTAAGAAACCAGGTTTTGCTTATAGTTTTTACAACCATATCGCCCCTCCCCTATTTTTTTACCACCTACTAACTGCTATGGAATAATTTAGATGTAAAAATATATCATCTTTGGTTTGGTGTCAAGGATTTGTCCTTGGTCGCCGGTTTATCGTCTTTCCGGTAATAAGGGTTATATTGCCTGATAAAAACTGAGAGCAGTCCCATAAAGGCCCAGAAGACAGGGTCTGTAAGAGCGATGGTCCTGAAAAACGCCTGGAAAAGAATCGCACAAAAGCAGGCAAAGAGACCTGTCGCCATAAGCCTCGCATATTCCCCGTGTTTAATTTCGAGTAAATTCTTTGAGAAGACTATTGCAACGATAAGGAACAGGGACAATCCTACGAGTCCCAATTCGGTTAGGAGGAAGATATAGAAGTTATGGGGCAGATTCAAAGGGGAGTTAAACTGGCTGGACAGCACAAAGAAAGATCCCAGACCGTTGCCGATAATGGGCGACCTATAAAACAGTTCCTTCCCAATCTCCCATGCCACTGCCCGTTCCGGAATGGCCGCTTCAATGGGGAACAGAAAACTCATGGCCCTGCTCTTGAGGAGTTCTCCAAAGGCGCCAAAATCCATGATAAATAAGACCATTGTTGCAAAAACAGCGGACAGGGCGCTAAAGACAAGTATCCTTTTGTACATCAGACCGATGAGCGCTATGATTAAACCCAATGATAGCCAGCTCTTCCTGGAGAAGGTTACAGCTATAATCATAATCTCAGCTATAAGGAGACATGCCAATATAAACCGCATAAATCCGCTGTTTTTACCGGGACCCTCTGTATCCGAGGGTTGAAAGATTTTTACAAGGAGGAGTGTAATAGGGAGCATCAGAAAGAAGCCGAGGTCGTTGGGGGTTCTCAAAATTGTGGTGACCCTCACCGTCTTGCCCAGGTCGGCCAATTGCCCTTCAGAGACCGCCGCCACATCCATTGACTTCTCTATACCCAGGGAGAACATCTGATACATACCCAGTATGGAAAATAAAACGCTTATTAATAGCCATCCTACAAATAGTCTTTCTAATGCTGGTCTGTCTTTAATCAGGTTTACAGTCAAGAAATATATTGAAAAACTGCTTGCGATTTTCAGCACGCCATGGAGGCCCCGCGCCACGTAAGGCGTCCATAAGACACTGAAGGCGGCCCATCCTAAAAGTATTAAAATGGGTATCTCCAGTTCCTTTATGTCTACAAACAAGCTCTTATCTCTTATCATCCCACGGGCCGCCCATGATATAAAGGCAAGGAATACCCCGACCTCCAAAAGACCGATATCAGCCTGGCCTATTTGGAAAAATGAAAAGGGATAAGGCAATACGAGTAGAAGCAAAAATACTGCCATTATAGTCGGTGAATGATATATGACAGCCACGAAAGCGACACAGAAGATAATGATCAGGGACAGCAGGGGGGGAAAAACGCTTACAGCCAACCCAAACAATACCTGTAAAAAGAGGATTACCCCCCAGGTTAAATTCAAATTACCCAATAAAATATTTCGCTGGTTCATATCCTTTAGATGCATAATGGACAATTACGGGTTTTTGATATCTGCCCCCTGCTTACTACTGCAGGGGCCTACCCCTGAATGTTTCTATAGTATTTGACATAATTAAGTAGACTATTTATTAAAAAACTCTTTTCATCAATTTAAAAATGTTTTTTTGCTCAAGTTTCGCAGGGTCTCCTGTTATCTTTCCAGATTTCAATTGTTTAAGACCATGTCGGCGATATTTTTGGAGCCATCCAAACACGGTAGAACGATTCAATCTCATGCCCATTGCAATATCTTCGACCCGGATACCTCGTTTTATACCATACGTACCGCGGTCATTCTCATAATTTCAAGCGTATTATGGTTAATGCTATACCCATATGCCATGTTGTTAGTATAGCAAATTAGTCGGTAAAAGTCTACTTAATTATGTAAGATATTATATCAGTGGGACTTAGGGATTTACGGATAAACACTAATCGGTATATTTTCTTCTTCTGTCATTATAGACTCCCCTTATGATTTCCTTCCTTCTGGATACATCCGTTACCGCGAGCCTTTCGCTCAGATGAGAACCCATTATAATGGAACTATTCATAGCATTATAGAAAAATAGACCCTGCCGGCCTATTGAAACGAGCCTGTCCAAAGACCCGAGGTAGGTCATGACCTCATCGAGGACCAGCCGGCTATTGATTCCATATACAGGGTAAGCATAAGGGATACGCAAGAGATGAACCCCTTCTACATCGTTACCGAGGATGAAGCCGCCCCGCTCCAATTGTTCAACTACAATTCTTGAGACTTCGTCCTTATCCATTCTATGAATCTCATCGTTCTCAAAACATGTAATCTCAACGCAGAGGGATGTTTTGCCTTCAGGGGACATGGCCTTATCGAGGTGTTTAAACTCTGTAAGCCTTCTAAAAAGGAATCGGTCTTCTGTAAAATAGATACACCCGTATTTTAATGCTGCTTCCTTTCCGATGCACAGATACAAGAGAAGGAGTGTTCTATATCTGAGCGACCTCGCTTTATTATTGACTTCAAAAGGCGGAGAAGGGGAAAGCATCCTAATCAGATGGGTAATCGGAATCGTGGAGATTAAAAAGTCCCCATCCAATTGATATTCCTCTCCATCTTTTTTAACAGTTACAGAAACACCATCCTTTCTGTACCCGACAGATACTGTCTCTGAATTCAACAGTATCTCCCCTCCGAGGCTGCGGAAGACCTCTGAAATCATGATGGGGATATGGTCAATACCCCCGGAGGGATAATGGATAAACCTTTTTTTTACATTGCCTCCTTCGGAGAATGCCTTGGTGATTAACTCGATTAAATTTGCGTCCCGCCACTTCGCAAGAAATTTCAATTTCTGAATCCCCCACTCATCAGAAATCTCTGTTGGTGGCAGACCGTAGAGCTTTTTTACATATCCCCCTAAAGATATATATTCATAAATCCGCCTTCCTACAGCCTGAATAACCCAATCTTCGACACATTGAGAACCATTAGAATTGTTTTGTCTCAACATACTCTTGATGAATAGTTCCAAGAGGACACCCGGGACATATTTTTTATCCATATGTAAGAGGATATTCTTTGGGTCAAAGGGGAAATTGAAATATTTGTTCGCGAAAAACATCTTCTCCTTTGTACTCTCAACCCGTTTTAAAGCTATTGCCGGATACTGTTCCTGAATGAGGTGAAAGACCTTATCGCCGAAGAGAAAGTGGGGCCCGTAATCGAAGGTATACCCATGGACCCTGTAGGACCTGGCAAGACCGCCCACTACAGATTCCTTTTCAACGATAGATACATCATGGCCGTATCTTTTTAAGGTAGCGCCGCAGGTCAATCCTGAGAGACCTGCACCGAGAATGATAAACTTCATCTTTCCAATCCTAATCTATATATCCGAGCCCTTTCAAGGACTTTTCGATCACCTTGGATTCTTCTTCCCCGTAATTTCCTTGCAGCCCAGAAGTTGCAACCCCCCTTTCCATGGGGCAGTCGTTAAAGCGGACAGGATGGGCAGCCAGATAGTCTTCTCTAAATATTGCTGTTGCTACTTTTCCATCAATGGCTCTGGGAATTTCCATCCCTAAAGAGTATAGCATGGTAGGGAAAAGGTCTGTAATGTCTAACGGGGAGATTACATGGTTTTCCTTAATCCCCTTGCCACAGGCGATAAAGATCCCCTCCAGACGGTGCACACCATTGACAAAGAACTCCTTTCTGTCCTTAAAGGATACCGCCTCCCTGTAAGCCTTGCCGCAGTATGGGCCGCCCTTAATCTGGTGACAGAAATCCTTCGGGTGGATTATAAGATCAGGGGCGGACTGCAAATAACTGCCATGGTAAAGTTCTTCCTTCTTATAGACCCTTTCGATAAGGCATTCACCTGTTTCAGGATGCTTTAAACGGGCCATCTTTTTTATCAGGTCATCCCTGAGAGCCTCGTATTCATCGGGTTCAATGACCCCATTGGGGTCTCTTCCCTTCAGGTTAATGCGGATGGTGGAAGGGTGTTCACCTGAAAAGGCCCTGGTCTTTGACCAGTCGATCAACGACCTTCTTATATAACCCTGGGACCTGACCCTTATCGATGGAAACCATCGCATCAAAACATCCTTAGATTCAGAGGATAATCTCCTTGATAAACCTGTCAGCAGAAATTTGATCATCCGTCTGGCGAAACCGCGTGTGGAACGGGAATTCTTAAAAGATAAAAGGCCATTTTCTCTCAGCCATTCGTCGATAAAGAAGACATAAGGCGATGCAGGTCCTGCGCCATGATCTGACATCACATATACTGTTGTCTCTCCCGTAATCTTGCTGCAGATACGCCCTATCGCCTCATCAACCCTCCTATAGATCTTCAATATGGCTTCAGAGAATTCGCCACCATCATCCATATATCTCCAGAAGTGGTGCTGAACTTGGTCAATAGCAGAGAAATTGACTGCAAAGAAGTCCCATGGATAATTGTCCATTAAATAAAGGATTAACTTCTCCCTCCCTTCGACCATACGAATTAATTCGGTTACGGCCTTTCTCCTTTTTTTATCCGTATCAAGATACCCCGCACCCACATGGAGGTGGATGAGATAATCTCCGACTACCTTGAATATCTCATCCTTGAACTGTGCTGGATAGGTGAAATCAGAGTCAATACCCGGGGCATCCATTCCAGCGATCAAGATTCCATTGACCGGCTCAGGTGGATAGGTCATCGGGATATTGACCATAATTGTTTTTTTCTCATGGTCGCTTAAATACCTCCAGAGTGTCCTGGATTTGATACTCCTGTTGTTTACAAACTGGAAGGAGTAACTCCCGTTTACCATCTCCTTGAATCCAAAAACCCCGTGATTTCCAGGATTCATCCCGGTCATGAATGAACCCCACGCCTGAGGGGTAAAAGGCAGTATAACGGAGTGAAGGATGGCCCGTGTCCCCTGTTCGAGCAATCTTGCAATATTCGGCAGGTAGCCGGCTTTGACCCAGGGGTCTATCAGACAGAAGGTTCCACCGTCCAGACCAATAGATAATACCTTGGGCGGATGTTCCTGCAGTTTCATTCGATATATCCCAGTGATCTCAGGTGATCAACAATTTTAGATTCGTCTTGGGCAGAATACACGGGTTGAGCAACCCTGGTCCCAACCCCCTCTACAGTATCCTCATAGCAGATAGAATGTTTGGTCAGGAAGTCAGAATGGAAAGCCTCTTCCATGATGGTTCCGTCCATATCCCTGGAAATAGGAAGCCCCATCTGGAAAAGGATCGTGGGGCACACATCAATGATCTTGATATTTTTGAGTTCGCTGTGTGGAAGACAATATGGCCCGTTAATAAAAAAGACACCCTCGTATCTGTGCATCCCATTTGCTCCCCGGCTGTGTTTTTCGTTTCTGACAAAAATATTGTCCTGGACCGTTCCGTCCTGAAACCACTTACCCGTGATGTCGTATTTCGCCTCCCTGGTCATCAACTTGATATCCGGCAGCTCCTTATCGTCCGAACCGTCAAATGCATCTTCCCGGGACAGCACATTTTCAAATACGGTTTCCTGCGTTTCCGGGTCCTTCAATGCTTTAAGTTTCCTGATGATCTCCGTCCGGCATTGAGAATAGTCCTTCTCATCCAGGATGCCTTGAGGATAAACTCCTCTGACATTCATACGGATACATTCCTCTTCTGCAAGAAAGGCGGTTGTTTTTGACCAGTCGATGCTGGAAAGACCTCCGGAATATTTGAAGCTAAGGGAGAGACGTGAGAAAGCCTCAGGCATCATGTTCTTTAAGAATATTCTTACCTCAGGTGAGGTATGTCGAAACACAAATGAAACAAGGGTATGGAGACTGGTGTTTACATGATCCCGCAGAGAACGCCACCTTTTGTGTGATGTCCCGTTTTTATCCAGGACCTTGCTGAGATATCCATTGTTCCTGAGCCATTCATTTATATAGACGGTCTTGTTGATCCTCGGTCCTGCACCGTGATCCGACAAAACAACCAGGGTGGTCTTAGGGTCTAATTTTTTCATTATGGATGCAGCAACACTGTCGAGTTGTTTGTATACAGAGAAGATGGCCTGTTTAAACTCCTCACAGCTTTCAGCCTGATATTCGGGGTGGTCCGGGTCCATATATTTCCAGAAGTGGTGTTGAACAATATCAGGGTTGTTAAACTTGACGATAAAAAAATCCCATGGATAATTGTCCATAAGATAGCATGCTACCCGATACCTTGTTTCTATGGAGTCAAAAATCATCTGAAGTGCCTTTTTCCTTCTTCGATCTGTCTGTAAATAACCACCCAGGTGGAGGTTGATCCTATATTCGGGAAATTTTGATAGTATTTCCTGTTTGAGTACCGCGGGATAAGTAAAGTCCGAATGGATATCCGGCGTATCCAGACCACTGACTAACAACCCGTTGACAGGTTTCGGCGGATAGGTCATTGGAACATTTATCACAATAACTTTTTTCCCGGCATGACTTAACAATTCCCACAGGGTTTTTGACCGGTTATCTTCACCGCTCATCAATTTCAATCGGTAACTGTTCGGAATCATCCTCGTAAACCCGAGAATACCGTTTTTACCTGGGTTCTTACCCGTGGCAAATGCGGTCCATGCCGGGGGGGAGATGGGTGGAATTGTGGACTGCAAACGACCGTACCCACCCCTGCGGATCATCTCTTCAAAAGCAGGCAGCTCTCCTCTTTCGATCATAGGCATCATAATATCCGGAGTAGCGCCGTCAAGACCCAGCACAAAGACTTTATCCATTTCCAATTCCTTGTTCATTCAATGTATCCGAGTCCTCTTAAGTTATCAACAAGTTTATCTGTATCTTCCTGGGTATATTCGTCCCGCGTGTCCTTAATTGCCTTCCCGGTATTATCAACATCCTCATATCGAACCGGGTTCATCGCCACAATCTCTTCTAAAAACGATTTCGTGATTACCCGGCCGTCCACATCAGATGGTACCGGCAGTCCCATGAGGTAGAGAACGGTGGGGAAAACATCCATGATCTCGGACTTAGGAATCTCCACGTTTTTTTTGATCTCTGGACCGTGAATGATGAAAATCCCCTCCTGCCGGTGCGAGCCGCTGACCTTTCTCCAGTGCTCCTCCCTGGCTATGAAGGTTTTCCTGGGAGATTTCTCGATTCCTTTCTGTGAAATCCTGGAACTAATATTATACTGGTCTTTTGTAGGAATGGTGATAATATCCGGGAATTCTTGAACGTAGGGACCACTGAATATCTCTTCCCTTTTCCATGCGTTTTTTATCACACTCTCACCAGTTTCCGGATCCTTCAGCTTTTTAACCTCACGAATTATATGATCTCTCAATGGTTCATACTCGTTTAGTTCGACGACCCCCTGCGGATAACGGCCTTTCAGATTTATCCTGATACCTTCTGTTTCCCCTACAAAGGCTTTGGTCTTTGCCCAGTCGATGTTTGGGAAGCGGAAATAGGTCCATGTTTTTGATATGGTAGTGGGGAATACTTTCATCAACGTCTGTTTCAGGTCTGGAGGTACCCTCTTGAGTAAGGTCGCCAGGGTCTTTTCCATGAATTTATAAACGGTATTCTTGTATCGCTTCTGAGATGCCTTTGAGCTTAAATAACCTAGGCTCTGAAGCCACTCATTGAGACGAATAGTCTTGTTGGTCCTCGGCCCGGCCCCATGGTCGGACATCACCAGAAGGGTGGTCCCCTCCGGCAAGTTACGGAGGATCGTAGCTGCAGTGCGATCTAACTCCTCATAAACTGTATATATGGCATTTTTTATCTGTTCAGGACTATCGGGATCGTAATACGGATGATTTTTATCCATGAATCTCCAAAACTGATGTTGCACATTGTCAGGGCTGTTGAACCGGACAGCAAACAGGTCCCATGGGTATTGTTCCATCAGATACAGCACCGCCTTCTCCCTCGCTCGAATGGAAGACAGCATGATATCAATAGCCTTTTTCCTACGCCTGTTATTATGGAGGTATCCTCCCAGGTGGAGATTGATTTTATAATCTGGAACAACCTTTAACAGTTCCTCCTTCAGTTCAGGGGGATGGGTGAAATTGGATTTGATGCTTGGTGTATCCAGGCCGCTGATGAGAATTCCATTGATCTTCTTTGGAGGATAGGTCATCGGAATATTCATAACGATGGATTGTTTTCCATGTTCCCCCAATAACTCCCATAAGGATTTCGCCCTGTTATCGCTGCCACTTAAAAGTTTCAACTGATAAGAATTTGGAAGGAGCCTGGTAAAACCGGAAATGGAGTGTTTTCCTGGGTTTTTGCCAGTGGCAAAGGAGGTCCAGGCAGGAGCTGAATTGGAGATTATTGTCGAATTCAACTCGCAATGGCTCCCCTCCTTCATGATCCTGGAAAAGGTGGGTAATCTCCCTTTCTCGAGCATGGGTTTCAGGATATTGAAGGTAGCGCCATCCAATCCCAGGATAAAGACTTTCTTTGACTTTGATAGTTGATCCATCTTAAAACCTCCTGCTTTTAATTGAGTCGATGTAAGAATTCCCTTCTTCTAACCTGAGGTATTGGTAACCCTTAAGGTCTTTTTCATGAAAATCATCTTCACAAGGTTATATTCAGTATAAGAAATTATTTGGAATATGAATAATAAAGTCATAAATGATATTATCCCAATGATAAAACATGCAATCGGGCTAATAGCTGCATTTAAAACCCAGGAGATGAAACACGCTACACCATATGCTATAAAAGATTTAGTAATCAAACCATATATTGGAAATGATGTTATTTCTTTATAAATGTAATAAAGACTCAGGGCAATCAATATAATTTCAGCTATTAAGGTGGCTATGGC
>Ga0209002_10002103_pt1 | contig 16117 bp, 18 predicted proteins | sample Rifsed16ft2_FD_184010 | JGI IMG/M metagenome (GOLD analysis project Ga0209002, IMG submission 184010) | Soil microbial communities from Rifle, Colorado, USA - sediment 16ft 2 (version 2) | ecosystem: Environmental > Terrestrial > Deep subsurface > Rock core/Sediment | place: Rifle, Colorado...
CCGGCCCTCGTGGCAATGCCCTCCATTCGTGAGGCCGTGGAACGAGCGGGCTACTCCGTGCCTGGGCCGGCCGGCGAAACGGCCGGCAGGCCGCTCGGCGCCTTTGGCGGCCGAATCGCCACCCTGTTGGCCGTCGTCTTCGGCGCTGTGCTGTTTGTCGTAATCATTGGCGAATGGCTGGGCCTCTTCGAGCGGCTCACCGAGCGGGTGCCCCTTCCGCTTGGCCTCGCCCTTGTGATCGTAAGCGGGTGGACGATCTTTGTGGGCGTTGCCCGCTCCGTACTCAAGCGGCAAATCACCTCCCACACGCTGATGAGCCTCGGGGCTCTCGCCGCTCTGGCGGTCGGTGAGTGGGCGACGGCCGCCGTGGTCGTGTTCTTCATGCGTGTGGGCGAATACGCCGAGAGGCTCACCACCGAAGGCGCACGCCGGGCCGTAAAAGACCTCACAGCGATGGCGCCGCAGATGGCGCGGGTGGAACGCGAGGGGGCCGAGCAAGAAGTGCCGATCGGAGAAATCGGCGTCGGCGAGATCGTCGTTGTCCGCCCCGGGGAGATGATCCCCGTCGACGGCGAGGTCGTCGCCGGGCATGCCACCCTGGATCAATCGGCGATCACCGGAGAGTCGATGCCCGTGGACGCGGCTCCCGGGTCGCTTGTCTTCGCGGCCACGTTGGCGCGGCTCGGCAGCCTGCGAGTGAGACCCACGCGAATCGGAGCCGACACGACCTTCGGGCGCGTGGTGAGAATGGTGGAAGAAGCCGAAGCCCACCGCGGCAACGTGCAGCGCATGGCCGACCGTTTCAGCGCCTACTATCTGCCTCTCGTCGCCGGGGTGGCCGCGCTCACCTTCCTCATCGGGCGCAACCCGCTGGCTGCGGCCGCAGTTCTGGTCGTGGCCTGCTCTTGCTCTGTCGCCCTCGCTACCCCGATCGCCATGCTGGCCTCGATCGGGGCGGGCGCAAGGCGCGGCCTGTTGATCAAGGGCGGCAAGTATCTCGAGGCGTTAGCCCGGGCGGACGTGTTGTTGATCGACAAGACGGGCACGCTCACCCTCGGCCGGCCGCAAGTGACCGATGTTTTCCCCCTCAACGGTCTGCCCGCCGGGGAGGTTCTGACGTTGGCGGCCTCGGCCGAGCGCTACTCCGAGCATCCGCTGGCCGAGGCGGTGCGCAGAGCGGCGCAGGCACAAGGGCTGGCCCTCGGCGAAGCCGATGATTTCGAGGCGATCCCGGGAATAGGCGTGCGCGCCGACATCGCCGGCCGCAGGGTGAGCGTGGGCAACGCACGCATGATCCCGGAAGGCGCTTCGCTGCCCATGGCCGCGCAACTGGAAGAGCAAGGCAAGACGCTCTTGTATGTGGAGAGAGACGGCCAGCTGTGCGGGGTTGTGGCGGCCACCGACACGCTACGGGCCGAAGTCCCCGCCGCGCTCAACCGCGTGCGCGCCCTCGGCGTTCGGCATATCGAGCTGATCACGGGCGACAATGAGCGGAGCGCCTCGGCGCTCGCTCAAGACCTTGGTGTGGACCATCGGGCGAGTCTCCTGCCCGAGGACAAGATCGCGATCGTGCGGGAACTTCAGGCGCAAGGCCATGTTGTGGTCATGGTCGGCGATGGCGTGAACGACGCGCCCGCGCTTGCACAGGCCGACGTAGGAATCGCGATGGGGGCAGCGGGCGCCGACATCGCCATTGAGGCGGCGCACATCGCTCTCCTGCGCGAAGACTGGGGCCTTGTGCCGGAGGTCCTGGGGATCGCCCGGCGGACGATGGGGGTGGTCAGGATGAATCTCATCTTCACCGGCGTCTACAATCTCGTGGGAATCGCGTTGGCTGCCTTCGGCATCTTGCCCCCCATCCTAGCCGCCGCGGCGCAATCGCTGCCCGATCTGGGGATCCTCGGCAACTCCGCCCGACTCCTGCGGCAGAAGTGATTCTCGATCACTCTCCGGAACGGCAACTCGTACCGCGCCGGCCCGATGTGGAGTGGCGACGATCGGCCTGACCCGCGCAGGCGCCTGCCGAGAGGGGAGCCGTCGAGCGGCCTGGGATCTGGACGAAAGACCGGCGGCTGTTTATGCTGAATTGGTCAGACCTTGGCACAAGACGTGATGTGAGCACGGGGAGAGTGGGACGTGGCTGACCGCAGCGCGGTCGAGCAGGCATACCAACAATCGATGAGGGGCGTGTTGGTTGTCCCGCACCCGGCCCCGGGGCTGCTGCGCGCCGTAGGCGTCACCTGGCTCGACCTTCTGCAGCGGATGTCGACCAACGACCTGGCCGGCATGCAGGCGGGTGAAGTGCGCCAGACCGTGCTGACGACGGCGGTGGCCCGGATCATCGACGTGATCTGGGTGGTGATGAGGGAGCACGAGGGGCTACTGATGACCAGCCCGGGGCGAGGCCCCCGGGTTCGCGATTGGCTGGAGCGGCACATCTTCTTCCAAGACGACGTCCGGCTGCACGAGGTGGAAGAAGGCTGGGCGTTCTGGGGGTTTTATGGGCCGCAGGCCCATGAGGCGACCAGGCGGATCGCGCCGATGGAAACCGGAGCCTCCGGCCGCGCGGTGGATTGGGGCGGTGGGGTGGCGTGGAAAGTCGACCGGCCGGCGGGCGGTGGGGTGCGCCTCCTCTTGGCCCCGGATGCCGCGGCCGAGGCCCGTCAGCTCTGGGGAAAGGGGACGGATGGCGCCCAAGAAGCCTACGACATCCTGAGAATCGAATCCGGGATTCCAGAGACGGATGTCGAGATCGTAGGCGATTCGCTCCCCCTCGAAGTGGAGTTGAGGGAGGCGGTGAGTTTCACCAAAGGCTGCTACATCGGGCAGGAGATCATCGCCCGGATGGAGAGCCGGGGCAAATTGGCCAAGGAACTGCTCGGCGTGCGGGCAGGATCGGTGTTGGTGCCTGGCGAGGGCGTGACGCAGAATGGCCGAGCCGTCGGTCGGGTGACCAGCGCCGCCCTCTCACCCGAGCTGGGCGCCATCGCACTGGCCTCCGTGCGGCCGGCCGCGCTGGAAGAAGCGGGGGGAGCGGTTGAGGTGGGAGAGCGAAAAGTGCCTGGGCGGCTAGTACGGTTGCCGTTTGCGGCAGAGGGTTAAGAGGGGGCAGGCGGCGCAGAGCAGAGAAAACGCGCGGGGAGCCTACTCGGAGGCGGCCTCGCCGCTCTCCCGTCGGTCGTCCTCCAGGATCAGGGCGCAATCACACGGAAGGCCGTTGGCGCAGTCCTGGCAGCAGTGCCGGCGGTTCTCGCGAATAACGGGGGACCCGACGATCTCCGCACCGCAACGGTCACAGAAATACACACCGTCGATTAGAGGCATGCTCGCCTCCTCCTCGGGGGTGGGGCCGCGGGGAGAAGGTCCTTCGCGTCGGCCGGTTCCCGAGGCCTGAGGTAAGTCTACCGCGTATTGGGTCCTCGCAGCAGAGAAATCCAACCCTCGGCAAAGAGGCGGCGGGGCGGGGCAATCAAAACCGGGCGCTTGCGCGCCCGGCGGGCTCAGAGGTTGTGGATCACGACCTTTCGGGTCAGGAGCCGGGATCAGGATCAGGGTCGTCGGCGTCGTCGTCGAGCTCGTCTTCGATCTCGATTTGGATCTCGATCTCGTTCTCGTCGAGGCTTACCCAGAGCAGGAGGATCTGCCCGTCTTCCATATCGGCCCAGCGAGCGGCGACGATCTGCGCCTGCTGAGTGAGGCCGTCGTCGGAGCGAAACTCCAACGCCGCTGACTGCCGATTGCGCCATGCGCGAAAGCAACGCTCGACAAGGGCGGGGCCGTTGAAGGTGCGCAGTCGGCAGAGGACGACGCGGGAAGGCGATGGGCCTTCGACGAGACCCAAGAGCCAGGGTTCGGTGGCGGCCTCAAATGTCGGCGGAGGCCCCTCGATGATGGTGATCTTCTCTTGGGCGGGCATCGTGTTTGGCAGGCCGTCGGCGGCCGGGCGGTATCATACCACAGAACGCCGCGGGCCTCCGGCTGGCGGTGAGGCGCGGACGTAGGGAAGCCGGAGACGGCCGGGAACCCTGATCTTGGAGCACAGGGTGATCAGTTACTCAGTGATCAGTGGAAAGGCTTCGAACGGTAGGAGATCTACCAGCGATCACTGATCACTGATCACTGATCTCTGATCACCTGTCCCCTTTCCGCACAGAGGCAAGGGCATCGCGCAACGTCTCTTCCAGAGGGCGAGGCCTGAGGCCGAGCTCGCGAGCGGCCTTCGAGCAATCGTAGCCTTGCCAGCGCCGAATGGCGCGTAGATGGTTGCCCGCGAAGTCGAGGGGTGGGAAGAGATCGCCGAGCCATACGGCCAGGTCGATCCAGCGCAGGCCGAGGCGTAGGCGCGGAGGCGGAACCCCGGCGAGACGAGCGGCAAGCGTGAGAAGCTCCCGCAGGGTGAGGTTGTGACCGCCGAGGATGTAGCGCTCACCCGGCCGGCCGTCGAGAGCGGCGCGCACGTGCGCCGCGGCGACGTCGCGCACATCCACTGCGTTGACTGCCGCCTCGACCCAGGCGATCCCCCATCCGCGTGCGACCGCAACCAGGATCGAGGCGATACCCCCAGGCTGGTCCCCAGGGCCGAAGACGGCGGTGGGGTTGACGACGACAACCGGGAGCGAGGGCGCGGCGCGGAAGGCCTCGCTCTCCATGGCGTACTTGCACTCGTAGTAGGCCGAGCGGGCGAGCGAGCCCGGTTCGTAGAGGTCGCGCTCATCGGCCAGGCGCGCAGGCGGCTGCGGATGCCCGATCGTCGTCAGGCTAGATGTGTAGACCAGCCTGTGGCATCCGCCGCGCCGGCAGGCCTCGATCACTGCGCGCGTCTGCCGGACCGAACGGGCCACCTGCTCGGCGACTCTGCGGCTGGAGCGTGGATAGTAGCCGGCGGCGTGGAAGACGATCTCGGCCCCCTGGAAAGGCTCGGCGATGCTTGGCGGCTGGTCGAGATCCCCCTGGAACCACTGCACAGGCGCGTGGCCGATGTGCCCCGTCGACCCAGGCGTTCGCCGCAGGCCGCGCACCTCCCAGCCCTCGCGCAGTGCGGCCAGAGCGATATGCCCCCCAATGAATCCCGTGGCGCCGAGCACCAGGGCCGTGGTCACTCAGGACTTTCCCAAGGCTGGTCCCGATCCCCGTTCACTGATCACCGATCACTTCGCCGTTCTGAGGACCTATTAATGAATCGCGAGGACATCCTGTGTAGGCATCTTGCTCGTCGAATTGCGGGTGTGCAGCGGCCATCTCCTATGCTCTCTTCTTGCTTGCCATGCCTCTATTGTGCGTTGATCGCAAGCGGAGATGGGGAATTGGAGGTCTCAGGAGGAAGGGGGCGGCGCAGCCGCCCCCTTCCTCCTGAGTGAACTTCCCCTCCCCCGGCAGACGTCCGTCGGTTTTGCGATTCTAGCGACTGCCGGGGGAGGGGGCAGGGGGTGGGGGTCGCTCAAGGTTGCTCTAACCATGGAGAACGATCCCACGGCATCTCCTCGGAGAGTAGTTCAAAGGCTCTGAGGCGTGAACGGGCGGCGATCAGCGATCGCTGCAGCAAGGATGCGCCCGGACGCGTCCCCATCACGGCGCCACGCGCACGGCGGCGCGGATGTCGCTGCAGCGCTCGCAGGTGAGGCGGTCGCAAAGGAGGGCGCGCGGGTCGTGACGGATCCAAGAGACGGCGACGTGAACGAGGTCTCGGAGGGGGATAAGCTGCGCCTCCGCGGCGCCGATGCGGGCGAGTCGCGGAATTCCGTCGAGGTGGGGCTGGATGGCCTCGAAGCCGTCGGAGCATCCGGGGAACGAAGGGCATGCGACGACGCCTTCCAGGGTGAGCGCCCAGCGCAGGAATTGTTTGCGGCCGGCGAGATGCTCGGCGTAGTGCAGCGACACGTTGGAGATGTGAGTGGTGCCGAGGAGCAAGACGTCGGCGTCTTGCTCAGCCAGCCAGCTAATGGGCGCCAGAGGGGCGTCCAGGGTCTGGGCGTTGATGCCTTCGTCGGCGCCCAGGCCGACGAAGGATAGGACCGGGTGACGGGATCGGAGCGCGCCGGGCTTCGTGCGCAACGCCTCGACGACCTCGCCAAAGGCGGGATCCGGGGAGAGGTCGGGGTGATAGAACTCGGCCCGCGTGTTTTGATCGGGGTCGGAACCGTAGGAGAGGCCGTTTTCGGGAGGGCCGGTGGCGGGCGTGACCATCGTCTGGTAGGTAAAGGAGGGCATGAGCAGGATGTCACAGCTGGCCAGCAGGCTTCCCAAGACGGTCTCCGCTCCGCCGACGATGGGGCCGAGGGCCGGGAGGAAGACGTGTGCGATCACGCGGCCCCCGGGTCCGAGGCCGAGATCGCGCAGGCGGGTCGTGAGATCCCGATAGGTGAGCATGCCAGGCGCCTACGCCGGCCTCACCTCCCCTTCCACTCGGGCTTGCGCTTGGCGATGAAGGCTTGCATGCCCTCCTTCTGGTCTTCAGTGCTGAAAAGGAAATAGAAGGCCCGGCGCTCGTCGGCGACGCCTTGGCTGAGGAACGATTCGAAGGCGTGGTTCACCGCTTCCTTGGCGAATCGGACGGCGAGGGGGGCGCGGGCGGCGATTTCGGCGGCGAGGTTGAGTGCCTCCGGAAGATAGGCCTCCGGCGGGACGACGCGATTGACAAGCCCGTACGTGAGGGCCTCCTGCGCGCTGAGCGTGCGGTTGTTGAGCACCATCTCCATGGCAACGGCTTTTCCGACGGCCCGCGTGAGGCGCTGGGTGCCGCCCGCCCCCGGGATAACGCCGATATTGATCTCGGGCTGCCCGAACCTGGCCGTTTCGGAGGCGATGACCATGTCGCAGGCCATGGCGAGCTCGCAGCCGCCTCCCAGGCACCAACCGGAGACGGCGGCGATGATCGGCTTGCGCACATGCGGGATCTCGTCCCAGCGCGAGATCAGATCGGAGGAGAGCATCTGCACGGAGGAGGCCTCGGCCATCTCCTTGATATCGGCGCCGGCGGCGAAGGCGCGGTCGTTGCCAGTGATCACAATGGCACCGATGGCGGGATCGGCGTCGAGGGCCCGCAAAGCCTCGGCCAGGGCCTGCATGAGCTCACGGTTGAGCGCGTTGAGGGCCTCGGGCCGGTTGAGGCGGACGAGCCCTACGCGCCCGCGGATCTCGGTGAGGATCGAGGTTGGAGGCATCGGGTTCTCCCTGCGGGGATCTCCAGGATCAGGCGAGCCGGGTTCGGAGCCTGAGGATGTGATGGGTGTGATTGCGCTCGTGCCAAAGCGTCCGCCGGATCACCTTGCGGGCCGACCAGGTCTCCCCGCCCAGAGTGACGACGCCGAGGCGTCTGGGGAGGACGGGCAACGAGGCGAGCAGGTGATCGCGGACGGTGCGAAGCCGTTCGAAGGGGTCTTCAGGAAGGTCGGCGCGCGAGAAGGCCAGGCCGAGGCGGTCGAGGTACCACCACTCTGAGCCGGCGAGGTGGCCCAGGATGCCGGCGACCGGCCAGCGCTCGCCGGCGAGCTCCTTGAGCAAAGCCTCCTCATCGAGGTCCGCGACGGCCGACGACAAGTCGCTGCGGGTGGCGCTCAGCAGCAGTTGGATTTCCGCGACCTCGTCGGGCAGGATCGGCGGGCGGTCGGCGGCGAAGAACGCATTCACTTCGTAGTCGTCTTCGTACATCCAGCTGCGGATGACCTCATCGACGACCATCGGCCCCGAGATGCCGGAGACGTGCAGGCCGTGGCCCGAGCACCAGGCCACATACTCCTGGATCGCGGCGGGGACGGCGTTGATGGCCTCATCGCGTTCCTTGTCGCTGGCGAAGCACCCCGGGAGATCCGGGACGTGGGCCACCCAGCGGTCTTCAACTTCTTCGGCGCAGACGACGTAGGGCATGTCAGGACATCACCTTTCCGCCGTCGACGTTAATCGCCTGGCCGGTGAGGTAGGCGGCCTCCGAAGAGCAAAGGAAGAGCACCAGGCCTACCACGTCGGCCGGGGAGCCGAGGCGCTGGAGGGGGATATCGTCGAGCCATCGGGCGACCATCGCCGGATCCTGCCGGAGGGCCGCGGTCATCTCGGTCTCGATGACGCCCGGGCACACGGCGTTGACGCGGATATTATATGTCGCCAGCTCCCTCGCCGCCTCGCGTGTGAAACCGATAAGGCCCGTCTTGCTGGCGACGTAGGCGGCGCGGTCCATCAGGCCATGAGCCCGCCCGGCGATCGAGGCGATATTGACGATGACGCCGCCGCCCTGCCGGGACATCAGGCGGCCCACCGACTGCGTGAGCAGGAAGGGCCCCTTCAGGTTTACGGCCAACGTGCGATCCCAGTCCCATTCATCGAGATCCAGGATACTGGCGTGGGGCTCAACGCCGGCGTTGTTGATGAGGATGTCGATGCGGCCAAAGGCCTCGCTCACCGCCTCGACCATGGCGTGGACGGCCATCTTCGAGGCGACATCGGCGATGAAAGGCCTGGCCGTCGCGCCCGAGGCGTTGAGGCGGGCGAGCGTCTCATCCAGCCCGGCGGGCGAGATGTCGTTGACGGCGAGGCGCGCCCCGCGGGCGGCGAAGGCTTCCGCCAGCGACCGCCCGATCCCCCGGCCGGCGCCAGTGACCACCACAACCTGTTCATGAAAGGAATTCATCGAGCCTCCTCATCTTAGGGTCGCATTATCCCTGCAAAACCGCAGGAAGAGTCTCACGTGCTCTCCGGGACGGCGACGGAAAACGGAGCGAGACAGCCCCCTCCTATGGGGTGGTGTTGCCGCGCGAGGGAGAGGGGCGGAAGAGGAACGCCTGGGGAGACGGGCCGTCGAGGCAGATGGCCGGAGACGGGCCGACGCGCGAGGCGTTGACCTCGATCCCCAGGTAGGGGGAAGGGTCGAGGGTGTTGGAGATGTCGAGCTCGTTGGTGAAGTGGCCCTGGCCGTCGTCGCGGACGATCGAGAAGTGGAGATGAAGGCCGGTGGGGTTATCGGGGTCGGCCGAGTAATTGCCCTGATAGCCGAGCAAGGCGCCGGCGCGAACGAAGGCCTGCGCGGTGCCGGGCGGGAACTCGGGCGCGATATACGAGGCGCCTGACGGGTCGGCCAGGTGAGTGTAGTAAATCCAGATCTGGCGCCCGGGTTGGAGGGGATCACGGGGGAGGCGTTGGATCAGCGAGGCGCGCCAATCGGGCAGCCGGGTGATATAGCCGTCGTAGGCCGCGACGACGGGCGTCTGGCCGAGCCCATCCGGGCCGCTGGGGCCGAAGATATCCAGGCCCTGGTGGCGATGACCCGGTCGGAAGGAATCTCCCCAGAAGAAGCCGATGTATCCGTCGGTGGGCATGAGAAAAGGAGCTTCGCCGCAGCGCTCTCCGGCGCGGATGGCCCAGTCGGCATGCGCCGAAGGGTCGTCCCAATACTCGCGCAGCCGGGCGAGGCGGGCGGTTGCGGGGCGAAGTTGACGGTAGAGCAGATAACCCCCGACGATGGCGGCGACAAAGAGGGCGGAGAGGGCGAACCGAGCCCACCGGCGCATGTCAGGAGCCATCGGCCGCGCTCTCTTCGACGAGATCGAGCGCCGTGGCCTGAGTGACGCGGGCGAGCTCCTGCGCCCCGATCCGTAGCAGGGAGCGGATCGAGCCACCTCCGGCGAACACCTCGTCCTGGGCCAGGACCCGGAGGTCGATCAGAGTGGGAAGAGGCTGGCGGTGGCCAAAAGGCGGGAGTGCGCCCACCGGGTAGCCGCTGGCGGAGAGGGTGGCTTCCGGATCGGCCAGCTTGATGCGCTTGGGGCTCATGTGGAAGTGGGCAGCCATCCGACGCCGGGAAACCGGGCTTGCGCCGCAGGCGATGACGAGAGTCGGAGAGCGGTCGACGAGGAAAAGGAGCGACTTGACGATTCGATCCGGATGGGTGCCGACGGCCCGGGCGGCGTCTTCGACGGTGGGCGTCTCGACGGGCAGATGGAGGATTTCGGCCCGGACGCCGCGCCGCTCGATGAACGCGGCCAGGTCGTCCGGGGTGAGGGGGAGAGAACGCGGGTCGGCGGCCACGGTGTGAGCGGCGAGAGGGCGCGGGGCATCAGGCCCCGGGTCGGTCTTCCTCGAGGTGCTCAGCGAAGCAGAGGGTGACGTTCTCGGAGGCGAAACTCATCAACGCCCGGCCGGCGGCCTGGCCGGCGGCGGAGGCCATCGCCTGGCGGGCAGAGGCGAGACTATCGAAGAAGAACTCATGGACCAGGTAGAGATCGGCGGGGCCGGCGAGCGATTCAACGGCCCGGCTCACCGCGACGCGCCGAATCCCGGGCATCTGTTCGGCCGAAGGGACGAACTCGGCGCTCCAGGCCGTCTCAAAGCCCTCGATGCTGGTCGGGCGGCGGAAAAGAAGCATGAGCTTGTGCATGGGTAGGACCTTGGTCATAATGGGTGACAACTCTCACAAATACGCCCCCTCTTGTGCCCTGCGGGCTATTTGATCGCATGCCAGGATCGCCTATACTGGGCACAGCTTATCCGTTGATTTCGGGGGCACTCATGTATCATCCGCACCCCAAAGGTCAGGGCCTCGTAGAGTACGCCTTGCTGATCGTGCTTGTGGCGATCCTGGTGATCGTCATCCTGGCGCTCTTCGGAGGCGCTGTGGGGAACATCTTCAGTAACATCGTGGCCAATATCTGAGCGGGCGGCCGCCGGGCGCGAGGCTTAAAGGCTCGCGCGTGCGGGCTGGGGGACGACCGGGAGGCGGGGGACACGGCTCAGATAGGTGGCCAAAACTGAGGCTACGGTGTCAGCGGCATCAGGCCGCGCAGTCCGTCGACAGGCGGCCGCGGCCTCGTTTTGTTTCTGGGGGTGGGAGAGCCAATCCGCCACGGCGGCAGCCGTCCGGCGCGACCCCGGCGCCCACATCCCCAGGCCGTTCTCCACGACGAAATCCACATTGCCGTCTTCCTGTCCCGGCAGCCGGCCGTAGAGGATCATCGGGAGCCCCGCGTTCATCGCCTCGGCGATGGTCGATGGGCCCGCCTTGGTGACGAGCAGGCTGGCCGCCTGCATCATCTGGGGCATGCGCCGCTCAAAGCCGTAGACAAAAGTGGGCACGTCCCACGCTTCGCCCTGAAGGCGGTCTCGAAGGCGGATGTTGCGGCCGGTGACAATCGCCAGGCCAAAGCGCTCCCCACACGCGGCAGTCGCGCGGGCGATCTTGAAGAGCGGGCCCATTCCCTCGCCCCCGCCGACCAGAAGGACCATCGGGAGATCGGGCGGCCAGCCCAGCTCGGCGCGCAGACGGCTCGTATCTCCGGATGGCTGTCATAAACGTCGGCTGACGGGAAGCCCCACAATCCGTAATCGCTCCGGGCGCATGCCAAAGGCGATCCCTCGATCGTAGGCCGACTGCGTGGGGACTAAGCAGAGATCCGCCCGGTGGTGATACCAGAGGGCGTGCCCGGTGACGAGATCGGTGACGACGGTGACGAAAGGCGGGCGGCGCGGGCCGAGGGCTTTCAGGATCGGCGCGTTCAGGAGCGGGTGAGTGCAGACGACCAGATCGGCGCGCCGGTCGTGGACCAGGCGGCGGGCGGCGCCTCGGACGTAGGGCCACGCCGCGGTGGTGAGGGCCCGAGCGCGGCGGTGGCCGTCGAGGGCGTGGAACCCCCATCCCCAGGCGCGTGGCGAGCGGACCATGCGCGGGTAGGCTTGAGGCAATCGGTTGAAGGGCAAGGGGGCGTATTCGGTGAGGACGTCGATCATCTCGATGCGGAACCGCCGCGGGTGGGCATGCTCGAGGGCCTCGATGATCGCTTCGGTGGCGCTGCGGTGACCGCCGCCCGTATCGGAGAAGAGGAACAGAACTCGGGGTTGATCAGCCATCGCTCGCATCGCTCCCGGCCCGGCCGACGTAGGCCTTCAGCCTTCGAGCCACCTCACGCCGCGGCAGCAAGATGCGGCGGCCGCAGCCCAGGCACTTCAACCCAATGTCCGCGCCGAGCCGCACTACCACCCAGTCGGTCGTGCCGCACGGATGGGGCTTTCGCAAGCGCAAGATATCGTTCATTTGGAGATCGGGGAGCACGCCGGCCGCCGCAACCCATCTGACGGCGGATTATACCATCGGCCCCGATGGTATAATCCCGCGACATGTTCAATCTCGGCCTCCCAGATCTGGTCAGCCGGCTCCTGACGCTGGTGATCGCGCTCACCGTCCACGAATTCGCTCACGCGTGGACGGCGGATCAGCTGGGCGATGACACGCCGCGGTTTAGCGGACGCCTCACCCTCAACCCCCTGGCTCACCTCGACTGGCTCGGCTCGCTCATGCTCCTCCTGACCGGCTTCGGCTGGGCGCGGCCGGTGCAAGTGAATCCTTACGCGGTGCGGCGGCGCACACCGGCCGGATTGATGCTCGTCTCGGTGGCCGGGCCGTTCTCGAATCTGGTGCTGGCCATCGTGGCGGCGATCCCCTTTCGCGCCGGCCTTCTCGATCCCCGCGCCGCGACAGGCGGCCTTTTCCCCTCCGCGTCCGAGTTCCTCATTCAGTTCATCTACATCAATCTGATCCTCCTCTTCTTCAATCTGATCCCGCTTGCGCCGCTCGATGGTGAGAAGGTGGCGGAGTATCTCCTGCCGAGGGCGGGACAGGAGTTCTTGGAGCGAATTCGGCCCTATGGCCCGATTATCCTGATGCTCCTCCTGGTCTTCGGCACCGTGGGCGGGATCAACTTGCTCGGCGCACTGGTCGGCACGCCGGCGGCGCGCGTCCTGGGCCTGTTGGTCACCTGAGGTGGGCCGCGCCGCCGGGCGCGCGGATGGGAGCTGTCATCCCGGCTGCGAACGACGGCTGCTGTTTTCTTTAGTCCACCCTTGGTTTTCACCTCCACAACCACACCGCCCGGCTCGCCGATTGCGGACCGTCATGAAAAGCGAGACCTCCGCAGCAGGATTCCCGGAGCGGCACGCGTCGTCACGGAGGCGCAACGAGTAGCAATGGAAAGTGGGCGGGGATGGCCGAGGCTGGAGGTGGGTCCATGGGACGCGAAATCCTCATCGTCGGATTGAGTGAGATTGGAGCCTCGATCGGGCTGGCGATCCGGCGCGGGGGCCGCCACGTCACCTGCACCGGCTACGATGCCGATTCCTCAACCGCCCGAGCGGCGCGCAAGACGGGAGCGGTCGAGAAGCTGGCGCTGGGGCTGGCGCGAGCCGTGGGGGCCGCCGATCTGGTGATCCTGGCCTTGCCCTCCGGGCAAGTGCGCGGCTATCTGGAAGCCGTCGGTCCGCGGTTGAAGGCGGGCGCGCTCGTGCTCGACACCTCCTGGCTGAAGGGCGCGGCCATGGGATGGGCGGCGGAGTTCCTGCCCGAGGGCCGCTACTACATCGGCGCGGTGCCCAGCGTGGCGCCGGGCGCATTGCACAGCGGCGCCCTGGGCGCCAGCCAACCGCGCGCCGACCTCTTCGAGGGCGGCCTCATCGCCCTGGTGATCCCGGCGCGCACGCCGGAGGCGACGGTGGATCTGGCCCTCGAGGTGGCGTCGTGGCTCGGGGCCGAGCCGTTCTTCATCGACCCGGTTGAGGTGGATGCGGTGACCGCCACGGTTGAAGACCTGCCCGTGTTGCTCGGTGCGGCTCTGATGCGAGCGGCGGTGCGGAGCCCGGGATGGAGGGAAGCGCGGCGGATGGCCGGCCGATTGTTCGCCGCCAGCGCCATCGTGGGCGCCCTCCAGGCGCCGAGTGAGCTCCAGGCGGGGCTGTCACTTAACCGGCTCAATGTGCTCACCCGGCTCGACACCGCCATCGAGGAGCTGCAGGCCCTGCGGGCCTTGATCGCAAGGGGCGATGAAGAGGGGCTCGAGAAGCGATTGGCGGAGGCTGTGGAGGCCCACTACGTTTGGCTGGCCGCCCGTTCGCGCGGAGACTGGGCTCAGGAGGAGATTGCCCCTGTCGAGGTCCCTCAGGGCGGAATCCTCGACCGGCTCTTGGGTATTGGCGGCCTGCGCGCCAAAGACCAGCGTCGCGACAGCCAGCCGCGGCCTTAGGCGAGGATCCGCTCCTGGCCTTGCCTTCTAGAGCAGGCTGACAACCAGCAGGCCGATGCCCCCGAGGATGCTGATCGTGGCGATCATGAACCCGAGGATCGCCGCGATGGCCGTCTCTTGAGGCTGGGAGGCTGAGGGGGCAACGGGAGGCTTGCGCAGGAAGAATGACCACGGGAGCGGCGCCCGCCCCGCCATCACGCGAGCGCCATAGGTGAGCGCCCCCACGCCGAACACAACCAGCAACGATGCGCAGATTGCCTGAGACCAGGCCATGGGTCGACTCCGGGGGCGGAACCCGCCCGTGGGGCAATGATAACGGGCTGTGGCAAAGAAGGATAGGGAAAGAAGTGATCGGTGATCAGTGATCAGTAGTGTGTCTCCTACGACACGGAGCCTCTCCACTGATCACTGAGTAACCGATCACCCTGTGCTCCAACATCGAGGCCCCTGCCGGGCCCGGCCGCCTGCTGACTGCGCCTCATCGCCGGCTCCCACTGATCACCGGACCGCGAGCCGCGCGTTCCCGAGTGGAGCCGCCCAGGCGGGGGCATGTTTTCCGCTCGCGCCCGCCGTCGTATAATCTTTCGTGTGCCCGTCTCCTACTGCTACATCGTGGAATGCGCCGATGGCACGTTCTACACCGGGTGGACGACCGATCCGGAGCGTAGGCTTCGGGAGCACAACGCCGGCCGGGGGGCCCAGTACACTCGAGCGCGGCGACCGGTGCGTCTGGCCTACGTGGAGACGCTTGCCGACCGATCGGCCGCCATGCGCCGCGAGAGGGCGCTCAAGGCCCTCCCCCGCCGTCGCAAGCTGGCCCTGATCTCCTTCGGGCTGCAACCGACCTGATCGCCAACGAACCGAGGATATTCCATGACACCTGCGCAGCGCACCCAGTGGATTCTCGACGAGCTGGAGGGCCTGCGGCAATCAGGCCTCTTCACGCACATCCGCACCCTCTCATCGCCTCAAGGGGCCTGGCTGGTGGTCGACGGAAAGCAAGTTCTCAACTTCTGCTCCAACAACTACCTGGGGCTGGCGAACCATCCCCGTCTTCTTCAAGCGGCCAAGGAGGCTATCGATGGCTACGGCATCGGGCCGGCGGCCGTGCGCACGATCGCGGGGACGATGACCCTGCACCTGGAGCTCGAACGTCGTCTGGCGGCCTTCAAGGGCGTGCAGGCCGCCATCACGTTTCAATCGGGTTTCTGCGCCAACCTGGGCGTGATCCCCGCCCTTGTGGGGAAGGACGACGTGATCTTCTCCGATGAGCTCAACCATGCGAGCATCATCGATGGGAGCCGCCTCTCGGGCGCCCGGATCGTGCGCTACGGCCACGCCGATCCCAAGGCGCTGCGGGCAGCGATCGAAGACGCCAGGGGCAATGGGTTCCGTCGAGCGCTGATTGTCACCGACGGGGTATTCAGCATGGATGGGGATGTGGCGCCGCTCGACCGCATCCACGCCATTGCCGATGAATACGACGTCCTGCTGATGGTGGACGATGCTCACGGGGAGGGGGTGTTGGGGCGAGGGGGACGAGGGATCGTGGATCACTTCCAGCTTCATGGGAAAGTAGATATCGAGATCGGCACCCTCTCGAAGGCTTTTGGCGTCGTGGGGGGCGTGGCCGCCGGACGTCCCGAGGTGGTCGATTGGCTCAGGCAGCGCGGCCGGCCCTTCCTCTTCTCCTCGGCGATGACCGTGCCGGATGTGGCGGCCTGTCTGGCGGCGGTCGATCTCCTCGAGGGCTCGACGGAGCTGGTCGACCGCCTGTGGGCCAACACCGAGTTCTTCAAGCGGGAGATACAGGCGATCGGCTTTGACGCCGGCAAGAGCACGACCCCGATCACGCCGATCATGCTCGGCGAGGCGCCGTTGGCGCAGCGATTCAGCCGGATGCTCTTCGAGGGAGGTCTCTTTGCCATGGCCATCGGCTATCCGACGGTGCCCAAGGGCAAGGCGAGAATCCGGGTGATGATCTCGGCCGCGCATTCGCAATCGGATCTGGAACAAGGCCTGGCGGCGTTTGAGCGGGTGGGGAAGGATCTGGGCGTGATCTAAGGGGCTGTGAATGAATCGGACGAGGCCATGCGCAAGCATCCCTCGTCTCCAATCGCACCGAT
>Ga0209002_10002110_pt1 | contig 16090 bp, 17 predicted proteins | sample Rifsed16ft2_FD_184010 | JGI IMG/M metagenome (GOLD analysis project Ga0209002, IMG submission 184010) | Soil microbial communities from Rifle, Colorado, USA - sediment 16ft 2 (version 2) | ecosystem: Environmental > Terrestrial > Deep subsurface > Rock core/Sediment | place: Rifle, Colorado...
GTGGCCACGAGCGCCCTGCGGGCCAGCCTGCCGCTGCGGGAGCTCGACCCGGTGAGCGACTTCACTCTGGGCAAGACCCGCATCCGCACCTGCCGCACCAATCACCCGCAAGGGGCCATCGCCTACCGCTTCGAGAGCCGCGGCGCTTCCATCGTCTACGCCACCGACCACGAGCCCGGCAACGCCGAGCTCGACCAGGGCTTGCGGCAGCTCGCCCGCGGCGCCGACGTCCTCATCAGCGACGCCCAGTACCGCCCCGAAGAGCTCGGCGCCCAGAAGGCCGGCTGGGGCCACGGCTCCTGGAAAGCCTCGGCCGAGCTTGCCCGCGCCGTCGGCGTCAAGCACCTCGTCCTTTTCCACCACGAACCCATCCGCACCGACTTCGAGCTCGACCACATCGTCGTCCAGGCCCGGGAGATTTTCCCCGCCACCTGGGCGGCGCAGGAAGGCATGCGGCTCCAGGTCAGCCGGCGCGAGGTGCGCCTGGAAACCCGCAGCCACCGCTTGAGCCCCCGCGCGCCCGTCCACCTGCCCGCGCACGTCGAAGTCGAGTCCAACGGGAACCGCGTGCGGGAAGAGGCCCGCGTCGAGAACTTCAGCTTCCAGGGCGCCTATCTTTTGAGCCCCTGCGCCTACGAGCTCCAGCAGCCGATTGACCTGGCCGTGCCCCTGCCCGCGAACGGCAACGGCCATCGCCGCCGGGCGGAGACGGCCGGCGAGCTGCGCCTGCGCGGCTACGTCGTCCGCGCCGAGGCGCTCACCACCGACAGCGGCTGGATGGGCATCGGGGTGATTTTCCCGGGCTCGCGCGAGGCCCAGGCCGTCGCCCAGCCCGCTGCGCCCGCGCCCGATTCGGGTGCGCCCGAACCGGGCGCCCCGCCGGCGGGCACGCCCGACTCCGACTAGGATCTCGGTACTCGGTACGAGGTACTTCCGCGATGCGCGCCTACGTCTTCGTCAACGTCAAAGCCGGCAAGACCAAGGAAGTGGCGGCGCGCCTGCGCGAGCTCGAGGGCGTCACCGCCGTCGACCCCTGCTGGGGGACTCCCGACATCATCGCCGTCGTCAGCGTCAAGACCGAGCGCGCGCTGAACGACCTCGTCCTCAACCGCATGCAGAAACTCCCGGGCGTCGAGCACACCGACACCCACATCACCCTCGATTAGAAGGCTCCACCAGGCCTGCCTTCCACTCCTTGTCCACCGCGTCGCGGTAGACCAGCCAGCACCCGCCCACCTTGCGCCCCGCCAGCCGCCCTTCGGCCAGCCAGCGGTAAATCGTGTCGCCCGACTTCCCCAGCAGCCGCGCCGCCAGCGCCACCGTCAGGGCTTCCCGCTTTTCTTCCGCCGCCAGCAGTGCGATCGCTTTGGCCATCCCCTTCGCGTCCTCCCGAGTCGGATCGCCCTCCGAGCCCGCCTGGCGCTTCAGTTTCGGTACCTGGTGGATCACGGAACTCGCGTACGCGGCGCCTGGAGTGAGCGCCTAGCCGGCCCAGCGGGCCAGGGCCCGCGGGTCGAGCTCGTAGAACCAGAGGTCGCGGGTGTCGAGCCGGATGCCGGCGCGCCCGAGCCGCCGGGCCACGAAAGCGGGTTCGCCCGTCGCCTCGGCGCCGTGGCGCAGAAAGCGTCCGAGGGCGTCGCGGTCGAGCTCGGTGCGCAGCCGCAGGAAGCGTTGCCCGGCCCGCCAATGCGCCAGCGCCCGCAGCGCCGCCGCTTCGCTGCGCACCACCACCGGCTGCGAGCGCCGGTAGCCCACCCGGCCGAAAAGCAGCCGCCGCGACCGCCGCGAGTGGCCGTTCACCCGGGCGAGCTCCGGTTGATGCTTCCGGCAAAAGCGCTCGAGGGCCGCCTCGAGACGCCGCTGCCGCGCCGCGCAGTCGCGCCCCGCCTCGACGGCGGCGGCCTGGGCGCGGGCCACGGCGGCGGCGCGGCGCTCGTCGAGCCAGGCGAGGCGCGCCTGGAGCCGGCCGAGCTTCGCCAGGGCGGCGTCGGCCTGCCCCCAGCAGTCAATGCGCGGCGGCTGGTTGTTCCTGGCCGGGAAAGCGAACTGCCCCCTGGGTGGTCCTATTTTCACGGTGATTCCTTCCTTGCCGGCGCGGCCAAGCGGGGTGGCGGCGGAGCGGGGAAGAGCCGAAAAAAAAGCTTGACGCTCGGCCGCGCTGGGCTACAATAAACATGAGCGGTGTACACTAGAAAGGTGTAGCTTGTCAAGGGGTTTTCCGTGAGCGAAGATTGGCGCCGCAAAATCAAAGACTTGCGGGCCGAACTCGGCCTGTCCCAGGACAGGCTGGCCCGGCGCTTGCGGGTGACGAAGAAAACCGTGGCGGAATGGGAGCAGGGCCGCCAGCCCCCCAGCCCCGAGCGCGCCCTGCAAATGGCCCGACTGGCCGCGCCCGGGGGGCTGCGGCGTTGGTTCACCGAGTTCGCTCTCGAGCGCATCGGCGCCGACACGCCGCTGGTGTTGGACGCACTCGTGCCGGGGCGGACGCCCCGCGGCGGGCAGCGGGCGCTGCCTTCGGCGGACTTGCGGGTGATTGCGCCGGCCGACTGGGACGACCGCTTCCGGGCGCTCGAGCGGCTCGACCACTACGTCCCCATCCCGGTGCTGCGGGATGCGGCGGCGGCCGGCTCGCCCCGGGAAATTTCCGATGCCGATATCGACGGCTACGCGCTTATCTACTACGCCTGGTGCCCCAACCCGGCGAACTTCACGTGCGTGCGCGTGCGGGGCGACTCGATGGCGCCCATCCTCCACGACGGCGCCCTGGTGGCCATCGACCACGCGCAGCGCGATCCGCTCCTGCTCCATCAAAAAATGGTGGCGGCGCGCCACGAGGGCGGGGTCACCATCAAGTGGCTGGAGCGCCGGCCGGACAATTCGCTCACGCTCGTCCCCGAAAACAAAGCCTACCCGAGCGTCCTTCTGCCCCGCACGCCCGACAACCCCGTCGTCGGCCTGGTGGCGTGGTGGTGGAATAGGCAAAAGTAGGCGTGTAACTCGGGCTGAAGAGTGATCTCCCTTGTGCAACAGCCTCCTCTCGCCCTGAGCGGAGCCGAAGGCGGAGTCGAAGGGTGGTGGAATAGGCAACGCTAGCGACTCCCGCCACTGGCGGCAGGGAAGAATCCCGGCTAAGATTCTGGCCATGCCCGCTCGCCGCAAAGCACGTCCCCGTCGCCGCCGGCCGGTTTCCGGCGCGCGCCGGGAGGACGAGCAGCTGCGCCTGGCGCGCGCAGTGCAGGAAGCGCTGCTGCCGCCGCCGCTCACGGCGCTGCCCGGGGTGGAAGTGGCGGCGCGCTTCCAGCCGTCGCAGAGCGTCGGCGGCGACTTCTACGACTACTTCCCGCTCCACGCCCGCCACCTGGCGTTCTATCTGGGCGACGTGCAGGGCAAGGGGCTGGAAGGGGCGATGTACGCCCTACTCGTGAGCGGGCTGATGCGCGGGTTGAACAAGACCGGCAACGAGCCCGCCGCTCTCGTCGAGTTCCTCAACCGCCGCCTGGCGCTGCGCGCCCTGCCGGGCAAGTTCTGCGCGCTGGCCTACGCGGTCTTCGATTTGGAGCAGCGCCAGTTGCGCCTCGCCAACGCCGGCCTGCCCTTCCCCTGGCTGCTGCGCCACGGCCAGCTCACCCGCGTCGAGATCCCCGGCATCCCCGTCGGCATGTTCAACCCCTGCCAGTACGACCAGGGCGTGGTGCGGCTGGAGTCGGGCGATCGCCTGCTGTTTTACACGGACGGCCTGCCCGACTCGCTCGAAGCCCTCTACCCGCGCGCGGGCGACGGAGAAAAGCAGTTGGCGCGGCTGCTGGGGGAGTCCGGGACGCGCTCGGCCGCAGCGCTGGCCGACCGGCTGGTGGGGCGGCTGCAGCTCGAGCGCCCGTTGCGCCGCCGGAAGCGGCTGGAAGACGACGCCGCTTTCCTCGTGGTCCACATCCTCTAACCCGCCATGCCTGCGAAGAGCCGCCGTCCTGACCAACGCCGCGCGGCGGAAGCAACCGAGCAGGTGCAGCTGGCGCGCCAGGTGCAGCAAGGCCTCCTGCCGCCGGCTGAATTGACGCTCCCCGAGGTCGAGGTGGCGGGGCGCTACCTGCCCTCGTGGTCGCTCGGGGGCGATTTCTACGACTACTTCCGGCTGGACGACGGGGCGCTGGCTCTCTATCTCGGCGACGTACAGGGCAAAGGCCTGGCGGGCGCCCTGGACGCGCTGCTGGTGAGCGGGCTGCTGCGCGGCGTGCACAAGGCGGGCGCGCGCCCGGCCGAGCTGCTCGCTCTCTTGAACCAACGGCTCTGTCTGCGCCGCGGCCCCGGGCGCTTCTCCTGCCTCGGCTACGCGCTGCTCGAGCGCAGCACCCGGCGGCTGACCTTCGCCAACGCGGGTTTGCCGTTCCCGCTGCTGGCGCGGGGCGGGGACGTGCGGCGCCTGGAGCTGACCGGCTCGCCCGTCGGCCTGTTTGAAGACGCCGCCTTTGACGAGACGCGGGTCGAGCTCGCGCCGGGCGACCGCGTGCTCTTCTACAGCGACGGTGTGACGGATTCGCTCCGCGCCCGGGACCCCGGCGGGCGCGACCGCGACGAACAGTTGCGCGAACTCGTGCGCAGCGCCGGGGACGTTCCGGCCGCGCAGGGCGCCGACGCCCTGCTCCGGCGCCTGCGCCGCCGCGGCCGCGCCCCCCGCGACGACATCAGCTTCGTCCTCCTGCGCATCCGCTGACCCCGCACCTGCCCGCAATAGACAACAGGTAGCGCAGGATGGCCCCTGGTTCTGGGGCCTTCCTGCGGGTTTGTTTGAGAACTGCCGCAGGTAGCTCCCCTTCGGGTCGCAACCTGCGCTACCACTTCCGCTCCGTTTTGTCATCCCGAGCGAAGCGAGGGATCTGCTTGTCGCCTAGCGGCGGAGGCGCAGGGCGTGGTTCAGGACCCAGAGCGGACCGACGAGCAGATGAGTGAGGTTGTGGAAGAACGCCGGTGAGCGCTTCTCGTAGAGCCCGTGGCCGATGAACTGGAGAATCCAGCCGGCAAGGAGCAGCCCGAGCGCGGCGCGCCAGTCGAGCAGCCGCGCCCCCAGGTAGAGCAGCAGGGTGGCGGCGAGCATGGCGGCGCCCAGGCGCGCGTCCAGCCAGAGGTAGAGTCCCGCCATTACGGCAATCAGCAGCAGCGCGGCTTCGACCCGCGCGCCCTCGACGGTGAGCACGGGCACGGACAGCAGCCCGAGCAGCCCGGCGAGGATAAGTGGGATGCCGGCGGCGTGACACCACTTGTTGCCGGCGGTGCGGTGGTGGGCTTCGTAGTCGGCCCAGAGCGGATCGAGGCGGCTCGCCCTCATCGTGTCGGCCATCCTAGGCGGCCGCTGCTATCAAGTCAACGCGAAGCGGCGCGCCTGTTTACCCTGAGCGAAGCCGAAGGGCCCGCCGACTTGTCCCGAGTGCAGCCGAGGGAAGCCTTGGCGTAGGCGGGTTTGACTTTGCCGGAGGCGGCGCGTAGGATGCGCGGCAAGACTTTGATGAATCCCTTTGAGGGATGGGCTGCGGGCGATTTTCGCCACCACGCGGTTGAGTTCTGCGCCCTGGCCCGCGACGCCTACGGCCTCGAGCTCGACTTCTCCCCCGGCACCCTCGGCCGGCTCGACGACCTGATTGACTCGAACTTCGGGCCCGGCTCCGCTGACCAGAACTCCAACCTCATCGTCGGCATGGGCTGCTACCTGGGCGAAGTGGTCATCCGCGCGCACGGCGGGGCCTGGCGGGCCGACGAGGAGTTCTTCCACTCGCCCGCCGTGGTCATCGAGGGGAAGCTGCAGACGCGGACGTTCCCGCTCTCGCGGGTGTGGCGGCGGTTCGAGTACGGCATCGAGCACTCGCTGGTTGCTTACTACGGCGACGTCCGCCGCACCCTGGCCCGCCTCTAGTTCTCTCTCTCTTCTCTTTCTTCAGTGGCACAGGCGCCTGCCCTGAGCGGAGTCGAAGGGTCCCGCCTGTGTCACTTGCACCGGCGAGACGCCGGTGCCACCCCGCTCATTCCTTGACCACCGCCGCCATCGCCAGCCCGGCGAAGAACCACGAGGTGATGTTGAAGATGGCGTAGAGCAGGTGGTAGCTCAACGACTGCTCCCACCACGCCGAGTGAGCCCGGTCTTACGATTCGGTGGGGAACCCGGATTCTTTCCAGGCCGACCAGCCGCCCCACATCGAGCTGACGTTCGAGTAGCCCATGCGTTGCAGGCTCTCGGCGGCGAGCGCCGAGCGGAAGCCGCCGCCGCAGTAGAGCACGACGGGAGCAGCGGGGTCGGGGACAAGCTTTTCGATGTCGCGCTCGAGAATCCCCTTGCAGAGCGACTCGGCCCGCGGCAGGCGCCCGCGGGCGTACTCTTCGCCTTCGCGGACGTCGAGCAGCCGGAAGCTCTCGCCCTTCTCCAGCTTCTCCCGCACCTGCTGGATGGAGAGCTCCTTGATTTGCTGCCGCGCCTGTTCGACGGCTTTGAGGAAGCGTTCCGCGTGTTGCTTGGCCATGACTAGTCTCCGGGCGCGGGCCGCGGCTGGGGCGACGGCGTCGCCGCGCCCGCGCCCGTTTTTTCCAACAGCTCGCGGGTCGTCTTGGAGTTGCGGGCGACGTCGAAGAGCAGGTAGATGGCCTGGGCGGTGGACCGCAGGATGATGAAGTAAACCGCCCCCAGCGCCAGCGCCAGGATGGCGTTCGAGATCCGCAGCGGGATCGGCAACTCCGCGAAGGCCACCACCAGCGCCGCGAACAGCGTCCCCACCACCGCCGACCCGTAGCCCAGCACGGAAAGCACCCGGGCGTAAAAGCGCAGCACCCTGTACTTCTCGCGCTCGACGCGGCGCCGATCCTCTTGTGCCTGCATCCCCGCCCTCCCCGACAGCCCGGCCACGGCTGCCGGCTGGAAGTGTAGGCCACGCGCTCGGAAAAAGGCAAGCCGCGGCGTCAGTAGTCCGGCTGGTCGGCGGTCCGCATGTCCCCGAGCTTGAAGCGGGCTTTCAGCTTGTCGCCGCGGAGCGATTCCAGCGTGAACTCGGCCCACTTCGTTGGCGCCGCCAGCGTCGGCTGGCCCTGGGCCGCGCGCGGAAAGTAGAACGATACCGCCTCGGCGGCCCCCACGCCGTGCCGCGCCACCCGCGCCGGCCCGAGCGCCCGCTTCTCCGATGTCGTCAGCCGGGCGCGGGCGAGCAGCTGCGCGTCGGCCAGACCGGCCCACAGCGCCTGCGCCGGCGCTTCGGGCGGCTTCGCCACGCGGAGCGTCACCACGATCTGGTCCGCGGGCAAGTCGGGCGGCGGCCCGTGCAATTCGAGCAGAGCCTGCGCGCCCGCCTGCCGCAAGCGCTCCCAGGCCTGCGCCGGCGCGCCGGCGGAGCTCCATTGCACTTCATAGACCGCTTCGGCCACTTGGGGAGTGGTGGTTGAGATTTCCGTGGGGACGCTCACGGGGCGCTCCCCCGGCGCGTCCTGATAGGTAGTACGCCGCGTGGTGGTCTGCTGCTCCGCCTCCCCGGTGAGCTGCCAGAGGTTTACCCGGCGGGCCCAGGGAGAATCGGTCAGGACTTCGACCGCTTCTTCCGGGGTCCACTGCGCGGGGGGCTTCTTCTTCCAGGCATCGCCGGCGGCGAGCGGCAGCGCCGCCAGCGCCAGGGCCAACCCGAAGATCGCCGGATGTCGCATGGGCGCCCTCTCAGTAGTCCGCCTTGCCGTTGGCCTGCATCTCCTTCAGCTTGAACTTGACCTTCAGCTCGCCGCCGCCCGCAAACACGAACTCCGCCCAGCCGGTCCCCGCCGGCAGCGTCTCCTGGCCGTCCTGGCGGCGGGGGAAGAAGAAGGAAATGCCTTCGCTTGCGCCCAGGCCGTGGCGCAGGGCGCGGTCGGGCTTCAGCCGCAGCTTCTTCGCCGTGCGCAGCTCGGCCCGCGCCCGTAGCGCATCGGCGTTGAGCCCGGCGAAAAGGTCGGGCACGAGCGGCGGCGGAGAGGGCTGGGGCGGACGGGTGTCGTCGAGCGTGTAGGCCAGCGGCCGGCTGGTGCGGGCCAGGCTGGACTCGGTCGGCGGCTGCGTCACCCGCACTGTCAGCACGTAGTGGTCGCCGGAAAGTTCGGGCGGAGGCGCCTGCACGTCGGCCAGAACCGGCGAGAACTCCTTCAGGCGTTCGAGCCCCGCTTGCACGGTGGCGGCCGAGCTCCACCGCACCGCATAGATCGCCTCCAGGTACTCCGGCTGCCGGGGAAGCGAGTCAGCCCCGCGCGGGATCGGCAGCGCCCCGCTGCGATCTTCGACCACGATTCCCCGGCCGCCGAATTCCACCAGCTTCCGCCCGCTCGCTTGCAGCAGGCGGACCTCCTGGCCCCAGGGGGAATGGGTCAGGACTTCGGTGGCCTCTTCCTGCGTCCACTCGCTCGCGGCTTTTTCTTTCCAGGGTTCGCCGCCGGCCGCGAGCAGCGCGGCGAGCGCCATCGTAGTCAACAGCCCGACTGCGAGGGGGCGGGTCATGGCGGTTGTTCTCCGCTCGATTAGACGCCTTGCGCTGCGTCCGGGTCAATCCGGGGGCTGGCTTTTCTTTTGCGACCGCTCGAAGAGGAGGAAGACCAGCAGCAGGGCCAGGCCGAGCGCCAGGAGCGCTCCCAGCAGCCGCTCGTTCCGCTCGCCCGCCAGCCAGAGGAAGCCGGTCGCCGCCAGGAAGGCCGACGCCACGCCGAGCGCCAGCGGGGAGCGCACCCGGAGTCGTGGCCAGCGGAGCTGCGCTTTTTCTTGGAGCGCGTTCACTTTCAGGTTCAGCGCCGGCCCCACCACCATGGCGGCCACGAGCGCCGCCAGGAACGGCGCCAGCGCCCGCGGATGCCAGTAGCCGCGCAAGTAGGCGAGCGCGCACACAGCGAGCCAGACCGGGAGCGCGTGTCCCGCGCTCGCCAGCAGCAGCACCGGAAACGGCCAGCCGCGGCGCAGCCCCGCGTACACCAGCAGCCCGCACGCTGGCGGGACCAGCCAGAGCAGCCACAGCAGGCGCGGGTCCACGGCGTTACTTGAGCGCCGCCCAGTCCGGCCCCGCGCCGGTTTCGACGAGGAGCGGCACCTGCAAGCGCAGGCCGCCGGGCAGCGCCACGTTCTCCATCGCCTCCTTCACCAGGGCTTGCGCGCGCTCGAGCTCTTCTTCCGGCACTTCGAACAAGAGCTCGTCGTGCACCTGGAGGATCATGCGGGTGCGCAGCCCGGCCTGCGGCAGCCGCTCGTGGAGCTGAATCATGGCCAGCTTGATGAGGTCGGCGGCGGTGCCCTGCAAGGGCGAGTTCAGCGCGGTGCGCTCGGCGAAGTTGCGCTGGTTCGAGTTGCGAGAGTTGATTTCCGGGATAGGCCGCAGGCGGCCGAAGAGCGTGCGGGTCGCGCCTGTGCGGCGGGTCTCTTCGAGCAGGCGCTCGCGGTAGGCTTTGACGCCGGCGTAACGGCGGAAGTAGGCGTCAATGTAATCCTGCGCCTCGCGCGGCTCGAGTCCCAGGCGGGTGGCGAGCCCGTAGGCCGTCAGGCCGTAGATGATGCCGAAGTTGATCATCTTGGCCAGGCGCCGGTGCTCGGCCGTCTGCACGAGCGGCGGCGCGCCCAGCACCTCCTCGGCCGTGCGGGCGTGGATGTCTTCGCCGCGCCGGAAAGCTTCCAGCAGCACCGGGTCGCCCGACATGTGCGCCAGGACGCGGAGCTCGATCTGGGAGTAGTCGGCCCCGACCAGGAGCCACCCCGGCTCGGCCACGAAGGCGGCGCGGATGCGGTTGCCGAGCTCGGTGCGGATGGGGATGTTCTGGAGGTTCGGGTCGGAAGAAGACAGCCGCCCCGTGGCCGTGCCCGTCTGGTGGAACTCGGTGTGCAGCCGTCCGGTGCGGGGATGGATTTTCGCCGGCAGGACGTCAATGTAGGTGGACTTGAGCTTCGCCAGCTCGCGGTACTCCAGCGCGCGCGCCGGCAGCTCGTGCAGGCCGGCCAGCTCTTCCAGCACATCAGCCGCGGTCGAGGCCACCTGCGTCTTCCCCCGCTTGCGGGGCGGCGGCAGTTGTAGTTTTTCGAAAAGGATTTCGCTCAACTGCTTCGGCGAGTTCAGGTTGAAGTCCGTGCCCGCGAGCTCGTAGATGCGCGCGGTGAGCCGGGCGATTTCTTCGTCGAAGCCCGCCGACATGGCCGCCAACGCCTGCGGGTCGAGCCGCACCCCGGCGCGCTCCATCGCCGCCAGCACCCCGCTCAACGGCTGCTCGATGGCCTCGTAGACGCTCACGAGCCCCTGCGTCTCCAGCTCCGGCCGGAGCAGCGCGGACAAACGCCCGACGAAGTCGGCTTTCTCCGCCACCGAGCCCGAGAGCGGCAGGCTCAAGCGCCGCGCCGCCACATCTTCAAGCTCATGCTTGGCCGTGGTGGGCTGGAGCAGGTAGGAGTAGAGCGCGGTGTCGTGGACGACGCCGCCGAGCTCGAGGCCCGCGGCGGCCAGTGCCTGCCGTGTGGCTTTTTCATCATGCACAGCCTTGGGCCGGCGGGAGTCCTCGAAAAAACTCCGGACGGCGGCAAACCAGGCCGCCGGGTCGGCGTCGAGCCGCGCCACGCAGGCTTCGCCCGCCTGGGCGGAAAAGGCCAGGCGGGTGACGGTCAGGTCGAGCGGCGGCTCGCCCTGGGCGTCCACCCAGACAGCGAGCGGCCCGCTCTTGTGGGCGGAAAGATAGTCCGCGAGCTCGCCGGGCGTCTTGAGCTCGCGGTAGCGGACGTCCGCGGGCGGCGCCGTGGCCGTGGGGAGATGCTCCTTGAGCAGGGAGGTGAAGCCGAGCTCGGCGAAGAGCGCCGCCAGGGCGGCGGAGTCCGGCTCGCTGAGCGCCAGCCGGTCGAGCTCGAACGGCACGGGGAGGTCGGTGTGGAGCTGGGCGAGCTGCTTGGAGAGGCGGATCTGCTCCTGCTGGGTCTGGAGCGCCTCGCGGTAGTTCTTTTTCTTCACCTCGGCGGCGCGGGCCATGGCGGCTTCGACCGAGCCATAGGCGGTGATGAGCTCGCGGGCGCCCTTCTCGCCGATGCCCTTGGCCCCGGGGATGTTGTCAATGGCGTCGCCCATCAGCGCCACCAGCTCCACCACTTTGTCCGGGGGCACCCCGAAGTATTCCTCCACCGCGGCTTCATCAAACAGCTTTTCCTTCGTGGGGCTGAAGACGCGCACCGGAGGGTCGGCCTGGGTGCGCACCAGTTGCAGCATGTCTTTGTCGGAGGTGACGATGACGACCTCGAGGCCGGCGGCGGCGCCGCGCCGGGCCAGCGTGCCGATGACGTCGTCGGCCTCGTAGCCTTCGTGCTGGAGAACCGCCAGCCGCATCCCTTCGCAGAGCCGGAAGATGTAAGGGATCTGTGCCTTCAGGTCGTCGGGCGTCGGCGGCCGCTGCGCCTTGTACTCTTTGAAGAGCTGGTCGCGCACCGTGGGGCCTTTCGACTCGAAGACCACCGCCACGTAATCGGGCTGGTGCTCGCGCAGGAGTTTCCGCAGCATGTTGGTGAAGAGAAACACGGCCTGGGTGGGGACGCCCGCGGGGCTGGCGAAGAGCTGCGGGGTGGGGGCGTGGTAGGCGCGGAAGATGTAGCTCATCGCGTCGATGAGGTAGAGCCGCTTGTGGGAGCCGGAGGGGCGCGCCGTCATGAGAAAGGGCAGTATACCCCAGCCCGCAGCCGGCGTGTTGCCGGGGCCGGGCGGGTCATGTGCGTGGCGGGGTTGCCACAGGGGAACGTCCAAGTGTTGCATATGTGCAACAGTAGGGCGAATCCTGTAATCTTGGAATTTAGATATCAAGTTGATAATACAGCACTTGTCCGATTGCCCCACCTATGGCATTATTCTTGCAATTCAATAGGGCGGAATGGAGTTCGAGCACACCATCGAGCGGCCCGCGGAAGTGGCGGGCACGGGCTTGCACACGGGCGTGAGCTGCCGGCTGCGCCTGGTCCCCGCGCCGGCCGGCACGGGCGTCGTCTTCCGGCGGGTGGACTTGGACGGGTTCGAAGTCGAAGCCTGCGCCGCCAACATCGCCCGCGTCAGCTACGCCACCAGCCTGATGAAGAAAGGCGTGCTCATCTCGACCACCGAACACCTGCTGGCGGCGCTCTACGCTGGCGGCATCGACAACGTTTACGTGGAGCTGGACAACCTGGAGCTGCCGATTCTGGACGGCAGCGCGCGGCCCTTCGTCGAGCTGATCGAGTCGGCCGGGCGCCAGCGGCAGCGGCGCCGGCGCCGCTACCTGCAAATCCTTGAGCCGGTGGAAGTGACCGACGGCACGCCGGGCTCGGAGAAGTTCCGCTCCATCGGCGTCTATCCGGCCAACGGCTCGACCGCGCTCGCCGTGGACTACACGATTGACTTCCGCCACCCGCTCATCGGCCGCCAGCAGCTCGCCTTCGACCTCAACCGGGCGAGCTTCGTCGAGCTCTTGAGCCAGGCGCGCACCTTCTGCTTCTACAACGAGGTGGAACAGTTGCGGGCGATGGGCTTGATCCGCGGCGGCTCGCTCGAGTGCGCCGTGGTGCTGACCGGGGAAGGCCTGCTGAACGGCGCCGGGTTGCGCTACCCCGACGAGTTCTGCCGCCACAAGGCGCTCGACCTTATCGGGGACCTGGCGCTGGTGGGTCGGCCGCTGGTCGGGCGAGTGGTGGCGCGGCGCGCCGGGCATGCGCTGCACACGGCGCTGGTCTTGAAGTTGCTCCGCACGCGCTCCGCCTGGCGGGAGGTGACCGCCGCCCGGCTCCCCCGCAACGGCGTCGCCGCCTAGCCTACTGCGGCAGCTCCGGCTCCTTCACGTCGTACTTTACCCCCAGCTCGCGCAGGAACTGCAACAGCTCGGCCTTTTCCTGCCGGGTCAGCTTGACGGGCGGGCGGAGGTTGGCGGTGTCGAGCCAAGCGTTGTCGTGGCCGCCGGCGAGCATGAGGTCGACGGCTTCCTCCAGCGTGGCGACGCTGCCGTCGTGGAAGTAGGGAGCGGACTGCCGGATGTCGAGCAGGGTGGGGGTTTTGAAGGCGCCCTTGTCGCGCTCCTGCTTGGTGACGTTGTAGCGGCCCCAATCCGGCTCCTTCTCCCTCTGCTTCTTTTTCGGCTTCATCCCGATGCCCAGGTTGTGGTATTGCAGGTCGGTCAGCAGCAGCCCCGAGTGGCAGTTCTCGCAGCGGGCCTTGCCCTTGAAGAGCTCGTAGCCGCGGCGGGCGTCGGCGCTCAAGGCCTTCTGGTCGCCCTGGCGGAAGCGGATCCAGTCCGAGTCCACCGACACCAGCGTGCGCTCGAAGGCGGCGATGGCCTTGGTCACATTGTCGGGTGTGCACTTCTGGCCGAAGACTTCCTGGAACTGCTCGCGGTACGCTTTGATCCTGTCCAGCCGCTTGCAGACATCTTCCATGCTGGGCTTGCCGTCCTTGCCGCTGGCGCCCATGTTGCCGCCCGCCCAGGCCGCCTTGGCCTGGGCCTCGAGCGAGCCGCTGCGGCCGTCCCAGTAGAACTCGGAGTGGTAGCCGACGTTCCACAGCGTGGGGCTGGAGCGGGGCAGGGGCACGTTGTAGGCGCCGAGGGCGGTCGGCCGGCCGTCGGTCAGCCCGTGCTCCCGCAGGTGGCAGAGGTAGCAGGAGCGGCTCTGGTCGCCGCTCAAGCGCGGGTCGTAGTAGAGCTGCTTGCCGAGCCTCACCTTGACCGCGGTCATGGGGTTGTCGGCGGGGATTCTCATCTCCTCGTAACCCGCCAGCTCCGGCCACTCCCTGGGCGGGCGCTTCTTCTCCCGGCCGCGCTGGGCGGCGCCGACGACCAGCGTGGCGGCCGCCACCAGGACCACCGTAGCCGCCGCGGCTCTCCAAAATCCGTTGCGCATGAAGCCTCCTTTGCCCCCGGATCGGAACCGAGGGAATGCTATCGCGGTTTGGCGCCGGGGACAACCGCCGGGGCTTACTGCTCGCGGGTGCCGACCAGCCGGGCGGTGACGCCGCGCAGCACCCGGCCCCTGTGCGAGGTCTCCCGGTCGATCTTGGCGGCGTAGGCGATTTTCCTGACCAGCAGGCGGTACTTCTGGAACTCGCATTCGTCGGAGAGCACCAGGTCGTCGCTGTTGTAGATTTCCCCGAAGCGCACTTCCTGCGCGGCCTCGTCCACCTCGGGCTCGAGCACCCGCGCCACCGCGCGCTGCTCCTGGCCGAAGCGGTCGAACTGGTAGAGGGCGTCCGGCTGCCGCTCTGCGAGCGGGACCGGGCGGCCCGGCGGTTCGCTCGCGGCGGCGGGGTGGTTCTGCTTGTTCCCTTCCATACGCGCTTCTCCCGGAAAGAATGCCGGAGTACGCCCGCAACCGACGCTCCAGGTATTTAGGGCAAAACCGCGGCGCAGGTCAAGTCCCAGGGCGTGGCATCTCCCCGGTCGCCCCCGGCATCTATCCGGGGGAGGGCGCAGGAGCGGCAATGCGGCGGCTGGCTTGCGCAGGGACTCTTCTCTTGGGGTTGGCGATCCTCGCCAGCCCGCTCGCAGCCCAATCGGATTCTTCCCCGGCGACTGGCGCGGCTACGCCCGCGCCGCCGGCGGCTGTCCTCGCGGTCGCGGCCGGAGGGCGCCTGGTGCTGGAGCTCGACCGGTCGCTCCACTCCCGGCACAACCGCAAAGGCGACCCTGCCTTCTTCACCACCAACGATGAAATCCTCGTCGGCTACCAGGTGGCGGTCCCCCGCGGCAGCACCGTGCGGGCCACGTTGACCGAGGTCAAGCGCCCCGGGCGCCTGGCGGGCCGGGCCGAAATCCGCCTGCAGTTTGACGAGATCGAGCTGCCCGACGGCACCCGGCTGCCTTTCGCCGCCAACATCCTCCGCGCCGGCTTCAGCCAGATCGGCAAGGACAAGCGGCGCTTGAGCGTGAAGGGGGAGGGCAACAAGGGCCGCGACCTCACCATCATCGGCATGGGCGGCGCCCAGGGCGCGATTTTCGGCGCCACCATCGGCGGCCGTAAAGGCGCGGCCTACGGCGGCGCGGTCGGCGCCGGCGTCGGCCTGCTCGGCGTCCTGCTCGAGCGCGGGCCGGAGCTCGACCTCCCGCAGGGCATGCTCTTCGAAGTGGAACTCGCGCAGGCGTTGCCCGTCCCGGTCGCTTCCGCAGCGCAGTGGAACCGGCCCGGTGCGTTCGGCTCCGCTCCCGCGACCTCCGCGGCGGCCTCGCCCGCCGGCAGCTTTCAGTTTCCGCGAGAGCGAGCGGCGGCGGAGGGCGAAGAGGCTCCGCCCGAGTTCAAGGAGGAAGAAGCGGAAGCAGCTGCGGTGGACACGACGCGGCCGCCGGCCGCGCTCCCGCCTCCGCTCGACCCGGCGCTCGGCGACCCGGACGCCTACCGGATGCGCGTGGACGTCCAGCTGGTCCTGGTCGAAGCCTTCGTGCGCGACGAGCGCGGCCCGGTGGACAACCTGGCCAAGGAAGACTTCCGCCTGTTCGAGAACGGCGCCGAGCAGAAGATCTCGCACTTCTCCCGCGATGAGCTGCCCCTGGCCGTGGCGCTGGTGGTGGACCGCAGCGGGAGCGTGGCGCCCTTCATGCCGGAGCTCCGCCGCGCCGCCTACCAGGCGCTCTCGCAGCTGAAGCGCGGCGACCAAGTCTGCCTGTTTACCTTCGCCTCCGAGGTGGAGCGGCTGGAAGACCTGACCACCGACCGCCAGCGCATCGCCGAGCGCATCGCCGGCATCCGCGCCGGCGGCGGCACCAACATCGTGGACGCTGTCTTCGACGCCGCCTACTACCTGAGCGTGGCCGCGCGCGACCGCCGCCGCGCCATCATCCTGGTGAGCGACAACCGGGCCACCGTGCGCGGGCACTCCGGCCAGGCGGAGACGATTCGCCTGGCGCTCGAGGCCGGCGTCACCGTCTACAGCCTCAAGACCGCGGGCGAAGCCACGCCGCTGACGATGAAGATCCCGGTGTGGCTCGGCCGGGCGGGGTCGGTGCGGCGCATCACGGAAGAGACGGGCGGAGAAATCCTGGACGTGCGCGGCGCCGGCTCGCTCGGAGCGGCGCTGGCCGGGGTCATCTCGCGGTTGAAGACTCGCTACACGCTCGGCTACCAGTCCACCAACGCCGCCCGCGACGGCAG
>Ga0209002_10002113_pt1 | contig 16085 bp, 17 predicted proteins | sample Rifsed16ft2_FD_184010 | JGI IMG/M metagenome (GOLD analysis project Ga0209002, IMG submission 184010) | Soil microbial communities from Rifle, Colorado, USA - sediment 16ft 2 (version 2) | ecosystem: Environmental > Terrestrial > Deep subsurface > Rock core/Sediment | place: Rifle, Colorado...
CCGCCGACCCGTCGGAAGGGTCGAGCCCCTTCATCGCGCTCTCCTGGAGGATCTGGAGGTGTGCGAGGTCCTGCGGGCTGCGAGGCCCGAAGGCGGGGGCGGTCGCGACGGGCTGCCGTCCGGCGTTCAAGAGGTCGCGGTAGTACGGCATCCAAGCGGAGAGGATCTCCCGCGGGTTCACGAAGCTCTGGGTCGCGTAGTACTGGTACCACGCGCACTGGATGTCGCAAGCCGCCATGCGCTGACGCCGCTCGCGGGCGTCCTGTGACTCGACATAGGTCATGAGGTCGGAGTCGATCAGGTTGATCGTCTTCTCCTCGAGGACCCGGCAGGGATACCACAGGAACCCGTCCGCGTCGACGATGATCGACGAGGAATCGCATCCGTGGTCCCACGTGATCCGGTCGAAGTACCCATCGGGCGAGATGATGACGCCGGGATACTTCCGCTTGAGGTCGAGGCCGACCTTCGACATCGTCCAGAGGTCCGGCAGGTGGTCCTTCGTGTTCTTGAGATGGACGGCGCACATGACGACCGCCTTCACGCCGGCATCATGGCAGCGTCGGATCTTCTGCTCGAGCGCCCCGACGTCGTTCTTCGTGACGACGATCTGCACGGTGACGATGGACCCCCACTTCGTGTACTCCTCGAGCTCGTCGTACATGTCGAGGTTCTTGTGGCCCTCGTCGATCGAGATGTGCAGGAAGTCGATGTACTTCGCGTACTCCGCCATCGGGTACCGGCGGGACATGTCCCGCTCCGATGTCGTGAAGAGGAGATACCAGGGCTTTTCGTATTGGTACCGGAGGAGCTCGAGGATGTCGTCCCGCACGAGCGGGTCGCCGCCCTCGAAGCTCTGGACGATCACGGAGGACCGGCCCAGGTTGTCGAGGATCGCCTTCACGTCTTCCGTGGGCATGTCGATCCAGCGGTTCTTGACGTGCCAGCAGTTGCAGAACGAGCAGGTGAAGTTGCATCGGCGCGTGAGCTTGAACGAGCAGTAGAAGGGATAGATGGCTTCCTTCGTCATCTTGTTCCGGAGGATCCGTCCCGCGACCTCGAGGAACCGCCGTTTCGGGATCTTCCTCATGACCCTCTCGCCCCTCCATTCCCCTCGGCTGGATAATCCTTTTCGCCTCGCGCCGGACCCCGGCCTCGGAGCCGGAGGAGGACTCCGAGGGCCACGGCCGCGATGGCCACGAGGATCGGCGGGGTGTACAGGGCGACCTCCAAGGCTTCCGGCAGCGGCACGAGGGTGAGGCTGTACACGATCGGCGGCATCCGGATGAAGAGGACCGTCAGGGGCAGGAGGACGACGACCGGGCCGAGGACGTCCCGGGCGGCGCCCCCGCGTTCGGTGTATGCGCGCAACGCGCTTGCGGCGGCGAAGACGAGGGACCCGAGCAGGCCGACGAGGGCGACGCTCGCCGCGAGCGTCCCGCGGATCGCCAGGACCGCGGCGCAGAAGGCCACCGCAAGACCCAGGGACGCGATCGTCGAGCGGCTCGCCTCCCGCGTCGGAAGGAGACGGTCGAGGGACCATGCGCCGAGGGCCGCGACGCCCAAGAAGAGGGTCGCGGTGCCGAGGAGGGCGTCTCCTTGGAGATCGAGGCGGAGGCTCAACGCATACGAGGAGGGGATGAAGAACGCAGCGAGGGGGAGGGCGAGGAGGAAGCCGACGACCCAGCGTCCGGGGACGCGCGGGCGATCCGGTTCCGGCAGGAGGCCGGCGGGCATCATGCTCGGGGCGGCCGCGAGGACGACCGCGAGGGCCGCCATCGCGGGGAGCGTGAAGGGCACCGCGAGCCCGAGGGCGAAGCCGATTGCAAGGGCGAACGTGATGTCCGCAGGGGGGATGGCCTCTCGCGCCAAGACCGAATGGAGGGCCAGGAGGACCCCGATGACCGCGAGGGGGAACGCAGCGGTCGTCCGGATCGCGAGGGACGCCGCGACCAGGAGGAAGATCGCAGCGACGACGGGTGCCCGGGCCGGGTAGACGCGATACAGATGGCGCCGCAGCGGCGCCGCGACGCCGGCGACGCTCACGCCCACAAGGATGGCGGGATAGGTCCAGAAGTTCTGAAGGGCTGCCTCGCGCACGGCGAGAAAGAAGAACGCGATCGCGGCGATCACGAAGAGGGACGCCCGAAGCCGTCCGAGCGGACGCGTCGGTCCCGCGATTCGCGGCCTATGTCTCCTGAAGGCGAGCGCGACGAAGGCAACGGCGACGGGACCAAGGAGGAGGAATGCCTCGAGGATCGCCAGGTTGCGCACCTCCTCGATCGCGAGGTACGCCGCATGGGCCGCCCGGTTCGATTCGCCTGCGGCGAGGAAGGTCTGTGCATCCGCCACGTGCCGTTCGGCGGATCTCACGTTCGCACTGAAAAGGGAACTCGCGATCGGATCTCCCGCGAGCGCGCGCACGCGGGCCTCCGCCCTCGCGAGGAAGTCCTCTCGCATGAGGCGGAAGAACTGGGAGGGCGTGACGAGGACCACATCGTTCCCCGTTCGCCTCTGCAGTTCGTCGACGAGAGACGCCGCGTCCGCCAGGTCGAAGCGGAACGTGTACACCGTGAGCCAGAGGAAATGCGGCCCGCCATCCCACGCCGCCCGGGCCGCATCGAACTTCCCGAGGAAGTTCTCCCGACTCGTCCAGAAGTGGGTGGACCGGATCACGGGGGCCACGGACGAGGACCCGGCGTGCATCCACATGTCACGGGACCTCGGTTGGTCCGCGTAATCGAGGACGATCCCCTCGGGTCGCATCGCGTCCACGTAGGCGGAGAGGCTCGCATCCGTGTACACGATCTCCGAGGCGGGGAACGCATTCAGGAGCCACACGACGTCCAGGTCGGACGCGGACGCGTACCGTGCGGATCGGTCGAGATGGGCACGGAGGTCCTCGGGGTCCGCATAGTCGGGATAGAGGTATCCCGCCCCGCTCGGGCCCGCGATGAACCGGTCGAGGGGGCTCATCGTGTCGTAGTACGAGTCGAGGAGCGGCGGGGCGAGGTCCGCGAGGAACGGGTTCATACTCCAGGCGATGGGCATGGTCCCTCGCTCCGGGCTTGCCCAGAGCTCCCGCATCCGTCGGGAGACGAAGTCCACGTTGTCTCCGTCCGGGACGGCGAGGACGACATAGGTCCTGTCTTCGAGCGCGACGGTGGCGGTGGTCGACGTCTGCACGCGCTCCACGTTGCGCCCGAGGGCCGTGAGGACGGAGAGGTTCGGGACGTCCTGCACCCCCACGACGGACTTGCCCGCGCGGGAGACCATCTGAACGAACAGGTTCTCCTCCGTGAGCGTAGGCGTGTCGAACCACCCGAGGACCGGGATGCCACGAGGCGTCGCCTCGAGGACCCGGCGGGTGGCGGCGATCTCGAACGGGGATGCGACAGCCCCCTGGGGCAGGTAGAACACGAAGGTCCTCGTCGCGACGAGGTAGTCCCGGATTCCCCAGCGGTCCGGCGGCAGGATCGCGAGGAGGGGCGACGGGGATTCAGGATAGAGCTCGCGCAGCGCGCGGTCCGTCACGCGGATCGGATCGAGGCCCGCCCAGTCGCTGGTGCGGTAGTCGAAGAGAACGGGCAGGCCGAACCTTTCACGGAGGGACGACGCGAGATCGGGCCCGACCAGGACCCCTTGCCTTTCGGAGGCGATCATCGTCCCGATGTTGATCGATTCGGGTTTCGACGGGTCGTAGACGACCAGCCCGAAGACGACGCCCGCCGTGAGCGGGAGGTACGTGTCGATCGCCTCGGAGGTCGAGAGGACCGTGTACGTCACATTGTAGCGAGCCGCGAGGAACGACAGCATCTCCGTCGTGTTCCCCGCGAGCGCCGGGGTGTCGAGGTACAGCTCGACCTCCACGCGGTTCACGAGGCCCTGGAGGGACGCGAGGAGGAGCCGGGTGGACAGGTTCGCCGAAGGATCGACCGTCACGACCCGGAGCTCCGGACCCATCCGGAAGACGGGAAACGGACTCACGTCCGGGTCCAGCCGCGACGGATTCGGAGCCGGCGCGGGTTCGGCCCATAAGAGGTTCGAGACCACGACGAGGACGAGGAGGCCCGACAGCACGCCCGCCGCGGCGCGCGATGCCCGACGTTCGCGGCTCTCGTCCATCGCACGCATCGCTCCTCCACGGGCGGCCCGCGGGCGGAGCCCCGCAAGCGAAGTCGAGGCTATAGCCTTTCGCCGCCCTGCAGAAAAAGGCGCGGCGAACGTGGGGTCCTCCCTTCCCGGAAGACCGGGAGGGGAGGGAGGTTCGCCGTCGCCTCTCCCGACGAACGCGGACGGGCCGATTAATAGGATTCCCCAAATCTCCGGGCTCCTCCAACCCGCCGCTGATGAGGCGCAGCCGTCACTTTCGCGGCCCTCCCCCGGGAAGGACTACCTCCGATCCGTTCGTGCCCGCGCCGAATGCAGGAACTCTTCGGCTTCATCCGGGACCTCGCCCGCGCGTGCCAAGCCCGCGGCATCGAATTCCTCGTCTCATCTGAGTTTGATTCCCCCGCACGTGTGCCGCGCGGCGAGGGTTGACCTATCACCCATCAGCGTTAAGTCTCGCCCCGGCGTGGGCGTCCCACGGGTGGCCTCATGGTCGACTGGAAGCAAGTGTACCGGGACGTGGACCGGATGGATGCAAAGGCCTTCGCATCGATCTTCGCGGAGGACGGCACGATGACCTTCGGCAACATGCCGGCGCTCCCGGGGCGGGCGGCGGTCGAAAAGGGGACCGCGGACTTCTTCAAGACGATCAAGGGTCTTCGCCACGAATTCGTGAAGACCTGGGAGGGCGGCGACACGGCCGTCCTCGAGTTCCGTGCGACCTATGATCGCCACGATGGAAAGACGGTCACGATCCCCGCGGTCACGATCTTCCGGCTCCAGGGGAACCGCGTGAAGGATGGTCGTGTCTTCTACGACCCGACGCCGATTTACGCCTAGTATTCGGGCCGACGACGGCTCCCATCGAAGATGGGATGCGCCCGAAGGGCACCGGATTCACGTGGCATCACTCACGGTCCAAGCCCTGGAGTTCCCGGGTTAAGACTATGTACCTCGCCGGCGTGCGACCGAAACGGAGGGGGATAGCTGAAAGCGATTGTCCGACACCAATACGGTTCCCCCGAGGTTCTCGAACTCCAAGACATCGCGAAGCCGGTCGTCAAGGACGACCACGTGCTGGTACGCGTTCACGCGGCCTCCGTCAACGCAGGGGACTGGCACCTCATGAGAGGCCGGCCGCACATCATGCGCGTGATGGGGTACGGCCTGCTCAGACCCAAGAACCCTGTTCTGGGTGGGGACTTGGCCGGTCGTGTCGAGGCGGTTGGCCGAAACGTGACCGAGTTTCAACCCGGCGATGAAGTCTTCGGCATGAGCATCCGGACCTTTGCTGAATATGTCTCCGTTCGCGACGTTGGAATCGTCCTGAAGCCGGCCAAGCTGACGTTCGAGGAAGCCGCCGCGGTACCTGTGGCGGCGATCACGGCTCTGCAGGGTCTGCGTGACAAAGGACAGATTCGGCCGGGTCAGAAGGTCCTGATCAACGGCGCGTCGGGAGGCGTGGGTACGTTTGCCGTGCAGATCGCCAAGTCGTTCGGAGCGGACGTGACCGGGGTGTGTAGCCCAAGGAACGTGGACATGGTCCGATCGATCGGTGCGGACCGGGTCATCGATTACACTCGGGAGGACTTCACCCGGGAGGGTCAGAGGTATGACCTGATCTTCGATGTGGCAGGGAACCATTCATTCTCGGATTGCAGGCGAGCCCTGAGCCCGGACGGGACCCTCGTACTGGCCGGACAATCAGGCCGGAAGAAGGTATCGATTCTTCCCTTTGTCACCACGCCCGTGGTGTCGCGCTTTGTAAGGCAGAAGCTGGTTACGTTTATCGCGAAGCGCAGCAAGGAGGACCTGACTCTTCTGAAGGAGCTCCTGGAAGCCGGGAAGGTCAAGCCGGTCATTGACCGGCAATACCCGTTGAGTGAGGTTCCCGAAGCGATACGGTACCTTGGAGAGGGACACGCTCGAGGAAAAATCGTCATCACCGTGTAGTGTCGGGAGAAAGCCGAAGGAGCGCCGATCCACTAGGAAGGGTCGTGGGGAGCAAGCCACGTGGGAGTGCTCCCGACACGGAGTATACTCCTGAGGGTTCACTCCCAGATCTCGTGTCACGAAATCGGGTGCTGAGCAACGAAGTGAAGGATGCCGCAGTTCTTGACCGTCGGTGCAATAGGACAATGTCCCGACCTCCCGATGGCGGGCCATACTTCAAATTCGACGATGCAATCTCGTTGTAATTCCGTGCGAGAACCAGGCAAGATGGACAGTGTATGACCGGAGGAGAGACCCGTGAGGAAGCTTGTTGTCGGCACCTTTGTGACCATTGACGGGGTGATGCAAGCACCGGGCGGCCCGGACGAAGACCGCGATGGCGGCTTCGAGCATGGCGGCTGGTCGGTGAAGTTCTGGGACGAGATGATGGGCAAGATCATCGAGGAGCAGATGATGCAGCCCGACGCGCTCCTGCTTGGCCGCAGGACGTACGAGATCTTTGCCGCGCACTGGCCTCGCGTCACGGACCCGGACGATCCGGTGGCAAAGAAACTGAACACCATGCACAAGTTCGTGGCCTCTCGGACGCTTCGCAAAGTGGAATGGCAGAACTCCACCCTGCTGCCGGGAGATGCCGCGACGGCCGTCGCGCGCCTCAAGGAGCAGGCGGGAGGGGAGATCCAGGTGCCGGGGAGCTCCAACCTGATCCAGACGTTGTTGAAACACGACCTCATCGACGAGTTCCGCCTCTGGGTTTTTCCGGTCGTGGTCGGCTCCGGCAAGCGCCTCTTCGGCGACGGGACCGTCCCCGGGGCCTTTCGGCTTGTGGACGCCAAGACGTCGACGACAGGCGTCGGAATCCACCGGTACGAGAGGGCCGGCCCGCTCGAACACGGTTCCTTCGAAGTGGACAAGGCGGGCCGCACCGCAGCGCTCTGGGAGGACAAGCCATGAGTCAGCACGCGCGGAAGGCCCGCCTCGCTGAGTCCGACTCGGTCGGACGGGTTTTCCCCCTGAAGGTCTGGGACTTGAACCGCAGCAGGATGTTCCCGACGGGAGGCTCCGTCGACATGGGTACGCCCCGTAGAGCCACCCGCAGGTGCTCCCGAGGGGCATGAGGGCCCGGCCGCCTTCGGAAAGTCGATTCCACGGGGCATTCACTTCCTCTGTCGTCCTGCAAGCGACCAGGAAGGACACGGAGGGATTGAACTTGAACAACGGCCCGGCACTGATCGCCGCGAAGGGCTGTCCTGAGAGGACAAAATTCACGAGGTCGGCCGCCCGTCGGTTCCAGACGATAGTTGTACCGACGGGGAGCGATCCTGCGCGGGGTTAGTGCTATGTGTGTCCACCGTATCGCGCGGAAGTATGATCGGCGGGATTACCGCGAAGCAGTTTCATGAGTCCGACGGCGTCGAGGATTGGCGTGTCGTGGGGGAGGGCGCGTGCACGTTCTTCCGCACCGGGTCGTTCGCGGCCGGCGCCCGGTTGGTGCAGGCGATTAGCGGTCTGACCGGCCTCGACGAACACCTTCCCGACATCGATCTGCGTCACGACGGAGTGACGGTGCGCCTGATCACATACACTGCCAATTGGTACGGCATGAGCCAGCGCGATGTCGACCTGGCTCGGCGGATTTCGGCCGTCGCACGCAAGTTGGGTGTTCCTGCCGACCCGTCCGCCGTGCAGACCATCCTGTTTACAATCGACGCGCGGGTCAGCGCCGAGGTCATGCCGTTCTGGCGTGCCGTGCTCGGGTACGAGTATCGCGCCGACAACCCCTCGGAGGACCTGATCGACCCGCGCGGTCGAGGGCCATCGATTTGGTTCCAGAAGACGGACGAGCCGCCCTTGCAGGATTTCCGAATCCACGTCGACGTCTGGGTGCCGCACGATCAGGTCCAAGCGCGAATTGAGGCGGCGCTTGCCGCTGGTGGCCGCCTCGTCACCGACAAATACGCGCCCGCGTGGTGGACCCTTGCCGATGCAGAGGGCAATGTGGCTGACGTGGCCACGACGTTGGGCCGCGACTGAGCCTTCGTCCCGGCCAGGGCGATCGGCGTCGGCCTCGGTGGCGATGGCTTGGGAGAACAGATCGCGGTCAGCCCACCGGGAAGCTACCGACGGGGAGCGGACTCGCCTGCGTCGGATCGGACTCTCAGGCTGTCGCGTCGGGGGTGTCCCGGCGCACCCGCCACTTACTTAGAGCGGGAGGGCGCTCCGGGAGGCGAACGATGAAGGTCTGCATCGTGGGAGCGTCGGGAAAGCTCGGGCGGTACATGGTCCCGCATGCCCTCGACCGCGGCTACGAGGTGGTCGGTGTCTGCCGCGAGCAGAGCGTCGGGAAGCTCGACGCGTTCAAGGGGCGCATCACGATCGTCCCAGGGGCGACGAACGACCGCGACGTGATCAAGCGCGCCGTGGAAGGGTGCGACGGTGTGCTCACGGTGCTCGTCCCTTGGGGCGTCCAGCAGTACTCGACGGGAACGGCCCAGGCGGTGCTCGACTTCGCCCGACCAGGGGCGCGCCTCGTGTTCTCATGCGGCTGGCACATCACGCGCGACGGCCAGGACGTCTATTCCTGGAAGCTCAAGGCGCTCGTGGGGGTCTTCGGCCCGGTCGCGCGCTTCTTTCACTTCGCCGACCTCAACGACCAAGTGGAAGCGTGCCGGCGCGTGTTCGCCAGCGACACCCGGTGGACCGTCGTCCGCGGGAGCGACTTAGAAGAGGGTGAGAGCCAGGGGCTGCCCGTCTGGAGCCGGCATGTGGGTGACCCCATCCTCGAGAGCAACCTCACACGACGCATCGACTTCGCTCTGTTCATGGTGGCGGCCCTCGAGAACGACGCGTTGGTCCACGAGGCCCCGGCGATTGTCGGCTGCAAGACGCCCTCGGCGCTTGCGCACGCCGCCGGAACTCCGGGCAGAAGGTGATCCGTGTCGATGGGAGACGGTCGTGAGGAGGAGCCCGCCGGTGCCATCGGTTAGACGTGAAATCACAAGGCCAAACAAGGCGGTCATACGTTGGCTGCTGGATTCGGACCCTTCGATTCGATGGCAGGTCAAGCGGGACCTCACAGGGGAGCCCGAAGAGGTTGTCGCCGCCGAGCGGTCTCGTGTCGCGGTCGAAGGCTGGGGCGCCCGGTTGCTCAGCTTCCAGGAACCGGATGGGAACTGGGGCGGTGGCCCATGGGTGTTCCAGAGCTGGGCTTCCACGATGGAAACCCTCATGCTGCTGAGGGAACTGGGGCTGGACCCGGCCAGCCCGCAAGCCCGGAAGGCGATCGGCTTGGTCCGCGACAAGAGCGACTGGGGGCCGTACCACGGCCATTCGCCCTTCTTCGAGGGCGAGGTTGAACCCTGTATCAACGGCAGGGTCCTCGCGTGCGGCGCGTACTTCGGCGAGGCAAGCGACCGGCTGGTCGACCGGCTTCTCAGCGAACAGTTACAGGAGGGCGGCTGGAACTGCGAAGCTCCACCGAGCAAGCGGTCCTCGTTCAATTCCACCATCTGTGTCCTGGAAGGACTGCTGGAATACGAGAAGGCAAAAGGCGCCACCAGCGCAGTTAAGGAGGCTCGCCTCCGAGGCCAGGAGTATCTGCTGGAACGGAAGCTGTTCAGGTCCCTGTCAACCGGAAAAGTGATCGATCGCGACCGGAAAAGCGGTCGTGACTGGAGAGAGTTCTCGTTTCCGACTCGCTGGCACTACGACGTCCTGTGGGGCCTGGACTACTTGCGGAAAGCCGGAGCTGGTCCCGAGGAACGAGCGGCGGAGGCCATCGACCTGGTGGCCGGGAAGCAACACCAGGACGGACGATGGCCGCTCGATAACCCCCACGCCGGCAAGGTCCACTTCGACATGGAGGGTGGGAGAGGAACGGCGAGCCGCTGGAACACACTCCGTGCCTTGCGGGTGTTGGACTGGTATTCAGCAGAAGGCTGACGCAGAACTTGAACAGCCGTGGGGGGCAGGAGGCAAGGAAAGCATTTAAACCAGAAAATAACGCTATTGATATCGCAGCTGCCATGGGATCGCCTTCACCCGCGTGGCGTGGGTAAGGACGAGTTCCACCCCCAGCGCCGCGAGCGAGGTTTCCGACCCAAATCAGCATGAGGAGGTTTCTATGAGCCCAAAGAAGGACACGCAGAAGTCCGCCAAGAGCACCACCGCGGCCAACAAGAAATTCAAAGGATTCACGGACGAGGAACGAAGCGCGATGAAGGAGCGCATCCAAGAGCTGAAGGCGGAAGCGCGCCGCGGCCCGCGCGCGGACAAGGCGGACGGGGAAAGCGCCGTGCTCGCGAAGATTGCCGAGATGCCGGAACCGGATCGCGCCATGGGCAAGCGGCTCCATGCTATCATCAAAGCCAGCGCCCCAGCCCTCTCGCCGAGACTCTGGTACGGGATGCCCGCGTATGCCAAGGACGGTAAGGTCGTCTGCTACTTCCAAAACGCGCAGAAATTCAAAACGAGGTACGCGACGTTCGGCTTCAGCGACACGGCGAACCTCGACGAGGGCGACCTGTGGCCGGTCGCCTTCGCGCTGAAGGAGTTGACTGCCACCGAAGAGGCAAGGATCGGCGCGCTCGTGAAGAAAGCCGTGAGCTGAGGCGGGCGTCTTTCCGACTCGAATCTGACGGCGACGCCCCCGCGCCTCAATTTCGCGCACTCCGGTTTTGACCTCCCCCCACCGTGGAGCGATCAGGATGCTCCCGACGGGGAGTAAACTTGCATGGGTTTTGCTCCCGGAGCTGACGGCGCGGGTGATGAACACCCGCGCGAGCACTTCCGTGAGGTGCGCCAGGTCTCACATAAGCCACGCGTCGTGCTGGCATAGCCGGGGAAAGAACTTGGCGGAGGTGCGGTTCTGCCACGGGACCTCCCGTCGGTCACGTCGGGACTGCCGGCCCTATTCCTCGGCGAGCATCCGCTCTGTGAACGACTTTAGAAGGGCCGGGGAGCAGTACCAGCCATGGGCAATCATACGCTCGACCGCCTGCACCGCCTCCCGGGGAGCGATCACACGCTTCGCCACCGCCAGCGCGAGCACGTACAGGGAGCCGGCGAGGTCCACACCGAGCGCCCGGGCAGCGGCGCGCAGGTCGCGGTCATCCGCGACGAGTCGGCCGCGCCGCTCCAATGCCAAGCACAGGGAAGCCGCGTCCGCGCGCGAGAGACGCGGGTTCGCGGAAACACGCCGGAGCGCGGCGTCGTCCCGCACGCGGCCAACAGAGATCGCCTTCCGCCGGAAGAGCTGTTCGAGGAGGAGGCGTTCCGGATGACCGGGGGCACGTGCCTCGCCAGCGACCTCATACCGGACTTCCTCCGGCACGACGACTGAGGCACCGAGATGGTCGAGTCTCTCCAGGAGCCCGGTCGAGGCGAGGGCGATCAATGGGGACGCGTCGAATACGAGAACGGGGCGCCGGGCCACTCGACCCGCCTCACCGACCTAATTCCCGGAGGTCCTCGAGGACGTCGTCGTCGACCCACGTGATCTGGCGCTCCTTCACGAGCGCGAGCATCTCCCATACGCTAACCTTCGCGATCTCGGCGGCGCGGGAAAGCGTGACCTTCCGCTCCGAGAGGAGCCGGAGGGCGCGCTCCCGACGGTAGCCCTCGAGCCCGAGATGAAGGATCTTCCGGAGGGCCGCGGACTTTTCGAGGTGCTCCTCGCGCATGAGCTCCTCGACCTCCCTCTCCATCTCCCGCGGGATCCGCGCGGAGACGGTGACTTCGGTCATGTTTTCTTCGTATGCAATGCAAGCATATCAAAATTCCGGTGCCGTTTCCGCGGCTCTTTTGGGAGATGATGCCACGTCCTGTCCGGCTTGTCGTCCCCCCCGAGACGACGGGGCAGCCGGTCAACCCTCGGGTCGAGGCCTCCGTTCGGCTGTGGGAGTAAACCCACATGGGTATGCTCCCGACGGGATTTGAACCCGTGTCAGAAGCTCGAGAGGCTTCTATCCTTGGCCACTAGACTACGGGAGCGCGTCGCGCGCTAAGAGCGGCTCCGACATAAACATTGCGCGAAGGATCGAGCGCGGCGAATCGTGCGAAGGTTTTTCCAGATCCCGGACGGTTGCGTCATCGTGAAGGTCGTCTACTGCGACCACTGCCAGGACGTCTCGATCAAATCGCGTCTCGAGAAGGACGTGTGCAATCGATGCGGCCGCGGGGCCGTCCTCGTGCCCTACTCAAGGCCCTGGCAATACTATGCCAGTTCAGGCGTCCTCCTCGGAATCACCGTGATCCTCCTAGCCGTCCCCCTACCGGACCTCCTCGATCGGATCGTCATCCTCCTCGCCGGCGTCGCTGTCGCCCTCGCTCTCACCGCGTGGTCCCTCCGGTCGCTTCGGGAACGCGCGATCCGGAAGGCGCGGGCGCGAAAGGAGGCGGAGCCATGAAGGTCGCCCTCGCCCAGCTCGAGCCGGCCCTCCAGGACAAGGCGGCCAACGTCGCGAAGATCGAGAAGGCGGCGGCGGAGGCCCACGCGGACCTCCTCCTCGTCGGAGAGATGTTCCTCACAGGTTACATGGCCCGGGACGCCTTCGCGCGGCTCGCGGAGCCGGTCGACGGGCCGTCCGTGAAGGCGATCCGTGCGATCGCGGAGGAGCACGGGACCCACATCGTGTTCGGAATGCCGGAACTCGAACCCGGCACGAAGCGGCTCTACAACACGTCCGTCCTCGTGACGCCGGAGGGCAAGGTCGCCTCGTACCGCAAGGTGTACCCCGCGAACTTCGGCCCGTTCGAGGAAGGCCTGTATTTCGGGCGCGGGGACCGCCTCACGCTCGTCGACACAAAGCTCGGGAAGATCGGACTCCTCATCTGCTACGATTCTTTCTTCCCGGAACTCGCGAAGGCGTACGCCCTCCAAGGCGCGGACCTGCTCGCGATCATCTCCGCGTCGCCCGCCACGTCGAAGCCGTTCTTCGATCGGATCCTGCCCGCGCGGGCGATTGAGAACGCGCTGCCGGTCCTCTACGCGAATCTCGTCGGCACGGAGTTGAACATCGTGTTCCAGGGAGGGACGCAGGCGATCGGACCGCGCGGCGAGGACCTCGGGAAGGCGAAGGACTTCGAAGAGTCGATCGTCTCGGCGACGGTCGATCTGAGGGACGTCAAGACGGCGCGCGGGTTCCGGCCCACCTTGCGTGACACGCGCCCCGAGTTCTGGGATCCTGTCGCCCCGGCCGTTCCGGTCCGCACGGTCTAGGCGGCATTCCGTCGGCACCTTGATATCCTGTGAGACGCAAAGTCCGTCCGTGAGGAGATGCGAGGCTCCCTGCCTCTTGGCTCATTGGTCCTGTCCCTGCTCGTCCTGATGGCGGGCGGAATCCCAGCCGCAGCTCTGGACGGATTCATTTCGGCGGACGTCCACTTCGAGATCGCGCAGACGGACCTCATCCCCGGGGTCGCGGCGGTCCGCGCATCGTGCAACGTCACCGCCTCGGGCGAACCTCTGGCGCTCCGCGCGAACGAGACCGCGCGCACGACGATCGGCGCGGCGCCGGGCCCCTGTTCGATCGTCCTCGTCCTCTTCGGCCTCGACGTCGGGCTTCCCCTCGTCAACACGACCCCTCTCGGCCGCAGCTCCTTCTTCATCCCGGGAATCGCGACCGCGACGTTCGGCCTCGTCGACGTGACCCTGGATCTCGTGACGTCGCTGAACTCGACGACGCGCGTCGAGGATCCGAGGCTGGCCACCGTCGACCCGACGGACGTCGCCTGGTCGGCGTGGGGTATCGCCCTCCTGGACGTGCAGGCGGCGGACGGGTTCGGCAGCAACGCGACGTCGGCCCTGAACACGACGTTCGTGTACACGATGGCGCTTGCGGTGTCCGTCTTCGCGCTCAGCGTCGAGATCTTCCATGCGGACCTCACGGCGATCGGATCCGTGATCGGGACGCCCTCCTTGCGAACGGACCTCTCCGTCGATCTTCGGCCGCACGCGCTCGTCCTGGGCCCCCTCTCCGAGGTCCGGCACGATGGCGCGACGTTCGCCTGGGCGGGCTCCGTCGACCCCGACGTCGACCACCTTGAGCTGTTCGTCACGGACGGCACACGGAACGCTTCCTACCGCCTCGGGCCCGCCGCGTCGACGGTGTCGGTGCCCCTTGTCCCGTCCACACACTACACGGCTTGGATCGTCGCTGTCGATGGCAGCGGACAGGCCACGCCGTCGAACGTGATCGTCTTCGATACGCCCGGGGCTCCGCCCACCGTGCCGAACGTCCCCTTGGAGACGCAGGGGACGCCCGCCCTGTTCTGGGTCCTTGTCGTCGTCGCGGGCTTGCTCGGGGCGATCGGCTACGGCCTCGGCCTGCTGCGCGGACGGCGTGAGGAATAGCGGCCGTGCGGCCGCACGCCTGCGACCACCTCCCGCGGCCCTGGTATCTGCTCACGCTAGATGCGGCGGTCGCGGTCCGTCTCGGCCAGGCGGGTCTCGACCGTCTTGACGAGGGCATCGGCCATCCGACGATAGCCGTCGACATCGGGATGCAGGCCGTCCGGGGAGCCGCGAAGCCGTCGAGGCGCGGAGGGATCCGCCACGGCGGCGACCGTGTCGCAGACGGGGATCCCCAGGATCGTTGCGAAGGATACGATCCATCCGTTCAGCGTGAGAATCGCCGCGGACGCGTGAGGGGTCGCGCGGTCGTACGGCAGCACGGTCGCGGCCACGGGCACGACCGCTGCGTCGATCGCGTCGGCGTACATGGCGGAGAGGTTCCGTTCGACGACCTCCGGCTCGAGTCCGCCGTGAATGTCATTCACGCCCGCGAGGACGATCACGTAGTCCGGATGAACCGAGGTCACATCGCGCTCGAACCGTGCGCGGACCTCGGCGGACGTCTGACCCTTCACCCCACGGTTCAGTACGGTCCATTCGGGATGGGCGCGCATCATCCAGTACGCGTACTGGCTCTCCCGGTCGCCTTCTCCGTCGGGCGGGGCCTCGAGCGGCGAGAGGAATCCGGGCGTCCCGGCCGTCGTGGAGTCACCCAGGCCGACAATCGTCACCCCGCGTCGCGCCACAGAGGGACATCGGCCCCGTGGTTAACATGTTAACCAACGTTCCGATCGGACGGGTCCTGGCGGCCTCAGGCCCCTGCTTTCCGTGGACGTCGGAACGCCTCCAAGGCCGCCCGACTCACCCGGATCCGCGCCACGGCCAAGCGGACGCCCAGCCGCGCGAGCCGGGATCGCAACTCTTCCGCATCCCGCGGTGGCATCGCGAGGACGCTCTGGCCGATCCACACGACTCCAGGGCGGTGCACGAACCCTTTCTCCTGCCGCACGACCGGTGGCTCGCCCACGGTCCGGGTCCGTCCGAAGACGATCTGGCAGACCCGCGCAGCCTTCGACCGCGCCTCCCCCGAGAGGTCGTAGGACACCAGGACTCGTTCGGACCCGTCGTACCCTTCGATCGTCATGCCGACCTATGAGAGTGGTCATATAATAGCTTTTCACCCGGAGGGCAGAAAGTGCTCGGCCCCGTACGGTTAACATGTTAACCGGCGGTCCGCGAACCCTTTATGGACCGCAGGGCCCATCCCGTCTCCATGGTCCGCGCCGTCAAGCCGACGCGCAAGAGGGACGGCCGCCTCGGCCCCCCGCAGGGCTATCCGAAGGACCCTGACAAATACGCGGACCCGGCGAACTGGAAGTATCCCGTCCACACGCCGTTCCATTCGCGCGCGGCCCGGCGGTACTTCAACGAACCTCGGAACCGGGCGAAGTACACCCCCGAAGAGCAGGCGTACATCGACAAGAAGATCAACGAGGCCCTCGAACGCTTCGGCGTCGCGGTCAAGGTCAAGGGCGGCAAGATGGAGGACGAGGCCGGGACGATCCAAGCGGACGTCCCGATGAACAAGGACATCGACAAGATGTCGTCCGAGGAGCTCCTCCTCGTCCTCCTGGGGAGGAACCGCCTCGCCTCCGCAAAGGGGATCGACCCAGGCCTCGTGTCCCTCGACAAGTCGACGGACACGCTCCTGAGCGGCAGCGTGAAGGAG
>Ga0209002_10002115_pt1 | contig 16081 bp, 11 predicted proteins | sample Rifsed16ft2_FD_184010 | JGI IMG/M metagenome (GOLD analysis project Ga0209002, IMG submission 184010) | Soil microbial communities from Rifle, Colorado, USA - sediment 16ft 2 (version 2) | ecosystem: Environmental > Terrestrial > Deep subsurface > Rock core/Sediment | place: Rifle, Colorado...
CCGCCTTCGAGCAGCGCCCCGACGCGACCTCCGAGGAGCGGGCCGCGTACCAGCGCCGCCGGGCCGCGCTCAAGGCCCGGCTGGAGGAGCTACTCTCACGTCGTTAGGCCCCGGCGCACCCAGCCCCGGCCTCACCTCGGCGTGGTTTACCGCAGAGGGCGCAGAGAAGAACAGAGAGAGCGCAGAGGGTAAGAGCGTGTTCCGTTTTCCGTTGTCCGTGTTCCGTTCTTGGAGGCATTACGGACGACGGATGACGGATAACGGAAAACGCATGCTCTCCGCGCTCTCTTTGTCCCCCTCTGCGTCCTCTGCGGTGAATTACTCGGTCGTGGGCTTGACGACGCGCCTGGACGTGCCTATCGTGGCATCGTTGACTAGCGAACGCGGAGTCCGGAAGCCGGTGTAACTCCGGCGCGGCCCCGCCACTGTAACGGGCAGCAGTCGTCGGCTCGATCCCACTGGGAAACCGGGAAGGGGAGCCGATGGCCCGAAGCCAGGAGACGCTCCCGTTCGCGCCGCCAAGCGATCCCTCGCGGGAGGGATGGTGGGCGTGACGCTCACCCTCTCCCAGGGAGAAGGCGTGAGCGTCTTGCGTTTGGGCTTCCCTGGGGCCTGGTTGGCCGCCGCGCTTCTCGCGTGCACCACGCGGGAGGCGCCTCCGCCCCCTCGCTGGGTGGACGATCTCGGGCACCCCGTGGGGCTGGCCCACCCCGCCCGGCGCATCGCCTCACTGTCGCCGTCAACCACCGAGCTGCTGTTCGCCATCGGCGCCGGGAACCGCGTCGTCGGCCGCACCCGGTGGTGCGACTTCCCTCCCCAAGCGACCGCGGTACCCAGCGTGGGCGATGGGCTCAATCCCAACCTTGAGCTGGTGCTGAGCCGGACGCCCGATCTGGTCGTCTTCTATGCGTCCGCGGCGAACCAGAGCGTCATCACGCGCCTCGACGGCCTGGGCGTCGCCGCGGCGTCGGTCCGCCTGGACCGGTTGGACGATCTTCCTCGCGCCGCGGGATTGCTGGGTCGGCTCACGGGCACCGCTACCCGGGCGGATTCGCTGGCCGCGGCGTTTGCGGCGCGGCTGGACTCGGCGCGCGCCGCCCGTACCGCGCCGGTCCAACGGGTGGCGGTCGTGGTGTGGGACAATCCGCCGATCGTGATCGGCGCGGGCAGTTTCCTGACCGAGTTGCTCGAATTGGCCGGTGCGCGAAATGTGTTCGACGATCTGGCGTTGGCCTCGGCGCAAACCGGGATCGAGGTGATCGCGGCCCGGGACCCGGACGTGCTGCTGATCCTGGGCAACGGCGTCCCGGCCTTCGCCCGGCGCCCGGAGTGGCAGAACGTGGGCGCGGTAAGGAGGCGGAGCTTCGTGGCAGTGCGGGGCAGCGAGTTCGAGCGCCCCACGTTCCGTGCGTTCGACGCGGTACGCACGCTGCGGGCGGCGTTGCGCCAGGGCCGCGCCCGGTGATCCGGTGAAGTGGCTCGCGCTCGTGACGGCCGCGGTGCTGGCGCTGGTCACCGCCGTGGTGGTGGGCCCCGCCGGCTTTTCGGCAGACGCTACCACCCTGGGGATCATTCGCGATCTGCGAATGCCGCGGGCGCTGCTGGCCTTTCTGGTGGGCGGCAGCCTCGCGGTCACCGGGTCCGCGCTCCAAGCGTTGGTGCGAAATCCCCTGGCGGATCCCTACCTGTTGGGGCTGTCCGGCGGCGCCGGTCTGGGCGCGGTGGGCGCCATCGCCCTCCACCTGGACGGTCCCTGGGTCTTGCCGGCGTCGGCGTTCGTCGGGGCACTCGCGGCCATTGCGGTGGTCTACCGCCTCGGCGTGGTCACCGGCGCCGTGCTGGACACCCGCGTCCTGCTGCTGGCCGGCGTGGTGGTTGGGGCCTTCGCGGCCGCCATGATGGGGGCCATCATGGCGGTCTCGCCCGCGGCGGAACTCCGGAACGCGTTCGTCTGGCTGTTGGGCGGATTCGGAAGCGCGTCATGGCAATCCGTATCCGTGTTCGCCGCCTACGCCGCCATCCCGGTGGTCCTCATCTACGTCGCGGCGCGCTCGCTGGACCTGCTCACGCTGGGCGAGGAGCCGGCGACATACCTGGGCGCCGACGTGGAGCGGACCAAGCGCCTCGTGTATGGAGCCGCGTCGCTGCTCACCGCGGCGGCCGTCGCCGTGTCCGGGACCATCGGCTTCGTGGGCCTCGTAGTTCCCCACGCCATTCGCCTGCTGTGGGGACACCTCCACCGCACGCTCCTTCCGGCGGCCTTCTTGCTGGGCGGTACGCTGCTGGTCTTGGCCGACGCCCTGGCCCGCACCCTGTTCGCGCCGGTGGAGTTGCCAGTCGGCGTGGTGACCGCGTTCCTTGGCGTTCCCGTCTTCGTCTTGCTGGTGCGCCGATGGGCCCGGTGATCCTCCAGGCGCGGGGGCTGGTGTTCCGTCATGCCGGGGCGGCGAGCCCTGCCGTGGACGGCGTGGACCTGACCCTCGCCGCCGGCGAGCTGCTGGCGGTGGTGGGACCGAACGGGAGCGGCAAGACGACGCTCCTTCGGCTGCTCCTGGGCGTGCTGGAGCCGGAGCGTGGCGAGGTCTCTCTGCTGGAGCGTCCGCTGCGGGCATGGGACCGGCGGCAGTTGGCCCGTGCCGTCGGCGTGGTGGTGCAGCGCGAAGAGACAGCGTTCCCGGTCCGGGTCCGAGAGGCGGCCATGATGGGCCGCTACGCGCACATGGGGCCGCTGGGTGCTCCGAGCGCCCAGGACGTTGACGCCGTAGACCGGGCGCTGGGGCGGTGTGACGTGGCTGCCTTGGCCCACCGCTGGGTCGCCACCCTGTCCGGTGGCGAGTGGCAGCGCGTGCGCATCGCGCGCGCGCTGGCCCAGGAACCCAAGATCCTGGTGCTCGATGAGCCGACGGCGAACCTCGACGTCGCTCACGAGATGGAGCTCTTCGAGCTGGCCGCGCGGCTGGCCCGCGCCGACGGGCTGGCGGCGTTGGTGGTGACGCACCACGTGAACCTGGCCGCTCGCTACGCCGACCGGCTGGTGGTGCTCCACCGGGGGTGCGTCGCCGCCGAGGGATCCGCGGCCAGCGTGATCCGGCGCGAGGTCCTCGAGCCGGTGTTCGGATGGCCGGTGGAAATCACCGGTTGGCATGGGACACCGCAGTTCTTCCCCCTCACGCGTGGTGAGGCGGCATTATGAGAACGGGAAAAGACGCGCAACGTACGTTGCACGTTGCCCGTTCGTTCCTGACGCTTGCAATCGCTGCGCCGGCCGTCGCTGCGGCCCAGTCGCAGGCAAAGGACACCGTTCGCCTTCCGGAGATCGTGGTCACGCCCACCCGGGTGCCAACGGCCCGTGCGTCCGTGGCCGCCTCCGTCACGGTGCTCAGCGGGCAACAGCTACGCGAGCGCGGGATCACCTCGGTCGCCGAGGCACTGCGCGATGTGGCCGGGGTGGCGGTGGTGCAACCCGGCTCGTTCGGCGCCTTGGCGTCGCTCTTTCTGCGCGGTGGCGAGAGCGACCATACCAGCGTGCTGGTGGACGGCGTGCCGCTGAACCATCCGGGCGGCGCCGTCAGTCTGGCGGATCTGACCACCGACAACGTGGACCGCATCGAGATCGTGCGCGGCCCGGTCAGCGTGCTCTACGGGTCGGACGCCGTCTCTGGAGTGGTACAGATCTTCACGCGCCGAGGACGGGGGCCCTTGCGGGTGGAGACGGCGGTGGAGATCGGGAGATTCCAGGCCGTGACCCCCGGCGTCGGACCGGCCGGCGGCGGTCCGCGGAGAACGGTCCTGCGGTGGGAGGCGGACGTCGCGGGGGGAACCGACGCCGGGGGATACGCCTTCTCGGTCTCGCGGAACAGCACCACGGGATTGTATGGCACGGCGGAGTTCGACAACAGCTATCGCAACACGGTCGCGAGCGGCCTGCTTCGCGCGGCGCCCGACCAGCGGACCGATGCGAGTCTCATGGTGCGGTACGGTGACCACACCTTCCACTATCCCACGGACGGGGCCGGTCGGCTGGCGGACGCCAACCAGTACCAGCACGGTACGGCGACCACGGTCGGCCTCGAGGTCGGCCGGTTCCTGCTCCCGCGTCTCGAAGCCCGGCTCATGCTTGGGGGTCACACCACGGACGGCGGTGTCGAGGATGCGCCGGACGGCGCCGCGGACACCACGGGGTTCTTCGGGTACAGCAGTCTGACCACCGTCGAACGCCGGCGGGCGGAAGCTCGCGCCAATCTGTACGGTCGCGCGGGCGTCTTGACGCTGGGCGCACAGGTGGAACGCCAGTCGCAGCGGAGCTTCGGCGCGTCGAGCAGCTCGTTCGGCGGCTCGACCGACCGCCTGGACGTGCAGCGTCGCAATCACGCGGTCTACGCCCAGGTGCAGGCCGACCCGCTGGGTGCGGTGTCCGTCAACGCGGGTGCGCGATGGGACCAGAGCGAGACGTTCGGCAACTTGGTGACGTACCGGGGCGGCGTGGTGTACCGGCCAACGGCTGGTTTGCGCGTGCGTGCCACCGCCGGCACCGGCTTCAAGGAGCCCACGTTCTACGAGAACTTCGCGACCGGCTTCGTGCGGGGAAACCCGGCACTGGAGCCGGAGCATTCCCTCAGCTGGGAGGTGGGGGTGGAGCAATCCGTGTGGGCCGGCCGCCTTACGCTGGCCGCGACCTACTTCAGCCAGCGATTCCGCGACCTGATCGACTTCACGTTCGCGCCGCCCGGGCCCGAGGATCCCAACTACTTCAACATCGCCCGGGCCGAGGCTCGAGGGGTGGAGCTGGAACTGGGTGCCGCGCCCACGGCGCGCCTGGCGCTGGAGGGGCGGTACTCCTACCTCGATACCAAAGTCACTGACGGGGGATTCGACGCCGGGCCGGGAGCGCTGTTGGCCCGAGACTCGACGCTCCTGCGTAGACCCGCGCACACGGTCGCGGGCCAGGTCCGGTACCGAGCCTCCGACCGCGTACGCCTCGCGGTCGGCGCGCGGCACGTGGGTCGCCGGGCGGATATTGACTACACCGAGTACCCGTACCGGCGGGTGGTGCTGCCCGCGTATTCGACCCTGAATCTCTCGACCGAAGGCGACGTCCTGGGGCCGCCCGATCGGACGGCGACGCTCACGCTCCGCCTGGAGAACCTGCTGAATGCGTCGTACCAGGAAGCGGTGAATTTCCCGGCGCGAGGGAGAACCGTGTGGCTCGGAGCCCGGGCCAGGTTTTGATGCTGGAGCGGTGAGATGTGAGACGTGAGAGGTGAGAAGGTTGTCCAAACCATCTCACTTCTCACCTCTCACGTCTCACCGTCGAGATGTATCTTGGAAACATGCCCCTCGTCACCACCCCGGCCATCATTCTCCACGCCTTCAGGTATGCGGACACCTCCAAGATCGTGCGCCTCGCGACGCGCGAGCACGGCGTGCAGAGTGCCATCGCCAAGGGGGCCTCTCGGCCCAAGAGCCGATTCGGCGCCAGTCTTCAGGTCCTGTCGCAGGGCACGGCGCATCTCTATTTCCGGCCCACGGCCGAGCTCCAGACGCTGTCGGCGTTTGACGTGGCGGAGCAACGTCCCGCGTTGGCCCATGACCTGGGGCGCTACGCCGCCGCGTCGGCTGTGGCCGAGTTGATGCTGCGCTGTGCGCCCTCGGAGCCACACCCTGCGCTCTTCGATCTCGTGGGCGCCCAGCTCGATCGCCTGGCGGCCGTGCCGGTGCCGCGGGTGGCCACCGCCGCCCTCGCGGGGCTGTGGGCCATGGTCACGGCCTTGGGCTTTGCCCCGACGGTGACGGCGTGCGTGCGGGACGACCGCGCCCTCGACGAGGGAGCTGTAGGGTTTTCCGTGCCCGACGGCGGATTCCTCTGCGGGCGCTGCACCAGGGAGCGCACCACCACGGTCCTGGAAGCACCCGACCGCCAGGCTCTGGAACAGCTGCTCGAAGGCTCCGACGAGCTTCCAGCCGGATGGACCCGGCGTCACGCGACCGCGCACCGCCAGCTCCTGGCCCGGTTCATCGAGCATCACCTCGCCGAAGGACATCCTCTCAAGGCGCTCGAATTCTGGGAGACGGCCGCGTGGAACGGCACGTCGTAATCGGCACCGCCGGACACGTGGATCACGGCAAGACCGCGCTGGTGAAGGCCTTGACCGGCGTGGACACGGATCGTTGGGAGGAAGAGAAGCGGCGCGGCATCACCATCGACCTGGGGTTCGCGCCGCTGGATCTGGGAGGCGGCCTCGAGGCGAGCGTGGTGGATGTGCCCGGCCACGAGGACTTCGTGCGCAACATGGTGGCGGGCGCCACGGGCGTGGATGTGGCGCTGCTGGTGGTTGCCGCCGACGAAGGCGTCATGCCGCAGACGGTCGAGCACGTGGCGATCCTCGATTTCCTGGGAGTCCAGGCCGGCGTCGTGGCGCTCACCAAGGCGGACCTGGCAGACGCTGAGTGGCTCGAGCTGGTGCAGGCGGACGTCACCGAGCGGCTCACGCGCTCCGCGGTCGCCTGGGAGTCGCCGGTGACCGTCTCTTCGGTGACCGGCGCCGGGCTGGATCAGCTGCGCGCGGCGCTCGAGCGGGCCGCGGGGCGCGCCCGAGCGCGCGCCGCCGACGATCTGTTTCGGCTGCCCGTGGACCGCGTGTTCAGTCTTCCGGGGGCGGGCACCGTGGTCACCGGCACCGTGTGGAGCGGCGCGGTCCGCGTGGGAGAGGAAGTGGCACTCTACCCCGGAGGGGTGCGGGCCCGGGTGCGGTCGGTCGAGGTGCACGGTCGCTCGCAGGAGCGCGCCACCCCAGGGCGACGCACGGCGCTCGCCCTGGTGGGCCTGGACCGTCAGCAGGCGAGCCGGGGAAGCGCGGTGGTGAGCCACTCCGCATGGCGGGAGACCGCGTCGCTGGACGTGCTCGTGACCCTGCTCCCGGACGCCCGCCCGCTGACGCAACGGTCCCGGCTCCACTTGCATCTCGGTACCGCGGAGGTGCTGGCCCGCGTGGTCCCGGCCGGCGAACGGATCGAGCCGGGAGCGCGTGAGGAGCCGGCCCGGCTCCGCTTGGACCAACCGATCCTCGCCCGGTGGGGCGACCGGGCAGTTCTGCGGGCCGTCTCTCCAGTGACCACTGTCGGCGGATGCCGGGTAGTGGATCCGTATCCGGCGTCGCGACCCCGCCGTCCGGCGGGCGCGCCGGAACGCGCAGCCAGGGATCCGGTGGAGCGGGTCCGCGCCTTCGTCGCGCTCGCCGGGGCCCAGGGCGTCCCGGTCGGCGAGCTGACGGTCCGCCTCGGCCTGGCGCCGGAGGCCGTACCGGGAATCCTGGGCGCCGTCGCTCAGGACGGCATCGTGCAGACCGGGGACCGCCTGATACCGGGGACTGCGGCGGCCGGGGCCCGTGCGCTGGTGATCGAGCGCCTGGCCGCGTTTCATCGAGAGCGGCCGCTGCTGCCGGGGATGCCGCTGGAAGCGTTTCGGAAACTGGTGGCGGATCCGGGGCTCGCGGCCCAGGTGCTGGAGGCGCTGGAGGCGGAGAAGGTCGTGGTGCAGGACAGGGGGGTGGTGAGACTCCCGGAGCATCGGGCCACCGTGCCTGCCGCGTACGCCCAGGTGACTCACACGATCCATGCTGGCCTCCTCGCCGCCGGAGCGGAGGGCCGGAGCGCGACCGAAGTGGCGACCCAAGGAGCAGGGGCTCCCGCGGTGGAGATCGCCGAGTTCCTTGTGAGGGAAGGCACGGCAATCCGACTGGGGAGCGACCGATACTACGATCGGCAGCACCTGGAAGGCGCCGCTCGGAAGGTGCTCGGTGCGATCCGGAGCCGCGGTCAGGTGACGCCAAGCGAAGTGCGTGAAATACTTGGACTTACGAGGAAGTACCTCATCCCAATTCTAGAGTGGATGGATTCGGCCGGGCTGACGGTGAGGGCAGGGGACGCGCGACGGCTCGGGCCGACTGCGCATCAACCAGGTTGGGACGCTTGACGGTGAGAACAGGTGGTCCTAGGTTCAGCATTGAGGGCGAACAACGGTTTCTTACATCCAAGGAGTCTGGTTCAGGTACCTGCTTTGTTTGAATAGGAGCTTGAAATGAAGTGTCTGGCCTGGGCGTCGTTGTCGCTCGGGCTCTTGCTGGCGGCACCTACGCCTTCGACCGCTCAACAGGGTCAGGCGTCGCCTGGCGTGTCGCTCGGCAGGAACTACCCGAATCCGTTCAACCCGGAAACCTGGATTCCGTTTCAGCTGCCTCAGCAGCTGTTCGACGGTAGCCACCGCCCGGTGGTGAGTCTCCGGATTTACAACGTGCTGGCCCAGTTGGTGGCGATCCCGGTTTTGCAGGGCTCCGGTCAGCTCATGGACAACCTCCAGCTGGACTGGAACGGCAGCGGGACCTATGTGGCCTACTGGGACGGAAAATACCGAGGCACGGACCGAGAGGCCGCTTCCGGCGTGTATGTCTACCAGCTCGAGGTGGACGGGCAGCGACAGACGCAGAAGATGACGATCATCAAGTAACAAGGGCGGCTCGAGGGCGAGTCGCGAGCGGGGCGCGCTGGGAAGACCGGCGCGCTCTGTCGTTTTGACCCATATTTACGTCGGTTCGGCGGACCAGCCGGGGCACGGTCGTTGCCACATAGAGCGTTGTCAGTTCTCGGTTGTCGGTTTTCCGTCAGGCGTGAGTCGCTAGACGTCCGAGCGGCGGGAAACGGGACCGCGAAGGCCTGGACCACCGACCACCGAAAACCGAAAACGGACAACGGTTCGCATGATTCGTCCTGACCGTCTCACTCTCAAGGCCACCGAGGCGCTGCAGCAGGCCCAGGCACTAGCCAGCCAGCGCGGCAACCCGGTGGTGAACGACGCCCACCTCTTCCGGGCGCTCTTGGAGCAGGACGAGGGTATCGTCGTGCCCGTGCTCCAGAAGGTCGGGCTCAACGTCGCCGAGTTGAAGGCTGAGGCCGAGCGCGACATCGAGCGGCTGCCCAAGCAATCCGGAGGCAGCGGTACGGCGACCATGTCCCGCGAGCTGAGCCAGGCGCTCGATCATGCCGACCAGCTGGCCCGCGAGATGGAGGACGCCTATGTCTCCACCGAGCACTTGCTGGTGGGTCTGGTAGGTACCAAGGGGACCTCGGCCCGGGCAGCGCTGTCGCAGCGCGGGATCGACGCCGGTGAGCTGACCCAGGCGCTCGCGGCGGTGCGCGGCAGCCACCGGGTCACCGGTGTCGAGCCCGAGCAGCAGTACCAGGCCCTCCAGCGCTTCACCCGCGACCTCACCGAGCTGGCACGCCAGGGGAAGCTGGATCCGGTGATCGGCCGGGACGAGGAGATTCGCCGCGTCATGCAGGTGCTGTCGCGCCGTACCAAGAACAACCCGGTGCTGATCGGCGAGCCGGGCGTGGGCAAGACGGCGATCGCCGAGGGGCTGGCGCAGCGGATCGTCAACGGCGACGTGCCCGAGTCCCTGCGCGGAAAGCACCTGCTGGTGCTCGACATCGGCCAGTTGGTGGCGGGCGCCAAGTACCGGGGCGAGTTCGAGGAACGGCTGAAGGCGGTGCTCAAGGAGATCACCGCCCAGGAAGGTCGTTTCGTCGTCTTTATTGACGAGCTGCACACCATTGTGGGCGCGGGCGCCGCAGAGGGAGCGGTGGACGCCTCCAACATGCTCAAGCCGGCGCTGGCGCGGGGCGAGCTGCACGTGGTGGGCGCCACCACGCTGGATGAGTACCGCAAGCACGTCGAGAAGGACAAGGCGCTGGAGCGGCGGTTTCAGCCGGTGTTCGTGGGCGAGCCCTCAGCGGAAGCCACCATCGCCATCCTCCGCGGACTCAAGGAGCGCTATGAGGTGCACCACGGCGTGCGGATCACGGATAGTGCCCTGGTCGCCGCCGCGACGTTGTCCGACCGCTACATCGGCGACCGCCATCTTCCCGACAAGGCCATTGATCTCATTGACGAGGCGGCCAGCCGGCTGCGGATCGAGATCGACAGCCTGCCGCAGGAGATCGACGAAATCGAGCGGCGCATGATCCAGCTCAGGATCGAGCAGCAGGCATTGGGTAAAGAAACCGATCGGGCCAGCCGGGAGCGGCTCCAGGCGCTGGAGCGGGAGCTGGCGGAGCTTCAGGAACAGTCCCAGGGGATGAAGGCGCAATGGCAGGCCGAGAAGGAAGTGATCGGGCGGCTGCGCCAGAAGAAGGCGCAGCTCGAGGAGGCGCGCGCCGCGGCGGAAAAGACCACCCGGGAGGGCGATCTCCAGAAGGCGGCCGAGATCCGCTACGGGCGGATCCCGGAGCTGGAGCGAGACATCGAAGCGGAGAAGCAGCGGCTGGATCAGGTCCAGGCGAAAGCCAAGTACCTCAAGGAGGAGGTGGACGCCGAGGACGTGGCCGAGATCGTCTCCAAGTGGACCGGCATCCCGGTTCGCAGGATGCTCGAGTCGGAACGGGAGCGGCTCACCAGGTTGGAGCAGGAGCTGGGGCGGCGGGTGATCGGGCAGGAGGAGGCGCTGGCCGCGGTGGCCAACGCGGTGCGCCGATCCCGGGCCGGCCTTCAGGACCCCAATCGGCCCATTGGCAGCTTCATCTTCCTGGGGCCCACCGGCGTCGGCAAGACCGAGACCGCGCGGGCGCTGGCCGAGTTCCTGTTCGACGACGAACGGGCCATGGTCCGGCTCGACATGTCGGAGTACATGGAGAAACACGCCGTGGCCCGAATGATCGGTGCCCCCCCGGGGTATGTGGGCTACGAGGAGGGCGGCCAGCTCACCGAGGCCGTCCGCCGACGGCCGTACTCGGTCGTCCTCTTCGATGAAATCGAGAAGGCGCACCAGGACGTGTTCAACGTCCTGCTCCAGATTCTGGACGACGGTCGCCTGACGGACAACCAGGGCCGGACCGTGAGCTTCCGCAACGCCGTCATCATCATGACGTCCAACGTGGGGAGCCAGTGGCTGCTGGACGTGGAGCATGGCGGGTTCGACCAGGCCAAGCGACGGGTGCTCGACGCCCTGCGTGAGACCTTCAAGCCGGAGTTCCTCAACCGGGTGGACGACGTGATCGTGTTCCGGCCGTTGTCGCGCGAGCACCTCGGCGCGATCGTGGACCTCCAACTGGAGCGGGTGCGCCGATTACTGGCGGATCGTCGCATTACCCTCGAACTTACTCCGGAGGCACGAGACTTTCTGCTGGCGGAGGGGTACGATCCAGTCTATGGCGCTCGCCCACTCAAGCGCGTCATCCAGCGGCGCATCCAGAATCCGCTGGCGCTCGCCATCCTGGAGGGACAGTTCGGCGAGGCCGACGCGGTCCGGGTGGTGCGGAACGCCGATGGGCTGGCGTTTGAACGAGCGAAAGAGGCTCGAGCCATCCGCTGAACCGACGCACGTTGCACGTCCCCTTCTGAAGGTGTTGTGGGCGGTCTCGGCGTTAGCGTCATCGGCCTCCCCTGTCCATGCCCAACGCCTCCCCGTAGAGCCGGGCAACCGCGTGCGCGTGGGCGTCCCGGATTCGGCGGCCCTGGGACGGTGGCTCGAGGGGAACGTAGTTGCCGCCACCCGCATGGGCGTACTGCTGTCCGCGGGATCGTTCGGGGCGGATACCGTCCCCGTTCCGCTGAATCCTTCCGTACGACTCCAGGTGCAGCGCAGGTCGATCTCGCATCTGGCCCTCGGGACGGCCGCCGGACTCGGCATCGGCGTCGGAGTCGGGGCGATGGGCCCGGACCGGTGGGGTGACGACAAGCCCGGGAACCGTGCCGAGATCATCTACGGTGTGTTGGCTGGGACCGTTGTTGGTTGGACAGCGACCTGGCTCCTCGGCCCGCGACGGTGGCACGAAGTCCCGCTCACGACCGGTGGTGTAGCCGTCACCCCCCTGACCCGCCCGTCGGCCGGGAACGCGCGTTGGGGGAAGCTCGAGCGGTGGACGGCCTTCACGCCCACGGAGGCGGACTTCGCCGCGTTCTTCTGGACCCATCGGGACAGCTTGCACGCGATCGAGGGCATCTGGGAACCCCAACCCATAGCGGTCAATGATGACCGCATCGCTATCGTGCGGGACGAGCGGTACGCCGGCTGGGAGCACATCGCGGTGTCGTTGCCGCGGCCTCGGTCCACGGACCGGCCCGACGGCCGGATCGTCTGGGCGCTGCGGCGCCGGTCCGAGCCGGGGGCCGTGTTCGACGTCCGCGAGACGGAGGGTCCCGGTCCCGCGCTCGACGCCGTGGTGCAGGACGGAGTGTTGCGGATTCGGTATCCGACCTACGTCGCGGAGTGGTCCCGGGTACCGCTGTCACCGCCGCGATGAGCCGGCGGCGGGCCCCGGTCAGCGAAACCGATCGCGGTGGGATGACCGTGGCCCTGGCGGCGGCTCGCCGCGGCGGGGTGGCGGGGGAAGTTCCGGTTGGGGCGGCCGTCGTCCTGGATGGTCGCGTGGTCAGCGAAGCCCACAACGAAACCGTGGCGCGGCGAGACCTGACGCAGCACGCGGAGCTGATCGCGATTCAGCGGGCCCTGCAATCCATGGGCGTCGATCGACTGGACGGCGGAACGCTCTACGTGACGCTCGAGCCGTGCGCCCAGTGCGCCGGCGCCATCGTGCTCGCGCGCGTGGGGAAGGTGGTCTTCGGCGCCTACGACCCCAAGGCGGGCATGGCCGGTAGCGTGGGCGACCTGCTGCGCCATCCGCGGCTCAACCATCGGCCGGAGGTGCAGGGAGGCGTGATGGCCGACGAGTGCGGGGCGTTGCTGGCGGACTTTTTCGCCAGCCGCAGGTGACGCAGGGATGACGCAGATCTTCGAGTTCCTGTTCAAGTACCGGCCGCTTCTGTTCGAGCGGGGCCATCTGGCGTTCGGGGGGCCCTGGCAGCTTCCGCTGGCCGTGGTGGCCTTGGGCGCGCTGGTCGTTGCCCTGGGCTACCGCGCCAGGCCGGGCCAGGCTCGGCGGGCCGAGCGGCTGGGGCTGGCGGGGCTTCGCCTTGCCGCCCTGGCGATTCTGGCGTTCGCCCTGAGCCGACCCACCCTGGTGGTTCCCACCGTGGTGCCGCAGCAGAACTTCCTGGCGATCCTGGTGGACGACTCTCGGAGCATGCAGGTCCCGGATCAGGACGGGCAGGCGCGGGGACGTGTTGCCGCGGAGCTGGTCGCACCGGACGGGGATCTGCTTCGTCGCCTCGACCAGCAGTTCAAGGTCCGGCTGTATCGGTTTTCGGCGTCCGCCGAGCGCATCGCGAGCGTCGCCGACCTGTCGTTTGCGGGTGGCAGCACCCGCCTGGGCGCGGCGCTCGAGCGCGTGCGGCAGGACCTGAACGGCACGCCGTTGGCCGGCATCGCCCTCTTCACCGACGGCGCCGACAACGGCGGCAGCGCGATGAGCGAAGCCGTCTTGCAGCTCCGCGCCGCTCGGGTTCCGGTCTACGCCGTGGGGCTGGGGCGCGAACGGCTGGAGAAGGACATCGAGGTATCGCGGCTCGACGTTCCGGGCTCCGCCCTGGCCGGTTCCACGCTCATCGCCGACCTGTTGGTAGCGCAGTCCGGCTACGGCAACACCCCCGTGCCGGTGTACGTAGAAGAATCAGGGCGGATCGTTGCCACCGACACGGTGCGGCTGCCGCGGGACGGTGCGGCGACCGTGCGCATACCGTTCACTCTCACCGGCACGGGCCCGCGCCGGATCCGCGTCCGTGTCGCTCCCCAAGATGGAGAACAGCTGGTCGAGAATAACGCCCGCGAGGCCAACGTGTACGCCGACGACCGGCGTCACAAGGTGCTCTACTTTGAAGGCGAGCCTCGCTTCGAGACCAAGTTCATCCGGCGTGCCGTCCAGGACGACCGCCAGATCCAGCTAGTGGTGTTGCAGCGTACCGCGGAGAACAAGTTCCTGCGGCTGGAGGTGGACAGCCCCGAGGAGCTGGTGGTGGGATTCCCCAAGACCCGGGAGGAGCTGTTTCGCTACGTGGGGCTGGTCCTGGGAAGCGTCGAAGCCAGTCAATTCACGCACGACCAGCTGCAGATGATCCGCGATTTCGCGGGTGAGCGAGGCGGGGGAGTGCTGCTGCTGGGGGGGCGGCTGGCGTTCGCCGAGGGTGGGTACACGGGGACGCCGGTGGCGGACCTGGTGCCGTTCGAGCTGCCGGCGGTGGAGCAGGTGGGTGCGGATTCCACCGGGCACCTGGTGGAGGTCAAGGTGGATCCCACACCTGCTGGCCGGGGACATCCCGCGATGCAGCTGGCGGGAGCCGGGCGGGCCTCGACCGAGCGGTGGGCCACGTTGCCGCCGCTCACGCTGGTGAACCGGGTCGGCTCGCCCAAGGCCGGGGCGACCGTGCTGCTGACGGGGCGGCCGGCGGACCGGGGAGCCGCCTTGCCGGTGCTGGCGTTTCAGCGGTACGGCCGCGGCAAGGCCATTGCGCTCGCGGCGCAGGACTCCTGGCTGTGGCAGATGCACGCGGACATCTCGGTGGAAGACCAAACGCACGAGACCCTGTGGCGACAGGTATTGCGTTGGCTGGTGAGCGGCGTCCCCGATCCTGTGACGGTGACCCTATCGGCCGATCGGGTGGAGCCGGGCGACAGTGTTGCCATCACGGCGGCGGTGAGCGACTCCGCGTACTCCGGCGTCAACGGTGCTTCCGTCGTGGCCCGGGTTACGCTGCCCAGCGGAAACGAGTATCAGGCGCCGCTGGAGTGGAGCGTGCTGCGGGACGGCGAATACCGCGGCTGGTTCGTGGCGGACGCGGCCGGCCGGTATCGGGTCCGGGTGGAAGCGCGGCGGGCGGGACGGCCCCTGGGCGAGGGCGACGCCTACCTGGACGCGGGGGCGCTGGGGGCCGAGTTCTTCGGTGCCGGGATGCGGCGGGCGGCGTTGGAACAGTTGGCGCAAGAAACCGGCGGCCGCTTCTACACGCCGGCCCAGGCCGCCGCGCTGCCGGAGGACGTGCGGTTCACGGAGTCTGGCGCCACGGTGTTCGAGCACCACGATCTCTGGGATATGCCCGCGACGTTCCTGCTGCTGCTCACGTTGCTGGGCGTGGAGTGGGGATGGCGGCGCGCGCGGGGGCTGGCATGAGACCGGCGCTTTCGGCCGAAGTCCGCGGGACGTTTCACCGCGGAGATCGCAGAGAGCGCAGAGGGCGCAGAGATGGGACTGAATGGGGGGTCTCACACAAACCCCCTCTGCGATCTCTCCTTTTGATCTCTGCGTCCTCTGCGGTGATCAGTTGGCGAACGGTAATCGGGTTGGTGCTCCTGTGTATGGCCCCCTTCGTCCGGCCCGCATCTGCCCAGACGCACGTGCTCGTAGTCTCTGGCGTCGGGGGCGATGCGCAGTTCACGGAGCGGTTCACGCGCTGGGGGAGCGACGTCGTGGATGCCGCGCGGCAGCGGCTCGCCGTCCCTGAGGCGAACGTCACCTTCCTGGCGGAGCATCCGGAACGGGATACGAGCATCAACGGGCCCGCCACCAAGGAACGGCTCGAGGGCGCGTTGCGGGAGATTGCCGAACGCGCCGGGCCCGGCGCCGACGTGGTGCTGGTGCTGTTCGGGCATGGCAGCGATCGGGAGGCGGAGCCCCGGTTCAATCTGGTGGGCCCCGACGTGACCGCCGCGGAGCTCGCGACCTGGCTCGCGGCGTTGAAGGCGCACCGCGTCGTGGTGGTCAACACCGCCAGTGCCAGCGGCGGGTTCGTGCCGGCCCTGGCGGGGCCCGGCCGCATCGTGGTGACGGCGACCAAGTCCGGGTTCGAGCGTAACGCCACGCGGTTCGGCGAGTATTTCGTTCGGGCGCTCACTGCAGAAGGAGCGGAGGGCGCGGATACCGACAAGGATGGCCGGTTATCGGTGCTCGAAGCCTTCGACTACGCCCGGCGGGAAGTGGCCCGCGCCTACGAGCAGGAGAAGCGACTCCTGACCGAACACGCCCTGCTGGATGACGATGGAGACGGTAAGGGCAGCACGGAACCCAGCGTCACCGGCGGGGACGGCGTGCTCGCCGCGTCGGTGTTTCTGACGGCGGCCAGGGCGGCGGTCGCGGCCGACACCTCGGACCCTGAGGTGATGCGGCTCTACGCCCGGCGAGACTCCCTGGAGCGGCGGGG
>Ga0209002_10002117_pt1 | contig 16080 bp, 14 predicted proteins | sample Rifsed16ft2_FD_184010 | JGI IMG/M metagenome (GOLD analysis project Ga0209002, IMG submission 184010) | Soil microbial communities from Rifle, Colorado, USA - sediment 16ft 2 (version 2) | ecosystem: Environmental > Terrestrial > Deep subsurface > Rock core/Sediment | place: Rifle, Colorado...
ATGGACTCAGCACGTATGACTAATTATGTCGCTCCAGTGCCGTTCCAACTTGATGAGCCTATACATCTCGATCCTGTATGATCAATAAAGCATGCCCTGCGACTTGCGGAAAATGGCCCCAAATAGTTGGAACGGCACCAGCTCGCTATTCTGCTCAATTAGTTGGAACGGCACTAGTTTCGCCGAGCGGGATGGGCCGCAAAGGGAGAGGCGCCGGAGCTCGAGCCGTTCTCGGCGAGCGTTCCTGGCGACCTGTTCGCGCCGCTCGAGGAAGAGGCAAAATAATTTTCCGCCTGAAGTTCCCGGTAGATTTCGCCGGCAATCTCGGCTGCTTTGGGGCCCATGACCCGGCGCGACCCACCCCGCAATAAAACCACCAGCGCCAGCCTCTGCGGGCGCTCGGAATAGGAGGCGAACCAGCCAAGCTTGGCGCCTTCGGCCGAGCAGCTCCCGGTCTTGCCGAGGATTTCGGCATCGGGAACAAAGCTATAGCGGGCTGTCCCGTAGAGGACCGCGCCCAGCAGCCCTTCCCGCATGGCCGGCAGCAAGTCGGCGATCTCAATTTTGCGCTTCAACCGCGGCTCAAACGGCGTCACCTCAGCGGTCGCGCCCTGGCGGGGCGGGTACTGCAAGTAATAGAGGTTGCCGCCGTTGGCGAAAGCGGAAACCAGCGCGGCAAGCTGGAGCGGCGTGACATGAATGCCTTCGCCAAAACTCGCCATGCGGCCGATGCCGCCGTTGGCGGGCGCGGTTGAAGGAAACGCGCCGGGGCGCTCCCGCTCAAGCTGGTAGCCGGAGAGTTCCCCGAATCCCAAAAGCCGCGCGTACCGCGAAATTTTTTCAAAACCGAGTTGCCGGCCGAGAATCTCAAAATAGCGGTTGTTCGAGTGCGCCATTGCTTCCGTCAAGTTCATCGAGTGACGCCGGCCAATCCGCAGCATGGTTTCCTGGGTGACGACGCCTTCCTTGAGCGCCGCGTACGCCACCGCCAACTTGACCGTCGAGCAGGGTTGAAAGCCGGAATCAAACGCGAGCTTCTGATTGACGACCGTTAGAATGCGCCCGGTGTTCGCATCCACGGCGACGACGCTGCCGTTCCACCGGCCAAGCGCGTCAATGGCGGCGCGCCTCACCCGCGGGTCATCCCTTTCCGCCACATCGCCTTCGGTCGGGTTGGCGTAGGTCGGCACTACCCATCGCCCTCGCCGCTTTTTCTTGGCCTTCCCCCCCACCGTGGACTTTTGCAAACCCGTGTCCTTCCCCGCCCAGGCCGGCGCAAAGGGAACCACCAGAGCGATCAAGAGAAGCGCCAAAATTTTCTTTCGCAAAGAAGACAATTCTCTGCTCCTTTTTTAGTCAGGGGAGAAGGGTAGGGAAAGCGATCTAATTCTAAGAGACCGTCATCAAGGAGGCAAGAAAAAATTGAAAATCGCCGAACGGTACCCTTGCTCTTTTGGGCGCAGGCGGCCTGGAGAACCGCGCCCTTCCCGCCATAGAACCAGGCGCGCAAGCCTACCCGCGCGCTGATTTCGCTTTGGCTGTCTCCGAAGCAGCCGGAGCAGGGGAGTTGGCCGGCCGGACGACAAGGCCGAGGGCCTTGCGCGCCTGGGTTTCCAGCTTTTCCCGTATGTCCGGATTCTCTTTCAGGAAGAGGCGGGCATTTTCGCGCCCTTGGCCGATGCGCTCGCCGGCAAAGGAAAACCACGAACCGCTTTTCTCGATGATTCCCTTCTCGACGCTGACGTCGAGGAGGTCGCCCTCGCGGGAAATGCCTTCACCGTAAAGGATGTCGAACTCCGCTTCGCGGAAAGGCGCCGCCACCTTGTTCTTCACCACCTTGGCCCGCGTGCGGTTGCCGATGAACCGTTCACCCTCTTTGATGGAGGCGATCTTGCGAATGTCCACGCGCATGGTCGAGTAGAATTTCAGCGCCCGGCCGCCGGTGGTGGTTTCCGGGTTGCCGAACATGACGCCGATCTTTTCCCGCATCTGGTTGATGAAGACCAGGCAAGTCTTGGACTTGGAAACGATGCCCGCAAGCTTGCGCAATGCCTGGGACATGAGCCGCGCCTGAAGTCCCATCTGGGCGTCTCCCATGTCGCCTTCCAGCTCGGCTCGCGGCACCAGCGCCGCCACCGAGTCAATTACCACCACGTCCACTCCGCCGGAACGAATCAGCGTCTCAGTAATTTCCAACGCCTGCTCGCCATAGTCCGGCTGGGAAACGAGCAGGTTGTCCACGTCCACGCCCAGCGCCCGCGAGTACTTCGGGTCGAGCGCATGTTCAGCGTCAATGAACGCGGCCATGCCGCCTTGCTTTTGCGCTTCGGCAATGACGTGGAGCGCCAGGGTGGTCTTGCCGCTCGCCTCCGGCCCGAAAATCTCAATCACTCGCCCGCGCGGCATCCCGCCCACGCCCATCGCCGCGTCCAGCGCCAGCGACCCGGTCGGGATCACGCTCACCGGCACCAGGATGTCCTTGCTGCCCAGCCGCATGATGGAGCCCTTGCCAAATTGCTTTTCAATTTGGGTTAGGGCGAGGTCAATCGCCTTTGTCTTCTCATCCGCCATGGTCATGGTCTCTCCTCGCGCTGCGCTGCCACGGCTTGCTGTGAACGGCGCGGCGCAAACACATTCTATATCGGAAAGCCCTATCTTTGCCTGGAGAATCCCGGTGCCGTCCCTGCTCCGACCGGCCTGGGCTGCCAACAGAGCTTGGAGAAGGATTTGACTCTCAGGCCGTCAATCCTTAACAGTTCCCCACCTGTTCGAAGCCATACCGCTCGGGTTGGATCGGCACGCGCCTGCGGAGAGAAAATTCTCGCGGTCAACTCTTCCCGGAAACCGTCAAGCCGATTGGCGCAACCCCCCGTAGCGAATCTCGCCCCCACCGGCTATTTACAAAATAGCACAGCCGGGCTTACCTTTCAAACCCTTCCCCTGCCCGCCAGCAAGATTATGAAAATAGCGAGGTTAGTGGCATGGCCCAAATAACAGAGCGGGCAGGGCATGCGGAGCTTCAAGAGCGCCCAGATAAGGTAAACGCCGAAGAGCAAGGTAGAGCCGCTGACGGCAAGATCGGCCTGCCAGAGCCAGCGCGGGAGACTCCCGAGCGACCACAGGACTGCCACGCAGGCGTTCGCCAAATAGAAGAAGACACCCAACGCGGCGTTCGGGGGACCAAAGACGCGGGCGTACGGTGTCCTGAGGACGGTAAGACAAAGATTCTCTTCGCTGCGACGGCAGAAGTTCGGGATTCCCGGCATCGGCCCAACGCGGCCATAGTATGCCAGCACAAAATAGCCGGCATTGAGAAAGCCCATTACCGAAAGAATGGCAAGCAGTCCAGCCATATTGCGGTGAAATGCGCGGTGAAATACCTTGTCATCTTGCCGGCCCCTCAGGCGTGTGAATGGCGATGGTGCCACCTCAGCCACCGGCATACAACCAGAGCCAAAACGGCAAAAACCTGCAAAACCACCAGGGCCACGCACCACAGCGCCTTGCGCCGCAGGTTCAACTGGTGATCGGTAACCACCAGAAGAACCGCCCAGACCACCAGGACAAAGTTAATTGTCCAGACCCAATCGGTGGTTGCCATGGCCGCGTCTCCTGAGTGCATGTAGGGGCGCAAGGCCTTGCGCCCCTACGCTACGCATATGTGTAGAACCCTCGGCCGGACTTCCGGCCCAGCCAGCCTGTGTCCACCATCTTGCGCAGAAGCGGGCAGGGCCGATACTTCGAATCGCCCAAACCCCGGTGGAGCACTTCCATGATATCCAGGCAGACATCCAGGCCGATGAAATCGGCCAGCGTCAGCGGGCCCATGGGATGATTCATGCCGAGCTTCATCACCTGGTCGATTGCCTCGGCTGTGCCGACGCCTTCCATCACGCAATAGACCGCTTCATTGATCATCGGCATCAGGACGCGATTGGAGACAAAACCGGGAAAATCGTTTACTGCCACGGGGGTCTTCTCCAGTTTCTTGACCAATTCCATGGTGAGCGCGACCGTCTCCTCGCTGGTGGCCATCCCGCGGATGACCTCGACCAAAACCATGACCGGCACCGGGTTCATGAAATGCATCCCCACGAACCGATCCGGACGGTTGGTCTGGGCAGCCAATTTGGTGATGGAGATGGAGGAAGTGTTGCTCGCAAAGATGGCCTGGGGAGGGCAAACTCGTTCCGCCTCCTTCCAGACCCGGGCTTTCAGATCGAAGTTCTCCGGCACGGCTTCCACGACGAATTGAACGCCGGCCAAACTCTCAAGAGCAACGGTCGGGTGAATCCGGCTGAGGATCGGAGCCCTCTCCTCCGCCTTCACCTTGCCCTTGCTGATTTCGCGGTCGAGGTTCTTCGAGATCGTATCCATGGCGCGGTTGAGAAAGGACTGCTCCATGTCCCGGAGGACAACTTCCCATCCATACTTTGCGAAAACGTGGGCAATCCCGTTGCCCATCGTTCCCGCGCCCAAAACAGCCACCTTTTCGATTTCGGCCAGGTTCACGAGCCCTCCTCGCTTTCTCGAGATGGGGCGCTCTCTTCCCTATCCTCTTCTTCGACCGATCTCAGGTAGTCACGAATCAAGTCACGGGCGCGGGCTTCCTCCTTCCCATGGACCCAGATGGCGTAGTCGTCCCGGCCGTACGGGACGGGCACGGCATTCGACAGTAGCTGCTCGCTGTACGATTCCACCCCCTCTTCATCCAATACCTCGAGGATATGATCGGCCAGCAGTGGATCGGTCCCCTGCCATACGACGACGGCCGATTGGGCCGAATCGTCCTTGGAAGCATCCCTCTCTCGAGCTTCGCGAGGAAGGAAAGACACGAGGTCAGCATCACAGTCGGGACAGTGGGTGAAACCTTCGCGGTATTCTGCCTTGCATATGGGACAAAACATCCGCCACCTGTCGAGATCAGGCTAGGTGCGTGGCAGCTTTCCCGGCAGGCCGGTAGCTCGAGGGCGCAAACCCGTATGTCTTCTGTTGCTCCCTACTTCAGAGCTAAAGGTCGGACCGCCTGGCCTAAGGCTCCCTGCACTCGGGCCGGGAGGCTGCCAATCGCCTCAGCGCTCCACGGCGAGCGCTACTGCGTTTCCCCCGCCCAGGCAGAGCGCGGCAACACCGCGGCGGGCTTTGCGCGCCATCATTTCATAGAGCAGCGTCACCAGGATGCGCGCCCCCGAGGCGCCAATGGGGTGACCCAGCGCGACCGCGCCGCCGTTCACGTTGACCTTGTCCGCATTGAGCCGCAACTGCCGTATGACGGCCAGCGCTTGCACGGAAAAAGCCTCATTGATTTCGTAAAGGTCCACCCCATCGCGGTCCCAGCCGGTTTTCTGGAGCAGCTTCTCCACCGCTTCCACCGGCGCCATCATCACCCACTTGGGCTCGATGCCGCTGACCGCTTGGGCAACAATGTGGGCCATCGGCTGCTTGCCCAGTTTTTCCGCAAGCCGCTCGCTCGTCACCACCAGAGCCGCCGCGCCGTCGTTCACCCCCGGCGCGTTCCCGGCCGTGACGGTGCCGTCCTTCTTGAAAGCCGGCTTCAACTTGCGCAGGGTTTCCACGGAAGCATCCTCGCGCGGACCTTCGTCCGTCTTGAAGACAACCGGCTCGCCTTTCCTCTGCGGAACTTCGACGGGGAGGATCTGCGCTTCAAAGCGGCAGGCTTTGATCGCCGCCAGCGCTTTGCGATGGCTGTTGACGGCAAACTCGTCTTGCTCCTCGCGGCTGATTCGGTACTTTTCGGCGACGAATTCGCCCGTCATGCCCATGTGAATGTTTTCGTAGGCGTCCCACAACCCATCTTGGATCATCGAGTCGAGAATTTCGCCGTGGCCGAGCCGATAACCCTCGCGGGCTTTGGGGAGCAAGTAGGGACAGTTCGACATGGACTCCATGCCGCCGGCGACAACGATTTCCCATTCGCCGGTTTGAATCGCCTGTGCCGCCAACCCCACCGCTTTCAGGCCGGAACCGCAGACTTTGTTGATGGTCATGGCCGCCACCTTGGCCGGGAGGCCCGCCCGAATGGCCGCCTGCCGGGCCGGGTTCTGACCAAGCCCGGCGGGCACCACGTTCCCCATGATCACTTCGTCCACCTGTTCGGGCGCAATGCCGGCTCGCTGGACGGCCTCCTTCACCACCCGCGCTCCCAGTTCTGTCGCCGGGAGCGGCGAAAGTGCGCCTTGAAACTTGCCGATGGCCGTGCGAACCGCGGAAAGAATAACTGGTGCTTCCATCGTGCACCTCGCAAAATAGCTCTGCTTCGATTATAGGTTGAGCACCGGGCAAGTCAAGGTGGCTCCGGAAAAGCCCAGCCACACGCTCAGGGCAAGGTGTATATTTTAAAGGCGGAGAAACCGAAATTGAGTCAACCGCTTGAACTCAACCCGGCGCAACTGGCCGCGGTAACGCACGGTGAGGGGCCGCTGCTGGTGGTGGCCGGCGCCGGCACCGGCAAGACACGGGTCATCACCGAGCGCATCCGCTATCTTCTCGAAACGCATCCGCACCTGAGCGGCGAAAATATCCTGGCCGTCACCTTCACCACCAAGGCGGCCATTGAGATGAAGCAGCGCGTTGTCCGGGCGCTGGGCGAGCGAGGCCGCTCGCTCCAGATTTCCACCTTTCACGCCTTCTGCCTCGCCTTGCTCGAAGCTCATGAAGGAGAGCAGGCGGTCATCGAGGACATTGACTACTGGATTTTGCTGCGCAAAAACCTCTCCCTGCTCGGACTCGACTACTATAAGAAACTTTCTGAGCCGGGCAAGTTTCTCTCTGACTTCATGGACTTCTTCTCCCGCTGCCAGGACGAGTTGGTGACACCGGAAGATTACGCCGCTTACGCCACCGCCCGGCGCGCGCGGTTTGATGCAGAGAAGATGTTGCTCGACCCCTTGAGCCGCCGGGAGGGCGAACAAGAGGTCAGGCGGATCGAAGAAGAGGCGCGGGTGTATGCGGCAGCCGAACGCCTGCTCGGGGCGAAAAGGGCGCGGACGTTTGGCGGGTTGCTCATGCGGGCAGTGAACCTGCTCGAAACCAACGAAGCGGTCCGCCATCACTGGCAACAGAAGTTGCGCTACCTTCTGGTGGATGAATTTCAGGATACCAATATCGCGCAAATTGAACTGCTTTCCTTGCTGGCCGGGGAACGAAAAAACATTGTGGCCGTGGGCGACGACGATCAGGCGATCTATCGCTTCCGCGGGGCCTCCTTCGCCAGCTTCAAAAAATTTGACGAGAAATTTCCCGGCCACCGAACCATCAACCTGACCGTAAACTATCGCTCGACCGCCTGCATCCTTCGCGCCGCCGGCCAGCTCATCCGGCAGAACGGGGACGACCGCTACTTCTTGGACAAACCCTTGACCCCTACCGCGGCGCTGGGCGAGAGGGTGCGCCTCGCCGCATTCGGCGATGCGCGGGCGGAAGCCGAATGGGTGGCCCAAGAGATCGCCGCCCTTCACGCGAACAGCGCCGGTCTTCCCTACGGTGGAATCGCCGTGCTCTATCGCGCCCACCGCCACCGCGATCAACTGGTTGAAGCCCTGCTCCAGCGCCGCATTCCCTTTGTCATCAAGAATCTCTCCATCCTGCGCAACACCCTGGTGCGCGACCTGCTTGCCTACCTGCGTGTCATCCATGCCCCTCACGACAATGTGAGCCTGGCGCGGGTCTTGGCGACGCCCTACTGGGGCTTGGACGCGTCGCATCTGGCGGTGCTTGCCGAGCGCGCTTCCAAGAGCCGCATCTCCATTTACGATGCGCTCGCCGCAACCACCCGCGAACTTGCCTTTCCCGACGCTCAAACGAGGCTTGCCGAATTTATGGAATGGCTTCGGCAGATGCGCGAGCGCGAAAAATGGATGGACGCAGCGCAGTTTTTCGCCCTCCTCGTCGAGAAACTTCAGCTCAACCTTCTGCCTTCCGACCCCGACAGCCGCTACGTCGAGCGGCTTGGCGCCTTTATCCGCGATTGGCGGGAAAAGAGCGAAACCAAGAAACTCAAGGAACTGATCGAGTACCTGGGCTACTTCGAGGAGGCCGGCGAGGAGATCACCCTGCCGGAGGAGCCGGCGAGCCTGGCTGGCGAGGCCGTCCAGCTCATGACCGTGCACGGCGCCAAGGGGCTCGAGTTCCCGGTGGTCTTCGCCCTCCGGCTTACCCAGGGCGCTTTCCCGCCGTGGAAACGCAAGGTGACCATCGAATTTCCCGAGGCGCTCATGAAGGAGGCGTTGCCGCAGGGCGACTATCAGGTGCTCGAAGAGCGGCGCCTTTGCTACGTGGCGATGACCCGGGCGCGCCTTCTGCTCACTCTCGCCTCGGTCGTCAAAAAGCGCTCCCGGCCTTCGGTTTTTTTGGAAGACCTCCTTCGCGATCCGGAGCTGGCCCGGCGCGACCTGGCGCAACTTGCCCCGGAGGTTGCCCCGGCCAGCGTCGAGACGAATCCCGGCCCCACCCCGGACAGCCCGCTCCAACCCGCCCTGCTGCGCCACTCGCCCAGTCCTTACACCTATTCGCAGATCACCCGATGGGCGCGGGCTCGCCCCCATTCCTTCGCCGCTCCCTTTGCCCGGCCCGACAAGCCCCTCCAACTGAGCGCTTCCTCGATTGAAACCTACGAGCAGTGTTCCCTCAAATATAAGTTCGCCTACCAGTGGAAGATTCCGACCGGGCCCCATGCGGCAACCACTTTTGGCAACACCTTGCACGCCGTCATCGGCCGCTACATGGAGCTGCGAAAAAAAAGAGCGGTGGCGTTTCCCGAGCTCGACCAAATCTTGCGGGAACTCTGGTCGAGCGCCGGTTTCAGCGACCGCTACCAGGAAGAGGAGTACCGCCGCGCGGGGCTCGAGCAGCTTGCCGCTTTCCATGCCATCCATGAGCGGGCCATACCCGATGTCGTCGAAAAGCAAAAGGGATTCACCATGAAGGTCGGCGGAACGGACGTGACCGGATACATAGACCAGATCAACCGCCTCGCCGGGCGCCAGGTGGAGATCGTGGACTACAAGACCGGGCGACCGAAAACGCGCAAAGACGCCGACAACGATTGCCAACTCTCGCTCTACGCGCTTGCCGCCCGCCAAGTGCTGCGTCTTGACCCCGTGCGCTTGACCTTTTACAACCTCGCCACCAATGAGCCCGTCAGCACCTCGCGCGACGACCAGGATTTGAACAAGGCCAGGGAGCGCGTGGAAGAGGTCGCCGCTCGCATCCGTGCCGGGCAATTCGAAGCGCTGCCCGGCTTTCACTGCCGCTACTGCGAGTATCGGCCGCTCTGCCCGGCGCACGAGCAGCTCATCCCTCTGGCCTCCGACCCAAGATCGGAAAAATAGAAAGGGGAGCGATTGCTCGCTCCCCGAGGAAAAACGTCACTTGGTCCGAAAGCGTGCTACTTCTTCTTCTTCTTCGCTGCTTTCTTCTTCATTGAGCTACTCTCCCTTAGCTTTCGAGTTCGCCTGCCCGCCTCGCTCGCGTGCGAGGAGCAGGCTCAGCTTTGTTTTTACGAGTCATCAAAACAAATGTCAAGAAAAAACTGCACGCGACGAAAACGTTTTTCGGCGGAAATAAGGCGAAAGATTTTTCTACTGGGGACGAACCACGTAGAAATATCCGTCGCGCGCCAGCAGCGTGAGCCCGGGTCGCCTGACGCGCACTTCGATGCGATGATAGTCGTTGGTGAGGTGGCGCACGGAAGGAACGTAGCCGAGGGTGTAGCGATAGCGCGCCTGTTCGGCGAGGCGCGAGTAAACTTCTTCGAGCGAGTCGCGGCCCATCGCATAGAAGATGTCTCCGCCGGTCGCCCGGGCATAGCGCGCCAGCACGCCCGCCCCCCGATTCAGCACCGCATCCCCCACCCCGACCCCATAGACGGCTACGTCCGCTGAAAGAAGCAGCTTGACCACCTCGTCACGCTTGTTGACGTTGCGACGAGAATTGGCGCCGTCGGAAACGAGAAAAACAATTTTTCGATGGCTCCGCTCCCGCGTCAAAAGGGCATTGGCGGCGGCAAAGACCGCGTCGTCAATATTTTTGTCCACCGTCGCCGTCTTCGGCAGCGTGCTCGGCAGCGTGGGGCCGACCGGCAGAGTATTGACACGCGGCCCCGAGCTCATGGGCCCGCCGGGCGCCCACGTTTCCCGCTGGCCGAGTTCCAACCGCTTGAGGGCGGCAAAGAGCTGGTCGGTGTCCGAGGTAAAGTCGAGCCATAGTTTCGGATAGACATCGAAGGTGTAGAGGGCGAACTCGTCGTTGGGGCTGAACCCGGCAGCGATGGCGCGAAGGCTTTTGCGCACTGGCTCGACCGAGGTCGGGCTGAGCGCGCTATCCACCAGGATGACGGCCGAGAGCGGAAACGGTTCGGCGGAAAAGAGGATAATTTTTTGCTCGACCTCATCCTCAAAAATGCGAAATTCATCCGCCCGCAAATCGGTCACCTGGTTGCCATCGCCGTCTTTGACGGTGACGGGCACGACCACCAAATCAACCCGGGAGCGGATGACGGCTCGCGGGTCGTTGTCCACGGGCGCTTGTGAAGACGGGGTGACAGCCGGCGCAAGGAGCAAGGCGCACGCGAGGAGCGAACCCAGCCCGAAAACGTCTCGTGGAATCAGCATCGAATAGGTTGGATGCCAAGGGCACGGCGGCGGATACCTTCGGTCATCCTCTTGCCCCAAACAAGCATCCAAGCTCTCAGATGGCATTCGCTTCCATTATACGTTTGCCCTCGATGGTAAAACATGGTAAAAAAATGAGTCGAGGCCGGCTTCTCTCCTTGGGAAACTTTCTCTTGCTTGCTCTGCTCACCCTTTTGCCGCGGCCGCTTGCTGGCCAGGAAGCCCCGCCCGGGCCCCCGATTCGCGTCACCGTCAACGTGGTGAACGTCCTGGCCACGGTTCGAGACTCCGGCGGCCGGATCATCCCTGACCTCAAGAAAGAGGATTTTGAGCTCTGGGAGGATGGGCAGAAACAAGAAATCAGTTTCTTCTCCAGGGAAAGCGCCGAGCCGCTTTCGCTCGGGCTGCTCGTGGACACCAGTGTCAGCCAGGGTCGAGTGCTCCCGATGGAACAACAATCGGCGGTGCGCTTCCTCGAGCAGGTGGTGAAGAAAAAGGACCTTGTCTTTGTGATCTCGTTCGACGTCGACGTGGACTTGCTCCAGGACTACACCAATGAGGTGGCGCGGCTTGAACGGGCGGTCGAGCGCACCGTGATCAATGCCCCCTTTTCGCCCGTCTCCCGCGGGCCCTTTGAAACCGGCTGCAAAGGAACCAGCCTCTTCGATGCCATCTACCTGGCCGCTACCGATAAGCTCGGCGGCGAGGCCGGCCGCAAGGCCCTCTTGATCCTCACCGATGGAGTGGACTGCGGCAGCCGCATGACGCTCAACCAGGCGCTCGAAGCCGCTCAGCGCAGCGACACCGTGATCTACCTCGTCGCCGTGTTTGACCGTTCCTTTTACGGCTCGGGCGGCTATTCCGGGGATAGCGTCATTAAAAAGCTAGCCGAGGAAACCGGCGGCCGGGGCATTACCGCGAGCGACCCCAAAAAGTTGACCCAGGCATTCGCGCAGATTGCCGAAGAGATGCGCTCGCAGTATTCGATCGGCTACACTCCCGCCAACAAGAAGCGCGACGGCTCCTACCGTAAAATCAAGCTTCAGGTCAAGCGGGACGGCCACAAGCTCCTTGCCCGGCGGGGCTACTACGCTCCGAAAGAATAATTCCCACTGGAGAGGGAACCCGCCCAGACTTCCCGCCGCGGCGGGCGATTTCGGTGGCCATCCCTGTTTCTTGCCTTTGCTTCAATCTCTGGGCGCGTAATACCCGCGGCGGGTGCGAACTTTGACCCCTTTGCGCTCGGTGACGATCTCCACCCCATGAAATCTCCCGTCGGCAACGAGCTGAGTCGGCCGGAAGCCGAGGCTATATTGGCTGCGGAGTTCGAGCCCGATGTCTTCAAACGACTGGGAGAGGTCTTCCGCCCGATAAGGAAAGAAGGAGCGTCCGCCGGTGGAGTCGGCAAGCTCCTTCAAAATCTTGTCGCCCTCGGCGAGATGAATTTTCTCCGGCGTGGCCGTGCTCACGCTGAGCGACTCGATGTTGGTCGAGATGGTGTAGATGGCCACCTCAGCCCGCTCCGCCATCTCGAGCGAATCGCTGCGCGCTACCCGCGAAAAGGTATCCTGGCCGTCGGAGATGACGATCAAGACTCGCCGGTAGTTTTGCTCTTCTGGATTGGGTTGGGATAGCTTGTTCCGGGCCGCCAAATAAATGGCGTCGAAGAGCGTGGTGCCGCCGCCGGGGCGGAGGGAGCGCACCGCCTTGGCCAGCGCCTCCGCGTCATCGGTGAAGTCCTGCACGACCGCCGGTTCGATGTCAAAGCTCATGAGGAACGCTTTGTCCTTGCCCCGGCGAAGCACGTTGTAAAAGAAATCGATCGCCGCCTCCTGCTCGAATTGGAAGCGCTCGCGAACGGAATTGCTCGTGTCAATGAGCATGCCGATGCGCAGCGGCAAATCCATTTCCCGGCTGAAATACTGAATCGACTGCGGCCGTTTGTCCTCGAAAACCTTGAAATCATCGCGGCCCAGGTCGGTCACGAAGCGGTTTTTCCTGTCCAGCACGCTGAAAACCATGTTCACCACTTCAACGCGCCGGCGGATGGTCGTGCGGCTGCTTTCCGGCTTTTGGGTTTGGGAGGGAGGGTTCTGCGGGGGTGGCGCCGAGGGCGGCGACTGCCCCCCGGCGAAGCCGGTCGCCAAGATCACCATCGTCAGCGCAAGCGCCCTGCCTTGCATGTTGCCCGCCCCCGAAAATACCCGCCCTATTATAATTAGCTCTGCTCAGCCCGGTCAACGCAGAGGCAGCGCCCCGCGACAGGAACTGGCATCCAACCCAACTCAGAGCGCTTTTTCCAACGCTCTCTGGAAGGCGATCAACTCGGGCGGCAGCGCCGCCTTGATTTCCAACCACCGGCCGTCCGCCGGGTGACGAAACCGCACAAGGGCAGCGTGCAGAAAATTTCTGCCCAGCACTGGCAACCTCGTTCCGCCCAGGCGAATCTGGCGCGAGGCCCCATAAAGCGTGTCGCCCACCACCGGATGGCCCAGTGCTGAAAAGTGAACCCGGATCTGGTGTGTCCGGCCGGTGGGGATGGTTGCTTCCACCAGGGTGAACCCGTCCAGCCGGCCGAGGACGCGATATTCGGTCCTGGCTTGGCGCCCCTCGCGCCGCCGAGTGGTCATGCGCACCCGCCGCACCCGGTCGCGCGCCACCGGCAAGGTGATGCTGCCCCGGTCGCTTTTGATGCGCCCGTGCACCAACGCGATATATCGCTTTTCCACCTGCCGCAGCCGAAATTGCTCGCTGAGCTTCAGGTGGGCCGCATCTGTTTTGGCAACAATGAGTGCTCCCGATGTGCCGCGGTCCAGCCGGTGAACAATTCCGGGGCGCAGCGGCCCGCCGATCGAGGCGAGCTGCCCCACATGGTGCAGCAGGGCGTTGACCAGCGTTCCGCCGCGGACACCGGCCCCGGCATGCACCACCATGCCCGCCGGCTTGTTCACAACCACCACGTCGTCGTCTTCGTACAAAATCTCAATCGCAATGTCTTCCGGCTGCGCCGGAAGCCCGGCCCCGCCCGCCCCGACAGGTCGGGGCCATTCCACTTCGATGGACTCTTGCCCGGATAGTAGCAGGCGGGGCTTCACCCGCTTGGCAGCCAGCGCTCCGCGAGTATCGGCAAGCCGGACGCGACCCTGCTTGATCCATTGTTGCAACCGCGCCCGGCTCACTCCCGGCAATTGCTGAGCAAGGTATTTGTCCAGTCGCTTCCCGGCCGCCGCCCCATCAGGACCCAACTTTTGGACGAGGGGGTTCATGGGCGATCCCGCAAGCCCGCTCGCCGCCTCCACCAGAATGTCACCACGCCGAGGATGCACAGCAAGCTGATCAATTGCGAGGTGGACAGCCAGTGGCCGATGACAAAGCCGCGTTGCTCGTCATCGCCGCGGACCATTTCGATCAGGAAGCGCCCGATGGCATAAAGGAAAAGATAGACGCTGAAAACCTGGCCGTCATAGCTTTTCCGCCGGGCAAGCCTGCCGAGATACCAAAACAGCGCCATATCCAGGACGAACTCGTAGAGCTGAGCGGGATGGAGCGGGACCCCAAGCGGGACTCCGACCACCTGATGACTATACGGCTCGGTGAACGTGACCGCCCAGGGAAACCCGGTCGCTTTGCCCCAGCAGCATCCGGCTGAAAAGCAACCCAGCCGCCCCATGCCCAGCCCGAAGCTGACACCGGGCGAGAAGACGTCGGCGACCTTCCCGAACGAGTAGCGGTACCGGCGCGCCATCAGCACGCAGGCGATGGCCCCACCCGCCAGACCAAAATACCAGACCCCGGCCGACTGCAACGTCGAAAGCGAAAGCATCTCCAGCGGGTGATCCAGGTAGTACTGCCGTTCGCTCAAAAACATTCCCAGTTTGGCGCCAACGATACCGGCAAGCGCCATGACGATGCCCAGGTCCCAGACCTTGCCCGAGTCCAATCCCTCCTCGGGCGCCCGCCTTGCTGCCAGGACGAGCGCGGAAAAAAAACCCAGCGCCACGAGCAATCCGTAAGTGTGGAGGGTAAACCAGCCAAGCTGGAGCAGGCGAGGAAACAAGTCAAGGCTCCGCTCGAGGCGAAGCCCGCTCGGGCGGCCGCCGCCCCGCGTCACCCCGCCGGGCAGGGCGGCGCTCTTCGCCGAAGAAGATCTCGTATAGCACCAGCAGCGCGCCGAGCACGATGGCTGCGTCGGCAAGATTGAAAACGGGCCAGTGATAACTGCGGAAGTAGAAATCGAGGAAGTCAATGACACTGCCGTTGCTAATGCGATCCCAGAGGTTCCCCAACGCGCCGCCGAGAATCATAGCCAGGCCGGTGCGCCCCACCCGGGATTCCTGCCGTGAGCGCCAAAGCAAGGCCAGCACGACCACGCTCGCCAACACTGAAACCAGTATCAACAGCCCAAGCTTGAATGAGGAAGAGCCATCGGCCATCAGGCTGAACGCGGCCCCACGATTGAGCGTATGGGTCAGATTGAAGGCACCCTCCACGATAGACCGCACCTCTCCCAGGCGAAGTTCGCTCGAGATGACCCGCTTGCTCAACTGGTCGGCGGCAACCACCGCTCCGGCCAGAATCAAGAACGGAACTCTTCCCGATGCGTTCATAGGGATGGCCCGGCTGTCATCGGGAGCCCGCTTCGATCTGGGCGAGGGCGGCAAGGCATCGCTCGCAGATCGTCGGGTGCTGGGACGATTCGCCAACCCGCGTCGAATAGCTCCAACAGCGCTCACACTTGGCTCCCTCCGCCCGGCTGACGGAGATTTCCAGGCCGGGGATCTCCGACTCGAGCGCACCCTCGCGGTGTTCGCGGCCCAATTCAACCTGGGACACGATCAACCACATCGGCAGCCACTCACGGTACGATTCGAGCAACGGCTCCAGGGCGCTGTTCATGCGGAGATAGACCTTCGCGTCGAGCCCGCTGCCGATAATCTTGTCCTTGCGCGCTGCTTCCAGGGCCTTCAACACCTCGGTCCGCACCGCCAGCAAGCCATCCCAGTTGGCCGCCCGGTCTTCTTCGAGACCGGCAGCCAGCTCCTCCGGCCTGGGGAAGTGCTGGGCGTGAACCGTTTCCCGCTCGTCCCGAACCTTCGCTGCGGGCTTGCCCGCCTCTGGCGAAGGCGCGCCTTTGGGCAAATGTTTCCACGCCTCTTCCGCGGTGAAAACCATCAAAGGTGCCGCCAGACGAATCAAAGCGTCCGCGATGCGATAGAGCGCGCTCTGGGCCGACCGGCGCGGCAACGAATCCGGGGCAAAGGTGTACAGCCGGTCCTTCGAGATATCCACATAGAGCGCGCTCAAGTCCACTGCGCAGAAATCATAGAGGGCGTGATAGACCTTGTGAAAGGCGTAGCCGGCGTACCACTCGAGGCATCGCCGGACCAGCCCCTTCGCCCGCTCCTGCATCCAGCGATCCACCTCCAGCATGCGCTCGCCGGCGACGAGG
>Ga0209002_10002120_pt1 | contig 16071 bp, 12 predicted proteins | sample Rifsed16ft2_FD_184010 | JGI IMG/M metagenome (GOLD analysis project Ga0209002, IMG submission 184010) | Soil microbial communities from Rifle, Colorado, USA - sediment 16ft 2 (version 2) | ecosystem: Environmental > Terrestrial > Deep subsurface > Rock core/Sediment | place: Rifle, Colorado...
ATCAAGTCGTCGGCCAGCGCACGCTTCTGCTCGAGCGGCAGTTGCGCCGCGATGCGCTGGTCGGCCTCGGTGCGAGACATGCCACGAGCCAAGAGGCGCTCCAACTGCTGCTCGGGCCGGCACCAGACCACGACCAGACGATCGAGGCGTTTGTGGTAACCGGCTTCGATCAGCAACGTGGCTTCGACTACAGCGACCGCACCGGGTTCATCGCTTTCAAGTGCGGCAAGCTCGCGCTCCTGCTCGGCAATGACGCGCGGGTGGACAATCGAGTTCAGCTTCGCGAGTTGCACGCGGTCTGCAAATACGATTTCCGCCAGACGAGCGCGGTCGATGCGCTTGTCAGAAAGGAGAAGCGCAGTCCCAAACTCTCGGACAACCTCCTCATAAGCCGACTGGCCCGGCTCGATCAACTGGTGCGCGAGCTTGTCGGCATCTAACACGTGGCAGCCTAGCTCCCGCATCCGGGCTGCGACCGTGCTCTTGCCGCAAGCGATTCCACTAGTCAGCCCAACGCGCAGCATCAAGGTTTTCTTGCGGCAGCGGGCTGCATCACCGAGTTCATGCGCCGCAGTCGCGCGGCCTTGACGGTGTTGCTCATCAGCATGGCGATGGTCAGCGGGCCCACGCCACCCGGCACGGGGGTGAGAGCACCGGCCACCTGAACGGCATCAGGATGGACGTCGCCTACCAGCGCCGAGCCTTTCTCGCGGAACTTCGCCAGCCGCTCGGGGAAGTTCGCAAACAGACGCTCGGCCTCGGCGGCATCGGTGACGCGGTTGGTGCCCACATCAATGACCGTGGCGCCGGGCTGGATCCAGTCCGGCAGGACCATGCCAGCGCGGCCGATCGCGGCCACGACGATGTCGCCGCGGCGGACGACGCCGGCCAAGTCGCGTGTTTTCGAATGGCAAATGGTGACCGTGGCGTGGGCGTGCATCAACAGCAGCGCCATCGGCTTGCCGACGATGTCGCTCCGGCCTACGACCACTGCATTGGCACCTTCTAGCGTGACTTCACTGCGACGCAAGATCTCCATGACGCCGAGCGGTGTGCACGCCACGAGCCCCGGCCGGCCGGAAACAAGATGCCCGAGGCTGACGGGATGAAAGCCGTCCACGTCCTTCGCCGGGTCTACCGCCTCCAACACTTTTTTCGAGTCCACCTGCGGGGGCAGGGGCAGTTGCACCAAGATACCGTCCACGTCGTCGCGCGCATTGAGCTCGCAGACGAGCTCGAGAAGTTCCTCGGTGGTGACCGTGGACGGAGGTGTGAAGCGCGAGCTCGCCAGGCCGAGCTGCTCGCAGGCAGCAATCTTGCTGTTTACATAGATTTTGGAAGCGGGATTCTCACCCACCAGGACCGTGGCCAGGCCAGGCCAGATGCCAACGGCAGTCAGTTGCTGAATCTGACTGTGGATCTCGCTGTAGATCTGGTCACGGATGGCGTTGCCGTTCAGGATGCGTGCGGTCAAGAGGCCTCCGGGGCAGGTTGAATCAAGTCACTCGCTCACGCATCTTACCATAGGGCGCGAAAGGGCCGAGCGGCGCTACGATTGCCAAAGCAATCCTCACACAGGAAATCAAACGAAAAACGCCCCGGTAGCCCTCGGCTCCGGGGCGTTTCCGTCTGGATTGAACTCTATCCTTCGAACTTCCACCTCACACTGCTAATAGATGTCGTACTGCTCCCAGTGCAGGGTGGGGTCGGACTGGATGATCACGCTGCGATGGGTGAGGTGCTCGAGCTCCTCGACGAGCGCGGACTCACGGGTCTTGAGCGCCTTGGCGATTTCGGGATGGACGCGCAACGTCAGGCTTTGCGATTCGAGCTCGCCGGCCATTTTTCGCGCTTCGGCCTGAACCTCATAGCAGATGGTCGGGATGGACTTGACCATGCCGGAGCCGGTGCAGTAAGGGCAGGGCTGGCAAAGCACGCGCTCGAGCGCCTGCTTGGTGCGCTTGCGGGTGATGGCCACCAGGCCGAACTCGTTGAAGGAGAGAACCTTTGAGGGTGCGCGGTCGCTGCGCAGGGCATCGTCGAGTGCGATCATCACTTTTTCGCGGTTGCGGCGCTCTTCCATGTCAATGAAGTCCACGACGATGATCCCGCCCAGGTCGCGCAGGCGGATCTGGCGGACAATTTCCTTCACCGCCTCGACATTGGTTTTGACAATCGTATCTTCGAGGCGTGTGGAGCCACGCCCAACATACTTGCCGGTGTTGACGTCGATGGCCACCAGAGCCTCGGTATGGTTGATGACAATGTAGCCGCCGGACTTGAGCCAGACCTTGGGCCGTAGGGCCTTGTCCAGCTCCTGTTGGATGCCGAACTCCTCGAACATCGGGGTTTCTTTGGTGTACAGCTTCACGCGGCCCACCAACCGCGGCTGGAAGCGGCTGACGAAGTCCACGACCTTGCTGTATTCCTCTTCGCTGTCGATCCAGATGGAGCTGTAATCGCTGCCGACGTAGTCGCGGAGGATGCGCTCGACCAGGTTGAGGTCGCGGTGCATCAGCGCAGGCGCCTTGCGCTGCTCGGCACGAGTCTTGATGTCCGACCACTGCCGTCCCAGGAACTCGACGTCGCTGCGGACATCTTCTTCGGTGGCTCCCTCGGCGGCGGTTCGCACGATGAAGCCGCCCGGGAAGGGCACCTTCGCGTCGGCCACGATGCGGCGCAGACGCGAACGCTCCTCGGCTGAGGCGATTTTCCGAGAGACGCCGATGTGGTCCACCGTGGGCATGTAAACAAGGAAGCGGCCGGGTAAGGCAACGTGACTGGTGATTCGCGCGCCTTTCTTGCCCAGCGGCTCCTTGGCGATTTGGACGATGATCTCCTGACCAGCTTTGAGCAGCTCGGAAATGAGCTGCGGCCGCTGTGGCGGGCCATGCCGCTCGTGACGCCGCATGGGCCGCCCACCGCGTTGAGGACGACCACCGCGGCGCATCGGCCGCTGGAAGCGCGGCCGGGAGTCGCGCTGCATGCGCGCTGCAAGGCGCTGCGGCTCCTCGACGCGCGTGTCTCCGGTTTCTAGCCCGGCTGGAGTGTCCATTGTTGGTTCTGGGGCAGAATCGGTGATTGAGGGATGAGGTTCGGGCTCGTCGGTTGACTCAGCAAGCTCATAGGCTTCTGCAAGCGCATCTGCGGCCGGACCATCATCCTCACCCTGATCACCTTGCAATTGGGCTTCGCCGGCCTCGTGCTGCGCCTCTTCGTGCTTGGCTTCGGCCAGTTGTTCGGCCAGAGAGGTGACCTCCTCGTCGCTCAGATCAGCCTCGGAAGCACGAACAGCGGCTTCGGCCTCTGCCCTGCCAAACGGCTCGGGGACTGGCACACTGCGCTCACTGGCGAAAGATTCGGGTGGCAGGTTTGGCGATTCGGCCTGCGGCACACTTTCGACCCAACCGGAAGGCTCAGGCAGTGAAGAGAATTCAGTTTCAGCAGAAGATCCAACCGAGGGAGGCTGACTGGCTGGTTCCGTCAGCGGTGCGGAAAGCCATCCGGCCGGGGTCGGTTCTGTTGGTCTAGAAGAGTGCTCGTGAGAGCTCGGCGAATCAGGAAACGCCGACGAGGGAGTCGGCGTCTCCGTTACCGCGGAAGAAGGTGCGCTGGCCATGCGGTCTCTATATTTGGCCAGTGATTCCCCGGGGAGAAGAATCGGCTCGCCAACCGGCTCTGTCGGTTCGAACGACCGTGGCTGGAACCCCCGCGGTTCGGGAGGGCGCTGCGATGCGTATTTCGAGGGAGGAAGGTCGCGGCCTTGCCGGTGTCTGCCCGCGCCCCCGCGGCGACCGCGGTCGCGGCCGTAGCCGCGGCCTTCGCGCCCTCCGCGAGGCTCATAGGGCGCCGAAGAGTGAGTGTTTTGCACGGGGGAACCCGGGCCGCGCTGCATCCGAGGGGTTTGGCCGATGGTTTCGCCGGGGAGAGTCACAGGCGCAGACTCCGGCACGGGGCTCAGCGGCGCCACCGAGTCGGACGGAGGTGCAACAGGTGCAGGTGCGGCAAACACCTGGCCGCCCTGCTGCTCCATCTTCTCTACCTTGCCCTCGACCGTGGTGACGATGTGGTCGTACTCTTCCAGGTTTTCGAGGAAGTCGGTGACGTACAGGAAGGCGTCGCTATCGAGGCCGATATCCACGAAGGCCGACTGCATGCCGGGCAGCACGCGCGTAACGCGGCCTTTGTAGATGCTACCGACTAAAGCAAATTCTTTTTCGCGCTCGATGTAGATTTCACAAAGCTGACCATCTTCCAGGATGGCGACCCGCGTCTCGTGGGGGGCCGCGGAAATAACAAGCTCTTTCGACATGAAAACTCCTCGCCCGAGCGGGCCATGCCCGCACCGGCCATAATCGGCAATGCCGCGCGCCGCTGTCCGCTCAGGCGGACTTCACCACGCCATTCGCCCGCGGGGCCGCGCCCGGCGGAGAAGGAACCAGACCAAGCTGGAATTGCGTGTTGCACGCGGTGCCTGCCTCTTCTTCTCTCTTGCTGACGCGGCCACTCTTCGTCTTACAAGGGACAGGTGGCGCGCCTTCAAATCTGTCCGGCCTAGTCGACGAACCTGCGCTCGCGCACGTTCATCACCAGGCCCAACGCCAGGAACACAAACAATGTGGCGGAACCTCCGTAGCTCAACAGCGGCAACGGAATCCCGGTGACGGGCATGTACCCGATCACCATGGCCACATTCACAAACAAGTGAAACCCGAGCACGGCTGCCACGCCCATGACCAGAAACATCCCCGCGCGGTCGTTCGCTCGCTGAGCGTTCTGGACCAGCCGCAGCAGCAAAGCCATGAACAACAGCAGGGTCACCAGCACCCCCGCAAATCCGAGCTCTTCGGCCAGCGCTGCCATGATGAAGTCGGAATAACGCACCGGCACGAACCCGCCCTGATTCTGGCTTCCCCTACCGATGCCCTTGCCCCAGAAGCCGCCTGAGCCCACCGCAATCTTGGACTGCAGGATCTGGTAGCCCGAACCCCTGGGGTCCTCCTCCGGACGAAGAAACGTCTCGATGCGTTCCTTTTGGTACGGCTTTAAGACGTGCCAACCAATCGGGAGCATCAACGCTCCCAATACCAAGAGCGCGACGGCGTGCTTCCACTGAATCCCGGCCAGAAATGCTCCCACGACAGTTACAGGCACCAACACCAGAGCTGTGCCCAGGTCCGGCTGGAGCAGGATCAGAACGAGCGGAAGACCGGTCAGCACGGCCGCCTTGGCCAAGTCTGGCAGTGAGAGCTGGTCGGACCGCACTTCGCTAAAGAAGCGCGCCAGCAGGATGATTATAACCAACTTCACCAACTCTGACACCTGCAAAAACGCTCCCAGGACCGGCAGCCACCGTTTGGCACCGAAGCGCGTCTGTCCGACCACCAGAACCGCCACAAGCGCGGCCAGGCCGATCAGGTAGAGCAAGGGAGCTTGGTCCAAGATGGTGTGGTAGTCAATTCGGGAAACAATCAGCATGGCGACGAGACCGAGCAGGATCCAAGTCATCTGGCGCCACTGCATCCCGGCCAGCGGGCTGTTTTGCGTGGCGGAGTGGATCTGCAGCAGACTGATGCCGCAAAGAGCAAAGACAATGGCAAGCAACCACCAGTCGAGGTCGCGGATTTTTGCGGATTCTTTCATCTTCTCGAGGATTAGCGGCCGGGCCGAGCCACGGCCGGGCCTGGCGGCGTCTCCACTCCGCGGAGTTCGCTCTTGCCTGCGGGTTTGACCTTGGCCAGGACCGAGTCCGGGTCAAGCTCGAAGCGCTTGTACTCGACCGTGTACTGCTGCTGGCCGCGCTGGCTCTTCTTCTCATAGTACCGCTTGATGATGTCACGTGCCACGGGCGCCGCGGCCGTGGAGCCGTGCTCGCCATGCTCGACCAGCACGGCAACAACAATTTCGGGGTTGCGCCGCGGGGCATAGCCGACAAACCAGGCGTTGTCTGTGAAGCGACGGCCTCCGCCGATCCGCTTGCGTCCTTCAATACTGATTAGCTGCGAAGTGCCGGTCTTCCCGCAGAACTCGATCCCTTCCAGCCGCGATGCTGCGGCAGTGCCACCCTCGTTAACCACACCGTACATCGCCTGCGTAATTATCTCCGTGGTGTGCTCGGTCAGAGGGAAACGGAAGTCCGGGACGTTTTGTTTCGTCTTGAGCAGGTGGGGCTGCTTAAACACGCCGCCGCTGGCGATCCCGCCGATGGTCATCGCGAGCTGCAGCGGGGTGGTGGTCGTGGCGCCCTGCCCGATAGCTACCGAGATTGTCTCTCCCGGGTACCAGGGCTGCTTAAAAACCCGCTTCTTCCAGTCCTCTGATGGAACAAGGCCGGACTCTTCGCTGGGCAGATCGATGCCGGTCTTGCGGCCCAGGCCAAGCTGGTAGGCGTAATAGGAGATGCGATCAATGCCCAGGCGCTTGCCCGCCTCATAGAAAAAGATGTCACAGGATTGCACCACGGCCTTGTGGAAATCCACGACGCCATGCCCGCCCTTGTCGAAAGTGTGGCACCTGAATTGACGCCCATAGAAAGTGCCATAGCCCGGGCAGAAAATCGTCAAGTTCTCTGGAACCGCCTTGGATTCTAGGATGGCCGCGGCCATGAAGATCTTGAAAACTGACCCGGGAGCCAACTGCGCCTGGATGGCGCGGTTTAGCAGCGGCCGGTCTTCGTCCTCGTTGAGGCGCTTCCATTCCTCGCTCGGGACGCGCACGGCGAAGACGTTCGAATCCGGCGCCGGGTGACTGACCATGGCCAGGATTTCGCCCGAGCGCGGGTCGAGAGCAACTACGGAGCCTTTGCGCCCTGCCAGGGCCTGTTCGGCCATCACCTGCAAGTCGTAGTCAATCGTGAGCTCGATGGGCTTGCCCGGGATGGCGTCGGTCTGCTCGAGGCGGCCGACCTCGCGGCCGACGCTGTTTACGATAGCGCGACGCAGGCCGTCGGTGCCCATCAACACATCGTTGTACTGGCGTTCGAGGCCGGACTTGCCGACAATGTCACCCGGACGCAAGCGCCCGTTGCTGGCTTCCACCTGCTGTGCGCTGACCTCACCTACGTAGCCGCTGGCGTGGGCCAGGAAACCGTTCTGGAAATATCTGCGACGGTACACCATCAGCATCTCGAGGAGAGGGAGGTCGGCGCGGTGAGATTCGATGAAGGCAATGTCTGCCTGGCTGGCTTCAGGTTTGACAATCAGGGGATAAAACTTGGGGAGACCACCAGCGGCTTCGACCTCGCGCTGAAGCTCCTCAAGCGGCATGGAAAGGCCCTCGGCAATGGTGGCGAGGCTGCGTTCGAGTTCCTCGGGGTTGTCGCGCAAGAGAAGCACGCTGAAGGAAGGGTAGTTGTCCACCAGGACGCGACCTTCGCGGTCCAGCATTTTTCCGCGCGGCGCGATGATGGGAATGGTGCGGATGCGGTTGCGCTCGGCCAACAGCGTATAGCGATCGGCATCGATCACCTGCAGTTTCCAGAAGCCGAGCAGCAACAAGCCAACGATTCCGACGATGACGTAGGACACAATCGCCAACCGCGACTGCGGCAGCTTATGCTCGCTTTCAAACCAGTACGACACCGAAACTCCGCGCGGCTCGATTCACCAGCTTCTGACTCATCCCGCGCTCGAAACCCGCACCCGATTCATCGGGATTCTTCAGTGGGCTTGCGTTTTGCGCCCGGGATCAGCAGGCCTCGCACCGGCAGGGGAAGCTGCCAGTAAGGCGGGACTTGCCGCGCTCCGTCGGCCCCGCACTTCGTTCCCTGGGGGGCCGGAAGTGCCACCCACAGTACCATTTGCCACATTCTGGTGCAAGCTGTCCCAAAGTTCAGTGGTCGCCAATCCGCCATTGCCCGACTCGCTTCTCCCCGGTACATTAGCGGAAGCCCCCGACATAAGGTAACGCAATCAGCCATGCTCTCCTCTGACAACAGTCCAGCGCGGGTATAGAAGCCCTGCTAGCCCGGATTTCTCACCACGGATGAAGAAAATCGCTGGATGGGAGTAGGAAAAGGCCGCCTTTTCAGGCATAACGGCCTCGGCATCAGTTGCCGGGCCGGCTGCAACGACTTCATACCTCGGAAAGCGAGAATGCCGGCCCGGTCAACTGCATCCGCTGGTTAGGCAATGATCGTGATCCAGATTCGACTCCCGGCCCCTTTTGTTCTTTTCGAATGCGTGGATTACGAGACCTGACCCCGTTTCTTTGCGTGCTACGATGGCGGCCGCCGCCTTCTGGCTGAGCGGGCCGTTCAGGTGGATGCTGGCGGTGATTTGGAGGGCGTCCTCGATGTCGCTGATCTGGTCGGGAGTCAGGTGGAGGGGTAGCTGGTGCATGTACTTGTGGTAGTGGGCCTGGCGCTCGGCGAGCCAGACGGAGCGGTCCTCGTAGCAGGCGGTAAGGTTCTTGCCGTGGTAGCGGTGGATATGGGTGGTGATGGGCAGGTAGCTGGGCAGATGGCCGGCGAGGATGAAGCGTATGCAGAGGTCGAGGTCCTCGCCGTAGGTGATGGCTTCGTCGTAGCCGCCGACCTGGTGCCACAGCCTCTTGGTGAACATGAAGGAGTGCTGGTAGAAGTGGTCGCCCTTGAAGATGGAGTAGAGGGCGGCGCGGCCGTTCGGGTGGGGCCAACCATAGTAGTCCCGGCCGATCTCGTAGACCATGGCGCTGTCGCAGCGGAGGAAGTCGCCGTAGGCGATCTCGCTGGCGGTGGTCTCCAGGTGGCTGGCCAGGTAGCGCAGGGTGTTCTGCAGGAGGATGTCGTCGTGGTCGAGGCAGAAGATATACTTGCCCGTGGCGGCCTCGATGCCCCGGTTGCGGGCGTAGGCTGGCTTGCCGGAGTTGTCGGAGAGGCGCACGATGCGGCCCTCGTAGGACCTGGGAGAGGGGAGGGCGGCGACGGCGCGGTTGATGGCGGCGACGGTCCCGTCGGTGCTGCTGTCATCGATGATGATGTGCTCGACGGCGATGCGTCCACAGGTCACTGAGGCGGCGACCGAGGCGATGCATGCGGCGATGTGCTCAGCACCATTGTAGACGGGGGTGATCACTGACACACGCGGTACGGTCATAATCTGTGCATTCATCTTGTTTGATAATTCTGAGGCGTGGATGGTCTTTGGTCGTAATTATAGTAGCTCGGATGTGAATGGCGAAGGTCTCGCTCCGCCTAACTAGTGCTTATATGGTTTCTTCATATCACCTTTATGCCGCTTTCGTGTGGCATAAGACCCCCGTGTGCGTTGGTTCTTAAGTTCTGTGTTGCCAACGACCTCAAGCTGTTCCTCAGACTTCTTCGGGGTGTTATATGCTTTCTGTATAACACCCTATGGTTCTCCTCTTACAAGGTGTCGACCGGACTGCGAACGCCTTTCCCGCCGCGGTTCAGAACGTGAGTGTAAATCATCGTTGTTTTCACATCCTTATGCCCGAACAACTCCTGCACGGTGCGGATGTCGTAACCGTCGGCCAGAAGATGCGTGGCGAAGGAATGGCGGAAAGTGTGGCAGGTCGCCCGCTTGGTCAGTCCGGCGTCCCTCTCCGCGGGGTAACGCTTCTCGTGGAAGAAGATGAACCGCTTGATCCAAGCGATGTATACCTCCTCAGTTCTCCGGCTGTAATGCCGTGCACGGATTGCCAGGCGCACCCGATCAAGCAGCTTGGGTGGCTGTGGCTCAATCACTGATAGTTGTGAACCACTCATCGTCATTTATTTTATACTGATAAAGGCCCGGGATCAACAGGCCTCGCACCGGCAGGGGAAGCTGCCAGTAAGGCGGGACATGCCGCGCTCCGTCGGCCCCGCACATTGTTCCCTGGGGAGCCGCAAGTGCCGCCCACAGTACCACTTGCATCATTTCGGTGCAAGCTGTCCCACGGTCCGGTGGTCGCCAATCCGTCATTTCCCGACCAGGCGCAAGCACATGGGGGGATGCGAGTCGCTAGGATTTGCGCAGGCGGTCGAGAAGGGCAAACAGGCCAACGGCCAATATGGCATTGACCAGCGCGGCAAGCAGCAAGTTGAGCGTGAAGAAAGGCTCGGGCTGGGCCAGCAGAAGGCGTCGAGTCACCACAAGTACAGTGAGCTGAAAGTAGAAGAAAACGAAGGCCAGGATGAATCGGCTGAGCGGGTGCTCGAGGTCAATTCGCGAGCCTATCGACGACGCCGCAAATCCGACCAACGTCTTGGCAATGCCGAACTGTCCGATGGGCACATGGCTCAGGCTGTCCTGGAGCAAACCGATGACCATGCCCAGCAGTAGGCCGGTTGAAGGGTTCCGGCGGCTCAGCCCAAAGTAGAGCGTGACCAACAACGGCAGATCGAGCAGATCCGCCCCGGGCAGCATCCTCGGCAGGAACGTTTGAAGGAGCAACGCCAGCGCGGCGGCGCCAAAGATCGCCCCACCGTAAAACTTGTGAACTTCGATGGGGCGGTCGGCCTGGGTGCGGATTTCCATTTTTTGCTTGTGCTCAACGAGGGGCAGACGCGGGTTTTGCGGCGCTCCTGGGAATAGCGTCGCCAGCAGGTTTCTGTGGCTCCAATTCCTGGCGGGACAGCAGCACAATGACTTCTTCCAGTTGGTCAAGGCGCGCAGCCGGCCGAATACGGATCTCCTGAAAGGGGTTCCCAGGCTTTGTAGACGCGACCGTGCCGACCGGCAGGTCTTTTGGAAAAATACGGTCCAGACCGGAGGTCATCACGCGCTCGCCGATAGGCACCTTTTCGTCGTTGGTGATGTACTTCATCATCAGCATCGGCTCGCCGATGCCGCCGACTGGGCTCTGGGTGCGCGAGCTGGCCAGCAGCGCGCCCATGCCACTTTCTTTATCCGTGAGCAGTTGCACCTGTGCGGTGTCCGAGTAGACGTCAATGACTTTGCCGACCACACCCTCAGGAGTGATCACGCCCATATTGCGGCGTAGACCATCGGCTTCACCGCGGTTGATGTAGATAGTCTTGCTGGCCCCGGCTGCGGCGGCGCCGATCACTCTGGCCACAACCATGGGCACGTCGGGATGGGAGCCACGAAAGCCCAGCAGCGCCGCGAGTCGATCGGCTTCGGCCGCGCGGCTTTCGAGTTCCGTGTTGCGCAGCTTCAGCCGGTTGAGTTCTTCGCGCAGAGAAGCGTTCTCCTGTGCCGAACCGCGCAATCCAATGTAATTGCGCCATCCGCTCTGCACTTTGGAAATGGACCAGGAAACGGCGCGTTGGGCGGGCGTAATGACGGACACTGCCCAGACACGAATCAGGCGAACTTGGTCGCCGCGCTTGATCTGCATGGCCAACAACAGCACCTGGGCCAAAACGACCGTGGCCAGCAGAACGAGCGAGCGATGTCGAGAAGGAATGGCTACCATTTCGGTTGGAGTCCGTCTCCGTTGGAACGGCGATGCTCCGGCGCCGCTCGACTAATCGATAGAGACCAACCGCAGCAGGCGGAAGTCGCTGAGCATCTTGCCGGTGCCAAGCACGACCGACGCCAGCGGGTCGTCAGCGATCGAAACGGGTAGGCCGGTCTCCTCGCGGATGCGCTTGTCCAGGTTCTTGAGCAGCGCGCCGCCGCCGGTCAGCACGATGCCGCGGTCGCTGATGTCGGCGGAGAGCTCGGGCGGAGTGCGCTCGAGCGCGACGCGAATGGCGTTGAGGATCGTGGCCACACATTCCGAAAGCGCCTCGCGGATCTCGCTGTCGTCGATGGTGACGGTGCGGGGCACGCCCTCAATCAGGTTGCGGCCCTTCACTTCCATGGTGAGCGGCTTTTCGAGTGGGTAGGCCGAGCCAATTTCCATCTTAATTTGCTCGGCAGTGCGCTCGCCAATCAGCAGGTTGTACTTCCGCTTCAGGTAGTGCATCACGGCTTCGTCCATTTCGTTGCCGGCCACGCGGACGGAGCGCGAGTAGACGATGCCGCTCATCGAGATGACGGCAATGTCGGTGGTGCCGCCGCCGATATCCACCACCATGTTGCCGGACGGCTCCTCAATCGGCAGGCCAGCGCCAATGGCCGCGGCCATGGCCTGTTCAACCAAGTAAACCTCGCTGGCCCGGGCGCGGTAGGCGGAGTCCTGCACGGCGCGCTTTTCGACGGGAGTGATCTCGCTCGGCACGCCGATGACAATCCGCGGGTGCACCAGCACGCGCCGGTTGTGGGCCTTCTGGATGAAGTAGGTCAGCATCTTCTCGGTGACTTTGAAGTCGGCAATGACGCCATCTTTCATCGGCTTGATGGCCACGACGTTGCCCGGCGTGCGACCCAGCATTTCCTTTGCCTCGCGGCCGACGGCCACGACCTCACCGCTCACCCGGTTGATGGCCACGATCGAAGGCTCGTTGACGACGATGCCTTTGCCCTTGGAATAGACCAGAGTGTTGGCGGTGCCCAGGTCAATGGCCAGGTCAGAGGAGAACAGGCTGAAGATTGACCGGAAGTTGTATCCGTTCTTGCTCATCGTCTCCCTCAGTTCCGGGCCGTTCTTCGCGGCGAGCGGCTGGAGCTCCTGTCCGGCCGGAGCCTTTCACCCGGAAGGTCTGCCCCAATCTTGTTGCGGACTGCGCCTCTAAGCTAGGGAACTACAATCGGGACGCGCTTAATCGTCGTTCCTCCGCGCCGGTTCTGCCCGGTGATCACAATCGTCTGGCTACCACGGGCCAACGGTTCGGTAAAAAACCGAAAGCTGCCATCGGGCTGGATGTTGGGCACGGGCTGGCCGTTAATAATCAAAGCTGCGCCAGGCTCGGTGCGGCCAATAATCTCCGCGACATTGCCATGGAGCTGGGTGCCGGTTATTTCGAGCAGCATCTCCTGGCCCTTGCCCTGCGCCACCAGCGTGAACTTATGCGTATCGCTGGGCTCACTGGTGCGCTTCTGCCCGTCGGAAGCAGTAACGTTCCAGAAATACTCCCCGGCGTCAAGTCCCGGGATCTCGATTCTGGTGGTGCTGGTGCGCCGCTCAGCAACAACCTTGGTGAACATCGAATTCGTGCTCACCTGGAGATTGTATCCTATTGCGCCCGGCACCTGTCGCCATTCAAATCGAACCGGGGTGCGACGGGGTTCTACGACAAAGAGCGGCTGGAGGTTGAGCGGCTGGGTCAAATCGGGGGGAGCCAGGACGTTGCTCCGAGTGACGGGCCCGCCGGTGGGGAAGCTGGCCTTTTCGAACTTGCCCAGGTCGATGCGCTCCTCGCCGCGCTGCATCTCGACCTGGCCGGCGGCCACGGTGATCTCGTGCTCGTTCCGCTGCGGGTCGCTGCGGACTGCGGCGCGGCTGTTCTCCCGCAAGGAGGCCACCGCGTTTTCAAAGGAGACCTCAGCCTTGGAGTCCGGCGAGGGCCAGGCGCCCGTGGCTAGGTCCACCGCGCCGGAGCTGATGTGGACACCAACGCGGGTCCGATCGCGCTCGACCGAGTTTTCTTCCACAGTGACCAGCGTATCCGATTTCACGGTGTAAGTGGTGCCGTCGGCAAAGGTCAGCCGGGCCGCGCCATCGGAGCCGGTCTCAATCAAATCGCCCTTGTCGAGGGCCATGCCGCGCTCGGCGGAGACCCAATCCACTGAGTTCACCTTTTTCACGCGCACTTTCCCATCGAGATTGACCAAGCGCGCCTGGTTGCCGGTAATCTGGCTGACCGTCGTCTGGCTACCAGCCAGGGCGTTGGAAAGCCGGCGCAGGGAGGTGGCGTACCAGTCCGGGTAGACCAAGTAGAGTGTGGCCATGACGATCACAAAGGCCAAGACGAGGTACATGGCCACCGTCTTGTAAGTTATGGTGGTCCAATACACCTCAACGCGGCGGATCTTCGGCTTGTTCGAGGCAGAATTTCGGTCGTCACCCATGGCAGAATCCGCTCTGGTGGCTCACCTGGCTTGCACGGGAAGTGTTCCTCCGGAGCAGTTCACACACCCGGAGGCCGGAATCGGGGCCAGTTTTGCAATTTAACACGCTCGTAGGGGCCTTTCAACCGAACCGCGCGGCGGTAGTCAATCCGCCAACACCTATCTGAAGCGACGAGGCATGATTGCGTCTTGTAGGCTTTTCCGGGCCCAAGAGCGGCGGAGTGTTGTAGCAACGTGAATTTGTCACCGTAACGGCAACATGAAAAGGTCACCTCCCGAGTTGTTGCAGTTTGGTGTTTCCCGAGTAGACGGTCACTCGCCCTTCGAGACTTTCAGAGAGCTGAACGCAGACGCCGGCAAGCTGAAGCTGTGCGGTTGGGGCGGGAGCTGAAAGCGGCATCCTTCCCACTGCACGACGTTGACGTTGCCGGCGGTGCGTTCGTGGAGGAAGCAGCAGATGCGCTCCAAGTCTCGGAGGGCCGGTCGCTATGCGGCTTCGGCCTCGTCGTGCGGGGCGCAGGCGAAGCGGCGGTTGTAGTTGGTGCAGAAGCGGGCCAGGGTCAGGATGCAGCGGCGCACCAGCCGGTCCCGATGCCGGACCAGCCGCAAAACTTCCTGGCTGACTGGAGTGGCCCACTGGCGGTAGAAGCCGGGCAGATCGTCGCGCTGGTGGTCCGGCGTGCGTTGCTCGACCTCACCCTTGGCCGTGTCACACCAACAAACCGTCTGCGTGCGCACGTGAAAGTCAACTCCAACGTATGCTGGCATCGCGCGTCCTTCATGCCCGTTCTGCGAATGGCTGGGTCGGGGCGAGTGTACAACCCCTCGCCCCAGGAGACGCGCACCTCATGACATCACACTCTTCTAGCGTTACGCGGGGAGGTGGGGGACGGAGGCGAGTAGAGATCGCGTGTACGAGTGCGCGGGGCGAGTGAGGATTTGGTCGACGGGGCCGAGTTCGACGAAGCGGCCGGCGTGCATGACGGCGACGCGGGTGGCGAGCTGGGCGACGACAGGGAGCGAGTGGGAGATGAGCAGGTAGGTGAGCGAGAACTGCTGCTGAAGCTGCTGGAGCAGGGCGAGGATTTGCGCGCCGACAGAGACGTCGAGGGCGGAAACGGGTTCGTCGGCGACGATGAGTTTGGGGCGGAGGACCAACGCGCGGGCGATGCCGATGCGCTGGCGCTGTCCGCCGGAGAACTCGTGCGGGTAGCGCCGGGCGGCGTCGGAGTCGAGGCCGACGGCGGAGAGGGTTTCGAGGACACGCTGGCGGCGGTTTGCGCGATCAAGCTCGGGATGATGGATGGCGAGCGGCTCGGCGACGATGGATTCGACGCGGAGGCGAGGGTTGAGCGAGGCGAACGGGTCCTGAAAGACCATCTGCATGTCGCGGCGAAGCGCGCGAAGGTCAGCACCGCGGGCGGCGAGGAGGTCGCGGCCGAGGAAATGGATGGAGCCAGAGTCGGGCTCGATGAGGTGCGTGAGCAGTCGGGCGAGCGTGGTTTTGCCGGAGCCGGATTCGCCGACGACGGCAAGAGTCTCGCCGGAGTGAAGGTCGAGGGAGACGTCGTCCACGGCCCAGCGACGCTTGGAGTCGATGGCAAAGGGGCCGGTGGAGGAGGAGAAGGATTTGCGGAGGGAGCGGGCGGAGAGGAGAGGAGTGGACATGAAGTAGGTTCCTCGTAATTCGTGACTCGGTCTCGAAGTGCGCGCCGACTCGAAGTGTAACAGGCCAAGCAACACTCTAGGTTGAGATCCCTCGCGCACTCACGTCGGTTGCGCTCAGGATGACACCGCGCAGTACTGCACGAATTGTGCTCAGGGTTTTTCGGCGAGGAGGAAGAGAGAGGTTTGGGTGAACTCGAGGAGGGGCGCAGAGCCGGAGGGGTCGGGGACGAGGCGGGGACGGAAGCCAGCTGAGTCGGAGGGGAGGGAGTCTTCGAGGAGGCGGCGGGTGGCGAGATAGTCGGGCGAGCCGGGAGCGTGGCCGGCAATCTGCATCCAGTCGTCGAACTGGCGGAGGCGCTCAGTGATTTCGAGAGCGAAGAGGCGCAGGCCGGCGGCTTCGACGAGAGCGGAGAACTCGGGGACGGTGAGCGTGTTGGCGTGGGAGGCGTCGCGGGTGCGCTCGATACGATCGTGAACGTCGCTCGAGGCGCCGGCGGGGACGATGAGATCAACGAGAGCGAGGCGGCCGCCTGGGCGGAGGACACGGGCCAGCTCGGAGAGG
>Ga0209002_10002122_pt1 | contig 16061 bp, 16 predicted proteins | sample Rifsed16ft2_FD_184010 | JGI IMG/M metagenome (GOLD analysis project Ga0209002, IMG submission 184010) | Soil microbial communities from Rifle, Colorado, USA - sediment 16ft 2 (version 2) | ecosystem: Environmental > Terrestrial > Deep subsurface > Rock core/Sediment | place: Rifle, Colorado...
GGTGTCCCCCAGTACGTCACTGGGCGGGTGGGTGGGAAGAACCCAGGCTGCTATTCCGCCACAATAAAACAATCAACCATCGCTCCTCACCCACGAACAAAAAGACCAACAAATCGCCCTTTTTTCAAAATCAATCAAACGATCAAACCTCGCCGCATTGACACCCTACCGTAGCGTTCCTAGAATGCCTGCCGAGGACGGACTTCCCTAGGCGTCTGAAGCAGTTGAAAAGGGAGCGCCCCATGAAACGCGACCTGATGGACATCCTGGCCTGCCCCGTCTGCAAGGGGCCTCTCACCCTCACCGTCGAGGAGGAGGACACCGAGAAGGGCGAGATCATCAAGGGCAGCCTCTTCTGCCCCAACTGCAACGAGACCTACCCCATCGAGGACTCGATCCCCAACCTCCTCCCCCCCGAGCTGCGCAACGCGGCGGTCTGAGCCATGGGCCGTCTCTCCGGCGTCCTTGTCTGCGTCGTAACCGCGGCGGTCGGCCTCGTCTACCTCTGGGGCCTCACCCAGGAGGACTTGCGCTTCTGGGCCGTCGCCATCCCCGTGAGCCTGGGCATCTTCGTCGTGCTGGCGCTCGTCTTCTGGGTCGGCTGGACCATGGTCGCCACCAGCGGCGAGGCTCCGCCCTCCCCCGAGCCGCCTCCTCCACCGCCTGCCTAAACGGGCCGTGAAGGGCCCAGTAGGGGAGTCCAGACGGGGCAGCCGCTCATCCTGAGCCTGTCGAAGGATGGCGGGGGTTTGGGGGTGTCCCCCACCCAGTACCTACCAGGGAGGGCGGGTGGGTCAGCAGCGTCTCATGTCCGCGTCAGGCCGTCTACGGCCGATAGACCGCCCATTGCTCCGGCGCCTCCCAGACTTGGACCTGTGTCAGGTGCGCCGGGCCCTCTGGCAGGTGCGGCAGCAGCCAGCGGTAGATGGTGACGGCCAGCTGCTCCGCTGACGGCTCCTCGACGTCGAAGGGTGGCACGTTGTTGATGCAGGTGTGGTCGAGTCGCTCGATGACCTGCTCGCGCAGGAGGTCCTTGAGCACGGCGAAGTCGAGCACGAAGCCCTGGTCCGTCAGCGACTCCGCCTGCACGCTCACCGCCACCGACCAGCGGTGGCCGTGTAAGTTGGCGCACTTCCCCTCGTAGTTGCGATGGAAGTGGGCCGCGTCGAAGTGGAGCTTGACCGTGGACTCGAACATGGCTTCCTCCGGAATGGACGAGATGGAGGGCTGAAGCCCTCCGCTATGGTTTGGCGGTCGCGCCTTCCTGAGCCGCTGTTACGAAGGTGGGCCCGGGAGGTGCCCAGCCCACGCGACGCACGGTGCCGAAGCGCCCCGCCCGGTACAGCTCGCGGACGGTGCGTCCAAGGAGCGGGTGGCGCCACTCGGGGGCGATGTCCAGCAGCGGCGCCAGGACGAAGCCCCGCTCGTGGAGCGCCGGGTGCGGCAGCGTCAGCTCCGCCGTCTGCATCACGATCTCGTCGTAGGCCAGCAGGTCGATGTCGATGAGGCGTGGGCCCAGGCGGGGCCCGGGCTCGCGGCCCAGCGCGCTCTCGAGCATCTTGCAGGCACGTAGCAGGTCGAGGGGCGACAGGTCGGTCTCGCCGTAGCAGACGGCGTTAAGGAACCACGGCTGCTCTGCAAGGCCAACGGGCTCCGTCTCGTAGAGGTCTGAGAGGCGCTCCAGCCGGACGAAGGCGCCCAGCTCCTCAAGGGCGAGGCGGAGCATCTGCTCGCGGTCGCCCAGGTTTGAGCCGAGGCCCAGGTAGACCACGCTCATGGCGGGCTCCAGCCGCGGACGATGGCGTCGCTCATCCGGGCGACGCGCACCATGGCCTTGACGTCGTGCACGCGGACGATGTCGGCGCCGTTAGCGATGGCGATGGCGACCGTGGCGGCGGTGCCTTCGAGCCGTTCCTCGACGGGCAGGCCGAGGACAGCTCCGATCGATGACTTCCGCGAAGTGCCGACGAGGACGGGGCAGCCCAAGGCGCGCAGCTCCCCCAGCCGCCGCAGCAGCTCGAGGCTGTGCTCAGGCCGCTTAGCGAAGCCGATCCCGGGGTCAACGATGACCCACTCGCGGGGGATGCCGGCGGCCTCGGCGCGCCGCAGGCTCTCCCGCAAGATCGCCATGACGTCCGCGACGACGTCCTTGTAGATTGGTGCTTCCTGGTTATGCATGACCACGACGGGCACGCCCGCCTCGGCGACCACGCCGGCCATCTCCGGATCGCGGCGAAGGCCCCAGATGTCATTGACCATCGTGGCGCCGGCGGCGAGGGCGCGGCGGGCGACGCTGGCCTTGTAGGTGTCCACGCTGATAGGCGTGGTGGCCGACCCCGCGAGGCGCTCGATGAGCGGGATGACGCGCCGCAGCTCTTCGTCCTCGTCCACCGGCGCGTGGCCGGGGCGCGTCGACTCGCCGCCGACGTCGAGGATGTCGGCGCCCTCGTCCTGGAAGCGCAGCGCGTGGGCGAGGGCTGCGTCCACGTCGGTGCCCAGACCGTCGCCTGAGAAGGAGTCGGGCGTGACGTTGATGATGCCCATCACGTACGTGCGCTCTCCCCAAAGGAACTCGCGCGAGCCGACACGGAGCGCTTGTGAAAACGTCTTGCTGGGCATGGTTTCAGCGGTCATTGTAGCATTGTGAGGACTTCCACAGGCTTAGACTTGCTATTTGCGCTTTCTTTCACAAATACTATGGGAGGTCGTTGCGCCTGTCGAGGGGCTATGCTAGCATGGCAGCGCTCTGGAGTAGGGAATCCACACCAAGCCTGTTGGTGAGCACGGACTGCTCCGACAGGGCACAGCCAGCGAGGAACCGATGACGATAGAAGAGCGCTTGCGCGAACTGGAGCGACTGCGCGAGCAGGCGCGCTTGGGCGGCGGACAGCGCCGGATCGAGCAGCAGCATGCGCGGGGCAAGCTGACGGCCAGGGAGCGTCTTGACCAGTTTCTGGACGCGGGTTCCTTCGTTGAGCTCGGTTCCTTCGTTACGCATCGCGCCACGGACTTCGGCCTGGCGGAGCAGCGCTACCTGGGCGACGCCGTGGTCACCGGCTTCGGCAAGCTCGATGGGCGACAGGTCTTCGTCTTCTCGCAGGACTTCACGGTCTTCGGTGGCTCTCTTTCCGAGGCTATGGCCGAGAAGGTCTGCAAGATCATGGACATGGCGATGAAGGCGGGGACGCCGATTATCGGCCTCAACGACTCTGGCGGCGCTCGCATCCAGGAGGGGGTTGCCAGCCTCGGAGGGTACGGCGAGATCTTCCTGCGAAACGTGCTCGCGTCCGGCGTGGTGCCGCAGATCTCCGTCATCATGGGGCCGTGCGCGGGTGGGGCGGTCTATTCGCCGGCAATCACCGACTTCATCTTCATGGTATCCGGCATCGGGCAGATGTACATCACGGGCCCCGATGTCATCAAAGCGGTCACCGGTGAGGACGTGACTCACGAGGAATTGGGGGGTGCGGTTGCTCACACGGTGAAGAGCGGCGTCGCCCACTTCGCGTACGACACGGAGGATGAGACGCTGCAGGCCGTGCGCCGCCTCCTCTCGTACCTGCCCTCCAACAACCGGGAGGACCCGCCGCGTCTTTCGCCGAGCGATGACCCAGAGCGTGCCGATGAGGGGCTCATCACCCTTATCCCCGATGACCCAACGCGCCCGTACGACATGCACGAGGTCATCGTCCGCATCACGGACCACGGCGAGTTCATGGAGGTCCAGGACCGGTACGCACCGAACATCATCTGTGGGTTCGCGCGCTTTCATGGGTGGAGCGTGGGCATCGTGGCGCAGCAGCCCTCGTACCTCGCGGGGGTGCTCGACATCAACGCCTCCATCAAGGCAGCAAGGTTTGTCCGCTTCTGCGACGCGTTCAACTTGCCCATTGTGACCCTGGTGGATGTGCCAGGATTCTTGCCCGGCGTCGCTCAGGAGTACAACGGGATCATCAAGCACGGCGCGAAGCTGCTGTACGCCTACGCGGAGGCGAGCGTCCCGAAGGTCACGCTCATCACCCGCAAGGCCTACGGGGGCGCCTACGACGTGATGGGAAGCAAACACCTGCGGGGCGATCTCACCTTTGCGTGGCCCACTGCGGAGATCGCGGTCATGGGAGCCGACGGCGCGGTCAGCATTATCCACCGTGAGGCAATCGCGAGCGCTGCCAATCCCGAGGAGACACGCCAGCGCCTCGTCGAAGAGTACCAGACGAAGTTCGCGAACCCCTGGGTAGCGGCCTCCCGCGGCTACATCGACGACGTCATAGACCCACGGCAGACGCGGTCGCGCATCATCAAGGCCCTTGAGGCGCTACAAAACAAGGTGGACAGCAACCCTCCGAAGAAGCACGGGAATATTCCCTTATAGGCGCGTGTATGGTAGACTAGCCCCCACGGCGCAACGCGCCTGACAAGCGGCAGGAGCCGTAATGGGCGTCAGAATAACCGAGACCATCCTGCGGGATGCCCACCAGTCGCTGCTGGCGACCCGCATGAGAACCGAAGACATGCTTCCCGTTGCGGAAGCGCTGGACAGGGCAGGGTTTTACTCGTTGGAAGTCTGGGGCGGTGCTACTTTTGACACCGCCCTTCGCTTTTTAAACGAAGACCCCTGGGAGCGGCTCAGGCTGCTCAAAGAGGCCATTCGGCGGACGCCGCTGCAGATGCTCCTCCGCGGACAAAACCTCGTGGGCTATCGGCACTACGCGGACGATGTGGTGGAGCGGTTTGTGGTGAAAGCCCGCGAGAACGGGATCGACATCTTCCGCATCTTCGATGCGCTCAACGACCCGCGTAACCTCGAAAAAAGCATGGCGGTCGCCAAGCGTGAGGGTGGACACGTTCAGGGCACAATCTGCTATACGACGAGCCCCGTGCACGATCTCGCCTCCTTCGTCAGGCTGGGCGAGCGGCTCGTCGACCTGGGGTCCGACAGCATCTGCATCAAGGACATGGCCGGCCTGATGGACCCGACGACCGCATACAAGCTGGTGTGCGCGCTCAAAGAGCGCATCGAGCTTCCGATCCATCTGCACTGCCACTGCACCAGCGGCATGGCCGATATGGCATACCTGAAGGCGCTGGAGGCTGGCGCGGACGGGATCGATACCGCGCTCTCCGCGATAGCGCTTGGCACCTCCCAGCCGCCGACGGAGACGATGGTGGCGACGCTCCGCGGCACCCCCTACGACACGGGTGTCAACCTGGAGGCACTGGTGCCCATCTCGCGCCACTTCCAGGAAGTACGGCGCCGGTATGCCGACTTCGAGAGCGAAGCGAATACGGTTGATACGAATGTCCTGATCCACCAGGTGCCGGGAGGGATGATCTCCAACCTAGTCTCGCAGCTCAGGGAGCAGGATGCGCTGGACAAGCTGGACCCCGTGCTGCAGGAGATCCCGCGCGTGCGGGCTGACATGGGCTATCCTCCGTTAGTAACGCCCTCCAGCCAGTTCGTGGGTACTCAGGCGGTCTTGAACGTGCTGATGGGCGAGCGCTACAAGATGCTTTCGCGGGAGGTGCGTAACTACGTGCGCGGCCTCTATGGCGAACCGCCGGGGCCCATTTCCGACGAACTCAAGGCCCTTGTACTTGCGGAAGGGGAGGAGATGGTGACCTGCCGGCCGGCGGACCTGCTGGAGCCGGAGATGGAGAAGGCGGCAGAAGCAGTCGGGCCTCTGGCGCGCAGCGAGGAGGATGTGCTGTCGTATGCTCTCTTCCCATCGGTGGCCGCGGGCTTTTTCGAGGCGAGAGAGCGGGGTGGGCCAGAGCCGGCCATCGTAGCAGCGATTGCCGCTGCCCTGAGTGCGTTCACTGCGGCGGCTCCTCTGGAGCCGCATGCGAACGGGCTATCGCCATGGAAGTTGGCCGGCCGCCAGCTTCTGCTGGCCCAGCGCTGGTGATGGGGCGTGAAACTCAGTGTGAACGGCGTCGCCCATGACGTGCGTATTGCCGGCCGGAGAATAGAGGTGGATGGGGTGGTCTTCGACGTGCAAGCGGAGCGCCACGGCTCGATTGTGGCGGTCGGCATCGGGCCCGAACGGTTTCAGATCGAGCTGGAACGCCAGGAGCGCGGGCACTGGCTCGTGAGGACGGGTGGGCAGAGCTACGACGTGGTTACCGAGCGCGAGGTGGAGCGTGAGGCGCCTCCTTCGCCGGCCGCCACAGTGGCACGCGCGGCAGCACAAACGGTGGCCGGGGTTGTCCGAGCGCCGGTGCCGGGACGTGTGCTCTCGGTTAAGGTGCGCGTCGGTGACAGCGTAGCGGAAGGAGACTTGCTTCTGGTGCTGGAAGCGATGAAAATGGAAAACGAGATCCGTGCGGCGATGCGGGGAGTAGTGCGCGAGGTTATGGTGAATGATGGTGCCCGTGTCGGCGAAGGCGACCCCTTGGTGGCGATCGAATGACGGGCGACCCCGGCGAGCGTACGGCAGCCCAAGGCAAGGCGGTAGTCTTGCCGGGCGACACAGGAGAGCGTGATGGACTACAACTCTGATCTCACCTGGATGGTCGGCGGACCTCAAGGCAGCGGCGGTGTCAACACGGCTGCCGAGGCCTTCGCCAAAGCGCTTTCCAGGGCGGGCTATCGGCTCCACATGAACATCGAGTACCACTCGAATATCGAGGGGGAACATAGCTACTATACCGTTCGGATTAGCAATCAGGACAAACGCAACCTCTCTGAAAAGATCCATGTGCTAGTCGCACTGGATGAGGAGACCATCCTCGGTAACACCCATAACGAATGGCCAAGCCATCACGGCCACTTGGCGCAGATGGCCCCGGGCGGCGTGGTCATCTACGACGGCGCGCTGAAGCTTGACCAGTCCGGCCTCCGACAGGACATCCGCTATATCCCGGTGCCCTGGGACAGGCTCCTTCGGGAGATGCTGGCAGAGATGGGTCGCTCTAGCGATTTCAATACGCTGAAGCCGATGACCAACACGATCGCGGGCGGCGCCTCTGCGGCCGCCCTGGGGATGGACCTGCGACTCTATCAGGAGGGCTTGCGCAGCGTCTTCACGGGACGTCGCGCTCAGCTGGCCGAACCAAACGTGCGCGCGGCCGATGTCGGCTACCGGTTCATGCAGGAGGCGCTGGGCGACCACCAGATCTTCCGCCTGATCCCAGTGGAGCCACCGGCGGTTGCGCCTATGCTGTTGCGCGGCATCCATGCCGCGGCGCTTGCCAAGTTGAGGGCCGGCCTGGCCTTCCAAACGTACTACCCGATCAGCCCGGCCACGGACGAAAACGTCTACCTCGAAACGTACGCCCGGGCTCAGGGCTTAGTCGTTGTGCAGGTTGAGGACGAAATCTCGGCTATCAACATGGCAGTCGGCGCGGCGCATACCGGCGCCCGCTCTTCGACTTCGACGTCTGGACCCGGGTTCTCCTTGATGATTGAAGGCATTGGCTTTGCCGCTATCACGGAGGCGCCGGGCCCGGTCGTGTTCATATGGCAACGTGGCGGGCCGAGCACGGGACTGCCGACCCGTAGCGAGCAGGCAGACCTCAACATCGCACTCCATCCTGGCCACGGCGAGTTTCCGCACATCGTGGTGGCGCCGGGCGATATCCACGAGATTGCCGAGGACAGCTTCGAATCGTTCAACTGGGCAGACCGCTACCAGCTCCCGGTTGTGGTGCTTGTGGATAAGAAGATCGGCTCCGGCTACGTCACGGTTGACGATCTAGGCCTTGACAAGCTCCCTCCTGTGGATCGCGGTGCGCGATACAAGCCGGACGGCGACTACCTGCGCTACCGCTTCACGGACTCTGGCATCAGTCCGCGCTCAGTGCCCGGCCAGGAAGGGGCCATCTTCTGGACCACCACCGACGAGCACGATGAACGTGGTCACATCACCGAGAGCACGGCGAACAGGATCCGCATGATGGAAAAGCGGATGGGTAAGCTGAGTCTGGCAGCGCGGGAAATCCCGTCCACGCGGAAGATCGGGCTCTATGGTCCACCCGACGCCGACATCACTGTGGTGGGCTGGGGAAGCACCAAGGGGCCAATCCTCGACGCGCTGGAGGTTCTGGCGGCGGAGGATGGTGTCAGGGCGAACTTCCTACAGGTCCGGCTCCTGCGGCCCTTCCCCATCGAGGAGGTGTCCAGGATACTGGGGCGTGCCTCGCGAACGCTGCTGGTGGAGGAGAATTACTCTGGCCAGCTTGGCGACTTGATACGAGAGCAGACGGGAATCGAGGTAAACCAGCGGCTGGTGAAATTCGATGGGCGATCCTTCTCAGAAGAGGAGCTGGTCGATGCGCTGCGAACCGCGCTGCGTGAGGGGCAGCCACGGGTGGCTGTGACGCACTTGCTGCCGTAAAAAGGAGGAGACTGCGTGGCTATTATTACGAGCGACCCAAAGGTCTACACCATTCGGGACTACAAGTCACCCGTCCACAACACGTGGTGCGCTGGCTGTGGCGACTTCGGCATCTTGAATGCCATCCAGCTGGGGCTGGCCGAGCTGCAACTTCCTCCGCACCAAGTAGCCGTCTTCTCCGGCATCGGCTGCTCGGGCAAAGCGCCGCATTACATCAACGCCTTCGGTATCCATACCCTGCACGGACGAGTGCTGCCCACGGCAACCGGAGGGAAGCTAGCCAACCCTGAGATGACTGTCATCGCTGTCGGTGGCGATGGTGACGGCTACGGTATCGGCGCCGGTTATTTCGTGAACGCTGGAAGGCGCAACGTCGACCTCACGTACCTCGTGTTCGACAACGAGGTGTATGGGCTTACCAAGGGCCAGGCAGCGCCCACGATGCAAAAAGGCCTGCGGGCGAAGGGAATGCCCGAACCGGCGATCCAGGACAGCATCAACCCGCTGGCGCTGGCTATCGCCTCTGGATATACGTTCGTCGCCCGCGGCTACGCCCTGCAGCCGAAGGGTCTCGCCACCCTCATTGCCGAGGCCGTAAGCCACCGAGGAACCGCCTTCATCGATATCCTGCAGACCTGTCCGTACTACAACGATCTGCACACGAAGGAGTGGTACAGCGAGGTCTTTGACCACGAGCCGCGCCTTTACCAGTTGGACGACACGGACTACGATGGCGTCGTGCGCGACCCCACCAACCTAGACGAGATTGTGGCGAAGAAAGTTCAGGCGATGACGAAGTCATATGAATGGGGCGAGCGTATCCCGCTGGGTGTTCTGTACAAGGTTGATATGGCAACCTACGAGGACCAGCTCGCGACGGGCAGACCGACGACGAACGGCGCCACAGGCGAACCCAATCTCTGGAACAGGGACCTCTCGTCCCTGCTCAACGCGCTACGCTAATCGATAGTAGGGCTCTCACTCTACCCTGCCGTCTGGCCCTGGCCTGCGCGGCGGGGTAGAATCTTGTCGAGTTGACGTGATCGAGCGCCCTGGTGACCAACCAGTAAACGAGGAGGCTACCATGACCTACACCGTCACGCTGATCCCTGGAGATGGCATCGGCCCCGATGTCACCACGGCGGCGGTCCGGGTTTTGGAGGCAACAGGGGTCCAGTTCAAATGGGACGAGCGCCTCGCCGGCATCCCTGCGTTGGAGGCGCACGGTGAGTTGCTGCCCCAGGAGACGCTCGACTCAATACGGCGTAACAAACTCGCGCTCAAAGGACCGCTGACAACGCCCATCGGCACCGGCTTTCGCAGCGTCAACGTCGCGCTGCGCAAGGTGTTGGACCTTTATGCTTGCCTACGCCCGTGCAAGTGGTACCCGGGGATGCGCGCTCCGTATCAAAACGTCGACCTGGTGGTGGTGCGCGAGAACACCGAGGACCTATATGCGGGCATCGAGTTCGAGAAGGGCGCGCCGGAACTTCGGGCGATCTCGGATATAGTCGAGAGGAGCGGCCAGGGCCGGATCCGGGATGACGCCGGCTTGTCGCTCAAGGTGATGTCGGAGTTCGGCAGCGAGCGCATCGTCCGCTTCGCCTTCGACTACGCGCGCGAGAACGGTCGCCGCAAGGTGACGGCTGTTTGCAAAGCCAACATCATGAAGTTCACCGACGGCCTTTTCTACGATGTCGCCCGGGGCGTGGCCAAGAAGTATCCGGACATCGAGTACGAAGAGGTCCTGGTTGACGCCATGTGCATGCAACTAGTGCGGCAGCCGCAGATGTATGACGTGCTGGTGCTGCCCAACTTGTATGGCGATATCCTTTCTGACCTTTGCGCGGGCCTCGTGGGCGGGCTAGGTGTGGCGCCCGGCGCCAACATCGGCGTCGACGCGATCCTCTGCGAACCGATCCATGGCTCGGCGCCGCGCTACACAGGGCAGAACAAGGTGAACCCCATCGCCACGATGCTTTCCGGCGTCTTGCTTCTACGCTACCTGAACGAGAAGCAGGCCGCGGACCGTCTCGAGGGGGCGATCGCCGCGGTTGTCGCTGAAGGAAAGAGCGTGACGTATGATATGAAGCCGCACCGCGATGACCCGACCGCGGTCGGCACTTCGCACGTGGCGGACGCGGTCATCGAGAAGATGATGGTGGGAGTGGGCTAGACAAGGCCGTCGAGGCGCCATCGCGGATCGCCTGGAGGCACAACGCTAAGGAGGACTCTGAATGAGTAACCAAGCCGCGGTGCGCGTGGCTGTCAGCGGGGCGAGCGGGAACGTCTCCTATGCATTGCTGTTCCGAATCGCCTCTGGTCAGCTCCTCGGGCCCGACACGTCGCTCGACCTTCGTTTGCTTGATATCGAGCCGGCACTGAAGCCGCTTCAAGGTGTGGTCATGGAGCTCGACGACTGTGCCTTCCCGCTGGTGCGGTCCATCGAGATGACCGCTGATGCAAAGACGGCATTCGACGGCGTGTCCTGGGTGTTGCTGGTTGGATCGGTCCCGCGGAGAGAGGGCATGGAGCGCGGGGACCTGCTCAAGATCAATGGTGGCATCTTCGGTCCCCAGGGGCGGGCCATCGCCGCGGCTGCCGCAAGCGACGTCCGGATTCTCGTGGTCGGCAACCCATGCAACACCAACTGCCTCATCGCGCGGTCGAACGCGCCTGAAATCCCTGCCGACCGATGGTTCTCGATGGTGCGCCTCGATCAAAACCGCGCGAAGGCGCAGCTCGCCCGCAGGGCGGGTGTGCCCGTCTCTGACGTGCGGAATCTCGCCATCTGGGGCAATCACTCAGCGACGCAGTACCCTGACTTTCGGAACGCCAGAATCGGTGGCCGTCCGGCCGCAGATGTGATCGGCGACGACGCGTGGCTGCGCGGAGAGTTCATCACGAGCGTGCAGCAGCGAGGCGCAGCCGTCATCAGCGCCCGAGGCGCCTCCTCCGCTGGCTCAGCCGCCGGGGCAGTCATCGACTCCGTTGTGAGCATCCACACTCCCACTCAGGCCGGCGATTGCGCTGGGCTGGCCGTAATGAGCCGGGGCGAGTATGGAATTCCTGAGGGTCTGCAGTTCGGCTTCCCGATTCGAAGCACCGGCTCGTCGTGGCAGGTCGTCGAGGGGTTCGAGCACGACGACTTCGCCCGCGATAAGATCCGCATCACCATGGAGGAGCTTCTCGCTGAGCGCGAAGAGGTCCGTGATCTCCTCCCGTCGTAGGCGGCACTGAGCGCAGGTCGCCGAGCTTGCGCGAGCTCGCACGATTCCACTTAGAGTCCGCCGCCGGCGTGGCCACGCCTCAACGAACGACTCGCCCAAGCCCTCCGGTGGAGCTCTGTGACCGCTGCGGCACGCCGGTGTTTGAGTTGCACTGCAAGCTCATCTGCCCACGCTGCGGCTTCACGCGCGACTGCTCCGACCCGTAAAAGTACGGACCGCAAAAGGAGATAGGGGACTCGCGCATGCGGCAGCGATGCCCCTCGCTGGCGGCGGCTGTGGTCTTTGTGCTCCTCGCCTGCACGGGCAGCGGTACAGCGTCCGCGCCGCTTCCGCCGCCGAGCGCGACGCCGACTTGTGAGTCCCCCTGCCATCAGATTGGGGTACGTCTGGGGACCGACCGGTATGAGCCGCCGGTCACCTGCTCGAACCCTGGACGAATACGCCTGGTCATCGAGAACCGGTCAGAGCAGTCCGAGGAGGTATCGATCAGCGGCCCAGGGCTCTTTCAGCGCCTGCCGGTTATCGGGCCGGGCCAGACGCGGATGTGGGAGAGCACGCTGTCAGGCGGCTCCTACGTAGTTGGCGAGCGCCAGCCACGCGACCTGGCGAAGCCGCGCACTGCGATCCTGGTGCTCAAGCTGGACTGCAACGCGCCGTTGTAAGGAGCGCTGGACTGGCGAGCGTGAATCCAGCGTGATGTAGAGGGAATGGCAATGAGAGCGATCTCCCGGCTTCTGAGGTGGTTAGGGATTGCATGGTTGATTCTGGCAACCACTGGCATCTTCTTGGTTACATCGGGATCGTCTTCTCGTCTGGCTTGGCTAAATTGTTCGAGGTTCTGAGGCCTTTCAGTGTCTGGAATTACGTATCCGTGATCCCGATGGCTCCATTGCAATGGAGATCACCCCGATCGTAGAGCGTAGACCGCCAGACGACCCTGTGGCGTTCGGGGAACTCTCATCTGACCCACGATACAGCGCAGCGCTGGAGGAAAGAGTCAGACTCTTGTCGCTAATCAACGAGCGAATGGAGTCAACCATGAGTGAGATCAAAACCTGCGCGATGTAAGACCGGCCAACGACGCCGTTAGCGGATAGGCTTCGACAAGCCCCTGGCACGCTCCCTACGGCACACCCAATAGCACCGCCAACGCCCATACGCTCCCAACGATGGCCGTGCTGTAGCACAGGAAGCCCACAACCCTATCGGCATGGAGGCCGAGGTCGCGGATGGTGCCGCGGAGGCGGTGCGCGGCGTGGAAGAAGGGCAGGGCGAAGAGGGCGAGCAGGTAGAGCTTGACGATGGGGTTGGCGACGAGGCCGGAAAGGCGGCCGTAGCTGAGCGTATCCGTGCCCAGAAGGCCCACGCCCACGAGCAGGTTGACCGAGATGTGCACGGTAACCAGGAGGGCAGCCACGGTGCCGCCTCCGGCAAAGAGGAACCACCAGAAGGGCTCGAGCGAACGGACGTTACGCACGGCTAGAACCCCACCAGGATGAGGCACACCGCTATTGAGGCGATGGCCCAGAGCACGTAGCCACCGAGAACCAGCTGCCGCGGCGGTACGGTGCTGCTGCCCAGGCGCACCACCATCACGACCCCGTTCAATTGCCACCAGGTAACGGCATGGTATATGGCCGACGCGAGCGCGATAAGATGGAAGAGCACAACCACGGGGGACCGCAGCGTGGCGACGAAGGCGTCGTAAACGCCCTGACCGCTGCTGAGTCGGGCGATCTGGACCAGGTAGAAGACGAGAAACAGCGCGACGACGACGCTGCTGAGCTCCCGGAGCATGAAGAGCAGATAGGCGCGAGTGCCTTGGGTCGAGGGGCTGCGGTAGCGCCCGCTCAGCCACCAGTCGGGCCGCACCGGCCGATGGAAGGCGGGAGGCGCCGCCGGCCGTGAGGGAGCGCTCACCGGGCGGCCCAGGGCATCACCAGATTGCGCATCCATTCCATGGAGGCGCTCAGCTTCGTGCGTTGGATCGCTGCTGCGGGGTCGACGTGCTTGGGGCAGACCAGTGAGCACTCACCCACGAACTCGCACTCCCAGACGCCTTCGGGTCCGGCGACGATGGGCGCACGCTCACTCCAGCCGCCGTCGCGCGAGTCCATCTTGTAGCGGTGGGCCAGGGCAAGGGCCGCCGGGCCGACGAACTGGGGCTGGATCCCATAGACCGGGCAGGCGGCATAACAGAGCGTGCAGTTAATGCACTGGCTAAACTGACGGTAGCGCTCGACTTGCTCTGGCGTTTGCAGGTACTCGCCTGCGGCTATTGCCTTGGGCGAGTCAGGAATCAGCCAGGCCTTGACCGCGCTCAACTTGCGCAGGAAATCGTCTATGTCGACGACAAGGTCCCGGATGATGGGGAAGTTAGCAAGCGGTTCGACAGTCACCGCCGGCGGAAGGTCTCGCAGCAAGGCAGAGCAAGTGAGCTTAGGAGTGCCGTTGACCATCATACCGCAGGAGCCACAGACCCCCATGCGGCAGGACCAGCGGTACGAGAGCGTGCCGTCCATTTGGTCCTTGATGTAGTTGAGCGCGTCGAGAACCCTGGTGTCCTCGCGGAACGGGACTGTGTAGGTAGCGGGTGTTGGGGCCGCGTCCACTCCCGGCCGGTAGCGCATGACGGTCAACGAGACGGTGCGTTCACTCATGCTTCCCTCGAACAAACGAGATCATTGCCTCGATCATCGCGAGCGCGGCGAAGCAATCTCATGATGAGATGAGGGACTGCTTTGGTTGCGGGCGACTCGCAATGACACGTGGCTGTTCAATACTTGCGCTCTTCCGGCTGCCAGCGGGTGATGGTAACAGGGTGTGTCGATAGGCGCGGACCTTCCGGGGTGTAGTAGGACAGGCTGTGGTGGAGGAAGCGCTCGTCGTCGCGCTCTGGGAAGTCGCGGCGGGAATGGGCGCCCCGGGACTCCTCGCGGACCAAGGCGGCGCCTGCGATCGCCTGGGCCAGGTCGAGCATGCACTCGAGCTCTAGGGCATTGACGAGCTCCGTATTGAAGACGGCGCTGCGGTCGTCGAGGGAGACGTGCGTGAACCGTTCACGCAGGCTGCGGAGGTCCGCGACAGCCTCCTCGATCCCCTGCCTGGTGCGATAGACGCCCAGGCCGCGCTCCATCGCGCGCTGCATCCCCTCGCGGATGTGGCCAATCCGTTCCGTGCCGTCCTGCCGGTTTAGAAAGCGCTCGCGGATGCGGCGCTCTTCGTCGTTGGCCAGCGCCTCCACCTGGTTGGCCCTCACAGCGGCTGCCTCCAAGGCATAGCGAGCGGCGGCGCGGCCGGCGCGCGCGCCGAAGACGAGACATTCGGTGAGGGAGTTTGAGCCCAAGCGATTGGCCCCATTGATAGTCGGGCAGGCGGACTCGCCGGCCGAGTACAGGCCCGGCAATGGCGTCTCAGCATCGACGTTCGTATGGATGCCACCCATCATGTAGTGGGCAACTGGGCGCACGGGAATAGGCTCGTGGACCGGGTCGATACCGACGTAGTTACGCGTCAGCTCGCGGACGAACGGGAGCTTGCTGTCGATGAGCTCCTCGCCGAGATGGCGCAGGTCCAGGTGGACGAACTCCCCATAGGGGCCATCGAAGGCGCGGCCGGCCTCGATCTCCATCATGATGGCGCGTGAGATGATGTCGCGCGGCCCCAGCTCCATCCGGCCGGGCACGTAGCGAGAGAGGAATCGTTCGCCTTCCTTGTTGTAGAGATAGCCGCCCTCGCCCCGTGCGGCCTCGGTTATGAGGATGCCGGTGCCCGGGAGGCCCGTTGGGTGGTACTGGACGAACTCCATGTCCTTCAGCGGTGCGCCGGCCCGATAGGCCAGCGCCATGCCGTCGCCGGTGTTGATGGCGGCGTTCGTGGTGAAAGGGAAGATGCGACCGAGACCGCCGGTGGCGATGATTATTGCCTTGGCCGTCAGAGCGCGCATGGTGCCGCTGCGGATATCGAGCGCGGTCAGGCCGACGACCCGGCCCTCATTCACCAAGAGGCGGGTTACGAACCACTCGTCATAACGCTTGATGGCAGTGTACTTGAGGGAGGTCTGGAAGAGGGCGTGGAGCATGTGAAAGCCGGTCTTGTCGGCGGCGAAGGCGGTGCGGTAGACGGTCATGCCGCCGAAGGGTCGCACGGCGATGCGGCCATCCGGCTCGCGGCTCCAGGGGCAGCCCCAGTGTTCGAGCTGGATCAGCTCGCCGGGCGCTTCTTGGACGAAGGCCTCGACGACATCCTGGTCGGCCAGGAAGTCGCTGCCCTTGATGGTGTCGTAGGCGTGGAGGTCCAGACTGTCCTCGCCGCCCTCATGGAGCACCGCGGCGGCGCCACCCTCGGCGGAGACGGTGTGGCTGCGCATGGGATAGACCTTGGAGACGAGAGCGAGGTCGAGGCGGCTACCGGCCTCTTCGGCGATGGCGATGGCGGCGCGGAGGCCGGCTCCACCGCCTCCGACAACGATGATGTCGTGGTTCGTTATCTCCAT
>Ga0209002_10002123_pt1 | contig 16060 bp, 14 predicted proteins | sample Rifsed16ft2_FD_184010 | JGI IMG/M metagenome (GOLD analysis project Ga0209002, IMG submission 184010) | Soil microbial communities from Rifle, Colorado, USA - sediment 16ft 2 (version 2) | ecosystem: Environmental > Terrestrial > Deep subsurface > Rock core/Sediment | place: Rifle, Colorado...
CATGGGTCTTGTTCACGGCTTGTTCAGTGGAACCGACAGCACTGCCAGTTGGGCGCAATGGTATTACTGGATCTCAGGCGGGAGCCTGCTGTTCCTGCTCGTCTATCGCATTGTCAATACCATCACGGAAAAATTTACGCGGCGGCCGAAGCCAGTTGCACAGGTCCCGCGTCCAATACAGGTTCAGAAGGAACTGGAATCAAAAAGAGCGACCATTCAATGAGGGTCGCTCTTCATTTTGATGTAATGGGGATTTACTCTCTCACTTCACCTTCAACCACATCGCCGTCATTTGCCGGGGGAGCGGAGGGTCCGCCGGGCGTTTCGGGCTGGGGCTGACCTTGCGCGTACAGTTGCTGGCTGAGTGCATGGAAGGCCTGTTGCACTTCTTCAGTTGCCCTCTTGATACGGTTGAGGTCTTCACTTTGCGCCGCAGATTTCACTTCGTCGACCTTTCTCTGAATATCCTGTGCATCTGTACCCGAGACCTTGTCGCCCAGGTCACGCAAAGCTTTTTCAGTTTGATACACAAGGCTATCGGCGTTGTTCTTCGCTTCGATCAACTCACGGCGCTTCTTATCTTCACCTTCATGCTGGCGCGCCTCCTGTACCATGCGGTCAATATCATTCTTGTTCAGGTTTGTTGAAGCAGTGATCGTTACCTTCTGCTCTTTGCCCGTTGCCTTATCCTTGGCAGTCACATGCAGGATGCCGTTCGCATCGATGTCAAAGGTCACTTCCACCTGGGGGATACCGCGCGGCGCAGGCGGGATGCCGTCCAGCCTGAAGCGTCCGAGCGACATGTTGTCCGCAGCCATGGGGCGTTCACCTTGCAAAACGTGAATATCCACAGCAGTCTGGCTATCTGCGGCGGTCGAATAGGTCTCGGTCTTGCGCACCGGAATGGTCGTGTTGCGTTCGATCATCTTGGTCATCACGCTGCCGAGTGTTTCCACACCCAGGGAAAGCGGGGTGACATCGAGCAACAGAATATCCTTCACTTCGCCGCCCAGCACGCCGCCCTGAATGGCCGCACCAATGGAAACAACTTCATCAGGGTTGACGCCCTTGTTCGGCTCCTTGCCGTTGGTCAACTTTCGGACAAGTTCCTGAACCATCGGCATGCGCGTCGCGCCACCGACCAGAACCACCTCATTAAGTTTGCCTGCATCTATCCCTGCGTCTTTGAGCGCATTCTCAAAGGGTTTGCGGCAGCGCTCGAGCAGGTCTTCGGTCATCTGCTCGAATTTGGAACGCGTGAGTTTCAACTGCAAGTGTTTGGGGCCCGTTGCATCCGCCGTAATGTAAGGCAGATTAATTTCCGTTTCCATCACAGAGGAGAGTTCGACCTTGGCTTTTTCCGCGGCTTCGCGCAGACGCTGCAACGCCTGGCGATCACTGCGCAGATCGATGCCCTGGTCCTTCTTGAATTCATCCGCCGCCCAATTAACGATACGTTGATCCCAGTCATCGCCACCGAGGTGTGTGTCACCATTTGTAGATTTGACTTCGATCACACCCTCGCCCACTTCGAGGATGGATACATCGAATGTACCACCACCCAGGTCAAAGACCAGAATGGTTTCGTTCGTTTTCTTATCAAGGCCATACGCGAGAGCGGATGCCGTTGGCTCATTGATGATGCGCAGGACTTCGAGCCCGGCAATCTTGCCCGCATCCTTCGTGGCTTGCCGCTGACTATCGTTGAAATACGCGGGAACTGTGATTACAGCCTGCGTGGCAGACTGGCCGAGATAGGCTTCCGCATCGGCCCTCAACTTGCCCAGGATCATGGCGCTGATCTCCTGCGGAGAATATTCGCGGCCCGTGACAGGGATCTTCACGCGGACGTCACTTGCCGGGCCCGGGATAACTTCATACGAGACCATCTTGCGCTCGACTTCAGTCTCATCGAAGTGACGGCCGATAAAACGTTTGATGGAATAAACAGTATTCTCTGAATTGACGACGGCCTGCCGCTTCGCAGTCTGACCAACGAGTCGTTCACCGTTTTTATTGAAGGCTACAACCGATGGGCATAATCTGCCCCCCTCCGCGGTCGAGATAACGGTTGGCGTGCCGCCTTCCATCACAGAGACAACAGAGTTGGTTGTGCCAAGGTCAATGCCAATGATTTTTGCCATAGAGACGCTCCTTATCGCTGCCATTGCGAATAAGGCAATCCCATGCATGAGGAGATTGCTTCGTAATGACGAAATAATCTGAAGATATAATACCCGCCTTATGCAAGAAAACTGTTAACGCGGTGTAGAAATTGAATTTGATTTACCCCGTCTCACTCGAATCTGACATTGAATTTTAGGCTGATGGTCCTCAAAGTTAAGTTCGTTGGGGATTTGGGAAAACTCTTCGAGCATGCTCACCGGCACTCCCTGGCACCGCCCGCAGGGCAGGTGTGCGCCACGTGCAATTGTCGCGAAGGCGTTGCAGGTCACGGTTCACTGACCTTCACCCAATCAAAGGCGGCGATGACGGGCGTATTTTCAAAGGAGGAAGCGGTAATCCCTATCTTGCCTTCGAGGAGTTCATAGCGGGAAACATCCACTTTCCGGATGAGCTGTTGATCTATATAAAGCTCCAGGGTTGTATCAGAGCAGGTCAATCCAATTTCCTGGGGTGTCCCACTGGGTCCTATGGCTTTCGAAGATGCGGATAGGATGGGGATGTAATCTGCAATCCCATTCGCCAGCCAATGACCGTAAAGCACGTTATACGTTCCATCAGTCGAAACGTTGTATTCAAACCATCCAGCTGACTCGCTGTAACGACACATCAAACCGACCGAGGATGGGCTACCCGCCTGATTCTCAAATTGTGTGTCGATACGTATATCCTTATAATCCTGCGCTCCGTATAGCACATAGAGCCATGTATAGGGAGAGTCCATTTGCAGGATCAGGTTGCTGTTTTCGGTTTTGATATTGGGCACAGCATCATTGCCTGCCTGGAGGATGACCCAGCCTGCCAGAGATGAGTCAAACTCGTTGGTGAAGAACCGTGGCAACGGAGTCGCTGTAAGCTCAGGGGTAGAAGTGGGTTGCGGTGTAATAGTGGCAGGTATCAGAGTAGGAGGAAGCGTCCCTGTTGGGAAGAGCGCAGGCGCGGGGGTGGGTGTTGCTTGCTGGCAGGCAAAGCTCAAAATAAGGAGCAGGAAAAGCACGATGCGTTTCATAAGAGTCCTTAATCAAGATTGACCAGCAGTTCAACTGCTGGTCAATCTGTATGAGTGGAGATGCCGGGAATTGAACCCGGGTCCGAAAGAATCGACCCTCGGAAATCTACGAGCGTAGTCGGTCGAGGTTCGTCATCGCAGAGGTCTCGTCCGACAGGAACTCCCTACGACCAGCCGCTTGTCTTTCGCGCGTTTAGCGGCGTCGTGCGCGGCACTCCGCCATTGTCTCGCCCGGTCCGTCACCCAGCGGAGGGAGGTGACGGCGGACGCGTGACGCCTTGGCGCCACGGCTGTTATGTTGGTCGCTTATGCAGCGAGGGGCATAGCAGCGTAGGAAGTGCGGTTGGCACTTGATTTTTTGCGCTGAGTTTACGAGTTCGGCGCCTCTCGGCTCGCATTCCGGGACCAGCCTCTCCCGTCGAAGCCTGTCATCCCCAGAGTTCGGGGACAATGTCCCGTCAATACGCCTTTATTATAGCATACTTGCAGGAAGGGTAATTATCTTGCTCTACACGGTGCTTTATGCTAGACTGGTGCAATATTAAGGAATAATTAGAATGAGCGAAAAAATCCTCATCATCGACGACGATCTCGACACACTCCGACTGGTGGGGTTAATGCTTCAACGACAGGGATACCAGATCAGCGCAGCAACCAATGGTCAACAGGGCCTGGATAAGGCGTTCGAAGAGGATCCAGATCTGATTCTGCTCGACGTGATGATGCCTGACATGGACGGGTACGAGGTCACGCGTCGCCTGAGGCAGAATCCATCCACGATGGAAACCCCCATCCTGATGTTTACCGCCAAAACCCAGCTCGATGATAAGGTGACCGGTTTTGAGGTCGGCGCGAATGATTACCTGACCAAACCGACGCATCCAGCCGAGTTGCAGGCGCGTGTGAAGACCCTGTTATCCCGCGTCAGCGAGAAAAAAGGCGAGGATGGCTCACGCAGAGACGAGACCCGCGGTTATGTGATCGGCGTTCTTGGCGCACGCGGCGGCCTGGGTGTCACTACCCTCGCAGTCAATCTCGGAGCCGGTCTGCACACACGCACCAAGAGTGAAGTGATTGTTGCCGAGATGCTCCCGGGGCAGGGCGCGTTGGCGCTGGATCTGGGTGTGACAAATTCCAAAGGGCTGGTGGATCTGTTAAGCCTCAGCAAGTTATCCGAGATTACGCGCGATAGCGTACGCGAATCTCTCGTTCATCATATGTCGGGGATGAAATTATTACTTGCCTCTGACCGCCCGCGTGATATGCACTTGATCAATCAAACCGCGAATTATGAGACGATAATTTCCAGGCTGGCCGGATTGGCACGTTTTGTAGTTCTAGATCTTGGTGTGGGGCTGCAACCCTTCGCAGAAAAAATCCTGCGCCATTGTGATGAAACCCTGATCATTCTGGAGGGAGTGCCGAATACAATTATCCACACCAGGGCGCTCATGGATGACATCGCCGCGCTCGGCCTCCCCCAGAAAACTATCAACGTGGTGCTAAACAACCGCATTCGTTCTGATACGCAGTTGCCAGCCAGCCAGGTGCAAACCAAGCTCGACCACGAGATCATCAGCACCCTTACGCCTGCTCCCGAGCTGTTCGTGCAGGCTACGCGCGTGCAAACCCCCGCAGTGTTATGCCAGCCTGAAAGCCTGACCGCGCGTCAGGTCAACAAACTTGTCGATTTTATCGTAGAACGAGAGGCACTTCCCAGATGACCAAATCTGCCGGTCCTGCACTCGCCACCATCACGGCAATCGAGGACGCGGCAGAGTTATTCCGCAAGGCAAAGCGCGCCGTCGCGCTGACCGGAGCAGGCATCTCCACTCCATCGGGCATACCGGACTTCCGTTCAGAGGGAACAGGCTTATGGTCCCGCGATGAGCCGATGGAGGTCGCTTCGTTAAGCACATTTCGTACATCCCCCGAACGATTCTTCAATTGGTTCCATCCATTAGCGAGTCAGATCTTCAATGCACAACCAAATGCCGCGCATATCGCCCTGGCTGAAATGGAAGATTCCGGCCACCTGCAGGCCATTGTCACCCAAAATATCGACGCATTGCATCAAAAGGCCGGCTCGAAACATGTAGTGGAAATGCACGGCACATGGCGAACGCTTTCATGCACAGAATGTTTCAAACAATTCGATTCAGGGCCGCTTTTGCAGCCTTACATCGATCAGGGAAAAATCCCGTTGTGCCCAAGTTGCAATGGAATCCTCAAACCAGATGTGATATTGTTTGGGGAGCAGCTCCCGCAATCTGCATGGATGGAGGCGCAACGCGCGGCGCGTCAATGCGACCTGATGATGGTCGCCGGATCCTCACTGGAGGTCCTGCCCGTGGCAGGTTTGCCGATGCAAGCCCTTGACCGCGGCGCGCACTTGATCATTATCAACAATACCCCCACCTATCTAAACGTACGGGCGGATGTCGTCATCATGGACAATGTCGCCACCATATTACCCGAAATAGCGAAGCGGACACGAAATGGCTGAGATCAAAACACAAACACTGGATAGTTACCTGCGGCTGATCGAAATTTCGCGTGACCTGGCCTCCACGCTGGACCTCAACACGCTGCTGGATGACATTGTGCGCGCCTCGGCAGATATTACCCACGCCGAAGCCGCCTCCATCATGCTCTATGACGATACGGCGCGTCAACTCTACTTTCAAGTTGCCACCAATATAGACGAGCCTACCATGCGCGGACTCGTCGTCCCGCTCGACAAGAGCTTCGCCGGCTGGATCGTGACCAACCGCAAATCCCTACGGATTGACGATGCTCACAAAGACGAGCGCTACTTCAGTGATGTCGAACAGACCATCGGTTATTCGACGAAATCCTTATTGGGTATTCCGCTGATTACGAAGAACAAAGTCGTCGGCGTGCTGGAGGTGGTCAACAAGAAAAGAGGCAGATTCACCGACCCCGATGAATCAATGCTCACGGTGCTGGGCGCACAAGCGGCAGTTGCGATAGAGAACGCACGTTTATTCCAGCAGTCGGACTTGATCGCACAGTTCGTCCACGAACTGCGTACACCCCTGGCATCGCTCAGCACAGCCACGTACCTGTTGCTCCGTCCTGAAATGTCGCGCGAGCAGCGTGACCAGATCGTCAACAACATTCACAGCGAGACATTGAGGCTGAATTCGCTTGCATCCTCCTTCCTTGATCTGGCACGCCTGGAATCAGGACGCGTGCAATTCCGCAAAACGCGCTTTAGCGTGGCAGATCTGATTTATGAATGCTGTGATGTGATGACGTCCAAGGCACAGGAGACGAATGTCCAGATCCGCGTCGAGGTCCCGAGCGACATGCCGCTCATGGAAGCCGACCGCGATAAGATCAAACAGGTATTACTCAACCTGTTGAGCAACGCGATCAAGTACAACCGCACGAATGGATCTGTAATTATCAACAGTAATTTCAGCGAAACCGAGGAATCCATCACCATCCAGGATACCGGCCTGGGCATCCCGGAAGAATCCACTCCTCACCTCTTCGAGAAATTCTATCGCGTGCGCGAACACGAGGGCACAGCCTCAGGCACAGGACTTGGTCTTTCCATTTGCAAACAGATCATACAGGGACATAATGGCCGCATTGAAGTAAAAAGCAAGATGGGTGTCGGAACATCTTTCACCATTCACCTGCCGCGTTCATCAAGGATCATGCCACGCACGATCGAATCTCAATGACGTTAAGGCCCAACCAGCACTTTGAGCACGCCTGTTTCCCCGGCGCGCTCAAATGCTTTTAATGCATCTCCTAACTTGAATTCATCCATGATCAAAACGGCGGGATCAACCTGCCGCGCTTCCATCAGGCGCAACGCGGGTTCGAACGGGCCACAGCGCGACCCGACGATGTTGATCTCATCCACAACGATTGAGGAGAAGTTGATATCCAAATTACCCTTATATGTGGACTTAAGAACCAGCGTCCCCCGCGGACGAATGGCCTGCCTCGCTAAAGAAAAACCGCCCGGCGATCCAGTCGCCTCCACGACCACATCCCATCTCCAGGGTTGGATCTCCTCTTCGGCAATGATCCTGATTCCACGAGCTTTTAATAGACCCTGTTGGTGTGTATGACGCGCGACGACGCGCAAATCACAACCCGTCAATGCGAGCGTTTGGGCGATGAGCTGCCCGAGCCGCCCCGCGCCAACAAGCAATACGCGATCGGTGGGTTTGATCTGTACCTGCTGTTGGATTTCCAGCGCCGCGGCGAGGGGTTCGGTGAAGACAGCCATCTCATCAGGCACTGAAGCGGGGACGCGATGCAAATTCGCAAGAGGTAAGGTCGTATATTCTGCAAACGTCCCGTCACGATTGACGATGCCCAACACTGTGCGATTCTCACAATGAGTGGGACGTCCGTTCAGGCATTGTTCACATTGATTGCAGACAACGTTGATCTCCCCCACTACGCGCTGGCCGATCCAGGAGGCATCATCTGCTTCAATCACGTCACCGACAAACTCATGACCCAGGATGCCTGTATATGGATAGTAACCTTTGACCAGTTCAAGGTCAGTACTGCAAATGCCCGCTTTGCGTATTTTGATCAACGCTTCATCGGGTTTGTGTGGTCGAGGGACATCACGTAATGAAATTTCATTGTTTTCAAGCCAGAGAGCTCTCATCTCTATTCCTCAGATACAGCCCATTGATCACGCCCCGCGTTCTTCGCCCGATAGAGCGCGGCATCTGCGCGGCTGAGAAATGTTTGCCAATCTTCCTTGTGTATCTTGTATTGCGCGATCCCAATACTGATCGTCAATGAGATCCCTGCCTCATTGGATTTAATCAACAAGGACCGAACATGCCGGCACAGGCGCTCAGCCTGTTCAATTGCAGCCTGCAATGTGCTATGCGGCAGGATGACCAGAAACTCCTCGCCGCCGTAGCGCCCGATCGTATCGGGCTGGCGAATACGCTGGCGCAACTCCCCTGCAAGCCTTTGCAGGACTTCATCCCCAACTGGATGGCCGTAGGTATCATTAATATTCTTAAAGTGGTCAATATCCAGCATGGAGATGGCAAGCGGCGTGTCGTAACGATCTGAGAGAATCACTTCGCGCTGCAAATCCCCAATCATCTGCCGCCGGTTCGGGAGGAAGGTCAATGCATCTGTGTTAGCCACTTCATCCGCCTGGGCGATGACGGCCTTTAGTTCCGTTTCTTTTATTGCCAGAGAACGTTTCGTTTTTTGCAGTTCCGCTGTAACCGCTTTGAGCTCTGTCGTTGCATGGACTGGCTCTGCAATAAATAAAATGCGGTCATCCGGCAATGGGATGGTAAGAGCTGCAAAATCCCCCCTTCGATTTTCGTCAGCAAATCGCAGCTTTCCCCGCGTTCTGACGTGTTCACGAAGTGTGCTTGAAAGAAGTTCATCGAACAAAGCCATGCTGGACGGGGAAAGAAAATCTTTCAGTAATTTCCTATCGGGCAGAGCCTGTTGGATCATACCGAAAGATGGATTCCACGAGAGTAATTCTCCATCCCTGTCGAGCAACACAACCAGCAGGTTTGTGGACTTAAGGAATGATTCAACACCATATTGGGCGAATAACTCGGTCAACTCACCAAATGCCTGATGTCTAGCGGGCACCGCGCCTCCCAAACTGGCGCTCGAGCATGTCCACAGAAAGATGGATCATCGTAGGCCTGCCATGCGGGCAGGTGCGCGGCGAGTCACAGGCTTCAAGGTCGGTCAGCAAGGCGCGCTGTTCTTCGTTTGATAAGGCCTGCCCCGCTTTGACTGCCATCCGCTTGCAGACGCGCGCCGCGAGTTTTGCTTCGATCTCATTTTGTAACGGTGTTTCGTCTTCTTCGAAATCTTCAACCAGCGCACGCAGCGCCGCAGAGGGATCACTGCCCATAAATAACGCAGGCATTGCACGCACCTGGAATATGTTCGGCCCGAATTCTTCCACATCGAAGCCGAAATGTTGAAGTGCGGGTAATTGGGTAATTAGTAAATTGGCGGATTGGGGCGGAAGAGTCAGGACAACCGGCGTAAGTAAAGATTGCGATGGGATGTTCTTCATTGCGTGTCCCGCGCCGTCCTGACTGGCGAAGCCGTGTCGAAGGGTCATAAGTTTTTCAAACAAGACCCGTTCGTGCGCGGCATGTTGGTCCACAAGATACAGTCCATCAGGGCCTTCGGCCACGAGATAGGTCGCGCCGATCTGGCCGATGAGGCGCAGGAGAGGGATACCAGCGACTGGGGATGCTGTTGATGGAGAAGTAACTGGTGATTGGGGATTGCGAGTGGAGAATTGGAGATTAGAGACCGGAGACTTGTCCTGAGCCTGGTCGAAGGGTTGAGAATCACCGGTTTCCAGGAACTGTTCATCATGAGCAATACTCCAATCAATTCCAACCTGCCTCGTTGTCTCACCTGGCGCCGTACGTGCAGTTCCCCATAAGGATGCTGCAACATTCGGCACGGGCGAATATGCCAATAGAGCCTTGCGCGCCGAGCGCTGGACAAAACTAAAGACCTTATCCTGGTTCCTGAACCTCACTTCTGCCTTCGCGGGGTGAACGTTGACATCCACTTCTTCGGGATGGATTTCAAGGAAGAGCGCGGTCAGCGGATAACGCCCCACCATTAACAGGGTGTGATATGCCTGCAAGAGCGCCATGTTAAGCGACGCGTCGTGCACCCAGCGGCCGTTAATGAAAAACGTGATCTCTTTGCGATTGGAACGCGTCAGGGAGGTGGGGCTGATGAATCCGGTGAGTCTGGCTCCCTCTTCTTCTAACATGATCTCGAGCATTTGCTTCGCAACATCCACGCCATACAACGCGGCCAGGATGGCACGCCGGTCGCCGTCACCTGTGGTCTGTAAAATGGCATTCTTTCCGTCGGACAACTTGAATCTTTTATCAGGATATGCCAGCGCATACCGTGTAACCAGTGCATCAATTGCGCGGCGTTCGGTCACATCGGCTTTCAGGAATTTCAAACGTGCAGGGACGTTGTAAAACAGATCCTCCACGCGCACGGTTGTTCCCACACTCGTCCCCACTTTTGTAAGCTTGTCAGGCCTGCCCCCCTCCACACGCAGACGTGCACCTTCATTCTCGTCCTTTACGCGCGAGGTGATGGTCATCCGCGAAACGGAACCGATCGCAGCCAGGGCCTCACCGCGGAATCCAAGCGTGGAGATGGAAAAAAGATCATCGGAGCGGACCAGCTTCGAGGTCGCGTGACGCGAGACTGCCAGTTCCAGTTCGGCAGACGGGATCCCGGATCCATCATCCGCAACTTCGATCAGTTTTTTTCCGGCATCTTCAATGGTAATGGTGATGGAATGCGTGCCGGCATCCAGCGAGTTTTCCAATAGCTCCTTCACTACAGAAGCGGGCCGCTCGACGACTTCACCGGCCGCGATCTGCGAGGCAACTTCGGAGGAAAGCAAACGAATCGGCATAAGATGATTATAACGCCTGGGAGGGATATAATAACAACCCACCCGGAGAACCAATGAAACGAAGATCGTGGTTTACTGTTTTACTGTTATTTGTATTGGTCGCCTGTGCCCCTGGGCTATCGGTTCCGGCTGCGACTCCCCCATTGACGGAAACACCGCTTCCAACAGCGACACAACTTTCGACAGCCACTGCCACTCTTCCTCCGACGCTATCACCGACGCCTGACCCGTACTTTTCGTACTCCATCGAATACCTGCAGTCACGCGCCTATGGAGGCGGGCAGATCGAAGTCCTGGAGGTCATCGAACAAAACATTTTTTTCACACGTTACCTGATCCGCTATCCCAGCGACGGGTTGAACATTTATGGCTTTGCCAACATACCGAATGATGAGGGACTGCATCCGGTCATCATCGCCTTGCACGGATATATTGACCCCGCCATCTACAACACAATCGATTACACAACTCATTATGCCGACGCGCTGGCAGGCGCAGGTTATGTCGTTTTGCACCCAAACCTGCGCGGCTACGCGCCATCAGATGACGGCGAGAATCTCTTCCGGGTTGGGATGGCAACCGACGTACTGAATCTAATTGATCTGATCCAAACCCAAAGTGGAGGATCTGGCCCGTTGGGAACCGCCGATTCGAATCTCATCGGGCTATGGGGGCACAGCATGGGCGGCGGGATCACGACGCGCGTATTAACCGTCAGCGCTGACGTTCGCGCCGCGCTGCTGTATGGCGCGATGAGCGGCGACGAGCAGAAGAATTACGAAGCCATCCAGCGCTGGTCAGGAAGCACGCGCGGAATGGATGAATCCGCTGTTCCGGTTGAAGCGTTGACTCGCATCTCCCCGATGTACTTCTTTGATGACATCACAGCCGCGGTCAGTATCCATCACGGCATGGCAGATACGCTTGTTCCCGTAGATTGGTCCATGCTGACATGTGAGCAACTCAAATCGCTGGGCAAGAATGTGGAATGTCACTACTACGAGGATATGCCGCATACATTTTACGGTCAGGGCGATGAGCAATTCATCCAAAACACCGTTCAGTTTTTCAATCAGTATCTGGCCGCGCCATAAAGGTATAATCGCCCAATGCGTTTTACAACCGTATTCTTTGATCTCGATGACACGCTTTATCCCTCGTCCACGGGTCTGTGGGCAGCCATCCGGGAACGCATGAATATTTACATGCGCGAACGGCTTGGCATTCCTGCAAACGATGTCCCGCAAATGCGTGAGCAATATTTCAAAATGTATGGAACCACCCTGCGCGGATTGCAGGAGCGGCACAATGTGGATAAGGAGGACTTCCTGGCTTTTGTGCATGACCTGCCCCTCAAGGATTACCTGACTCCGGACCCGATCCTGTGGGACGTCATCGCTTCATTACCAACCCGGAACCTGATCTTCACAAACGCAGACGTTAACCACGCCCGGCGCGTCCTCACCGCGCTAAAACTCGATGACCTGTTCGAGACCATAGTGGATGTGAACGCGGTGGACCCTTATTGCAAGCCCATGCCCGAATCCTTTGCCATCGCAATGGAACTTGCGGATGAACCCGACCCGCGCAAATGTGTGGTGATAGACGATCTGCCGCGCACCACACGCGCCGCCCTCGAGGTTGGCATGGCAAGCCTGTTATATGGCTGCGATGCCCACATCCAGGGCAGCGCGGATGCGAGCGGGGTGTTTACGGATTGGAGTCACCTGCCCATATTATTGGGAGATGAGTAAATTTGGAATCGGATCGTGTCCTTATTGCTGCATTGTTATTTATCCTGCTGATTATCGGCTCCAACTTTGTGATGTATGCCATCGCCCGCGGCGCTACAAAGGGAGGTGACTCGCGCTGGATGTCCGCGTTGCGCGACTCCCTGAAGAAACCACTGGAGGGATCCTCCAGCAAGCCCATGGATGAGTTGAGGAAACGCGTGGAGGAACTCAAAAAAAACAAGCAGGCAGATGAATGAACTCCCCCATCCCATCGGGGGTAAGACTTTACAAACTGTTTACGTCGCTCATACACACTCATAATATTTCATTCATCGTGCTTTAATCACGGCATAGTATCTTTACCTTGTATTTTACTGTATGCTCAGGAGGCATCTGTGAATAAAAATGTCAATATAATCCTTGGTTTATTTGTAGCAATCATCCTGCTGGCAGGAGCCTTCTCCGGCGGATTCATTGCCGGACATCTCATTCCTTCACGCGGTCAAGTACCGATTCTGAGCGATCTCATCCCATCCCCGCAGACCGTGGCACCCGAACAGCAATCCGCAACACCGGCTGAGCTGCAATCCCTCTTCGCTCCATTTTGGGAGGCGTGGAACATCGTCCATACCCAGTTCGTGGAGCAGCCCGTGGATGACGTGGCGCTGATGCAGGGTGCCATCCGCGGCATGATGGAGGCGCTGGGCGATGAACAGACCTTCTACATGGATCCGAAATTGTATTCGGACGAAACCCTGTCGCTTCAGGGCGAATATGAAGGCATCGGCGCTTACGTGGATTTGAAGGGAGAATACCTGACCATCGTCAGCCCGATCGCCGGTTCTCCCGCGGAACTGGCTGGACTGCATCCCGGTGATAAGGTTATCGCCATTGATGGCGAAGATATGACAGGTATTCCGCCTGAAGAGGTGCGTTTGAAGGTCCTGGGCCAGGAGGGGACTAAAGTTACTTTAACGGTAAGGCGCGAAGGGGAGTCTGAACCGCTGCAATTTGTCATCACGCGCGCCCGTATCACCATCCGCAGCGCGGAAGGCAAAATGCTGGAAAACGACATCGCGTACGTTGACATCAATACGTTCGGAGACCGCACCACACAGGAGTTGCGTGCGGCGCTGCAAAACCTGATGAAACAGAATCCGAAAGGTATAGTCATTGACCTGCGCAATAACCCCGGTGGATATTTGAATACGGCCATAGAAGTCTCCTCGGAATTCATCGAGGAGGGCGTGATCATGTATGAGCAGTATGGAGACGGCAGGCGCGATCAATATGAGGCGCTTGGAAACGGACAGGCAACTGATATTCCGATCGTGGTGCTGATCAATCAAGGTTCCGCCTCTGCTTCAGAGATCCTGGCTGGCGCATTGCAGGATTACGAACACGCCAAACTCGTCGGAGTCCAGTCCTATGGGAAAGGCTCCGTGCAGATCTGGCAGCCGCTTTCAAACAATCAGGGCGCGGCACACGTCACAATCGCTAAATGGCTTACCCCGAAAGAACGCGCGATCGATCACGTCGGTCTGGCACCAGATGTTATCGTTGAAATGACACCTGAAGATTTTGCAGCAGATCGGGACCCGCAACTGGATGCGGCAGTGGAGACACTGATGGCTATGATTAACGGAAACCCGATCCCAACCTCCATGCCAACCCCGGTCCTCACACCCACCCCATTGCCTTAATTTGAAAGGAAGTGAAACATGTTTTTATTTGATCCTGCATATCTGATCTTCATGATCCCTGCCTTCGTTTTGATGGGTATTACCTCATGGTATGTACGGCATGCATACAACAAATGGAGCAAGGTGAGAGCCAGCAGTGGCCTTACCGGTCATCAAGCCGCACAGAGATTGATCTCAACCGGAAATCTTTATGGTCTGCAAATTCAGGGCACGGCCGGACAACTCAGCGATCATTATGACCCGCGCAACAACACTCTGTTTCTCTCCCCTGGTGTTGCGAACAGCCCATCGGTGGCCGCAGTAGCCATCGCGGCACACGAACTCGGTCATGCCTTGCAGGATGCTGAAGAATATTTTCCGATGAAGATCCGCTCCGCGCTGGTGCCCGCCGTCAATATCGGCTCGAACCTGGGATGGTTCCTCATCATCATCGGGCTGGTCCTGAACTGGACAAGCCTTGCCTGGCTGGGCGTATTCGTCTTTGCCGGTGGCGCGCTATTTGCACTGGCAACTTTGCCCGTGGAATTCAACGCCTCCGCGCGGGCAAAAGAGTTGCTCTACGCAACAGGCATCATCCAGACGGAAGAGGAAAGGCGCGGAGTCAATCAGGTGCTGAACGCGGCCGCACTCACTTACGTAGCCGGACTCATCACTGCGGTCCTGCAATTGCTCTATTACGTTTTCCTGGTAGGTGGAAGGCGCAGAGATTAGGTCTCGATACGTGGTGCTATCGCGCCACTACTCGACCAGCGAATTACCACTCACACCCGCGAGTTTTTCGCGGGTGTTTTGTGTATAATTTTCCCATTATGCGGAAAGTCATCATTGTCCTTATCCTCTTCCTCGGCGCCGCTTTTGTCTATCTGAGCTTTGGGGAATTGGAGAGCATCCTGGGAACACTCCGGCAGGGAAATTTCTGGTTCGTTTTACTGGGAATTCTGATCCAGCTTGGATGGATCTTCGTAACAGGCTTGACTTATCTTTCGATTTTTCGCCTGCTTGGTTTGCAGGGAACAGCTTATGAACTTTCACTTCTGGCTACAGGCGCAAACTTCGTCAACATAGTGGCGCCCAGTGGGGGTATGGGAGGAGTTGCGGTTTTCATTGCCGATGCAAACCGCAATGGACAATCGCCAGGCAAGGTGCTGATTGCCACCGTGCTATATCTCTTCCTTGATTACATTGCCTTCTTATCTGTATTGACTCTGGGATTGATCGTCCTCTTCCGCCGCAATGACCTCGATCTGGGTGAAATTGCAGCCTCAGCAATCATGTTTTCCATCGCGGCGGGGCTGGGATTTTTTCTCTATCTCGGCTCACGTTCACCAAATTTACTCGGAGACACACTGGCACGGCTGGCACGGCTGGTCAATCGCGTTGCAAAACCCATCATTCATCGCGACTATCTGAGTGAAGAGCGTGCGCATGAATTTGCTCACGAAATGGCGGATGGACTCAAATCCCTGCCTGAGAAGCCACACAGCCTTGCCATTCCCATCCTGTTTTCGTTTGCAAACAAAGCTCTGCTGATCAGTGTGCTTCTATCAACCTTCATGGCTTTCAAGGTCCCGTTCTCTGCCGGGACAGTCATTGGAGGTTTTGCCATTTCTTATCTATTCCTGATCGTTTCCCCCACCCCGGCGGGCATCGGTATCGTCGAAGGAATCATGCCCCTCGCTCTTTCTTCATTACACGTGCCATGGAGTCAGGCGGTGATCATCACGCTCGCTTATCGCGGGATCACGTTCTGGATTCCGTTGGGAGTTGGTGCGATTGCATTCCAAATCTTGAACAGGGAAACGAAAGCCGAATAAAATACGCCCATGTCTCTCGCTTCTCTCTTGGATTTCTGGAAACGTGACCGCGACACCGCGCCCAATCTTGTCGCGTGGAAAACACTTGCCCCGCGCCCCGCGCAAACGCATCCCTTCCCAGGCGACCTGCCTGCTCCCGTTAAACAGACCCT
>Ga0209002_10002129_pt1 | contig 16054 bp, 14 predicted proteins | sample Rifsed16ft2_FD_184010 | JGI IMG/M metagenome (GOLD analysis project Ga0209002, IMG submission 184010) | Soil microbial communities from Rifle, Colorado, USA - sediment 16ft 2 (version 2) | ecosystem: Environmental > Terrestrial > Deep subsurface > Rock core/Sediment | place: Rifle, Colorado...
CATATCGATTTGCACGCGAGGCCGGGGCCGGCAGGGAGTTTCGAGCGTTGAGAACGCGACCGATGACAGCCTGCTCGGAAGAGGCCGGGCGGTCTATTCCCGCCCCGCGGCGTCCCCGACGACTTGGACCATCACCTCTCGCCGTCTCGGCTTGTTGTCCAATTCGAGGAACACGACCTGTTGCCAGGTCCCGAGCGCAGCCCTCCCGTCGACCACGGGGAGCGTGAGGCTCGGCCCGAGGAACGTCGCTCTGACGTGGCTGTGTCCATTCCCGTCGTGCCATCGACGTTCGTGGCCATACGGGATCGACGCAGGGAAGAGTCGTTCGAGGGCCTTCGGGATGTCCTCCTCCATGATCCCGGGCTCGAACTCGTTCGTCACGATCGCGCTCGTGCTGCTCGGCGTGAAGACGCAGGCGAGCCCTTCGGACACGCCGGACTTCGCTACCGCCGCGACGACGCGCTCCGTGATGTCGATCGCCTGCACCCCCGCCCTCGTGTCGATCCCGATCGTCTCGCGGTACGCCGCCATGGTTTCGGTCAGTGGACCGGGAGGACAAGAAACGTTCCGTCGGGCTAGTTAACCTTGTTCAAGGTTAACGGGACGGCAAGGAGATGCTCACCGCCATGGTCTCGAAAGAAAGAGGTCGCGAGGGCCGCTTCCCGCCTTGCGGCGAGACTCGCCCGATGCCCTCGCGGGTGGGCGTTGGTTGGGGGGAGGATACTTGATCGTGTCCTATCGGAGGCCGATGAATCCCTGGTCGTCGAAGGCCACGGGCCCCAGGTCCCACGAGGCTTGCACGGTCTCGGGGGCCTGCACCTCGACGTGGACCGCGTGGTTGTTCTGGTCCTCGATCTCCTTCGCGGCGCTCTCGACTTCCTCCGCGAGTGTCGAGAGGTACGAGCGGCTCAGGTGCTCGACGACGCCTTGGACGATCGCGACGACCATGTAGCTGACAATCTGCATCGCGTCCCGGAACGAGATCTCGTCCGCGTGGCGCGTGAGGGAGTTGTTGTCGACGACGATCACGCTGTCCGACTCCCGCCGGAGCTCCTCGAGGCCCGCCTGCGCGGCCGTCGTGCGTCCCTCCACCTCGAAGGGGAGGATTGCGATGCCGATCGTGACGGCGCCGTTCGCGCGCGCGGCCCGCGCGACGACGGGCGCGGCCCCCGTACCGGCTCCGCCGCCCAGGCCCGCGACGACGAACACGATGTCCGAGGAGACGGATTCCTTGAGCTGGGCCTCGTACGACTCCGCGGACGTCCGGGCGGCCCCGATCGGGTCGGCGTCGTCCGTGTGGGGGAGGAGGACCTTCACGTCCGCCTCGGACTTCGAGAGACCCGCAGGGTCCGTGTTCACCGCGATCGTCTCGACGCCCTTGAGGTCGCGATCGTACAGCGCGCTGACCATCTTCCCGCCGGCGCCACCGACGCCCACGACCGAGATCCTCGGGTCCACGGCGTCCTCGAACAAGCTGCTGATGACTTCATCCACGTAATCCTTCGGTATCATCGTCGTCTGGCCTCCAACTCACTCCCGATCGGATCGAGGGAGGCCAGAAGGCAGTTCGCTCCGCTGAAGGCGTGCATCCCATCCCTTCAACACAGGTCCCATCCCGTTCCCTTTTCCTAGGCTGGAGATAACTCCCTTCCGGCATCCGCCACGCCATCGCGCGTCATGGGGGAATGACTCCGTCCTTGTCTCCCGTCGATACCGAGACCACCTTGCCGGTCATCTTGTCGACTTCCTGCTTGTGGTCCTGGATCTCCTTCACCCGCTCCCGCGTGAACCACTCCTCGATGCTGCGGACGATCGCGTGCTCCCGGCTGAGGAAGTACCCGTCGTTCACGAGGCGGTCGATGAGGTCGAGGTAGTACCGCGGGATGCGCAACGTGACGGCGTTGCCGCCCTCGCGGATCGACTGGATGAACGCCTGGACCGCCTCGCGGACCAGCTGGGAGCGGTTCGTGTACGACTTGTTCTCTTCCAAGAACCCGTCGATCAGCTCGAGGTTCTCTTTCTCGAGCCGAAGTGTGATCCGCTCGTTTTCGTCCATCCCATACCCCGCCTTTTTTCACGGAGAGCAGGTATGACGCGGTCATACACCACTCCACGCGTTTTTTGGCGTGTTGCCCGCCGTATCCGGAAGGTTGCTACTTATACTCTTTGTCAATTGTCATACGACGTATGACAACCGCCCTCCATTCGGCCGCGTGCGAGGTCTCGCGACAAGCCCGAGATTTATATCGTGTATGCCGAATAGATGTCGCCTCTGTCGGACGCGTCCGACCCGTGCCTCCGCGGGTCGTGGAGCGGCGAAAAGCTATACGAGAACGCGTGTATCGGCGCCTGTGGCCAAGAGGAGGACCGCCTCGCGCCGCACGAAAGGGATCTCGCGCGCACCTTCGCCGCGACGGATGAAGAAACGCGCGCGCTCGCGCGGGAAGCCCTCGTCCCTCGCGCGACGTCGAAAGGGCTCGAGGCAGCGGAGGAAGGTCGCGGCTCCCGTCCGCCGAACCGGGAGGAGCACGCTCGACCTCCGGACGATCGAGCAGAAGTGGCAGAAGGCGTGGACCAAGGCCTCCGTCTTCGTCGCCCGGGCGAACCCGTCCCGCCCGAAATGGTTCACGAACGTCCCCTATCCCTATGTGAACGGCTACCAGCATCTCGGCTTCGGGACGTCCTTCCTGCGGGCGGAGTTCCAGTCCCGCTACCGCCGCATGCTCGGGTACAATGTCCTCCATCCTCAGGGGTTCCACTGCACGGGCCTGCCGATCCTCGGGGCCGCGAAGCGGGTGAAGCAGCGGGACCGCGCGCAGATCGAGATCCTGCGGAAGATGGGTGTCCCGGACCGCGAGATCCCGAAATTCTCGGACCCGATGCACTGGATCGAGGTGTTCCCCCAGGAGACGATCGAGGACCTCCAAGCCCTCGGCGCGGCCGTCGACTGGACGCGCTCCTTCATCACGACCCCCCTGAACCCTCCGTACAACGCGTTCGTCCGCTGGCAGTTCCATTGCCTCAGGGACGGAGGCTTCGTGAAGATCGACAAGCACCCCGTGATCTGGTGCCCGAACGATCAGGCGCCGATCGGGGACCACGACCGCCTCGAGGGGGAGGGGGAGACGCCCGTCGAGTACACCCTCCTGAAGTTCCCTCTGGCCGACGGCCGCATCCTCGTTGCGGCGACGATCCGTCCGGAGACCGTCTTCGGCCAGACGAACCTGTGGGTCGATCCCGACGTCGAGTACGTCCTCGCGAAGGTCGGCGACGAACGATGGATCCTGAACGAACTCGCGGCGAAGAAGCTCTCGGAGCAGGGCAAGACCGTGGCGATCGAGTCGCGCGTTCGCGGCGCGGAGCTCCTCGGCCAGGACGCCGTCGCGCCGGCGATCAACCGCGCGATCCCCATCCTGCCGGGGACGTTCATCGACCAGGGCCGAGGGACGGGGATCGTGACGAGCGTGCCCTCCGACGCGCCGGACGACTACGTCGCCTTGCGGGACCTGCAACAGGACGACGCCGCCCTGGCGAGGTATCGCCTCGATCCGGAGCGCGTTCGGGCGATCCGGCCGATCCCGATCATCCGCACGCCTGGCTGGGGCCCCCTGCCCGGGGTCGAGATCGTCGAGCGGATGGGAATCAGGAGCCAGAAGGACCGGGAGAAGCTCGAGCAGGCGAAGGCGGAGGTCTACAAGGCCGGCTTTTACCAGGGCGTCCTGAACGAGAACTGTGGTCCCTTCGCCGGCGTACGGGTCGAGGTCGCGAAGGACGAAATCCGCAACGAGCTCACGTCGAAGAACCGGGCGGACCGGATGTACGAGCCCTCCGGCGAAGTGGTCTGCCGGTGCATGACCCCCGCGATCGTGAAGGTCGTCGAGGACCAGTGGTTCCTGGCCTACGCGGATTCGGCATGGAAGGGCCTCGTCCACGACGCGATCGGCTCGATGACCCTCTACCCCGAAGCCCTCCGGAAGCAGCTCGACTACGTGATCGATTGGCTGCACGACTGGCCGTGCGCCCACCATCGAGGCCTCGGGACGATCCTTCCGTGGGATTCGAACTGGGTGATCGAGAGCCTGTCCGACTCGACGATCTACATGGCCTACTACACGATCGCCCACGCCCTGCAGGGCGGATCCCTGCGTTCCACCGTCCCGTGGGCGCAGCGCCTCGACGACGCGTTCTTCGATTACGTCTTCCTGGGGAAGGGGGACGGGAGGGCCGTCGCTCGCCGCCTCGACGTCGAACGGTCCGTCGTGGAGGGTCTCCGGGACGAGTTCGCGTATTGGTACCCGTTCGACCTGCGGAATACCGGGAAGGACCTCGTGCAGAACCACATGGCCTTCTGCCTGTTCCACCACACCGCGATCTTCCCGAAGGAGCACTGGCCCCGCGGCTATGGCGTGAACGGCTGGGTCCAGATGGCGGGCCGCAAGATGTCGAAGTCCCGCGGGAACGTCTGGTACATCCGCGACGCCCTGAAGATCTGGCCCGCAGACGTCATCCGCCTCACGGTCGCGAACGCGGGGGACGGCCTCGATGACCCGAACCTCGACACGGACTTCGCGGACTCCGTGCCGGCTCGGCTGCGGGAATGGCATCGCTTCACCACCTCGCGCCATGGGACCCGGCGGGACCGACGCCGGATCGACGCCTGGTTCCTCTCTGCCCTGAACCGGGCGATCGAGGCGAACCGCGCCGCCATGGAACGGCTGAACTACAAGACCGCGCTCCGGACGGGCTACTTCGATCTCCAGGCGGCCTGGAGCTGGTACGCGCGCCGATCCGAAGGCCGGCCGAACGAGGCCGTCTTGAGGCGTTTCATCGATGTGCAGACGAGGATCCTCGCGCCCTTCGCCCCGCATCTTGCAGAGGAGATCTGGCACCAGATCGGGCGGGAGGGGTTCGTCGCAGATGCCGCGTATCCGGAGGTCTCCCGGAACGAGATCGATCCGCGCGCGGAGGCCGAGGAGGCCCTGTTGCAGGCGACCCTCGCGGACGTTCGCGAGATCCTCAAGGTCACTCGCATCAAGCCCAAGAAGATCGCCCTGTACACCGCTCCGGCGTGGAAGGTGCGGATCGAAGGACTCGCGAGGGACCTCGCCCGAGGCGGAGCGGTCCCGATGAACGTCCTCATGGAGAAAGCCCTCGCGGAACCGGGGATGCGGGAGCGCGCCTCCGAGGTCGCTGGCTTCGCGAAGAAGGTCGTCGACCAGTTGCGGCATCCAGGGGGCGAGGCGCGCCCCGCGGCGGCCATGGACGAGCTCGCGCTCTTCACGGAGAACCGCGCGTTCCTCCGGAAGGAGCTCGGGGTGCCGGTCGAGGTGTACGCCGCGGACGACCCGAAGCGCTGGGACCCCGCCAAGCGGTCGGTCCACGCGACGCCCGGTCGGCCCGCGATCTACGTGGAGTGAGGCGATGCGGATTGCCCGGCCGAAGCCCTTCACGGCACCGTTCCTGCGAAAGCGAGGCGCTCCCCCCCAGGCGACGAAACTCCTGACGTATTCCCTCGCGGCGGGAATCGTCTTCATGGTCTTGCTGGGGATCGTCTTCCTTCCGCGGATGTTCCCAGCGCAGCCGCTTGTGGCGATTGTCGACTTGCGCCTGAACACGTCCGCGGGCGTGCGACTCGACGTGACGTTCGTCACGGCGGTCCTCGACCTGGATCACTTCAATGCGACCCTCTGGCGGGACGACCTCGCCGTCGGGTCCCTGCCCGCGGGCCTCCAAGGCGGGAGTGCGAGCCTGCGGTTCGTCGACGGAAATGCGAACGGATTCCTGGATGTCGGCGACCACTTCGAACTCACGACGGACCCGAGCGGCTGCTTCCGCTTCGAGATGTTTCAGCTCGATGTGAATCGTCGAGTCGCGTTCGAGCGATGGGGCGCATGTCCCACGACGTAACGTTTAATTGAAGACGGTCCTTAGGCGCGGCCGCCGGGCCTGTAGCTTAGCTAGGTAGAGCGATCGGCTCTTATCGGCACGTCTCCGGACGCGTCCGAGGGACACCGATAGGTCAAGGGTTCGAATCCCTTCAGGCCCGCTTTTCCTTGAAGGGCTTTGGGCTTTCACTCCCCAGAATGATGTCGCACAGTAGGCTGCACGGTTCTTTTCCTGTCCCTCCATAGCGGGTCCGAACCGCCCGCGCCCCCTGCCGAGACTTGCGGCGAGAACGTCGCGGCTACCACCACCGCTCATCGCCGAGCTTCTGGATGACCCATTCCTGGTCTCCGTCCTCGCCGATCTCCGCTAGGAATCGGCCGATTGCATGGTGAAGCGGCTCATGCGTGAACACGTGGACGAACACCCTTCGCCAAGAAACCTCTGGAGGAAGGAGGTGCATCTGCCAGAGGTGGACCACCGTCGTACTCCGATACTCGCGATCGACTCGGTTGTCCGGTCCGAACGTGACGGCGAGTCGCAAGAACAGCTCGCGTTTTGCCCAGGCTGTCGTCGCAAGCTCCCGTCGGGGCACATCGGACTTTCGGAAATAGAAGACCCAATCCAGCCCGCCGTCGCGGAGAGGGGTGACCGGTCCCCGCCGACCTGTGCCCGCGGGACCGGCCATCCTCACCCTCGGGCCGGGTTCCATCGGCCCACAAGGGCCAGGATGTCCTCGTGGTACCGGGCGATCGCATCGCGTGTCGTTTCGTTCACGTCCACGAACGCCAGTTCGGTCCAGACGGGATGCTGGGCGACGCGGTCCCTTTCGCCCAGGAACACAAAATGGAGATCCCAGTGACCTTTCGTGCCGTACACCTCCGAGAAGACGTGCGGACCGTCGAGGTCGAGTTCGGGGAGGCCGAGCTGCTCCTTCAGGATCCGCTCCGCAGCGCCTCGGGGCGATTCGTTCAGCATGAGATGGCTCGAAGGCAACATCCAACCGTGGCTATTCGCTTCCGCGCGCTCCGGATCCAACGCCCCGACGTGGTCCCACGGCGCCGAGGGGTCCAGGTGCCCCATCAGGATGTGTTTCGGATCACCCGTCTGGCCTATCACGAGGAATGCCGAGAGGCAGATCCCGCCTTCCGGGATCTCGCGGGTCGTCATGGGTCGGTCTGCGGGGTTGAACCGGCAGAATTTTCGTTCCGTCGCCATGGTCCCGCCAACCTGCGGAGCGTTTTCAACCTTCCTGCGATGTCCGTCGTTGAGCTCCCGCCGGTGCGCGAACCTTCATCTCGTTCGCACTCGTATCTCGGGTGTCCATGCCCCGCAACCTCTACTTCCTCGGCACCGCCGGATCCGGGAAGTCGACGATGGTCTACGCCCTCCAGGTCTGGATGAACTCGCAGGGCCTCGACTGTGTGACCGTGAACCTCGATCCCGGGGCAGGGGCCCTCCAGTACTCACCGGATCTCGACGTGCGCGATTACGTCCGGCTCGAGGAGATAATGGAGCAGCAGGACCTCGGGCCCAACGGAGCGCAGGTCGCCGCGGCGGACATGGTCGCGATGAATGCGAAGGAGCTGAGCGAGGTACTCGAGACGTTCCAGACGAACTACGTCCTCATGGACACCCCGGGTCAGATCGAACTCTTCACGTTCCGCGCCTCCGGACCCGTCCTGATCGATGCGTTCGGTCGGGACGACAGCGCCCTCGTCTACCTGAACGATCCCGCCCTCGTGAAGACGGCCAGCGGCTTCGTGTCGTCCGTCTTGCTGAGCGCGACCGTCCAGTTCCGCCATGGGCTCCCATTCATCAACGTCCTCAGCAAGGCGGACCTCCTCGGCGAGCCGGAACTCGAGCGGATCGTGAAGTGGTCCCTGGACCCCTTCGCCTTGTACGAGTCCCTCTTCGAGGACGGCGCGACGCCCAAGACCCTCTTGGACGTGGAGTTCCTGAAGAGCATGGATTCGATCGGCGTGTATCGACGCGTCCATCCCGTGTCCTCGGAGATCGTGTTCGGTTTCGAAGAGGTGTACAACCAGGTCCAGCAGGCCTTCGAGGGCGGCGAGGACCTGTCGAACGGCTGACCGCGAGTCCTCATGCACCCGGAAGGCCGGCCCGAGGACTCACAACAGGCCGTCGAAGGCTGCGAGGACCTCGGGGTGCCGCGCCCGGATCGCGTCGAGGACGGTCCGCGCGTTCAGGCGGTCCACACCGATGTCCACGACGGCCCGGATTACCTTGTTGATCGTTTCGTCGTCGACCTTCAGGAGCCGTTCCTTGATCAGGTAGTGCCGGGCGAGTTCCTCCTCGAGTCGGCCCCGCCATCGCTTCTCGTATTCGCGTAGGAACGCCTCCGACGCGTTCCCCGCTTGAGCGGCCTCCGCCGCGATCTCGCCTGCGAACCGACCGGACAGGCATCCGTTGAGGATCCCTCCGCCCGTGAGCGGGTCGATGAGGCGCGCGGCGTCCCCCGCGAGGACGACCCCGTCCGCGACGGTCCGCTCAAGGGGCATCGAGACGCTCACCGCCCCGGCGGCCTCCTCGATCACCTCGCCCTTCCGCAGGCCCGGGACACGCGCGATGAGCCCGTCGAGATAGCGCTTCGCGTCCGCGCGGTCGCGGATCCTCGAGAGGTTGACCCCGATCCCCACGTTCGCCACGTCGGACCCCTTCCAGAAGATCCATGCGTACCCGCCGGGCGCACAGCTTCCGAGGTAGAAGTCGTTGAAGCGGGGGTCCCCGTCGACGCCGACCATCGTGTATTGCAGACACGCGTCGATGTCGCGGGTGCGGAGATGGGTCGGCAGGCCGGCCCAGCGACCCACCTGGCTCTCGAACCCGTCCGCGCCGATCACGACGTCCGACCGGACGTCGAAGAGCCGCCCCATGTGCTCGCACTGCGCGCCGACGACCCGGCCGTCCTCGGTGAGGAGGCCGACGGCGGAGGTCTTGATCATGATCTCCGCCCCGGCCTTCGCGGCCTCCCTCGCGACGTACCGGTCGAAGAGGTCTCGCTCGAGGACGTACCCCGTCTCGTTTCCTGCGAGCTGATGGTCCAGCACGAGGGCCGTCCCGTCGGGGGCGATGACCTTGGCACCCTCGACCTCGTGGCAGATGAACTCCCGGCTCGGCGGGAGTCCGATCTCCGTGAGCCACGCCTTCGAGACCCCCTCCCCGCAGCGGACCGGGGTGCCAATCTCGGCCCGTTTCTCGATCATCAGGACGTCCGCGCCGGCCCGGGCCGCGTACTTCGCCGCCGCGCTCCCCGTCGGGCCCGCGCCGACAATCAGGACGTCGACCTCTCGATCCATCGCTCGGCCATCGGATTCCACAGGGCTTCATGAGCCTTTGGGGACGGAAGGATGTGTTGGACGTCGAACGGTCCTTCCTCACCCCGTCCCGGTCGCCGGGGTTGGGTCCCGGACGACGAGAGGGTATCGGGTCGTGTTTTAGGACGCAGACTGGCGGGTCGAAGGGACTCGTCTGGGGATGTGCCCATTGGATACCTATAAGTCTGTACTAGTACCTACGACGGCCCATGGAACTGGAGACGCGTAAAGTCCAGAAGCTTGGCTACTCGAGCCTCGGGGTCTCCCTTCCGAAGGACTGGGCGTCATCGAACGGCGTGCGCCAGGGGGCCCTCGTGAGCATCCAGGTCGAGGACGACGGAAGCCTCCGGATTCGCGTGGGCCCGTTCGAGGAAGGCCTCGTGCCTTCGGAAGCGATGATCGATGCGGACCAGTGGGCGGAGCCCGAGGCCCTCACGCGGATGGTGACGGGAAACTATATCGTCGGGTGCAACACGATCCGCGTCCGGAGCCGCGAGGAGCTCTCCCCGAGTCAGCTTCAGGAGATCCACGAAGCGGTCCGAGGGCTCACGGGCCTCACGATCGTGAACCAGGGTCCCAAGTTCGTCACGATCGAGAATTTCGTCGAACCGACGCGGTTCCCGATCGACGGCCTCCTGAGGCGCCTCCACTACCTCACCTCCCGGATGGAGAAGCTCGCCCTCGGGGTTTTGGTCGGCGAGCCGGCGGGGAGCATCGAGGAAGTCGGCCGCATGGAGGCCGAGGTCGATCGGCTCTACTGGCTCGTCGTCCGGCAGCTCCTGCTCGCCGCGCAGAACCGGACCGTCGCGGCGAAGATCGGCGTCACGGAACCAAGGCACCTGCTCGGGAACCGGGTCGCGGCCGTCACCCTCGAGAACATCGGAGATCTGTGGGAGGAGATGGCGTCCTCCGCCGCGCCTCTTCTCGTCCCGAGGCGTCGGTTCTCGCAGGAAGCCGCCCGAGCGATCCTCCCCCTGAAGGAGAAGCTCGAGGACGTCATCGAGGAGACGATGTCCGCGTTCTTCGCGTCGAACCTCCAGAAGGCGAACGAGGCGCTCGACCGGCAGAGCGCCTTCGTGCGCCAGGTCCGCGCGTACACGGAGTCGCGGCCGACATCCCGGCCGCGGAACGCGCGCACGGGGCCGGGTTCGCCGCTCGGCTTCCTCCTGCGACCCGTGGAGCACATCGCGAAGTACTACGGCACGATCTCGCAGATCACGATCAACCGGGCCCTCGAGTCCCCGGCACAGCTGCGGCCCGCCGGACCGACACCGCCGTCCTCGTGAGCCGACCTAGGTGCGCCCCTGGCGCGCGAGGTAGTCCCTGCGGAGCTCCGCCATCGTCAGCGTCTTCCCCGGTCCCGCCTGGGGCAGGTCCGGCACGAGGACCACCTCGTGGACATGGGCCAGGAGCGGATTCAGGCGCTCCTTGATCGCCTTCTGGAACTCCGTCCGGAGGTGAGCCGCCAAGCCGCCGGATTCCATCTCGCTCGGATCTTTCGGCACGGCATACACGACGAGTCGATGTTGCCCGCTCCCGTCCACGTCGACCGCGAAAGGCTTCGAATCGTATACGAGCTCGTGGAGGATCGACTGTCGGATCTCCTCGGCGCTCGTCTTCACCCCGTTGATGTTGATCATGTCGTCGATCCGGCCGTGATGGCGGAAGAATCCGCCTCCGAGGCGTTCGATCTGGTCCCCGTGGCGGCGCAGGAGCTCGCCGTGCGGGCCGCGCGGGAGGCCCTCGAAATACTCGGCGTCGTGGTCGTAATTCACGAGGTCCGTCGAGAGGCCGATGGAGGGGGGAAGGAGGAAGACCTCCCCGAGGTCCGCGGGTCGCCCATCGTCGAGGATCGTGAAGTCGAGTCCGAGCGCCGGCGTCGTGAAGGTGGATGGGGCGCACGGCTGCACGACGGTCCCCGTGATGTATCCGCCGCCGATCTCTGTGCCGCCGCAGTACTCGAGGATCGGCTTGTAGCCGGCGAGGGACATGAGGTAGAGCATCTCGTCCGGCGTGGACGCTTCGCCCGTCGAACTGAATCTTCGGATCCGGCTCCAGTCGAGGCCCTCCATCGAGCCGTCGGACAGCCACGTGCGCACGAGTTTCGGTACGACGCCGAGCATCGTGACCCCGGACCGGGCGACGAACTCCCCGAAGCCCCGTCGGTTCGGCGCGCCGACGTAGAGGGCGATCGTGGCGCCGTTCACGAGGCTCGCATACGTGAGCCAGGGGCCCATCATCCAGCCGAAGCTTGTCGGCCACGTGAGAACGTCGTCCGGGTGGACGTCGTGGTGCAGGTATCCATCCGCCGCAGCCTTGATCGGCGTCGTGTGGGTCCACACGATCGCCTTCGGGTCCTTCGTGGTCCCGGACGAGAAGAGGATGTTCGTCGGGTCCCCCGGTTCACGGGGCACGGCGTCGAACGTGTCCTCGTCCCCGAGGAACTCCTCCCACTCCAGATCCCCGTCCCGCAGGACGTGGGAGGGCGCGCCTCCGTCGGGCGGCAGGACGATGGCGCGGGGCGCGCCGGCGGCGACCGCCTTCGCGTAGATCCGCTGCTCCTTCCCGTCGCGAACGTACGCGTCGATCGTGAAGACGGCCTGGGCGCCCGAGATCCGCACCCGCTTCTCGACGTCCAGCGGAGCGGACGCGTCCGCAATCCCGATGGCGCAGCGTCCGGACAGCACGATGCCCAGGTAGATCGCGACGGACTCCGCGGTCATCGGGAGATAGAGCGCGGCGCGACCATCCTTCGGGACGCCGAACCGGTCCAGCCCGTGGGCGACCCGCGCCGCGAGGCCTCGCAGCTCTCCGAGGGTCATGCGGCGGAGCCTCGGAGAGGCCTCGGAGGCGGACACGATCGCCACCTTTCCCGGATCCGCATGGAAGCAGCTCTCGGCGATGTTCAAGCGGGCCCCGGGGAACCATCGAGGGCGCCGCGGGTCCGAGTCGGGATCGAGGACGCGCGTCGGTTTCGTCCGGAAGACGATTCCAAGTCGCCGGACGACGTCCGACCAAAACTCCTCGCGATTCTCGACGGACCAGCGATGGAGATCCGCGTAGGTCGCGAGGTGCCGATCTCTCATCATGCCGGCGAGGTTGGAGCGTCGGATGTCCTCGTCGGATGGCGTCCAGGCGGGACCCGGTCCGTCCCTCGGCCGGCGATTGGCATAGGCGACTCGGTAGGCGAGGCGATGCAGTCCAAAGCGTCCCCTCAGCGCGGGGTCCCCGAGGATCGCGTCCCGTAGTTCGATCCAGAGGCGCACCTGCTCCCCCGGACTGGCGCCCGACGGATGACGCTCGATGATCTCCTCGAACCTCGCGAAGATGCGTTGGGCCTCGGCGGACGGAATCCCAAGGGCCTCCATCTCCTTCGGCCCAAAGGCGGGACGCACGCCCGAGAATCCCGCCGGGCCCACTTAAGGATGCGGACCCGAGGCGGCTCACTTGGCGAACCCAGGGCCCGCCTTCTCGGAGGCCATCGCCTTCTTCGCGTACTCGATCGCGCGGTCGACCGCATCTCGTGGAGTGTTCACAGGGACGAACAGGTGAGGGTCGACGCCGGCCTTGTCCATCGGCCACGAGCGCAGGGCGAAGACGGTCTTCCCGAGGTCGAACGCGTGGGCCATCTCGCTCAAGGTGCCATAGGACCCGTTCACGGCGATGATCGCGTCCGCCGTCCGCACGATGATCAGGTTCCTCGCGGTGCTCATCGCGGTCGCGATCGGGAGGTCGATGTACGCGTTCGCGTCCGCCTTGTTGCCCGTTGGCAGGACGCCGATCGTGAGGCCTCCGCCGCGCTTCGCGCCCTTCGCGGACGCCTCCATGACTCCGTTGAGGCCGCCGCACACCAGGACGGCGTCCGCCCGGGCGACCAGGAATCCGACCTCCTCCGCGAGGGCGAGGCCCTCCGGAGGCGCGGTGCTCCCGCCGCCGATGACCGCGATGATAGGCTTCCTCGCCATGAGGACCTCCATCGACGCGGCGCTGTGCATTAAGTCTTTGCCGAAACATTCTCAGAGGCGAGAACGAGCCGACGGCAGGAGGTCCCGGAGCCCTTCAAGGGACCGGATCCACGGGCACGGGGCGGGAGGCTCCCCCTGCCGCTGAAGGAGGACCGCGTGGAGACCTGCGCGGCGGGCCCCGAGGTAATCCGCCTCGAAGCTGTCCCCCACGTGGACGCAGCGCTCCTCCGAGGCGTTCGCCTGGGCGACCGCCCGCTGAAAGATCCGCACGTCGGGCTTCTCCGCGCCGACGTCGAACGAGTACGTGATCGTGTCGAAATACGGCGCGAGGCCGGTATCGCGCAGCTTCCCCGGTAAGTCGTGGGTGGCGTTCGAGATCACGCCGAGGCGGTACCCGGCCTTCCGGAGGTCCTTCAGAATCGCGGAGGTCTCGGGATACGGCCTCCATGCGACGACCTTCGTGAACTGCTCGTGGATTTCGTCGAGCATGTCATCCGCCGGCTCGACGCCGAGATGCTCGATCAAGCGCGCGTTCAGGGAGCGGAAGAATTCCCCTTCCTGGCCGGCGGGAAACGGTCGGATCAGGGTGACGATCGTCTCCGGCGCGCGAAGCAGCCGGACGATCCGCTCTCGGTCCATCACGTGGCCTCGGGATGCGAGGATCCGATGGAACAGGTCCGCCGGGGACGGATCCGGATTCAGGATCGTCCCCCCAACGTCCAGGAAGACATGGGTCACGTCGTCGATCGTGTGCCCCGGGCCACGCACGCTCCTCCATCTCCCGCGCGGGCGAAAAGCCTTGCCCTCCGCCTTTATGTCCGCGGGAAGCCCTCCCGACGCCCGAGGCGAATCCATGGCCGAGGACCCCACGCGGGCGTACTTCGCCGGCACGGAACGTGACCGAGCCGCGTTCGAGGCGGGCATCAAGCTCGGCTCGATCCTCCATCAGTACGTCGGCACGCCCCTCGCCGCGTCGAGCGTCGAGAGCCTCGAGCGGGCGATCGAGGCGGCGACCCGCGTGCAACCCCTCGTCGAATCCGTCCGCGTGCGGATCGATCGAGACCGCCTCCGGGTCCGCGGGCCGTACCGGTACGGCACGCTCACGGAGGACCTCCTCGATGTCGAGGTGGCGATCCGCGTGGGATCTGAACGGGCCGTCGGCGTGCTCCGGTACGTCCCGGAGCTCGACTATCCCCTCATGTATTTGAACGACATCGGCACGCCGACCAAGGGATAATAAGGGAGCCCCTTTCTGCCGCGACCGCATGGCGGAGGGGCGCGGGGTCGAAGTCAAGTTCCGTCGGGACCTCGGCCTCCTTGAGATCACGATGATCGGCCTCGGGCCGACGATCGGGACCACGATCTTCCTCCTCGTCGGGCCCGGTTTCGCGATCACGGGGCCGTCCCTCATCCTCGCGTTCTGCCTGAACTTCATCGTCACGATGTTCACCGCGATGGCCTACATGGAGCTCGGTTCCGCGTTCCCGGAGACCGGCGGTGGGTACCTCTGGGTCCGCCGCTCCATGCGGGATCCGTGGGGCTTCCTCGGCGGCTGGATGTCCTGGTTCGGCCATTGCATCGTGGCCTCCTTCTACATCTTCGGCTTCGGCCTCGGAGCCGTCGTCGCCCTGGAGACCCTCATGGGCACGCCGGAGCTGACCCTCTTCGGCCTCGGGGAGGACGGGATCACGAAGCTCTTCGCGGTCCTCGGGGCGACGTTCTTCATCGGCCTGAACTACCGCGGGACGAAGATCACGGGCCGTTCGGAGACCGCCGTGACGTTCGTCCTCCTGGCGATCGTCTCCGCGTTCATCGCCTTCGCGTTCGTCCAGCTGTTCTCCGGTCCGATCCCGACCTCAAACTACGTGCCCTTCTTCAAGGGTTCGACCGGATGGGAGCAGTTCGTCGCCCTCGTCGGGGCGATGGGTTTCACGTTCATCGTGTTCGAGGGGTACGAGATCATCGCCCAGACGGGCGAGGAGAGCAAGAATCCGGAGAAGAACATCCCGCGGGCCGTGTTCCTTGTAGTCGGGTTGAGCGCCCTCATCTTCGTCCTCGTCGCCGTCGCGGCGATCGGAGTCGGGGGAAACTGCGCGAACTCAGCGAACCCGGACTGCAACCTCCTGCGCGCCGAGGACGGCGTCGTCGTCGGAAACAACGATGGGATCGCGGAGATCGCCGCGCGGATCATGCCCTTCGGCCTGTACGTGGTCGCGTTCGGGATCGTCCTCGGCGCTCTCGCAGCGATCAACTCGATGGTCTTCTCCTCGAGCCGCGTCTCCTTCGCGATGGGCCGGGACGGGACCCTGCCCAGGGCCTTCGGCCGGCTCCATCCGCGTAAGCGCACGCCCCACGTGGCGATTGCGGTCTCCGGCCTCATCATCGTCCTCATGACCCTCACTCTGGACATCAACACGATCGCCGCGAGCGCGGACATCATGTTCCTCCTCCTGTTCCTCCAAGTGAACTGGGCCGCGATCGTCCTGCGGCGGACGATGCCCGACGTGAAACGGTACTACATGATGCCCCTCTTTCCCATCGTCCCGCTCGTCGGGATCGCGACGAAGTTCGTCATCGCCTTGAGCCTGTGGGCGATCGAGCCCTTCGCCTGGTTCATCGCCCTCGGATGGATCGGTCTCGGCTTCGCAGTCCACTACCTCCACGGGAGGAAGGAGATTGTCGTGGGAGTGACCAAGGTCGTCGAGGCGATCATCCCGACGCGCCGTCCTCGCTATCGGATCCTCCTGCCGATCGAGGACTTCGAGCGGACGGAGGTCGTCGACTTCGGTGCGCTTGTTGCGAAGGTCGAGGACGCGGAGCTCCCCCTCCTCCACGTGATCGAGGTGCCTCCCGCCCTGCCCATCGACG
>Ga0209002_10002132_pt1 | contig 16046 bp, 9 predicted proteins | sample Rifsed16ft2_FD_184010 | JGI IMG/M metagenome (GOLD analysis project Ga0209002, IMG submission 184010) | Soil microbial communities from Rifle, Colorado, USA - sediment 16ft 2 (version 2) | ecosystem: Environmental > Terrestrial > Deep subsurface > Rock core/Sediment | place: Rifle, Colorado...
GATGTCCTTCACCGTGAGCGAGACGATCTCAAGCCCCATGTTCCCGAGGTCGGGCACCGCGACCTCGCGGATCTTCGACGAGAGAGCGTCGCGGTCCGAGTTGATCCCCTCGACCTCCAGGGTCGCGCAAACCCCGCGCACGTGCCCCGTGATCGTCTGCTCGGCCATCCCCGAGATCTCGTTCGTCGGCTTGTTGAGGAGCTGCTGGGCCGCGACGTTCAGCTTCGTCTTCTCGGAGGAGATTTTGATCTGGGCCACGCAGTCAACGGTGACCGGGACACCCGAGCGCGTGATCACGTCCTGGACGCGGATAAGCAGCGTCTGGACCTCGAGCGACATGAACTTGTACGATTCCTTGATGGGGATGATGAACTTGCCACCGCCGCCTCCGACAATGGTGAATCCTACGTCCCCCTTCTTGTTGCCGTAGACGACCATCGCCTGGTCGGTTGGCACGCGCTTGTAGCGGCCCGCATAGATCCCCACGGTGAGGAAAATGCCCACGACGATCAACACTGCAATCAAAAGGAACTCTTCGCCTGCCATACGATCCTCTCCTTCAAACGGACTTTAGCTCTTCAACTGATGCCACGGAGTTAGCCACGTGCTTAACGAGGACCTCGGTGCCCATGGCGATCTTCCGCCCGGAGCCCCTGGCGCTCACCACATACCTCGTGCCGCGCACGGTTAGGGCGACCGCCCCCATTCCGTCCTCGGGAATCGTCTCGGTGACGACCCCCGTCTTGCCCTCGTATTCTTTCTCATTGACGAGTGACGAGGACTGCGCATCGACGAGGAACTTGGCGACGAAAATGAAAGTGCCCAGGAAGACCACGACGCCGAGGGCGACGGCCCAGCCCACGACGACGAGCGGGTCGTTGCCGGTCCCCGCGAGGATCGCTCCTGTGCCGCCGGCCGTCACGAGGAACGCGGCGATCATCGGAGTTGAAAGAGGTGAGAGCCCGGGACTTTCGGCACCCGCCATTTCGTGGCCCCCGCCCATATCCCCGCTGGCGTCGCCGTCGCCGCCGCCGAGGAAGGAGATCAGCAGAATCCCGAAGCCCACGAGCGCGACCGAGAGCCAGAGGATCACTTCCACCGAGACCACATTCGCTCCCCCTTTCCGTCCGCTTGCGCTGTCAAGGGTGCGTCGAAGGGTGAGCAATAGGCCCTCGCGACGCCCCCGAAACGAACCGGGCGCTCATGCCCACGCGCGCGAATTAAACGTATCCCCAGCAGGGGATGGGAGGCGCTAGTGCCCTAGTTCACTCATGGCAAACGTTCACAAGGAATGGGCGCGCGGCGCGTGAGCGCCCCCCCCTTGACTCACCTTGCCTCGAATCGAAGAACACGCGCCCCCGCCGGTTTGCCAGCCTTTATAACCGCTCCGGAGTTTTTGCGCTCGCGCTTGAAGGGGGCCTTTCTTCGAACGTGTCTGGCACCCACCGCATGGGTTCGGCTGGCGCAACGCTCCTCATCGTACTCGGCGCGCTCCTGCCGGCCCTGCCGCTTGCCGGCGCGCTGCCCCTTGCCGACAACACCCCGCTCCTTGACTCCCTTGACGGCGCAAGTCCGCGCGACGACCACTCCTTCACGGGTGCGGCCGGCACCTGGTCGGTCGCCGGCACGCTCCTCTACGAGCAGGCCGGCAACTCCGGCGACCTGCGCGCGGAACTGCGCCGCAACTCGACCTCCGGCGCCCTGCTCGCCTACGACCCGCTCGGCAACTTCTACACTCGCTCGCCGCTTTCGGTCCTCGCGGTCGACGGCGGGGCCGTGGGCGCTTCGGACACCTACTTCGTTTCGGAGATCCTCAACAACGTCGCGCCGTCCTACGCCGTGGAGTTCGAGGGTGCGCCGCTCACGGTCTTGGGCAGCCCCTTCAACGACGCAAGCTCGATGGGGCCGACCGGCGTGGTCCAGTCCTACCAGGTCTTCCTCAACAAGCGCGACACGGTCGACGTGCGCCTCAGCGTCCCTCCGAGCTTTACTTACAACTACAACCTGCAGCTCTACCTCTTCGGCGGCGCGGCCACCCCCTACTACAGCTCGTCGGGCTCCGTGTCGCCGGGGCCCGCCCTGGTCTCCGGCGGCCCGATGAACTCGGTCCAGCACCTGCGCTTCATTGCGCCCGCCGACGCCTGGTACCTACTCGTCGTCGGCAACACGAAGGAGCTCATGGACGTCCCCTACAACCTCACCGTGGTCACGAACGGCCTCACGCTGGCTGACGGCGGCGCCGTCACCGGGACCGTGGACACCTACAACCGCAACGAGGACTTTGCCTTTGGAAACGCGGCCTCGGACTGGGGCTTCGTGGCGGTGCGCACGGACAACCCGGGGTACGGCGAGTGGCTCACGGCGGAACTGCACGCCCCGACCTTCGACTCGAACGTCCTCGCGTCGGAGTCCCCCACAACGGGGTCGCAGCGCGCGGGCGTGATTGCCCTCAACCGCTACGAGCCGGGCACGCCGAACGCGTCGCTCCTCACGGTGCGCTGGGGGCCCTCCGCGCTCTACCCGGTCGCCTACACGCTCCAAATGGACAACCGCGTCCCCCTGCTTTCCTCGAACCTCACCCCCACGCGGTTTACCTTCGCGCCGGGGCAGGTCCTGCGCGGGGCCTCCGTGGCGCTCAACCGCGGCGAGACCGTCGACCTGCACGCCGCGGTCGACGCCTTCTTCACGTACCCCTACGAGCTCCAAATCATCGTCTTCGGGCCGGGCTCAAACTACTACTCGGCAAGCGGAGCCGCCCAGGCCGGGCCCGTGGCCGCCGTGCGGGAGGGGCCAAACGCCCCGAAGGACCTCGTGTTCACGGCGGGCGCGACCGGCTTCTATGGGATCGCGCTCCTCTCGCTCAACTCGACCTATAGCGTGCCCGTCGACTTCTCCGTCAACATCCAGGGATGGCCCCTTGCGCACAACGATGTCGCGGTCGGCGCGCTCTCGGACGCCGACACGAAGGACCTCGCTTCGGTCGCCGTCGACGCCGACCGCTGGGGCGTGGTTGCCGGGCGGCTCGTTGCGGGCTCGGGCTCCTACGTGCAGCGCCTCCACGCCGCGGGCTTCGACACGACGCCCGTGGCGTGGGACCTCGTTGGGACCGGCCCCTCGGATTCGGGCTTTGCGCTCGAGGCCGTGAACGGCTATTTGGCGGCGCCTGCCACGTACTATGTCTCGATCGAGCGCGCTTCCGGCGCGCCGACCTACGCCCTCGAGTACGACGCCGCTCCGCTGCCCTTGGCGCGCGACAGCCGCACGAACGTGAGCGTCCCCGACGGCCAGATCGTCTCGGGCTACGAGGTGAACCTGAACGCGGGCGAGACCGTCGACTTCCGCCTGCGCGTGGACGCGGGCTTTTCCTACCCCTACACGCTGCGCCTCTACCTCTTCTCGCCGGCGAACCCCTACTACTCCGGCTCCGCGCGCGGTGCGCCCGCGGCCCTTGCGACCTCCGCGGGCACGGCCAACACCGAGCAGGACATGCTCGTCGTGGCGCCCGTGACGGGGAGCTACCTCGTCGTGCTCGCGAACCTCGGGGGCAACCTCTCGCAAGTCCCGGCCACGGTCGAAGTGCAGGTCGACGGCGAGCCCATCGGCCTCGGGCTCTTCGCAATCGGCGACCTCAACTCCGCAAACCGCGTCGACTACTACTCCTTCGGCGCTCCGACGCTTGCCTGGACGGTCGCCGCCGTCAAGGTTGGGGCCGCGTCGGGCGCCTCGGACACAATCGTCCACTCCCTCCACACGCCAAGCGCAGACTCCCTCTCGCTTGCCACGGACCGCGCGCGCGGGGTCGGCGGCGAGGGGGTCATCGTCGTCGACGGGTCGACGATCTCCGGCAACACGACATTCTACCTCGCGGAGGCCGCATCGCTTGCGCCCGGCAGCTCGATGACCTACCAGGTGCAGGTCGCGAGCAGCTTCCCGCCGCTCCCGCCCGTGTCCCAGGTCGCTTCCGGGACGCTCGCCGCCTCCTCGCAGTTTGCGGGCTACACGATGCAGCTTGCCCGTGGGCAGAGCCTCGACCTTCGCCTGCGGCGCGCCGAGGGCTTCTCGTACCCCTACAACCTCGGCCTCTTCGTCTTCGCGCCGGGAGCGGGAAACGCGTCGACGTCGGCGGAGAACGGCGCGGGGCCCGTGCTTGCCTCCGCAAACGGCCCCTCCGTCGAGCAGGACGGGATGTTCACCGCCGCCGTTTCGGGCTCCCACCTCATCCTCATCGTGAACCTCGACGTCCCGCGCCAGGTCAACTACACGCTGAACCTCACGGTCGACGGGTGGCTGCTCCAGGACGACACGCACCTTGCAGGCGACCTCAACGGCTTCAACCGGGCCGACCAGTACCGTTTCGACGCGGCTTCGGGCGCTTGGAGTGCGGCCGGCGTGCGGTGGACGGGCGGCACGGGCGCGGTGCGCGGCGGCCTCCACACGCTGGGGCTCAATACGTTGCCCCTCGCCACGGTCGACGCCTCGGCGACCTCGCCGGTCGCGGTCCTTCCCCTCTTCGCCGCGGGGACGAACGCGAGCGCGCCTTCGACCTTCTTCCTCAACGTCACGATGGCCCCCGTCCCGGGAAACCCCACCGGGGAGTACTTCGTGGACTTCAGCGCCGCAACCTCGACCTTCAGCCACAACGACATCGGCGCGACGCAGAGCTTCACGATGCCCTCGCACGCGTTCCTGGCGCTCCACACCCTCGACCTTGCGCCCGGCGACTCTGTCGACATCCGGGTGCTGCCGAACGCGACGTACACGAAGGAGTTCGACCTCAACCTCGCGCTCTACGCGGTCCCGCTGGCGCCCGCGGTCCTCCAGGCCACGCCCCTCCTGGTTTCGAAGGCGCCCCCGAACATGGCGGAGGCGATGACCTTCGTCGCGGCCGACCGGGGGCCCTACCTCCTCGTCGTCGAAAACGCCCTGAACCTTGACACGATCCCCTACATGCTCTCGGTGACCGGTCACACGGTCTTCGGTTCGCCGCCGGGCAAGGTGAACGTCACCCTTACCGCCGGCCGCGACTACATCGAGGTCACCTGGTCGATGAGCCAGGAGACGGACTTCCTCGCCTACGAGGTGTGGTACTCGACCGACCCTGCAGAGCTCGGGCGGCAGTGGGACCGGATCAGCGTGCGCGAGGCCACCGCGGACAAGATAGACGGGCCGGACATCCTGCCAGGGCAGGTGTACACGGTGCGTGTCCTCGTCTACGACAAGGAGAACCTGCTAACGCAGTCGGACCCCGTGGGCGTCCAGACGGTTGCCAAGACGATCTGGGAGGAGACGAGCTTCCAGCTACTTGTCGTGGCGGGCATTGTGATCGCCTTCGTGGTCATCTTCGCCTACTGGCGCGCGCGCGCCGTGCGCTCGGGACGCCCCTTCCGCCTGCGCTCGCCGAAGGCCGAGGCGGTCGTCGAGGAGCGGGGGCCGAAGGGCCGGTCGAGGCCGCCGAAGGACGAGGCGGCCATCGCGGTGCCGGCCGCACCGTCCAAGGGTACGCAGGACGCCGTGGACTACATGCAGCGGGTCATGAAGGGCGGGAAGTAGGGCGAATCGCGGCCGTCTGCGTCAACAGACGTTTTCGAGTTGGACGAAAGCCTCCTCCCGGAGAATCCGGTTTCAGCGGCCATCCCACCGCGCCTTGGCGGTGCGCCGTTTCTTGGGGGGTATCGTTCCATCAAATCACCCCGAAACGGCCTTTTCAATCCTTGTCAAGGCCCCCGCCGAGGCTGGCCCCTCGGACGTCGTGATGGCGAGCCCATCGTCCTCCACGATGCGCGCCGGGTGTCAAATCTATATCCCCCGTCCGCTCTGCCTCGCCTGCGATGCCAGCGGGTGCAATTGCGTGGCCATCAAGCCCCCCCCAGCCGAGTACGACCCCCAAGCCGTCGAGACGGAAGTCTTGGCCTTCTGGGCCCGCGAGCGCATCCTCGAACGCTCTGTGAGGGAGCGTGCCGGCTCCCCGAAGTTCGTCTTCCTCGACGGGCCCCCAACCGCCAACGGGTTGCCGGGCTCGCACCACGTCATCGCGCGGGCCCTCAAGGACCTCTTCCCCCGCTACAAGACGATGCAGGGGTTCGAGGTCGAGCGCCAGGGCGGCTGGGACTGCCACGGTCTGCCGGTCGAAATCTCGGTCGAAAAAGAGCTCAAGATCTCCGGCAAGGGCGAGATCGAGAAGTACGGCGTCGCGCGCTTCAACGCGCTCTGCCGCGAGTCCGTCTTCCGCTACGTCGCCGAGTGGCGTAAGATGACCGAGCGCATGGGCTACTGGGTCGAGCTCGAGCACCCCTACGCGACGCTCGACAACGCCTACATCGAGTCCGAGTGGTGGGCCCTCAAGCAGATCCACTCGAAGGGGCTCCTGTTCAAGGGCCTCAAGGTGAACCCCTACTGCCCGCGCTGCGGGACTACGCTCTCGTCGCACGAGGTGGCGCAAGGGTACGAGGAAGTCGAGGACCCCTCGGTCTTCGTCCGCTTCCCGGTCAAGGAGACGCGGGACGGCCCGGCGCGCTCGATCCTCGTCTGGACGACGACCCCCTGGACGCTCCCGTCGAACGTCGCGCTCGCCGTCCACCCCGACCTCGACTACCTCGAGGTCGAGCAGAAGGGCGAGCGCCTCGTGCTCCTCGAGACGCTCGCGAAGGGCTCGCTCAAGGGCTTTTTCAAAGTGATTTCGAAGTTCAAGGGCAAGGACCTCGTCGGACTCGCCTACGAGCCGCCCTTCAACTTCGTGCCCTTCCCCGAGGGCGCGGTAGGCCACCACAAGGTCTACGGCGCCTCGTTCGTGAGCCGCGAGGAAGGCACGGGGGTCGTCCACGTCGCCCCCGCCTTCGGGGAGGACGACGCGGAACTCGCGCGCTTAGCCGGGCTGCCGACCCTGAAGCCCGTGGACGCAAGCGGCCGGTTCGCGAAGGAGGGCGGCGGGCCCGTCGCGGGCATGTTCTTCAAGGACGCCGACCCGCCGCTCCTCGACCTCCTCAAGAAGAGCGGGCGCCTCTACAGGCTCACGAAGCACAAGCACTCGTACCCCTTCTGCTGGCGCTGCGAGACGCCGCTCCTCTATTACTCGACCGACTGCTGGTACATCGGGATGTCGCGCCTGCGCGCGCAGATCAAGGAGGTCAACTCCGAGGTCACCTGGTACCCGGAGTCCTACAAATGGGGGCGCTTCGGCGACTTCCTCGAGAACCTCAAGGACTGGGCCCTCTCGCGCGAGCGCTACTGGGGCACGCCGCTCCCCGTCTGGCGCTGCGGGCAAGGCCACGAGTTCGTCGCGGGGTCCTTTGCCGACCTCAAGGAGCGCGCGCCCGCCATGGGGGCGGACTTCGACCCCCACCGCCCCGCGATCGACGAGCTCCGAGTCTCCTGCAAGGAGTGCGAAGGCCCCATGGCCCGGGAGCCCTACGTGATCGACGCCTGGTTCGACTCGGGGTCCGCCCCCTTCGCGCACTTCCACTACCCCGTCGAGAACAAGGAAGCCTTCGAGGCCAACTTCCCCGTCGACTTCATCGCGGAAGGGGTCGACCAGACGCGCGGCTGGTTCTATTCGATGATGGCAATCTCGACGGCCATCTGGGGGCGCCCCGCATACCGCCGTGTCCTCGTGAACGGCCTCGTCCTTGACAAGGACGGCCAGAAGATGTCGAAGTCCAAGGGGAACGTCGCAGACGCCTGGGAGATCTTCAACGCCGAGGGCGCGGACGCGCTGCGCTGGTACCTCTTCACCCAGTCGCCGCCCTGGGCGGACAAGCGGTTCGACCGCAAGTTCGCTTTCGAGGCGATTTCGAAGTTCCTGCGGCCCTACTGGAACTGCTACGCGTTCCTGGCGACCTACGGCGCGATTGACGGGTTCGACCCCGACCGCCCGCGGCCGGCCCGGGGCGCCCTGCCGCCCCTCGACCGCTGGCTCCTCTCGAGGCTCGACAAGGCGGTCGGCGCGGCGACCGAAGGCTTGGACGCCTTCGAGCCCCAGCGCGCGGCCCGCGCGATCGAGGACTTCGTCGTGGCTGACCTCTCGACCTGGTGGATCCGGCGTTCGCGCGACCGCTTCTGGGGCGAGGGGTGGACCCCCGACAAAGAGGCCGCCTATTCGACCCTGCAGGAGGCCCTCCACGCCGTCACGCGGCTCACGGCGCCATTCGCGCCCTTCGTGACGGACAAGGTGTTCCGGGCCATCCGGGGGGCCTCCGAACCCATCTCGGTGCACCTGGCGCGCTGGCCGAAGCGCAACGCGGCGCTCGTCGACGAGGGCCTCGAGACCGAGATGGCCCGCCTGCGCGTGCTCGTGGAGCACGGCCACCGGCTGCGAGACGAGGGCGGCGTGAAGACCCGCCAGCCGCTCAAGGAAGCCATTCTCGTCATGCCCGAAGACGCCTGGAAGCGCCTTGAGCCGCTCCTGCCGCTGCTCCAGGACGAGCTCAACGTAAAGGCGGTGCGCCGCGCGCCCTCGAAGGACGCCTTCCTCTCCCGCTCCTTCCACATCCCGATTGCCAAGCTCGGCCCCCGCTTCCGGGGGGACGCGAAGGCCATCGCGGAGGCCGCGGAGTCCGTGCACCCCGAGCGAATCGCGGCGAACATCGACGCCCGAAAGCCCGTCTACCTTGAGTACGGCCCCGCCCGCAAGCAGGTCGAGCTGCCCGCCGAGTACTTCGAGGTCCGCGCGGAGCCCAAGGCGCCCTGGGCCGTCGCGCAGGTCGGCAAGGAGGCCCTCGTCCTTAACCTCGAGCTCACCGACGACCTCAAGGCCGAGGGGCTGGCCCGCGAGGTCATCCGCTGCGTCCAGCGGACGCGAAAGGAGGTGGGCCTCAAAATCGAGGACCGTATCGAGCTCGCCCTCGACCTCGACGATGCTGCCTGGAAGATGGTCGAGAAGCACCTCGGCTGGGTCTCGCGGGACACGCAGGCCACCCAGGTCGTGCGCGCGCGGCTCACGGGCGCCCGACTTTGGGACCTCGATGGCCAGAAACTCGCTGTTCAGGTCGTCCGGGCGGCCTAAGCCTACCCGACCCCCCGTCTATTCCGTATAGAATTCCCGGGCCCTGAATCGGACGCCTGTCCGCTCCCCGTGTCCGAATTTCCGCCGCAATCCAACGGACGCGTGATTCATCATGGGCGAGTTTTATTACGGGCTTTACGTACTCCTACCCGGAGCGGTTCTTGACCTTCGACGTTTCCAAGCACTTTTCCGACCGGGCCAACAACATGACGGCCTCCGAGATCCGGGAACTCCTCAAAGTCACCCAGCGGCCGGGGATGATCTCCTTTGCCGGCGGCCTGCCGAACCCCGAGTCCTTCCCGATCGAGATCGTCGGCGCCATCGTCGAGAAAGTCCTGCGTGAAAACGGCGCCGAGGCCCTCCAGTACGGCTCGACCGAGGGCTTGCCGCAGCTGCGCCAGCTCCTCTGGGAGAAGCACGCGCGCGAGGACAACGCCAACGAGGGCGACGCCGTGATGTTCTCGAACGGCGTGCAGCAGGGCCTCGACCTGCTCTCGAAGGTCACGATCAACCAGGGCGACACCCTCGTCCTCGAGGCGCCCTCGTACCTCACGGGGGGGATGGCCTTCCGCGTCTACGGCTGCGAGATCTTCGCCGTCGACCTCGACGGGGGGGGCATCCGCATCGACCTGCTCGAGGAGACCCTCGCGGGCCTGCGCCACCTCGGGCGGCTCCCGAAGTTCATGTACCTCACGCCGACCTTCCACAACCCCGCCGGCGTCACGATGGACCTCAAGCGGCGCCGCCAGGTCATGGACCTCGCCTACGAGTTCGACCTGCTCGTGGTCGAAGACGACCCCTACCACATGCTGAACTACGACGACATCGAGGTCCGCAACCTCAAGTCGCTCGACGAGGACAACCGCGTCGTGTACTTCTCGTCCTTCTCGAAGATCCTCTCGCCGGGCCTGCGCCTCGGGTACGCCGTGGGCCAGAAAGAGCTCATAGACAAGATGGTGCTTGCCAAGCAGACTGCCGACCTCTGCACAAACACGCTCTCGCAGTTCATCGCCTACGAGTATCTCGCGGGCGGCCACCTCGACGCGCACATCGACAAGATCCTCACGCTCTACCGGAGAAAGCGCAACATCATGGTGAAGGCACTTGGCGACAACATGCCGGAGGGGGTCCGGTGGACGCACCCGGCGGGCGGGATGTTCCTGTGGGCCACCTTCCCCGAGGGGATCGACACGCGCGCGATGTTCCCGAAGGCGGCCGAGCGCCACGTGGCGTACGTGCACGGCCGGTCGTTCTACTTCGACGGCAGGGGGGCCAACCAGGCGCGCCTCAACTTCTCCCACGCCTCGGACGAGAACATCAAGATCGGGGTCGAGAGGCTCTCCGCCGTGACGCTCGAGGAGCTCGAGCGCGTGCGCGCGGAGAAGAAGCTCGTGGCCTGACGCACGCCGCTCAAGGCGCGTTGAGCCGCCTCGAGCCGGCAAAATAGAGCGAGAGCAGGTGCCCATCGGGGTCCTTCAGGTAGGCGTGCCGCCAGCCCCAGGGCATGTCCTCGGGGTCCTGGTCGAACTTCACGCCACGATTCTTGAGCCGCGCGCAGAAGGCGTCGAGGTCGCGGACCTCGAAGTATAGCCGGTGGGAGAGCGCTCCCTTGGGCGGCCGCTTCGCCCGGGGACCGAACTCGTGGAGCCCGATCGTCGAGCCCCCCCGGGGCGCGCGCACACGAGCGTACCCGTCTATCGAGGAGATGACCTTGAACCCGAGGAGGTCGCGGTAGAAGCGCACCGCGCGCTTCGAGTCCTTCACGTAGAGCATGGCGTGGTTGAAGGCGAGGCCGGACTTGGGCATCGGTCCCCGTTCGGCGGCAGGGAAGATAAGGGGTGCGGGGCCGGCTACGCACAGAAAACCGGGCGCCTGGCGTCTTAGTAACGGTTCGGGCCCGAAGCGTGACTATGGACGCGGAGTGGTGCCCTTAGTAACCGAAGTGGGACTATGGCCTGGCGCCTGGGTAACGCGGCAGGCGCGCAATCGTTCCAAGGCGATGCTGGCCCCTGGGCTTTCCAGCTGCGCCCCCGCCAACGGTTATATAGCGCCCCCGAAATCGCCGCGCGATGGCCGAAGAGATGGTCTCGCCGACCTTGCTCAAGCGCGTCTACGCATTCGTCCTTATCCTCGGCGTCGGCTTCTACTTCGCCTGGGGCTTCGCGTTCAACGCGTTCTTCGACTATGCGAACTACACGGTGACGGTCATCCTCGTGTTCACGGGGCTCTTCGGCACGTTCCTTTACCGCGAGCTTGAGCGCGAGAAAGAGAAGGCGCGCGCGGCGAAGTGAGCGGGCCCCTGCAGGCCGCGCTCACCTTGAGCCCGCGGACACCTTGGCCGGCGCGAGAGCGCGCACCTTCTCGGCAATGGCCTCGTCGATCCACTCGAACCGCTCCTCGCTGCCCTGGAGTACGAGCGGGCGCACGCGGCTTACGCCCCTCACCGCGAGCGCGCGCTTGCGGCACTCTTCAATGTCACCGAGCTTCGTTGCGTAGAGCCCGAAGCCGAAGTTGCCCGACGCGGGGTTCGACGGGTAATCGACGCAGACCATGAACGGGTCGAGCGCGCGCGCGATCGCTTGGTATGTGTCCGCGGGCGCCTCGGCGTCGAGCCACACGATGAGCTCGAACAGGATCAGCCCGGGGACCTTCGCGGGGTCGACGACCGGGATGATGAAGAACGCGCCCTCGCGACCCATGCGCTCGAAGCGCCGCTTCACGGTCTTGCCGCTCACGCGCAGGGAGCGCGCGACGTCCGCAAGGGGCCGCAGCGCGTCGCCCCGCAGCTCCTGGATGATGCGCCAATCGAGGGCGGAGAGCGGCCGTTCGACCTGCGGCGCGTCGAGGTCGTAGAACTTCTCGATCGTGCCTTCGCCGGCAAGAGCGAGCAGGAGGTTGAGCCGCCTCTCGAGGTCGGAGGGCGACCGGTAGAGGAGGTTGATGCACAGTTCGGGTTCCGTGAAGGTGTAGATCCCCTCGAGGCCTTCGACCGCCCGCAGGCGCCGCGCGACCTCCTGCGCCCGCACGTGGTCCTTCAGGCGCAGGTAGTAGCAGGTCGCCTCGAGCCCGAGGTGCCGGCAGTTCGGGAAAACCTCGAACCCCTCGATGACTCCCTCAGCGCGCATCCGGTCTACGCGGTCGCGGACGGCCTCCGGAGACAGCTTGAGGGCGCGGGCGATGGACGAGGCCTTGAGGCCGGCGGCGGGCCGCGGCGCGCGGCCGTAGGGCTGGAGGCCCATCGTGCGGATGATCCGGATGTCGACGGCGTCCACGGGGCGCGTGGTAGGCTGGGGCTCCAGATAGCCCTTGCGCGCGGCGGCGGTTGCTGACCTACGCCCTCACCTCGTAGAGGACGTTTATGGGGTTGTTGATGTCGACGCGTTTCACGGAGGCAAAGCCAGCCTTCGCCGCGTACTCCCGGACGCGCGCGTTGTGAAGCCCCGCGGTCCCGAGGCCCTCCCCGCCGCGCGCGACGGCGATCGACATGCAGAAGAGGAGGCTGATCCCGTAGAAGATCGGCCCGAGCGGTGCGGCGTTGTCCTCGAGGCGGTCCGCGCCGTTGATCTCGAGCAACATGAACGTGCCGCCAGGGTTCAGCGCGGAGCGGACGCCCGTGAACACGCCCAGCGGGTCGGCCGTGTCGTGCACGACATCGAAGGCCGTGATCACGTCAAATCCGTGGGGAACTCCCTTCGTGAGGTCCCGGACCTCGAACCGGACGCGTCCGTCGACGCCGTCGGCTTTCGCAAGCGCCGCCGCCCGCGCGACGGAGCCCGGGTCGATGTCGTACCCCACGTACGAGGACTTGGGGAACGCCTGGGCCATGCGCACGAGCGCCTTGCCGCTTCCGCACCCGATGTCCGCCACGCGCGCGCCGGCCTCCAGCCGGGCCTTTAGGTCCGGCATCAACGGGATCCAGGTCTGCACGAGGAGGTTCTCGTGCCACATGTCGTTGCTGCGCAGCTCACCCTTCCAGATGTCCTCGCCGTAGAGCGAGGGCGGGATCCCCTTTCCGTCCTTGAACGCCTTGAGGAGCGGCTCGTAGAGCGTGAGGAGGGCGCCCGTCTGCTGGAAGATGCCGCCGAAGAAGGCAGGGCCTCCCTCCTGCGCGAGGACGGGCGCGTGCTCGGGGGGAAGCGCGAAGCGCCCTTTGGAGGGGTCGTAGGAAAGGTACCCTGCGGTCGAGAGGCACGAGGCCCACTCGCGCACGTATCGCTCCGAGAGGCCGAGGCACGCGGCTAGCTCCGCGCTCGTTTGGGGCCCGTGGGCCGCGAGGTCCTTGAAGAGCCCAAGCTTGTCCCCGACGGCGCAGCAGACGAACGCGAAGGTCCCCGCGCCGTCTCCGAGCACCTTTCCCGCAAACGCTTCCGTCTTGGCTCCGTCCACCGCCGCTTGCACCATCTCTGCCGTCGCTGCCGCCATCTCTACCGCCTGGAGGGGCGTGAGGGTGGCCGCCGATAAGGGGCTTGCGGAAGCGGCGGGTTGCAGAGGGGACAATTGGGCGCGCGGGTGTCCGATTTGCCGTCCGGCGGCCTCCAAACTGGCCAACGGCAGGCGGGTGCCGGCGCCGGGCCGCCCGGGGGCCTCAGTAGGTCTTCGCGGCGAGCGCGGGCTTCGGCGAGGGCCGCCCGCACACGATGCACTCCCTGGGAAGCGGCATCCCCTCCGGGAGCGCGCCGGCCTCGTGGGTCCCAAGGACGTGCGTGTCAGCTCCTTCTTCGACCTTCTTGCCGCACGGCTCCTCGCCGCACCAGCCGATGAGCGAGACCCCTTCATGGGCCTTCACCTCGCCGACCGTGTGGGCAAGGCGCACGGCGTCCTCGATGATCTGGCGCGCCTTCGAGAGCATCCGCTCGCGCAGGAACTCGAACTCCTCGCGCACGGCCTCCTTGAGGCGCGCGCGCTTGTGCGTGTTCTTGCCGCCGGTGTCGCGCGGGACGATGACGACCGTGCCCTCCTTGAGGTCGCGCGGGCCCACCTCGACGCGCAACGGCACGCCTCGGAGCTCGTGGTCGAAGTACTTCGCCCCAGGCCGCATGTCGCGGAGGTCGGCCTCGGCCCGGAGGCCGTCGCCTTTGAGTTCCGCGACGATCTGGCGGGCCGCCTCGAGCGGCTCCTCCTTCGAGTCCTTCGTCTGGATCGGGATCACGACGACCTGCACGGGGGCGATCGCGGGCGGCATCACGAGCCCCTTGTCGTCCCCGTGGATCGCCACAATCGCGCCCATGAGGCGCTCGCTCATCCCGTAGGTGGTCTGGTGTACGTGCTTGCGCGAGCCGTCGGCGTCCTCGTAGGTGATGTTGTAAGGCCTCGAGAAATTCTCCCTGTAGTGGTGGATCGTGGCCACCTGCAGCGTGCGGCCCGTCGGCGTGATCGTGTCGGCGCCGAGTGAGTAGAAGGCCCCCGCGAACTTGTCCCAGTCGGGCCTGCGGTTCACGAGGTAAGGCAGCGCGAGCTCGCGGGCAAGCGCCGCGAAGATCTCCATGTCTTCGCGCACCTGCGCTTCAGCCGCCTCGAAGTCCTTCTGCGCGGTGTGGCCCTCGAAGAAGTGGATCTCGCGGACGCGCATGAACGCGCGCGTCATCTTCGTCTCGTAGCGGAAGGTGTTCACGATCTGGAAGACCTTGAGCGGGAGGTCGGCGTGGCTCCTCACCCAGAGCGCGAACATCGGGTACATGGCGGTCTCCGAGGTTGGCCGGAGCAGCAGGCGCACCTCGAGCTTGTTCTCGCCTCCGTGGGTGACCCAGTAAACTTCGCCGCCGAACCCCTTGATGTGGTCGGCTTCCTTCTTGAACTCCGTCTCGGGGATGAGGAGCGGGAAGTTGACCTCCTTGTAGCCGCGCGCCTCGCAGAGGCCGCGCGTGATCGTGTCGGCAAGGAGCATGGCCTTCCAGCCGTAGGGGGTCCAGACGTTCATCCCCTTGACCGGGTAGCGCTTGTCTGTGAGCCCGGCCTTCTCGACGATGTCGTTGTACCAGGCGAGGAAGTCCTCTTCTTTGCGCACCCGGGGGACCTCCTCTAGGCGCGGGGAGGCAGGCCGCGCTTCTTAACGGTTATTGAAGGGGCTTGCGGGCCAGGGCCCAGACAAAGGATTATGGGGGGGGAAGGGCCAGAGGGGGCTGGCTGAGACCCCTTGTGCGCCTATTGCTATGCCGCGCTTGGCACGGTGGTAGGGGGCATCGCCCTCGCCAAGGCCGGCGGGCTGGCCTCCGCCAAAACGGCGATTGTCGGGTTCGTCGCCTACTACATTCTCCTCAGGCGCTGAAGGCCGCGGGGCCGGGCACGGCTCACGAGAGGAAGAGCAACGTCAGCATCCCTAGCCCCACCATCATCGCGCCCATAACGGCGTTCATCTGCTCGTGGTGCTCGTGCCGGAAGTGCGCGATCCGGTTGAAGTTGCGCCGGTTGGCGGCAAGGCCGAGGACCACAAGCAGCGGGGCCACGAACATGAGGTTGTAGAGCGCGAGGTACCCCACGCCGGCCCAAGCCGTCGTGGTCGCCGAGATGAGGGCGAGGATCCCGAGGTACACGGTGCCGCTGCAGGGGACCGCGCAGAGCGCGATGAGCACGCCGCCTGCAAACGCGGCGGGCAGCGTGGCCGCCTTCAGGCGCTCGTCGGCAAAGCGGTGGAGGAAGGAGGGCATGGCCATCGAGAACTTGAACTCGGGGAAGGCGAGCGGCGCCAGCGCGAGGAACCCGACCACGGTGACGAGGACTGCGGCCACCTTCCCGATGAGGTGGCTCTGCTGGAGCCACTGGACGGTCCCCAGGAACCCGAGGCCGAGAGCGAAGTACGCGAGGTAGATCCCCAGGATGAAGACGCCGCCGACGAGCAGGAGGCGCACCCGGGTCTCGCCGATGCCCGCCTGGCGGCCGGCGGCCTCGGCCTTCGTCTTCACCTGCGTGACCGTGTAGGAGACGAAGAGGAGCAGCAGGGCGAAGGAGCAGGGCATGAAGCCGTCGAGCAGCCCCGCGCCGACGACTGTGGGTAGCGTTACACTCGAGGGGTCGAGCGCGGCGGCGGGCGCCGCGGCGCCAAGGAGGGCCG
>Ga0209002_10002135_pt1 | contig 16010 bp, 22 predicted proteins | sample Rifsed16ft2_FD_184010 | JGI IMG/M metagenome (GOLD analysis project Ga0209002, IMG submission 184010) | Soil microbial communities from Rifle, Colorado, USA - sediment 16ft 2 (version 2) | ecosystem: Environmental > Terrestrial > Deep subsurface > Rock core/Sediment | place: Rifle, Colorado...
CCTCGGACCGTCCCATGCCCGGCGAGGGTATTAATAGACTTTGAAAAGAGCGACGGGGGTTCTCACGTCCGGGCCCCCCTCTGCGCGCCGAGACGGAATTTTATCCATGGTGTCGCATATAATTTGGTGCGAGCGCATACTGGACCCGCGGATCGTTGGGCGGTCGGGCGCCTCGCGCCCGCGTGCGCCCGGACGGCCGGCCTTAGGCCGCGCCGATCCGGAACAGCGCGGTCCCGCACTTCGGGCACTTGCCCTTCATCGCGGGCTTCCCGTTCTTCAACTTGACCTTCTTCGCGTCCGCCATCTCCCGCTTCGCGCGGCACTTCACGCAATAGGCCTGGACCATCCGAGGTTCACCGAGGCGGAATGCGAGGTGCGGGTCATAAAGCGTGCGGCCGCGCTCTCGAGGGCGGGGTCGGGACGGCTACCGCTGACCGACCGCGTCCACCCTAGGTGGAACGCTTCAACGGCAATCGCGTCCGGGTTCTCCTACGGTGGCGGTGCCATCGGCGGCGGCATCATCGGCGCGGGCGCCGCGGCCGCTGCCTTCTTCTTCCACTCGGAGTACGCGAGCGGCCCGCCGATGATCAGGAGGATCGCGCCCACGAGGGACAGGTACGCGCCGTACCCGATGGCGACCGAGTACCCCGTCCCCGAGGCGCCCACTAAGCCCGCAATCAGCGACGTGAGAGCCATGGTGATGAGGCCGAAGACCAGCGCGAGGATGCCGAACACCATCCCGAGGATTGCGGTAATCTTGTTCGGGATGGCGACCATGATAAGCCCGAGGAGAGCGAAGATGAGGAAGAGCCACCCGAGGATCGGGATGGCCGCGCCTGCGAACACGGTCGGTGCTCCCGAAGGGTTATTCACGTTTATCCACGGCAGAAACGAGCCCACGAGCGCCAGGATGCCACCGATGATGCCCAGAATCCAACCCACGCCGATTTTCATTGGCTCCCTCCTCTCATATGGAGGCGAGGGTGATTGCGGGAGGTAGGTTATAAGGGTGGCGACCGTCCCAAACCTTTATATGGCCCCCATTTCTGGCGCCCCTTCCGAGGTTTTGCGACATGCTCCCGCTCACGCGCTTCGAGAAGGCCCGCATCATCGGCGCCCGCGCACTGCAGATCGCGATGGGCGCGCCGATCCTCCTGGACGACGCGGCCGGGGTCGTGGATCCGATGACGATCTCGATGCGGGAGTTCGAGCGCGGCCACATCCCGATCACCGTGAAAAGGCTCGTGAATGCCGTCCATTGAGGCCGCCGCGATCCGTAAGATCCTCGACAGTCGCGGGGAGGCGACCGTGGAGGTCGACGTCGTGGTCGATGGCGTGGTCGGCCGCGCCGCGGCCCCGAGCGGGGCGAGCACTGGCGGCCACGAGGTCCGCGCGTTCCCGGAGGGCGGGGCGGACGCGGGCGTCGAGCGGTTCCGCGAGGACGTGGAGGCCCGCCTGATCGGTCTCGACGCGACCGCGCAGAGGGACGTGGACCGGCTCCTGCACGAGATCGATGGCACGCCCGACTTCCGCCGGCTCGGCGGCCACGTCGCGACCGCGACCTCCCTCGCCGTCGCGAAGGCGGCGGCCGCCGCCCTCGGGCTCCCCCTGTACCGGTACGTCGGGGGCGCGCTCGCGCACCGCCTCCCGCACCCGATGGGGAACGTGATCGGCGGGGGCCGCCACGCGATCGGCGGGACGACGATCCAGGAGTTCCTCGCGGTCGCCCGCGGGCCGACCGCGGCCGCGTCCGTGTTCGCGAACGCGCGGGTCCACCGGGCGGTGCGGGAGATCCTGCGGTCGAAGCTTCCGACGGGGCCGCTGGGCCGCGGGGACGAGGGCGCGTGGGTCGTGCCGCTCGACGACGAGGCCGCCCTCGCCGTGCTCGTCGACGCGTGCCGCGCGGTGTCCAAGGACGTCGGGTTCGAGGTCTCCCCCGCCGTGGACTTCGCGGCCTCGGAGTACTTCCGGGACGGCGCGTACCGGTACCGCTCGCGGGCCCTGACGCCGGACCAGCAGGTGGAGTTCGTCGCGGACCTCGTGGACCGGTACGGCCTCTGGTCCGTGGAGGACCCGCTCGACGAGGACGACTTCGCGGGCCACGCGCGGCTCACCGCCCTCGTCGGGTCCCGGTGCCACGTGATCGGGGACGACCTGTTCGCGACGGACACGGAGCGGCTCCGGAAGGGGATCGAGGCGCGCGCCACGAACGCTATCCTTATTAAGCCGAACCAGATTGGCACGCTGTCCGACGCGAAAGCGGCGGTCGATCTGGCCCACCGCCACGGGTACGCGACGGTGATGTCCCACCGCAGCGGGGAGACGACGGACGACACGATCGCGCACCTCGCGGTCGCGTTCGGATGCCTCGCGATCAAGACCGGCGCCGTGGGCGGGGAGCGGACCGCGAAGCTGAACGAGCTCATCCGGATCGAGGAGGAACTCGCCGGAGGATAGGATGCAGGAAGAGGAACGGATCGGGGCGGAAGGGCTCCTCGTGACCGAGGACGTCTACCTGACGAGCGGAGTCCACATCGGCACGCAGCAGAAGTCCGCCGACATGATGCCGTTCATCTACAAGGTCCGCAGCGACGGCCTGTACGTCCTCGACATCAAGAAGACGGACACGCGGATCCGCGTGGCCGCGAAGTTCCTCGCGCGGTTCCCGCCGGAGAAGATCCTCGTCGTCGCGGCGCGGCAGTACGGCCAGAAGCCCGCTCGGCTGTTCGCGAAGGCGATCGCGGCGCAGGTGCTCGCGGGCCGTTTCGTGCCCGGGACCCTCACGAACCCGCAGCTCGAGGAGTACATGGAGCCCGAGGTGCTCCTCGTCACGGACCCCGCCGCGGACCAGCAGGCACTGTTGGAGGCGCTGAACGTCGGGATCCCCGTCGTCGGGCTGTGCGACGCGAACAACGAGACCCGCAACGTGGACGTCGTCGTCCCGACGAACAACAAGGGGAGGCGGGCCCTCGCGACCATTTACTGGCTCCTCACCCGCGAGGTCCTGAAGGAGCGCGGCGCGGTGAAGTCGGACGAGGAGTTCGCGCAGACGATCGACGACTACGAGGCGTCCATGTAGGGAGGGCGATGCGCTACCCGGCCGTGGCCGGACAGTTCTACGAACGGGATGCGACGGCGCTCCGGAAGCAGATCGACGCGTGCTACCGCCACCCCATCGGGCCCGGGAGGAAGCCCGCGGTCGCGCGGGACGGGCCCCGCACGCTCCGCGGGATGGTCGTCCCGCACGCGGGCTACATGTACTCCGGCCCCGTCGCCGCCCACGCGTACGCGGCCCTCGCGCGGGACGGGCTGCCGCAGGCCTTCGTGGTCCTGGGCCCGAACCACACGGGCCTCGGGGCCGCGATGGCCCTTGGCGCCCACGACTGGGAGACCCCGCTCGGCGTCGCGGAGTACGACCGGGACCTCGGGGCGCGGATCCTGAAGGACCCGGTCACGGAGGACATCATCGCGCACCGCCACGAGCACAGCATCGAGGTCCAGCTCCCCTTCCTGCAGGACCTCGCGGGGACCGTGCGGTTCGTCCCGATCTGCATGGGCCTCCAGGACTACCGCGACGCGGTCGAGGTCGGGGGGATCGTGCGGGACGCGATCGCGGGGCGGGACGTCGTCGTCCTCGCGTCCACGGACTTCTGCCACTACATCCCGAAGGCGGAGGCGGCGCGGCGGGACCGCATGGCGATCGACAAGATCCTCGCGTTCGACGTGCGGGGCTTCTACCGCACGGTCCAGGAGAACGACATCTCGATGTGCGGGTACGGGCCCGCGATGGCGATGATGACCGCGATTGGCTCCGCGAAGCCGGAGCTCCTGAAGTACGCGTCCTCCGGCGACGTCACGCCGATGGAGGACGTCGTCGGGTACGGCGCGATCGCGATGCGGGCGTAGGCGCTCTCGGGCAATTCGTTTCCGACTTCAATCCATCGCGCAAATGATTCTCACCCCGAATAATGGGGGCGACACCCCTACATACCGACCCCGGTAGTCGTCGCGACGTTCGCGATGCCCGTCGTCACGATGTCCGAGATCCGGACGGCCCTCCGGGCAACCGTGGGGCGCCGCGGGATGTCCGAGGAGGACATCTGCGCCCTCGCGGACTACCTGATCTCGTTCTTCGGGTTCGACTCCGAGGTGATCGACAACCGCCTCGACATGGACGACCGCGACGTGTTCTACATGCTCGAGGAGGCGGGCCTCCTGTCGACCCGCCAGGAGGAGATCCACATCAAGAAGGGGAAGCTGTGGCGGATCCACTACTGGATCCTCCGGGCGGACCGGATCAAGGAGCTCGCCTCGGCGACCCACATCAAGGCGGACAGCGACGTGTTCGCCGTGTACGACGGCCTGCCCGAGGAAGCGTGGGCCCGCGCCCCGCTCCCGAAGTGACGGGGTCCGCGGCCCGCACGTTCTCCGGGAGGCGAACGTCCGGAATAGGTCTTTATAGGCGCCGTCCGTAGTGCGCGGGGAACCCATGGTGAACCTGCTCGACCTGTTCGAGGTCGTCCTCGTGGTCGCGGTGTGGACCGCGATTATCCAGCTCCTCGAGAGGCGCGGGATCCTCGCGAAGCGGAACCTCGTCGCGATGGGCCCGTTCCTGATGGTGAAGACCCGCCGCGGGCGGGACTTCATCGACCGGACCTCGCGGTTCCGGCGGGTGTGGCGGGCGTTCGGGGACCTCAGCATCGTGATCGTCGGGCTCACGATGGTGGGCATCACGGCCCTCCTCGTGTGGGAGGCGACCCTCGTCGGGAACATCCCGCCGGACCGCGCGCCCTCCCCGGAGCTGCTCCTGGGGATCCCGGGCCTCAACCCGGTGATCCCGCTCGGGTACGGCATCTTCGCGCTCGTGATCGCGGTGGGCATCCACGAGTTCTTCCACGGGATCCTGGCTCGGGTCGCGAAGGTGAAGGTCGAGAGCCTCGGGCTCCTGTTCTTGGTGTTCCCGATCGGCGCGTTCGTGGAGCCCGCGGAGGCGGAGATGAAGGAGCTGCCGCGGCGGGAGCGCGCGCGGATCTACTCCGTCGGTGCGGGGATCAACATCCTCCTCGCCCTCCTGTTCGGCGTCCTGTTCAGCTCGATGATGCTCTCCGTGCAGCCTGTCGCGCCCGGCGTCGGGATCGTCGCGTACTCCTCGGAGACGTCGCCCGCCTTTGTGGCGGGGATCCCGGTGGGCAGCATCATCACGTCCGTGAACGGGACCGCGACGCCGACGCCCGCGATCCTCCGGGCCGTGACGGCCCGCTCGCAACCAGGGGACGACGTCACCGTGGTCGCGTGGAAGAACGGTGCCTCGCAGACGTACACGGTCCGTCTCGGGAACGACAGCGGCGTCCCGATCCTAGGGATCCGCGGCCTGAACACGCAGACCTCGATCTACCACCCGTTCACGGACCTCGACGCGTACGGCGGGGTCCCCGGGTCCCTGCTCACGTACATCTCGCTCCCGTTCATCGGGTACGCGCCCCTCCAGCCGCCCCTCACGGACTTCTACGTGATCACGGGCCCGTGGGGTGCGGTGCCTTCGTCGGTGTTCTACTTGCTCGCGAACGCCCTGTACTGGCTGTTCTGGCTGAACCTGATGCTCGGGGCCACGAACGCCCTCCCCGCGGTCCCCCTGGACGGCGGGTTCGTGTTCAAGGACGGCGTTGAGGCGCTCCTGGCACGCGCGCGGAAGGGCCTGGCCCCGGAGCGGCGGGAGCGGATCGTGCGCACCGTGAGCTACGCGTTCGCGTTCCTGATCCTCGCGTTGATCCTGTGGCAGGTCATCGGGCCGAGGATCTAGTGGGTGACGACCTCGAACCCGCCCTCGTCGAAGATTAGCGGGTAGTACCCGCGGCGGTGCGCGGTCTTCCGCATCTTCACGACGCTGAGGAAGAGGTTCACCTGCCGGTCGTCCCGCCGCAGGTCGAGGTGGAGGATGCCGTCGGAGAGGAACTCCTCCCCGTTCACGCAGAACCGGTTCGAGTCCTGCTCCATCTCCGCAATCAGGAACGTCGTGATCTCGAGCTCCCGGAGCCACTCGAAGAACCGGAACAGGTCGTCCCGCGGGTCGTCGAACTTCGCCATCACCTCGAGGACTGGGAGGGAGTCGATCGCGAGGACCGACACGTCCATCGTCTTGTCGAGGTTGTCGACGTACATCTTGAAGACCTCGAGCCAGGACTTGTTCGAGAGCTGCTTCAGCTTCTTCCGGATCAGCCCGAGGTCCAGCACGCTCAGCTTCGACTCGAGGCCCTTGATGTCCATCCCGAGGCCCGCGACGTTCTCCAGGAGGCTATCCCGGGACTGCTCGAGGGTGACGTAGACGCACCCGAGCCCGTCGTTCTTCGCGTTGTTGTACAGGGTGTTGAACGCGACGGAGGACTTCATCGTGCCCGGCTTGCCCGCGATCAGGACGATGTGGGACCTCGGGATCCCGCCCTGGAGCTGCTCGTCCAGGCCTCGGATGTACGTCCGGATGCGGGGCACGGGCATGGGGGCCTCCCGCGAGCATGCGGAAGGCGGGAGATAAAGATTCCCGGACGGTTCTCCGCGGCGGCAACCACGGCCTACGTCCGGACCTCGGCGCCCACGATGCCGAGGATGCCGCCGACGACGACCAGGACGCCCTCGAGGCTGAGCCGCCCGCTCACGACGATGATCACGACGCCGATGATGATCGTGAGGAGGCCGCCTGTGCTCATCCGTCCCTTGTAGATGAACGCCCCGCCGAGGATCGCGGCGATCCCGAGGATGACGTCCACGAGGCGCTGCGCGACGAGGTCCACCGTGATGCTCTGGTTCCGCCCGAACTGCAGGGCCCCGACGATCACGAGGATCCCGCCGATGAGGGCGAGGAGGAAGCCCAGGATCGCGAGGAGCCGGCGCTCCGTCATGGCGGGCGAGTAGCGCCCGCGGTTATTTCACCCTTGCGCGGTGTGTCATCCCTTCTCGAGGCCCGCGAGCGCGAAGATCCCCTGGGGGAGGCCGTGGTACGCGTCCTTCCCGCGGTACATCCGCAGGGTGCGGAACGCGGCCTCGAGCCGGAGCTCGCCCGCCATGCGGCCGGGGTGCTCGTTCAGCGTCGGGGCGGTGAGCGCGATGCGCGCAGGGCCGAGGCGGGCGAGGAGCCCGTGGAGCAGGTCCCCCGCGACCTCGGCGTTCGCGGGGTTCACGACCCACGGCCCGATCTCCGCCGAGCCGCCGTCCGCGTTCGCGACGACGTACCCGCGGACGCCGCCCTCGTCCCGCGCGACGAGGAAGTGCTCCGGGAACTCCTGGAGCAGCCGCGCGAGGAGCGCCTCCCGCCGCGCCCCGAAGTAGAAGGAGTCGAAGTGGGCGATCGCGGCGAGGTCCCCCGCCGTCGCGGGCCGGACGCCCCCCGCGGCCCCCGATGCGGCCACCGTCCCGTGGTACCGCACGTTCTCGTACTCCCCGCGGAACCCCAGGCGCTCGTAGAACGGGACGACGTGGAGGTACGCGTTCAGGCGCGCGGTCTCCACCCCGCGGGCGTCGAGGAAGTCGAGGGTCCGCCGCATCAGGGCCTCGCCGACGCGCTTCCCGCGGGCGTCCGGGTGGACGATCACGGCCCCGATGAACGCGAGCCTCCCGTACGCGGTCGAGCACGTGAGGCCGACCCGCTTCCCGCCGAGGACCGCGACGAAGCAGCCCTCCGGCTCGAGGGCCCGCAGCCGCTCGAGGTCGGCCACCGTGTAGCCCCAGCCCTCGAGGTCCGTGAGCCGGACCGCCCAGCTCAGGTCCCGTCGCGTGAGGACCCGGACGTCCGCTCCCGCCATCGCGCCACCCTCGCCTTCAGCTCATCGAGCTCGTCGCAGTCGTGGTACCCGTACGTCACGTACCGCTTGTCCTTCCGCGCGTGCTTGTACATGCACGGCCCGTACTCGTCGTCCTCCTGGCCGTACCACTTGTCGCAGTCCTTGCACTGGTGCCGGTGCGGGAGCTGCCGCTGCAGGCCCTCCGGCGTTACATCCCCCAAAACGGGTCCTCCTTCCTCTTGATCGCCCCGATTTCCTCGAGCGTCGCCCGCTCGTCCGGGTTCAGGGGCTGGTCCCGCAGGGCCCGCGCGGCCTCCTCGGGGAGGTCCACGTACAGCACGTCCCCGCCCTTCACCTGCCGGCCCACGGTCACGCCGTCCACCGCGATCGCGACCTCCTTCCCCGCCACGGCCTCCGTGACGACGTCCTCGCCGCTGCGGATTGACCGCACCCGCCCGAGCGGCTTGCCGTCCTCCCGCATGAGCGGGAGCCCGGGCCGGAGGCGGCCCGCGAGGACCCGCACGCCGAAGATCGCGGGCTTGCTCGCGCGGAACACGAACTCCGGGAGGAACAGGACCTTCGCGGGGTACGGCATCGCGAGGCGTCGGGCGTCGTCGAGCTCCTGCCGCCTCCGCTCCGCCCACGCCTGGTAGTCCTGGAGGAGGCGGTAGATCACGTCCCCCTCCAGCACCTTCACGTCCGGGTGCTTCGCGAGCTCGTCCCGCGCGTCGTCCAGGATCGGGACGTTGAACGCGAGGGCCACCTTGTGGAGCGGCTCCTGGACGGTGGCCGCGTCGACGACGTCCCGGCGCGAGACGGGCCCGACGCGGGCGAACTTGATCGGCGTGCCGGACTGCTTGCACTCGTACGCGATCGCCTCGAGGGAGCCGAGGGCGTCCGCCTTCACGAGGATCCCCTCGTCCGAGGTCTCGACCTTCGGCACGGTCTCCGCGGCGACCGCGGCGACGACGTCCTTCAGGTCCCGGGCCTTCGCCTCCCGGAGCGGGGCGCCCGCGACCGCGCCCTCCAGCCCGCCCGCGGCGATCTTCACGCCGGCCGCCGCGGTGACGCGGGCCACGGAGTCGAACCGGTCCTGCGGGTCCCGGATCTCGTCCAGGGGCTTCGGCCGGAGGATGGCCTTCACCTTCGTGACGATTGGCTTGCCCGTGGACCCGAGGACGATCGTGTCCCCGCGGTTCAGCACGCCCTTGTACACGATCGCGTCCAGGGTGACGCCGAGGCCCTTCTCCTCCTTGACCTCGAGGATCGTGCCCTCCGCGGGGCCCTCCGGAACCCTCAGGTCCGCCTCCAGGAACCGCTGCGCGAGCCCGATCAGCATGAGGAGGAGCTCCGGGATGCCGACGCCGTGCTTCGCGCTCGTCGGGACGATCGCGACGGTCGTCGCGAAGTCCTGGATCTTGTCGTACCGTTCCGCGGAGAAGCCGTGCTCGAAGAACTTGCCGACGACGTCGTACATCCGGCGGTCGAGCTCCTCGCGGACGCCCTCGTGCTGCTCCGCGATCGCCGCGGCGAAGGAGACCTTCTCCACCTTCCGCCAGCCCGGGACCATGTCGATCTTGTTCGCGGCGACGAGGAACGGCGTCTTGTACCGCTTCAGGATGTTGATCGACTCGATCGTCTGCGGGCGGAAGCCCTCGTTCACGTCCACGACGAGGACCGCGAGGTCCGCGAGGGCCCCGCCCCGCGCGCGGAGCGTCGTGAAGGCGACGTGGCCCGGGGTGTCGATGAACAGGAGCCCGGGGATCTTGAACGTCTTGTCCTTCACGAGGTCCCCGCAGATCGCCCGGATCGCGTCCAGCGGGACCTCCGTGGCCCCGATGTGCTGGGTGATCCCGCCCGCCTCGCGGGCCACGACGCTCGTTCCGCGGATCTGGTCCAGGAGGCTGGACTTGCCGTGGTCCACGTGCCCGAGGACGGAGACGATGGGCTGGCGGATGTACGTGCCCATGGACGCGGTTCGTAGAGGTCGGGCCGTATTAGAGCTTGCGGGGGTCATCCGAGGAGGTCGGGGACGCCCCGTAGGTCCCGGACGCGCAGGCAGTCCGCGTCCGGGCGGCGGTCCGCGCGGTCGACGAGGACGGGTGTGATGCCGGCGGCGCGGGCGCCGAGGACGTCCGCCTCGTACGCGTCGCCCACGTGCACGGTCTCGGAGGGTTCGCAGCCCGCCCGCCGCAGCGCGAGGTCGAAGATGGGGCGCGAGGGCTTGTTCGCCCCCGCCTCCTGCGAGTATGTGACCGCGTCGAACAACGCGTCCACGCCGAGGTCGCGGAGCCGCCCGTGAATCTCGTCCGTGTTGTTCGAGACGACGCCGACATGGAGCCCAAGGGACCGCAGGGCGCGCAGGACCTCGGGGACCTCCGGATAGAGGCGCATCACGTCCGGTCGGTCGAACGCCGTCTGCACCGCGGCCGCGAAGAGGCCGTCGGGGTCCGAGACTCCGAGCTTCCCGATTAGGACGGCGTCGTACCGTCTCCAGAACTCGGGCGTCTGGCCGACGTGCTCGAAGATTGCAGCCTCGAAGAGCCGGTCCGCCTCCGCCCGCGCCTCCGCGAGGCGGCGCGGGTCCAGGACGAGCCCTCGCTCCCGCGCCACGCGCGCCCACATCTCGTCGAACGGCTCGGCGGCGTGCGCGAGGGTGTTCCCGTAGTCGAAGAAGACGGCGCGAATCCCTTGGACTCGCACCATATCGCGCCCGCCCTGCTCACTCGTACAGCCACGCCTCGTCGATGCGGGCGTACTCGTGGAGTTCCGCGGGCTTGAAGAAGAGCTCGATTTCCCGCTTCGCGCTCGCCAGGCCGTCGGAGCCGTGGATCACGTTCCGGCCGATCGTAAGGGCGTAGTCCCCGCGGAGCGTCCCAGGTTCCGCTTCCGCGGAGTTCGTCTTCCCCATCATCCTCCGGACCGCGGCCACAGCGCCCTCGCCGTCCAAGACCATCGCGACGACGGGCGCGGACGTGACGTACTTCACGAGCGGGGCGAAGAACGCCTTCCCCCTGTGCTCCGCGTAGTACGTCTCCGCGAGCTCCTTCGTGACCCGCGTCAGCTTGAGCCCGACGAGCTTCAGGCCGCGCCGCTCGAATCGCCGGAGGACCGCGCCGACGAGGCCCCGCTGGACCGCGTCCGGCTTCAGGAGGACGAACGTCCGCTCGCGGGCCACGCTAGGCCCCCTTCTTCGCCTTCTTCGCGGCCTTCGCCTCGACCTTCGGGGCTTCCTCCTCTTCCCCGCCGCGGCGGCCCTTCACCTTCTTCGACTCCTCGTCGAGCCAGCGCTTCAGCGTGGTCCGGCCCTGGGGCGCCTCGAGGAACGCGAGGAACTCCTGGGCCTCGATCTTCGTGACGTGCTTCCCGCCGTGCTTCTTCCGGTACCACGGGGTGATCTGGACCTTCAGCGCGCCGGAGTCCGCGAAGTGGGCGAAGTGGCGCTCCGCGTCCGCGCGGGCCAGCTCGGGTCCGAGCCGCTTGTCGATCAGGTCGATCACGTCCGCGGGGATCGTCTTGCCCTTCGGGGCCTCCACGGGGAGGAGCGCGCCCGCCCCCCCGGCCTCCGCGCCCTCGGTCATCGGCGCCGCGGCGGGGGCCTCCTCGACGAGCCCCTTCGCCCGCCGGAAGTGCTTCGTCCACCGCGTCCATCGGGGGACGCGGCCCAGGTCGAGGAGGTTCCGCTCGCACTTGCTCGAGCAGAAGAAGTAGACCGTGCCGTCCCGGCGGATGAACATCTTCCCGGTGCCGGGCTCGATGTCGTTGCCGCAGAACGAGCACGTGCGCGTGACGGGCATCGCGGGCTCACCTCACGCTCAGCTTGCGGGCCTCGCGCGCGGTCTCCCGCAGGACCAAGACGTCGCCCACGGCGATCGCGCCCTTCACGTTCCGGGTGATGATGCGGCCCTTGTCGGGCCCCGTCCGCACGCGGACCTTCACCTGCGTGGCCTCCCCGGTCATCCCGGTGCGGCCCACGATCTCGACGACCTCCGCCTCGAAGCCTTCCTCGTCCGCCATCGCCGCTCAACCTTACTTCTTCAGGGACCGGAGCTTGTTCACGAGGTCGTCCATCATCGGCTTCGCCTTGCCCGCGTCCAGGACGGCGATGCTCGCGGTGGCCTTGCCCAGGCCCGAGGCGACGCCGAGCTCCTGCTTCGACGGGACGTACGCGTACGGGACCCCCTTCTCCTCGCACAGGAGGGGCATGTGGGCGAGGATCTCCTCGGGCTGGACGTCCTCCGCCATCACGACGAGCTGGGCCTCGCCCCGCTCGACGAGCTTCGTGACCTCGTTCGTGCCCTTGCGGATCTTGCCGCTCTCCTTCGCCAGCTCCACGATTTGGTACGTCTTGTCCGTCAGGTCCTTCGGGACCTCGAACCGCACGTAAATGGCCTTCGCCATGGGAGACCTCCTTCAGTTCTCTTCGAACCTCACGATTCATCGGGCTCTCTGAGAAGAGCGGCTCGCGAGAACCCGCGGGCTATTAAAGGCTTTTGCGGGCGTGCGGGCATCCGTGGACGTGGACGGCAAGCGAAGGCGAAGCGTTCTAAGCGAGCAACACCCTCGTAGTGTGCGCGAGCGGAGGGCTTGTCGGCGCGGTCTGCCCGCACGTGTGGCACGCCTCTCGCTCCATCGCGAGGGCGGAAACCGCGTCGCAGTGAGCAGTATACGAGCTTCACGGGTGCGCGAGCCCCCGCCTCGGGTAAAGGGTTTCCCCCGCCCACAACGCTTATGGCGGTCCCACTCAGAGCGCGAGCCCGCGCTCCCGCAGTCTAGCGGCCAAGGATGGAAGCCTCTCGAGCTTCCGGCACGGGTTCGAATCCCGTCGGGAGCACTTCCTATCCCGCGGTCACTTCCTCGCGCGCTCGACCATCCCCATGAGGAGCACGCCGCCGAGGAACACCCGCCGGTCGAACGTCGCGGGCACGTTCAGGCACTGGATCTCCCAGATGTCGCCGATGATCTTGAACTGCTGGTTGATCGTCGCGATTGGCTGGCCCCCGAGGGTCATCGTGAGCTTCTCCGGGATGAGGCCGCCGCCCGGGAGGTACTTCCGCGCGAGGCCGCGGCCCGTGGACTCCTTGATCTCCCCGACGAGGTTATTGTACGGGTCCCGCATCTCCCACTCGTCCGCGATGAACGAGGACGTCAGCGCCCTCCGCCGGATGTATCCGAGAATCGCGTTCGTCCCGGAGTCCACAATCGCGAACGTGCCCCAGATGTCGAGAATCTGGGTCTGCCGGATCTGGAACAGCTCCCGCGTCATGCTCTCATCCGTGTACACGCGGATGTCCTCCTTGAGGCGGAGGAGCTTCTGCTTGGAGTACGCGAGCTGGTTCCCGGCCTGGTTCTCGATCCAGTACTGGCCCGTGAGGGCGAGGACCTTCTTCCGGATCCGGTAGAAGTTCAGGGTCCACAGGGACGGGACCGCCTGGGCCGTGGCCGGAGCCGCGGCCCGTGCCGGTGCCGCGGTCTGTGCGGGCGCCGCCGCGGTTGGCGCCTGCCCGGGGGGGTAGTACTTCTGTTCTTTCGCACACCACCACTGGCTGTACTGTGCGACCCACGCGAGGGGCGCACCGCATCCGGGACACGCTGTCGTTGCCGTCATCCCTCTCAACCCCGCCGCGGGATGTCGGAGGCACCTTTTATCCTTTCCATCCCCCGAGGGCTCTGTCCTTCATTGAGGGGACGTTCTCCGGCGGGGACGCGCGACATGAACCATTCATGACGAGCATTAGAGGATTCATCGCCGCGGGGTCAAGGGATAGGGTCCGGTCGCGTTGCCTATGTCTGTAGGCAACACGGCTCACCGCGCGGCGGCGAGTGCCGCGGTCCTCGCGGCCTGGAGCTGGCGCCGGGCGGCGTCGATCGCCTTCCGCGTGTACGCCTCCAGGGCCTGCACGGCCTTCCGCCCCGACTCGGGATTCCGGGCGGGGCCGACGTAGTCGTACACCGCCTTCCGGCGCCCGTCCCGCGACTCGTAGTGCCAGAAGTACACGTAGTCTCGCTCCCGGCGGGGCTTCACCTGGATGCCACAGCCGACCTGCATGCGACCGCGGAGGCGTTGCCTATATTTATAGGCAACGACGGGGTGGCCGAACCGGGCCGAACGCCGGCTACTCGATTATCCACTGCGGCTACAGGGGGCGCGGCTTCGTGAGGCCGTCGAGCGCCTCGAGCTGCTTCGGGCGAAAAAGCGGGACCTCGGCACGGAGGACCTCAAGGCGCGCGAGGCGGCAGCAGCGCGGGGCGGGCGTTCCCGATCGTGGAGCCGGACTAGCCGCGAGTCCCGCCCCTCGCCTTCCGGCGGCCCGCCTTCGGCCGCCGCCCCGGCGCCACCGCGCCCCACAGATCCCGCCGCGTGTCGCGGATCGTGGGCCGGAACTCCCGCGCGACGCGGAGGTGCCGCAGGTCCACGTCGGCGGCCACGACCTCCTCCCGGAAGTCCCCCGCCCGCCCCAGGTCCTCGCCCCGGGGCCCGATCGCCTGCGTCCCGCCCTGGAACACCATGTTCAGCTCGGTCCCGATGAGGTTCGCGTACAGCACGAAGATGCCGTTCTCGATCGCGCGGGCGGGCAGGATCTTGTCGAAGAACGCCTTGCTCGTGGCGGGCGCCGCGCTGATCACCGCGAGGATGTCCGCCCCGCGGAGCGCGTACGCCTTCGCGAGCTCCGGGAAGAACGCGTCGTAGCAGATCAGGAGACCCAGCTTGCCGAGCTTCGTCTCCGCGAGCACGGGCTCGGAGCCCCGGCCGAAGTACAGGCCCTCCTCGAAGGGCCCGAAGTTCGCGGGGTGGATTTTCCGGTACCGCCACAGCTCCCCGTCGGGCGCGACGAGGACGCCTGCGTTGAACAGGTGGCGGCCCTTCGCGTCCCGCTCCGGCATCCCGACGAGGATGTGGGCGCCGTGCTCCGCGGCGATCTTCGCGAGCCGGTCCGTGGCCGGGCCGGGGATCGTCTCCGCGAGCCGCGGGAACGCGTCCCGGGCCATGTACCCGGTGAGGAACATCTCGCCGAACAGGACGAGGTCCGCGCCCGCCTCCGCGACGGTCCTCTCGATCCGCGCGAGGTTCGCGGCCTTGTCGAGGAGCTTCGGGGCGAGCTGTGCGAGGGCGGCCCTCACTTCCCGCCCTCCCGCGCGGCCTGCGCCTCCCGTCGGACCCTCTGCTTCGTCGCCCGCACGCCCCAGCCCGACAGGGCGAGGCCCCCGACTAGGAACGGGGCGAGGATCGCGAGCCGGACCCACAGGTCCGGGATCGTCACGAGGAACAGGACGATCGCGCCCGCCACGATCACGACCCCGCCCGCCCACTGCTGCCAGGGGCGCGACACGGGGACCGGGACCGCGGCCTTCCCGCAGTTCTGGCACACGTCCCGCTCCAGCGTCGCGAGGAACGAGACCGTGTCGCAGGCCGCGCAGTACGCGTATTTGGGCACGGGCGCGCCACGGCCCCCCTCCGGTAAAAGGGTTTTCCCGCGCCCGCGAGTCCACAACGTTTATGGCGCTCCCGCTCTTAGCGCGACCCCGCGCTCCCGTAGTCTAGTGGCCAAGGATGGAAGCCTCTCGAGCTTCCGGCACGGGTTCGAATCCCGTCGGGAGCACTCATTTGGGGGTCGGGAGGGCTGGTAGCGCTCGACCAGTCCTCGGTGACCGGTTTACGCAAGAGGAGCAAGTCGAACCGCCACAGAACAGGCGAATAGAATCTCGTGTACGCGTCCTTCAGCGGCGCGGCAGCGAAGAACGGGGTCAAGTCCTCGAACCCGTAGAGCCATTACTCTTTGCTCAAGCTCATCGAGACGGTTCGGGGCGGCGGGAGCCTCGGACAGGGCGACGTGGGGCCCGACCGATCTCTTGCGACGAGTAGTGGGTACCCTTAATACCCGTTGAGAACTTTGCTTCAACGACAATCAATCACTTTTTGAGGACGTTCCTATGAGCCCAGAGAAGGACACGCAAAAGTCCGCCAAGAGCACCACCGCGGCCGACAAGAAGTTCAAGGGATTCACGGACGAGGAGCGAGCCGCGATGAAGGAGCGCGCCCAAGAACTGAAGGCGGAGGCGCGCCGCGGCCCGCGCGCGGACAGAGCGGACGGGGAAAGCGCCGTGCTCGCGAAGATCGCCGAGATGCCGGAACCGGATCGCGCCATGGCCAAGCGGCTCCATGCTATCATCAAAGCCAGCGCGCCAGCCCTCTCGCCGAAAACCTGGTACGGGATGCCCGCGTATGCCAAGGACGGC
>Ga0209002_10002139_pt1 | contig 15994 bp, 12 predicted proteins | sample Rifsed16ft2_FD_184010 | JGI IMG/M metagenome (GOLD analysis project Ga0209002, IMG submission 184010) | Soil microbial communities from Rifle, Colorado, USA - sediment 16ft 2 (version 2) | ecosystem: Environmental > Terrestrial > Deep subsurface > Rock core/Sediment | place: Rifle, Colorado...
ACCGTCAAAGCCTTCCATCACATTGCTCCTTGTTTAGCCTTCAGCCATCAGCCTTCAGCCCTCGGCCATCAGCTGACGGCTGATAGCTGATGGCTGGCATTAGGGCCAGAGGCCGGGATCCGCAGCCAGTCGTTCCTCGATCGGACGAAGGCGTTGCCTGAGCTCTTGGGTTGCAAAGCCGAATCGTTCACCGAGACGAAGCAGGGCCGAGACCAGATCGTACTGCTCCCTGGAGCCGGTTTGAAGCAGGAGATCGATAAACGGCGACACCTGATGCGCGAGAATCTCCTCGATCAGGACATTGATCTCCTCGCCCTGAGGCTCGCAATCCAATCGCTCGGCGAGGTCCAGGATCTCCTGGGCGCCTCTGAACCGATCCAGGTCCGGATGGTCTCTCAATTGTCGTATCCGAGCAATGAGCGACGTGGAGAGGAGGTTGTGAAGCCGGTCCTTCTGTCGCAGGCCGAGTCGCCTTGCCTCATCAGCCAACGCCAGCAGAGCGCGGTGGGCATCGGCGCCGCCATCGGACAACCATTCCCGGAGGCGCGCCTCCAGGTCGCGAGCAAGGATATACTCAGCCGGGGCCCTGAGCGGCTGGGGAGGGGAGAGCCCCTCATTGAAGAAGGCCGTCAGTAGCCCACGGGTGCTCGTCGCCAGCTCATCGTACGCCTTGTGGAGCTCTTCCGCACGTCCTTCGTAAAGGGTCATTAAGATCTCCTGCCGCTCCTCCGGAGCCAACATCTTCAAGGAGATCGAGACCGCCTGACCGTGATCCTGCGGCGAGGCACCCTCTGCCTCTCTCTCAACGGCCTCACGCCAGCGTTGGATCTCCGCATCCCCTCTCCAGGGAAACAGATATCCTGTCATTCCATCGGCGTCCGACCAACGGAGGACAAACCCCATCTTCTCCCGCTCCAGTGTCAAGACCGACCGTACATCAACGCCGCCCACGACTATCGTCCCACCCGTGATGGGTTGCCGCTCCAGGGCAAGTCGATGCAGGGTGAATGCATGCACGTGATACGGCTCCGGAAGTTCGTCAACCAGCGATCGAGCAGCATACAGGACCGCCAGGCGCGCAAGCGGGACCCTTGTAGGGCGGACGCGGACCTCCCAGATCCGCCTGCCGTCTCGCTCCACTGCAACGTTGCTCCTGGCCGATTGGAGCTCGGCCAGGAATATCGCCTCGATACTCTTCGTCGTGAAGGCGGAGGCCAGCTCGATGGCGCGCGCTGCATCCCTGAGGTTCTGCACCGACTCGATGCCGGAGATGTCGTCAAAGAACCAGCCACAACTGGTCTGCATCAGGAGGGCGTGCCGCTGCATCTCCAAGAGTTGCAGCGCCGCTGCCCGCTCCTCTGTCGAGAGCGATCGGCGGGCGTGCTTCATCAAGTAGCCCTCGACGTTGCGCGCGCTGTGATCCAATATCAGGTCGATGTAGCCGTCCCTCGCGGCCCAGACATCGGTGAGATACCTGTCCCCTTGTTCCACGAAGATACGATGGAGCTCCTCCCGTAGACCCTCCAAGGCCGCCCGGAGGTGGACGCGCCAGCCCTGTCGCCAGCCGGGCTGGCCGCCGGTGCTGCAACCGCAGTCTTCCTTCCACCGCCCGAGGCCGTGAGCGCAGCTCCAGGAGCTCCCTTCCCTGATGACGACCTCGTGGTCGGGCGGATGGCCTTCCAGACAGGCGCCAAGGTTGGTCATCGCGACATCTTCGGGCGTGCCCTGCCGCGCAATGAGGGCGGCCAAGGCCCGCTCTCCGAACGGGGTGTGATGCCCGTACGACTCGCCGTCGGTGCAGAGGATATACAGGCGAGGGTGGGAGTGACGGGAAGCCTCCACGACTCGGCCGGCGAGGCGATCAGGACCCTTCAGCAGTCCCTCGAAGGCTATGGCACGGGAGAGCGCCGCGTCATAAAAGAACAGGGCAATCGATCCACCACCGGGTAATGCACACCGGTACGGGCGCCCCGGGTCAATTCCCGCAGGGCCGACCTCGATCCAACCGCCGTGACCGCTCAGGCGGAAACGGACAGCCTGGGAGGGCGCCAGGATCGTGAATCGGATCCCGTGATCAGCCAGAAGCTGAAGCGTCGCCAGGTCAACGGCCGTCTCGGGAAGCCACATCCCATCTGGCTTCCGGTCGAATCGCGATTGGAAGTCGGCGATCCCCCATTTGGTCAAGGTGGAACGGTCCCGAAGATCGGTAAGTGGCAGGATCGCATGCACGTACGGGTGCGCGATGGCGCTGCCGTGACCTCCGTGGCGGGACCGGCTTTCACGGTCGCCCTGGATGATGCGGCGATAGGTCTCGGGGGTGTGTCGTTCAAGCCACCGAAAGAGTGTAGGGCCGATGTCGAAGCTGATCGAAGCATAGTTGTTGATCAGCCTGACAATCCGCCCCTCTCCGTCCAGAAGTCTCGCCCATCCGTTCGCCGTGTAGCACTCGGCGGCGATGCGCTCGTTCCAATCGTGGTAAGGGGCGGCGGATGCCTCCCGCTCGACCTCCTCGGTCCAGGGGTTCTCGCGTGGCGGCTGGTAGAAATGGCCGTGGACAATCAGCGACGCGGGGGCGGCAGGGTTCATCGCGACTCGGCTGAGGCCCCCGACTGCCGGGTCGACTGGATCAGGGTTCGCAGGATCAGGCTGCGATTCGCGCCCCGCAGGAGGGATGAGAGGTCCTCATACAGGGTGGGGTCGTCGATAAGCGCTCCAAGCGTTCCCTCCCCTTTGGCAAGTCGGGCCGAAACGAGCTTGAGATTGTTGGAGGCCTGCTCAAGGTCTCCCATGATCTTGTCGGCTCTCGGATCCGCAAACAGAACGTGTGCCAGCCCCTTCTGCGCCTGGAATTTCGTCGTCAACTCGTTCAGCGCGCGGGCCGCATGTCTCAAATCATTCAGGACCTCGCCGGAGCGTTTCTCATAGACCAAGGCGTGGAGCAATCCGTCTCCTTGCTCGATCTCCCGCATGATCCGACTGAGGGAGCTGATGCTCTGTGCCAGATCCTGTCGCGCCTCCGCGCCTGCCCCGCCGCCCAGGAGATGGCTCAGGGAATCCGAAATCCTCAGCACGTTATCAACGATCTGATCGCCTCTCTGAAGGAGCTTGGCGTAATCCGGCGGATCGATGCTGGCCAGCACGGCCCCTGGAGGAAGGACCTTCTTATCAGGACTTCCCACCGTCAGCTCCAGCACCTTATCGCCCACCAGCCCGATGGTCCCGATGCTGGCGATCGAATCCTCCCGAATCCGGTCCTGGAGCCTCGCATCGAGGCTCATGGTCGCCCTGATCTTCTTGCTGGCCAGGTCTTTACCGAATGTGATGGCGCTGATCTTCCCGACGGAGACGCCAGCCAGGCGGACCGGCGCCCCAACGTTGAGGCCCTCGATGGTGCCGAAGAAGGCATGCAGCGTGTATCGGCGCTCGAAGATCCGACTCTGGCTGCCGATCGTCAGGACAAACACCACGAAAAGGACCAGGAGTCCGAGGATGAAGATTCCCACCCGCAACCGCATCGACTGTTCACGTTCCTGCATCGGCCCTCCTCCTGCGCTTCATGTAAGCATTCAGCCGTCAGCAATCAGCGGTCAGCAAAATCGTTCTTGCTGAGAGCTGACCGCTGATGGCTGAAAGCTTGCCCTGCGCTTTCACGTCATGCTTCCGGCAATGAACTGCCGGACCACTGGCAGATCGGAGCTTTCGATCTGATGGGGGGTCCCGGCGAAAACGATCTTCCCCTGGTAAAGCAAGGCGATCCGGTCGGAGATCTTGAACGCGCTCCGCATGTCGTGAGTGACCACTACCGACGTGACGCCCAACTTCTCATCCATATCCACGATCAGTTCGTTGATCTTCTCGGTGTTGGTAGGGTCGAGGCCTGTCGTCGGCTCGTCATACAGGATGATCCGGGGAGCCAGGGCGATCGCTCTGGCCAGGGCCACCCGCTTTCTCATCCCGCCGGACAGCTCCGCCGGGTCTTTGTCTTCGATGCCATCGAGCCCCACAAGGTGGAGGGTCTCTCTGACGCGGTCTCGGATGTCCTTCTCCGACATGGTGGTATGCTCGCGGAGGGGGTAGGCGATGTTCTCTCCCACCGACAGGGAATCGAAGATTGCCCCGCCCTGGAAGACCATCCCGATCTTCTTGCGGACCCGGATGAGCTGGTCCTCCGTCAGCGGCACGATATCCTCCCCCTCGATCAGCACCTGGCCTGCCTCCGGCTTCATCAAGCCAACGATCAGCTTGAGGGTGACGCTCTTGCCGATCCCGCTGCCGCCGATGACCGTGACCGTCTCGGCCGGCCGGATCGCCAGGTCCATTCCGGACAGGACCGGCGTGCCGTTGAATGACTTAGAGACCTGGCGGAACTCGATGATCGTGTCGCTCACCTTACCAGCCCTCCAGCCACCAGAAGAACTTCGTCAGAAAGAAATCCGAGATGATGACCATGATGGCCGAGGTGACGACGGTCGCGGTGGTCGCCTTGCCCAGCCCCTCCGTTCCGCCCACCGTCTCCAGCCCCTTATAGCAGCCGACGATGGCGATGATATAGCCGAAGATGACCGTCTTGCCGAGGCCGCTCACGATGTCGGCTAACGTGAGATTGCGCGTCACGGCATTGTAGTAGAGCCGGTAATCGACCTGGAACTCATGTTTGGAGATCACCATGCCGCCCAGAATGCCCAGGATGTCGGCCATGACTGTGAGCAGCGGCAGGACCAACATCGTGCTGAGCACTCGCGGCACCACCAGTTTCTTGATCGGATTCGCGCCCATGGCCCGCATTGCGTCGATCTGCTCTGTGACTTTCATCGATCCCAATTCGGCCGTCATCCCCGAGCTGACCCTTCCTCCGACCAAGAGGGCCGTCAGAACGGGTCCCAGCTCCCGCACCATCGACATGGAGACGATGAGCCCCACGTACGCCTTCGCACCGAACCGGCTGAGGCCGTACGCGGTCTGCAGGGCCAAGACGAGGCCGGTGAACAGCGCGGCCACGCCGGCGATCGAGATCGATTTCACGCCGATGTGATCCACCTGCTGGATCAACAGGCGGAGATGATACGGAGGCCTGAGGGCGCACGAGAAGGTCTGGTAGGAGAGCTGGGAGAGCCCCCCCAGCAGCTCCAACATTCGCAGGGACTGGCCGCCGATGGCCAGCGCCAGAGTCCGCATTGGCTGTCCTTACCGCCTCTTTTCTTGCGAGAGTACCCAGCCCTTCACAAACCGCTCGAACTCAGGCAACCGCTCCTCAAAGGCGGCGTGAGCAGCCACGTAGACCAGATCATAGACGCAGGTGGCGTCCTTGGCGACGTAGCTGCTGACCATGACCTCGGCGTCCTTGACGCGACCCTCCAACAGGGTGTGGATCGCTTCGGTGCCGTTCAGCGAAACCTGCTCCTGCGCCATCACCCGCTTTGCCCCTATCCCGAAGAACAGGCGTCTACTCAGGATTCGGAGCGGGATCGCCTGCTGGCCCTCACAACTGACGAACAGCGCCGCGACCTGGCCCCCCGGCTCTGCCCGGAATGCCACTTCCACCCCCTCGGCCTTGAACTGCCGCCAACCGTCGCTGAGCACAGGAATCTTGAACCCCCGAGCGTCGTCAACAAGGACACCGTCGACGACCTTGCTGGCAGCGCACGCCGTCAGCACCAGCAGAGCGAGCGCTGAAACACCCTCAAGGCGCCGGACACTCGGAAAGATGTGACCCCCTCTCGGCGTACAGACTCTCAGGCGAGGCATCACAGAGGATAGCGGTGTGGGTTGGTACGATCATACCGGAAAAGTCGCCGAATCGTCAAGCATGGCCGGACCTGTCCATCGCTCAGGCTGGGATGGTTGAAAGCTCGCGCAGCAGGCGACCGAGGTGACGACAGGCCGCCTTCGTCCGAAGCCCCAACCCGACGAGAGAGATAAGGGCGAGAGGATGAGCGAAAAGGTATCGGGCAAGACTCCCTGGGCGCGGCTCCCCCCGATGATCCAGAAACTGATCGAAGGCGATCCGGAGATCCTCTTCCACCGGATCGAGGATGGCCCGGATGGCCAGGAACGGGACCGACCGTGCTGCGGCCGCCGCCGCGATTGCCGCGCTTTCCATATCGACGGCGAGGGCGCCTGACCTTGCCGCCAAATCCCGCTTCTCCTTCGCCATCAGAACGATCTGATCCGCTGTGACGATGGGGCCGAGATGGTACCGCTTGCCCGATCGACGCACGACGTTCACGGCGGACTCCTTCAACCCGGAATCGCATGAAAAGGTGTGAGCAGCTCCGCCGCTGCGTCGGTGAAAGCTCACCTGATCAGCCACAACGAGATCCCCGGGCCGCAACTGGGGATCGAGCCCGGCCGACACCCCGACCGAGAAGGCGACCGCGCCGGGGACCTCATCGAAGAGGCGGCGAGCGGCGGCTTCGGCATGCTCTCGCCCCATCCCGGTGGTTGCCAGGACCACCTCTCGGTCCTGTAACTGAGCGCGGGCAACCGAGTCCGAGAGGTGGGGGGCGCGGGAGGTCGAGAACAGCGCCATCCAGAGCGGCCTGGCCTCCGCCCGTGTTGCCACAAAGACGGCCAGCGGGGCGCCGCGGGCGCTACTAATGTGCGAGGGTCGCGCCGTCTCCATCCGACGAGTCGGCGGTCCGGCGAAGGGTGCGGTAGAGGGAGAGAGCCCAGAGGGGAAAGTACAGCCGGTACAGGTGGTATCGGAGGTAGAAGACTCTGGGGAACCCAGTTCCAGTGAATGCTCTTTCCTCCCACCCGCCATCGACAGATTGGGTTCGGAGGAGATAGTCGATTCCTTTGGAGACGGCAGGGTGTCCCACGACGCCCCCGTGCAGCAGGCCCATGAGCGCCCATGCGGTCTGGGATGCGGTGCTGCTCCCCCGGCCTGCCGTCCGCGGGTCGTCGTAGGAGTAGCACGATTCGCCCCAGCCACCATCCGGGTTCTGCCGGCCGACCAGCCAGTCAATGGCGCGATGGACATATGGCTGATCCATCGGCTCTCCGATCGCCCGAAGCCCGGCCAAGACCGACCACGTCCCATAGATATAATTCACTCCCCACCGACCGTACCAGCACCCCTCGGGTTCCTGATTGGCCTGAAGAAATGCGATGGCCCGCTTCACGGCAGGGTCGGAACGGGTGCGGCCCAGGTGGCCCAGCATCTCGAGCATCCGTCCGGTCAGGTCAGCCGTGGGCGGGTCGAGGAGCGCCTTGTGGTCAGCGAATGGGATCTCGTTCAGGAACAACCTGTTGTTATCCTTGTCATATGCCGCCCAGCCGCCGTCGCTCGATTGCATCGGCATGACCCACTTGAGCGCCTGAGCCAGCGCGGCGCGTTTTGCCTCCTCATCCGGAAGAGCGGTCCTGATGAGGGCGGTCATCACCACTGCGCTGTCGTCGATATCGGGGTAGAACTCATTCTCGAACTGGAAGTACCAGCCGCCAGGCTCGGCCGCCGGGGCCTTCACCTTCCAGTCTCCCTTCTTCCAGGTCTGTTTGGTGAGGAGCCACTTGCACGCACTGGCCAGGGCGGGGTGGTCCGCGGGCAACCCGGAGGCCCGCAGGGCATTGACCGCGAGACAGGTGTCCCAGATGGGGGAGACACATGGTTGCAGATGAAGGGTCCTGTCGTCTTCGACCTCCAGCGCCTCGATCTGCTTGAAGGCCCTGGCCACGAGCGGGTGCTCGACCTCATAGCCGAGGCAGCGCAGGGCGATGACGGAGTTCGCCATCGCCGGGTAGATCCCGCCGAGGCCGCCTTCTCCCCGCATCCGGGCCAGCATCCAGGGCGTGGCTCGCTCCGTCGCACGGCGGCGGAGGCGCTGCACAGGATGCCACTCGTACCAGTGGAGCATCCGGTCGGCCGTGAGGAACACGTTCCGCCACGAGAGCAGGCGCGCGTCCCGGGGAAAGTAGTAGTCGTGTTTCGCTGTCAGATCGCCTCGAAGCTCCATGAGGTCGGCTCCGGCCGGGACCGGCACGACCGGCTTGTGGGCATAGATGATCATCAGAGGGGTGAGCACGGTCCTGGACCAGTAGGAGATCTCGTGCATATTGAACAAGGACCATCGAGGAAGGAGGAACAGCTCGATCGGCATCGCCGGGACGCCGCGCCAATCGATCTGGCCGAATATGGCGAGGGTGAACTTCGTGAAGACGTTGACTCGGAGGAGCCCCCCCTGATCCAGGATCACCTCCCGGGCCCGGCGCATGAACGGCTCGTCCCGGGAATGGCCGTTGAGCTTTAGCGCGAAATAGGCCTTGACCGTGGTGCTCAGATGGTTGGGGCCGCCGTCATAGATGTTCCAGCCGCCCTCGGGGAGCTGGGTCTCTCGAAGGTACGCGACCGCCTTCCGCTGCTTGGTCTCGTCCACCTTGCCGAGAAGGCGGCGGAGCATCAGGTATTCGGAGGTCAGGGTAGAGTCGGTCCCGAGCTCCGCCACCCAGAAGCCTTCCGGGTCCTGTATCGCGAGGAGGCGAGATCGAGCCCTTTCGATCGCCCCGTCGAGCCGGACAGTGTCAATCTCCGGGGAGCTCAACGCAGGGTCCAGCAGTCGATCTCCCGCAGGTGGCGACACCACCTTCGATCACCCCAGCAGGTTCCACGCCGCCATTCTGACCATATCTCTAGGGCTCTTCCGTAGCTCGCGCACCACAGACGCTTCAAAGCCGGAGTGCATCTTGCAGTTCTGGCAGCGCCGGTCTTGTCGGGACTCCCAGTAGTCCCAGTCCACCCCGTTCCAGAACTCCTCCCAGGTCTTGAAGTATTTCGCCCCGATGAGATAGCACGGCCCTTTCCAGCCCATCGGGGTGTAGGTCACGGTGCTCCACGGCGAGCAGGGATACTCGCGCATCCCGGCGGCGAACTCGAGGAACATAGGGGTGGAGCTGAGTCGGTAGCGCTTCGACAGCTCCAGCACCTTCTGAAACTTGGTGTGGATATCCTCCCGCGTCAGGAAGATGTCGTGGTCCACCGACTGGTACTGATAGCCGGGGGAGAGCAGCATCCCGTCAACGCGGTACTCTTTCAGCAAGCGGCACAGCTCCTCAACCTCGTCCATGTCGGTCTCTTTGAAGATGGTCGTGTTCGTGATCACGTGGTAGCCAAGGCGCTTCCCCTCCTTGATCATCTCGATCGCCTTGTCGAACACGCCATCCCTGGCGCAGACATGGTCGTGTGTCTTTCTCATACCGTCCAGGTGAACATTAATCGTGATCCGCGCGTGGGGCGCGATGCTGCCGTAGACCGTCCTATCAAGCAGCAACGCGTTCGTGCACAGATAGATGTGACGTTTTCTGGCAATGATCTCTCCCATGAGTTCTTTCAATTCGGGATAGATGGTGGGCTCTCCGCCGCATATCGACACCGCGGGGGCGCCCGATTGATCCACCGCATTCAGGCACTGCTCAAGTGTCAACCGGTCCTCAAGCTTCCCGGTGTGCCGCTCGAGGGAGCAGCCCAAGCAGGCGAGGTTACAGGTGTACAGCGGTTCCAGCATCAGCACGAACGGATAGCGCTTGTGGCCTTTCAGCCCCTGGCGCACCTGGTGCGCGATCATATCCGTCGTGATGTGCAGCGGAAATCTCATGATGACATCGCTCCTCTGCTGACGAAACTGTGGACAGGGGACATGCTCCAATAGCGCGTGAGGAACAACCAGGTAATTGGCACATAGAGCAAGATCCCCACCGTCCCCAATAGATACTCACCAATGGCAAAGGTCATGCCGAGGTTGAACACCAGAATCAGGAAGTATAAGGCGGCGCCCAGAAAGATCGGCCTAACGCCGCCGCCCGACGTCCTCTCTGCCCGCAGGACTCGATCGAGCTGTTGGAACAGGGCGATAACCACGAACCCTACCACACCCCACCCGAGGAAGTTTGTCAATGGAACGCCGAAGTAGATGCCAGGGCTTGGATATTCGTAGATCTTCCCCAAGAACCAGCGATCGCCGCGTAGCGCGAGCGGATCGATCACCACATCGATCAGCATGAACAGAAACGCCGTGAGACCCAGGACGGGCCAGGACCGCCGAACCTCCTTCACCTCCCGCGTGCCCGCACCGCTGGGCAGCCTGAGCCACTGCGCCAGCGCAAAGCTCACGTAGGCCAGGAAGGTAAACGAGAGGGAATCCATGAACGGGACATTACTGATCCAGAGTTCCCGGCCCCTGGTGGCCGGGATGTAGCTATAGAACCCGAACGGAATCCCGTTCCGTGTTGAAGAGTACTCGGCGGTAAACGCCACCGCCCAGGCGATGGCGGTGAACAGGGCCGTTCGGCGCCACCCGATGGCGGCGGCCGCGGCCCACAGGTAGAGGGCCAGAAACAAAAAGACGTAGGGTCTTAAGAGAACGGTCGAAAGAAAAAGTCCAATAGCCTCTCCCATCCAACCTCCGTCGCCCATTCGCCGAATCTCGTGGAGCGTTTCAAAGACAGATTCACAATGGAACCCGCTCAGCCTGACCCTTCGACTGCCACAGGGTGAACGGAACGTGTAAGGGCATGGACAGACCGCAATGTCTGCCAACTGTAGCGCAAGAATATAGCACATTCGGCCTAGCGGTGGCAATCTGAAAAGCAGGCCATGTGAGGATGGAGATGGGATCTCAGATGGCGCGCCCGTTTTTGGGGCGCTCCTTCACGAGAGTTTGCTGACTCCTGAAGAGGTGGGGGTCTTGCCCCGTGGCCGAACGATGCGATCCAGCGCCCAGATGGCATGCATTTTCACGGTGGGAGCCTCGTCGCGGAGGGCGACCTTCAAGAGCGACATCGCCTCTTCGCCTCCGATCTCTCCGAGAGTCCAGGCGGCGTTGGCCCGAAGGTGCTGATCGGCGCTTTTCAGCACCTGCTCCGCCGACGGCAGCCCCGAGCGATCGCCCAAGCGTCCAAGCGTCCACGCCGCATAGAGCCGCATCCGAATATCGCCGTCGCCCCGCAATGCCTCTTTGAGGAGCGGGATTGCGGAGCGGTCCCCAAGGTTGGACAGTAGCTCGCCGGCGAACATTCCCAGGAACCGGTTCTGCTGATGGAGGGCAGCCCGCAGGTACGAGACGGCCGAAGGGTCTCCGATCTTGGCCAGGGCCTCTGCTGCATAGAGCCGAACATACAGATCAGGGTCCTGGAGCCGCTGCGTGAGCAGCTCCCGAACAGAGGGCTCGAGTAGAAACCCTAGAACCTCGGCGGCTTGCATTCGCACCGCCGCGTCTTTCGCCTCGAGGGCGTCGGTGAGAAGGGAGACCACTGACCGGTCCTGCAACATGACGAGGGCCCCGGCGGCCCTGACCTTGACGTGCGGGTGGCGGTCCTTGAGCGCTCGTCGAAGCGGGGGTCGGCCGGATGCCTCCCCGAGCCGCCCGATCGCCCAGGCCGACGCTGCCCTGACGAACGGATCGGGGTCATTCAGCAGTTGCTCCAGCTCGGGCCGGAGTGCACCATTGCCAAGGCGTCCGACCGTCTCCGCCGCGTGCGCCCGAACCGATGAATCCGGGTGCTCCAGGCCCAGCCGGAGGAGCCAATCGGCCGAGGGATCGGCCAGCTCCACGAGCGCGGCAGCGGCTCTCGCTCGAAGGAAACCCTCATGGCTCCTGAGCGCATCGCGGATGAGCCCCAGCGAAAGCTGGTGCAGCAGTGCCGGGTCGTCACTCTTCTGCGAAGCGCTCATCGCCTCATAGTCCCTCAGTGCCTCCTCGGATTGCTGTTCTTCAATCGCCAGGAGGATCTTCAGCCGACGGGGACCGGCGGCCTGGGGGGTCCGCTCCAAATAGTTGCCCAGCAGGCGAAGCGCGTCGGAGCCTCTGCCGGCGGCGGCCAGCCCTTCAGCCCTGGCCACCACGCGCTCCTCGCTCATAGCACAACCGACGAGTGCCAGAGAGAGCAAGGACGGCAGGAGCCAGGTGATCACGGACCTTCTCGATGATATTCGCACGCGCATTATGGAGGTCCCTCCGGCCACGTACCTACTTGAGCATCGCACCCAGTCGCTGGAGCAACGGTTGCCGTTTGAGCAGGTTGTCATAGGAGAACAGCACCACACCGTCAGCGCCTTGCTGGCGGGCGTCGCGGATCTGCTGTGCCAGGAGATCGGGCTGATCCAGAAGGGCATACGCCCCGAGGCCCACGAAGAGTTTAGACCGCCCCCGAAACGCCACCGCCTGACGGGTCAGGTAGTGGGCCAAGCGGCCGTCTCGGGTATAGTTCATGACAATCCCCTGGTCCAGCAGGCCCTCCTCCAGCCAAAGCCGCCAGTCCTGATACGCGGACAGATAGGCCCGGTCCGGCCAGGCCAGGAGCGCAGCCGAAAGCGCCAGATCCCGCTTGAGCCGCCTGAGCTGACCGCGGACATGCCGGAGAAACCGACCGAGCTGCTCACGGCGCCAGTCATCCCATCGCTGCGCGACGGACGGATCATCCTTCGCGGCAAAGGCCGAGAATCCGGTCTCCGCCTGAAACCGGGCGACGCTCCGCTCTCCGTAGCCAAAATCGAGGCCGTTACTGTAGCGTGAGCCGGGGACCGTAGGGATCCCATAGGGATACCGAATATAGTCGAAGTGAACCCCGTCCAGAGTCGGGTAACGGGAGACCAACTCCTCGACGAGAGCGGTGAGGGCGGCCTGTACCTGCGAATCACCAGGATCAAGCCAGTAGCCGGGCGTATCCAGCATTACCCACTTCCCCTCGTCGCCGGGCGGACGGGAGAAGTCGTAATCGAGAAGGGATCGTCCTCGATTGTCCCTGGTGAAAGCGGCTTGACCAAGGCGGGCCTGGACCGGTCCTTCGCGGCGCTTCCCCAGATTGAAGAGGTTCATCCATGCATGAACTCGAAGGCCCTTTGAGTGGGCCAGTCCCAGGGCGAATTGCAGCGGATCATATCGTTGGCGCGCGATCGCCCGGCGATACGGTTCGTCATCGGCGAGATCGGAGGCGTACCAGCTTCGCCCGCCTCGATACACTTGTAGATAGAGATTCGCGATCCCGGCATCCGCCGCCGTGCGCACCATCGCCTCGAGCCGGCCAAGATCGTCGAGGGTCTGATTCGGCCCCTCGGCCTCCACCCAGAGGCCATAGGGATAGGATGCAGCGACTCCGGGGCATCCAGCCAGGAGGATGACCGCGCCGAACAACAAGGCCTTGACGGCGATCCTCACGGAATCAGTTCCTTCACCTTCACATCGACCCCGCAATGCTCACAATAGACGGAGTCGTCCTCTTCCCCTGAAACCTCAAACGAAGTCCGCCCGCAGAATGGGCAGTACCGGATATCCTTTTTCTCTGTCATTGTCCCGTGCGTTCCTATCCTAATGCCGCCGGCCTTTGCGCGATGCAAGCGATATGAGGTCATTCGATCATTGTGTGAGCGGCTCCCTCTCCACTCCAGTATTCGGCTTCCATGCTCGCCCCTATATAGCACCGCTTTCTACAATCCGTCAAGGACCACTCCGATCGTCGCGTTGACAATCGGGGACCCAGCACATATTATTGTCAGTGTATGGTGATCATAGACGCAAGGAGGGATTATGGCCGTCATGCGATTTGACAAATTCACGTTCAAGGCACAGGAGTCCATCCAACAGGCCCAAAAGCTTGCCGAGGAGCATCAGCATCAGACGATCGACGTCGAGCATCTGTTGCTGGCGCTGGTCGAGCAGGCGGAGGGAGTGGTTCAGCCGGTCCTGAGAAAGATGGGGACCAATCCCGCCCAGGTCGCTCAGCGCCTTAAGGAGGAACTGAGGCGACTCCCTCAGGTGTCCGGCGTGCCACAAGGCCCGGCCTACATCACGCCGAGCCTGGAAAAGATTTTGAATGCTGCGCTGAGCGAGGCAGAGCGCCTCAAGGATGAGTACGTCAGCACAGAGCATCTGCTCCTGGCGATCGCCGAAGAGCGCGGCGGGGCTGTTGGCAGGTTATTGCGCGAGCTAGGGGTCACCAAGGACGGGATCTATGCCGCCTTGCAGGAGATCCGCGGGGGCCAGCGCGTGACCGACCAAGCCCCAGAGGAGAAGTACCAGGCACTGGAACGGTATGCCCGCAATCTGACCGACCTGGCTCGAAAGGGCAAACTGGATCCCGTCATCGGTCGCGACGATGAGATCCGCCGCGTCATCCAGGTCCTGGCCCGCCGGACCAAGAACAACCCGGTCTTGATCGGGGAGCCCGGCGTTGGGAAGACCGCGATCGTGGAAGGGCTCGCCCAGCGGATCGTCAACGGGGATGTGCCGGAGTCGCTCAAGAACAAGCGGGTCCTGGCGCTGGACATCGGCGCGCTCGTGGCCGGCAGCAAGTACCGGGGAGAGTTCGAGGACCGGCTGAAGGCGGTCCTTCGAGAGGTCACTGAGCAGGAGGGACAGATCGTTCTCTTCATTGACGAGCTACACACGCTCGTTGGCGCCGGCGCCGCCGAAGGGGCCATGGACGCCTCGAATATGCTGAAGCCGGCGCTGGCCCGCGGCGAGCTTCGATGCGTGGGCGCCACGACGCTGGACGAATACCGGAAGCGTGTCGAGAAGGACGCGGCACTTGAGCGGCGCTTCCAACCGGTTCTCGTCGGCGAGCCATCGGTGGAGGACACCATCTCGATCCTCCGCGGGCTGAAGGAGCGGTACGAGGTCCACCACGGCGTCCGGATCAAGGACTCGGCCCTGGTGGCGGCGGCGGTCCTGAGCAACCGCTACATCGCCGACCGGTTCCTGCCTGACAAGGCGATCGATCTGATCGACGAGGCGGCGTCGCGTCTCCGGATGGAGATCGACAGCATGCCAACGGAGCTGGACGAGCTGAATCGGAGGGGGCGTCAGCTTGAGATCGAGCGCGAAGCATTGAAGAAAGAGATCGACCCGTCATCCCGGGAGCGGCTTGAGCGCATCGCCGCGGAGCTAAAGGACATCCGCGACAAGGAAGAGGGGCTCAAGTCCCGTTGGGAGCAGGAGAAGGCGTTTATCCAGCGAATCCGCAGCCTTAAGGAGCGGGTTGAGACGGCGAAACTCCAGGAGCAAATGGCCGAACGGCAGGGCGAGCTGGGGAAGGTCGCCGAACTCCGCTACGGCCTGATCACATCCCTGCAGAAAGAGATAGAAGGCGAAAAGGGCGGCCTTGAGAAGCTTCAGAAGGACGGCGCAATGCTCAAGGAAGAGGTGGACGAGGAAGATATCGCCCAGATCGTCTCAAAGTGGACCGGGATCCCGGTCTCCAAGATGCTGGAGGGAGAGACCCAAAAGCTCTTGACTATGGAAGACAAGCTCCGAGAGCGGGTGGTCGGGCAGTACGAGGCGATCAACGCCGTCAGCGACGCGATCCGACGCGCTCGGTCAGGTTTGCAGGACCCAAACCGACCGATCGGCTCCTTCATATTCCTCGGGCCGACGGGCGTCGGCAAGACCGAGTTGGCCAGGGCGCTGGCCGAATTCCTCTTCGACGACGAGCGGGCGATGGTTCGCCTGGACATGAGCGAGTATATGGAGAAGCACACCGTCTCCCGCCTGATCGGCGCCCCGCCCGGCTACGTCGGGTTCGAGGAGGGGGGACAGCTCACCGAAGCGGTCCGACGCCGCCCCTACTCTGTCTTACTTCTGGACGAGATCGAAAAGGCCCACAACGACGTTTTTAACGTCCTGCTCCAGATCCTGGACGACGGGCGCCTGACTGACGGGCAGGGACGGACCGTAGACTTTAAGAACACGATCATCATCATGACCAGCAATCTCGGAAGCCAGGTGATCCAGGAGCTGGGCGGTCGAGATGACGACAAGATGCGGCAAATGGTCATGGAGGCGGTCCGTGCCCACTTCCGCCCGGAGTTCCTGAACCGGGTGGACGAGATCCTGATCTTCCACACCCTGTCTCTCGCCCAGATCAAGCAGATCGTGGAGATCCAGCTCAGGCGGCTTCAGAGAAGGTTGGCCGAAAGGAAGCTCGGCCTTAACGTCACCGACAAGGCCAAGGAGTTTTTGGCAAAGGAAGGTTACGATCCGGTCTTCGGCGCGCGACCGCTCGAGCG
>Ga0209002_10002141_pt1 | contig 15984 bp, 28 predicted proteins | sample Rifsed16ft2_FD_184010 | JGI IMG/M metagenome (GOLD analysis project Ga0209002, IMG submission 184010) | Soil microbial communities from Rifle, Colorado, USA - sediment 16ft 2 (version 2) | ecosystem: Environmental > Terrestrial > Deep subsurface > Rock core/Sediment | place: Rifle, Colorado...
CAACGATGTCTCGGCCGATGAGCACCGGCATATAGGCATAGACAACCCGCGGTTATACTCAACTAAGCTCAACGCCGTCGAGTCGGATTGCAAACCGCTTTTCACAGAGAAGATCATCGATTGCAAATTGCCAAGGTTCGCGAAGCCATTGAGGCTGGATAGAATGATCAAACGTTCCAGGGGCATAGGATGCCTGAAACGATAAGTGTTACAAATGAAGAACATGACAAAAAAGGGAACCAAATGGCGATCGCAGACGACTGCCATGCAGTGCGCGTACTTCATGCGATTCTATGGCTATGAGCCCAAGACGATTTTGAATATTGGTCTCGGGCTGGCGTTTGAATTAGAGATATGGCACTGGCTTCTTTTGGAAGCAAAGATTGTAGGCATTGACCCGATGTCTAAACACAGATTTCTCGTCAACTGCCCTGCATGGCCAACGATGCGATATGTTCAAGCTGCAGCTTACACTGAAGCGGGCTCGGCGCGTCATTGCTCGGCATGTCATTCGTTGTGCTGTGCTTCCGAAGCAGAACATGGCCAGTATCACCGTGATGTGCAGACAGTTTGCATTGATGACATAGCTAGAGATCATGAACCGCCATATTTTATTTGGATAGACATTGATGGCGGTGAGTTATTTGCGTTGCAAGGTGCCGAGAAAACAATTGAAAAGACAGACTGGTTGAATGCTGAATTCCACGAATGGCGGAAAGGAAGCGTTGCTGAGCTTGAATCATGGATCCTAGCAAAAGGTTTTCACTTATTCTTTCATCATCCGAAATTTGAGGACAGGCTCTATCAGAAAATGTTTGCCGACAATTTAACTTACGTCAATCCAATGCACGAACTTATTGATTGCCGCGAAAGCCTTAAAATGGCTGCGGAACGTGAACGGTTGCGCGTGATATGAGACGTAGATACAACATCCATCAAATGTCAGTTGCCGCCCAGATCATCTTTGCCCGAGAGCCTCAATGGTACAACGTGCTGCGATCGCTGCCGCTTGGTTCTGTCTCGACTGTCTTCGACGTGGGAGCCAACGTCGGTGCATTCTCCTTGATGGCCAGATTCCTGCACCCGACCGCGCAGATCGTGGCGATCGAGCCCCACGCTGCCACGTTCCGGTTGCTGACGCGGAACGTCGCTGGGACGGATATCAGGACACTTAGAGCGGCCTTCGGAAACGGTCGTCAGTTCGCATACGCTGGACAGCGGCGTCGATTAAGCGTCTACGTGCGATACATGGAAGCCACAGACCAAAGTGACCAGGACACAGTGGTGCCTAGCTATCCATTGACAGAGATTTTTCGCCTCGCTGGTCAGCATGTGCTCTCCGAGACATTCTGGAAGATCGACGTCGAGGGTGCCGAGATTACATACCCGATCCGGGATAGGAGGTCCGTGCTGACGTTATGTTGCTCGGCTGGCTTCGTGCTGGACATTCACGGCAGTGGTCGACGGCAGTGGCGATTCTGGCGACGCAAACTTGGCGCCACCCATTCGCTCGAGTGCTGGCACCGGAGGCGTTGCTGCGTAATTGCAGCGAGGCGGCAGACCCCAACTGTCAATGTTTATCTGTGGAGACAGTCGGATCGGACGTATCAGGAGATCGAGCGTGGCTGACGAGCGACATATCAGTGCCTGCGATCCGCTGCCCAAGACATGGGGCTGGTCGACGCGGCTCTTCTGTAATGAGCAATTGCAGCTTGAGCGTATCTACGTCCGGCCCGGTGGGTACTCGTCGATCCACTTGCACAAGTTTAAGCACAACCAGTTTGTTGTCAGCAATGGCGAGATGTGCGTTTTCACTTTCGATCAGGGCTTGAAACTTCTGCGTACATTCGATCTGCGTGGCGGTGATAACGTTGTCATGCCGATTGAGATCCGACATCAGTTCGTGGCCAAGACGGAAGTCGAGGGATACGAGATTTATTGGCCAGAGAAACAGACCATGCCGTTAGACCCGAACGACATTGTACGGTTCTCGGAGAACGGTCTCGATCATTCATGGACTCAGCGGGCCCAGGACACCGAGTACGTTTGCTGTTGCATCTGCAACCGGACACACAGGACCGTCGATATGTTTGTGGTGTGTCTCGAGAACGCTCTACGAAACATGTGCCGCGATTGCGTGAATGAGACGAGTGCCAAGCCACTTCATCATGGAGAAACAAATGTCTGATCTGTATCAATGGGTAAATCCTAAAGACCGCATGCCAATGGCGAGCGACGCTGACGAATTAGGTTACGTGTTGGTGGCCTTCAGCAATCCCAAGAATCCGACTGTCAGAGTCGCCAGGTACAAAGACGGAATGTGGTCCAATCCGAGCGACATTGTCATTCACAACCCGTTTGCCTGGATGCCGATGCCTCGGTTCTCGTTAGGGCAATTTGATGGACATTGACCTCACAGTCGTGATCGGCCTGGATGCCAAGACGCTCGGACAATGGAAGCTCTCGCTGCCGACGATCGCCGCCAACCGTCCCGAGTTGCTCTCGTGTCCGTGGACCGTCTTCTACGACTGGTCCCAAATCTCGGCTGACAACGTACTGCAAGTTGCCGAAGCCAATGGCTTGGACCGATCTCCACACTTGCGGCTTGTTCCGTGGCCGCCGGACGACTGCGAGCAGGAGTGGCCTTCGCAGCGAGGCAAGATGCTCGCCGGCTTCGTCCATGTCCCGGCCCACCACGTCAGCACTGAATGGTGGATGAAGATCGATACCGACGTGGTGGCGATGAAGTTCGACAAGCCGTGGAAAAACGCCGACTGGTTCCAGCACGACGTGGTGCTGATCGCTTCGCCCTGGGGCTATAGCAAGTGTAAGGGCGACAACCGGACTGCTCTGGAGTGGGCCGAGTCGCTGGAGGAGTTCGGCGATGCCTGCTGGACCTGCACGCCCAGGCTGGGCCTGACGGAATGCGTGCGTGGCCGAGACAAGATCGTCAAGCCACGTATCTGGAGCCCAGTCAGCTACTACCGCACTGCATGGACGAAGGAAGTATCCATGCTATGCTCAAGGCATTGCGGACAATACGGCCTGCCAGTACCGTCGCAGGACACGACGCACTGGGTGGCGGCTGAACGGTCCGGAGCCAGGATCGTGAAAGTCAATCAGAAGAAGTTCGGGTGGTCGTTCTGCCCCAGCACCAGGCTGCTGGCCACGGCCTGCCAGTTGGCTCTGAGGCAGTCATGAAAGATGCGAACTCAAGTGACTGGAAGCGTTGCGACAAGTGCCTATACTGGCAACGATCGTTCGCGGGTTCCGACATGGGTATGTGCCGCAGGCGAGCCCCCATGATCGGGCACTGGCCGAAAACGTTGGAATCGGATTGGTGCGGGGAACTAGACATGGACCCTACGAAACGACTCAGCTCAGGAGATCGGTGACATATGACGATCAAAGTCGGGAACAAGACCGTCCATCGTTATACGCTGCATAACCAGGACGGTGATGTGATCAACATCAGCGGTGCGAGCAGCAAACAGATTGTCTTTATCTCGCCGTACGAGACAAGATCAACGTACAATGCATCCTTCACGACAGACGGGACCGATGGCGTGCTCGAGTATCGGCTTGCGCAACCGGCACCATCGGGCCTCTGGCGCGCAGAAGTCTACGTCGCAGGAGTGAGCGGTTTCGACGGCGCCTCGGCGACAGATCAGTTTCCAGTCGAACCACGAATATAAGGATCTTACGAATGACGGAACAAGAAGCCATTGAGAAGATTGAAGCCTTGGCGAAAGCTGAAGACCCTGAGCAATTCCACATCCATGCCGATGAAATCTTATGTGAGTTTCTGACTTCACTTGGATACGGCAAACTTGTGGAGGTTTGGGACAAACCAGATAAGTGGTGGTCATAGCCAACGGGAAAGATACATATGGTCGATGAACGGATAGAAGATATTACCGGTGGCGAGTTGACAGAGCTAGATGTAGCAGACCTTCTCGTCATTCTTGATGCCTCGGATACAACTGATGATCCACAAGGAACCGTAAAACGCATTGCATATCAGAATGTCGGCAAACTGCCGTTGTCTAACGAATCGGCAGGATTCACTGCCGTCCGCAACACTCATCATCGAGTAACGGTTGGTACGGCAGCACGCACGGTCACGATGCCGAGCGCTGGATTGCTTGACGGTGACCGCATCAGGATCACTGTTGCGGCAGAAGGCACGGCAGTAGGTTCATTTGCGCAAGCACCGGGCCATGCAGTCGGGTTCGCAAACCCGACATCCATCAACGGAGCAAGCTATACTGGAACGACGACTGGAAAGTGGTCTCTCTGGTTGACTGGAGAGAGTTTAACACTCGAATGGGACGCAACAAACTCCACGTGGTGGGTCATTGAGGACGGCAGGATAGCCCATCGTTGCAGCGCGAAGATGAGTGCCAACATAACAACCAACACTGCTGCGACGTGGAAAGACGCTGATTTAGACACTCTCATTGCAATTGATATTGGGAATCTGCTTGATGCACCTAATGGCCGATTTAACATCAAAAGAGCAAATGACTATTCGATCAGCGTAAAGGTTAGCCCTAATGGTGCCGTAACAGATCAAAAGTATTACGAGGCCGGTTTCGGAACTACATCCGTGACTCCATTGATATTCGCAGGCAATCGTCAGTCCGCCGCAACGAGTTCAGCGTTGTTGGCTACCATGCTTCCCACTGTGCAGTATTCTCTTGCCTCTGGTAACACGCTATTCGTTATGTTCAAGGCGGAGGAAGCTAATATGGGGGCCCTTGCCAGTGCATCGGATGGCGTTGCAACGTTTGGCACCTTACAAGAAAATTTGCGATGATTACTCTTCATGGCGACACTATATCTATCGCGGGTGAATGGGAAATTGTTCCATCAACGTCTGGCTGGATTCATGGCATATCAATGGACCCCATGAATTATGCTCCCGGTGTATCACTGCTTGTAGAGTTAACAACACCGGAGAACTTACCGCGGCTCTTGCGCGTTGGGTTCAGCCAGGATGCTTTGTTTGACTATCCATTTTCCGGGCTATTGGTCACAGACACACCGAATCTAAAGGCCAATGAATTTGATGTCGGCGAGAGGAAGACATGGCAACTTACCAAATATGAAATCGGGCCGGCAACTCGTTATACGTTTGCAATTGAAATGGTCGTAAGCGGTTTCATTTTCTGGGCGAAAGGCGGTGCATACGGAGAATTATGGGCCCCTCTGTGGCGATCGAACTTAATGCCATCCGGCGAGATAACGCCAGTAGTTGCGTCGGCACGACTTGGTACTGTGACTCGCATTCATTCGATAGGTATTGAGACCGGCGTCAACTTCTCTGGGACCATCCTATCGTCCGGATTTGGCAAGATGGGTTTCCACGGTCCGTCTCTCACGACAGATGGCACACGGCTCGTCGCTCATTGGCAGGAAGGTGCGGACCATAGAGCGGCAGATACGGTAGTCAAGCATGCAGTCTCTGACGACAACGGAGCAACGTGGGGCGCGCCGGTTGTTGTCGGCACATCACTGCCTGGACGTTGGATAAGTCACGGCGTAGTTGGCTACGCTGCCGGTAAGTGGTGGCTGTTCGTGATCGACATGTCAGCTGGGCCACCGCATGAATCAGACCGTACCTTATATGCAACAAGCACTGATGGAATTGCATGGTCGAGCTTTGTCGACTTCGCACCTGGCACTGGCCGTCTTCTGGTTTTCAATCAGCCGAAGGAATGGAATGGCGCAATCTACCTAGGCGGCACTCGGGGAATTTCTCCGCATCGTGCGGTCGTGTTTCGCAGCACGAATGGCGGTCAGACCTGGCAAGAATGCGCGATCCCGGAATCAGTTGATGAAATGGAGCCGGAACTTGTTCCGCGGACTGATAGGCTTAGTTGTTACTTACGGACTTCACTCGGACATCTGCGCGTTAGCCATACATTTGACGGCATAACCTGGACGCCAAGTAGTCCTACACAATGGCCGAATCCAGATAGTCGCGTGACATGGGACGATGGTAGATTTACCGGCAACTGGGATCATGTAGCTGCAAATCCTGGCATGGGTCGTAACACTCTCGCGGTCTGGAATTCATCGGCAACTTTGCTGCGACGAGCGGACACTCCGGATGTCTCGTTGGCGTATCCATCGATTTGCAGATCCAACTTGATCTACAGTTATGCGCAACGTTCTGGCATTACGTACTCTATGATTTGTTTTCGGAAACTATCTGCATAAGTGTCGCATGGCCGATTTTCTCCTACTTCGCGGAACTGATCGCCTGCTCCTGCGGGGCACGGATAAACTCATTTTGCGTGTAGGTGAAGACGAATCCTCATCGTCAACTATTGGGCAAACAACATCCTCGTCCAGCAGTACGTCGTCGACAATTGGACGCACGACATCCTCGTCATCTTCAACTTCCTCTACGATTGGTCGGACTACTTCCAGTTCCAGCAGCAGCACCTCGACATCGTCCACTATTGGACGTACGACATCTTCGTCATCTTCGTCAACATCAACATCGTCAACTGTCGCTAGGACGACATCATCCAGCAGCTCGACATCCTCAACGATTGGACGTACGACTTCAAGCTCGAGTTCGAGCACATCCACTTCAAGCACCATAGCACGGACGACATCTTCGTCCTCGTCTTCGACATCAACGTCTTCGACAATCGGCCAGACAACTTCCTCGAGCAGTTCTACGTCCTCTACGATCGGGCAAACGACATCGTCATCGTCCTCAACATCCTCCACGATTGGCCACACAACTTCCTCCTCTAGCTCGTCAACATCGACTTCGAGTACGGTCGGCCAGACGACTTCGAGTTCTTCGTCCTCGACATCAACGTCCTCGACGATTGGCCAGACGACTTCTTCGAGCAGTTCAACTTCGTCGACTATCGGACGCACTACCTCGAGTTCTAGCTCAAGCACATCGACATCGAGCACGATAGCACGGACGACATCATCCTCTTCGTCCTCTACGTCTTCCACGATCGGCCAGACAACCTCGAGTTGCACGAGTGTCTCCGGCAGCGAGTCGTCCTCAAGCACTGAAGCCCGCACCACATCCTCGTCAAGTTCAACCTCATCGACAGTTGGTCGCACGACTTCCTCCTCAAGTTCATCCTCCTCGACTTCTAGCACAATCGGACGCACAACTTCCTCGTCCTCTTCGTCAACATCGACATCTTCGACGATCGCTCTGACAACATCCTCGAGTTCCAGCTCAACTTCCTCATCTTCGACTTCGAGCACGATTGCACGTACGACGTCCTCTTCATCGTCTTCTACATCGACTTCCTCCACGATTGGTGCTGAGAGTTCGTCGAGCAGTAGTGCCTCATCATCGACACAGAGCGGCGAAACTAGCAGCAGTTCTAGCGAGAGTTCTTCCTCAAGTTCCTCGCTTAGCAGCTCGACTAGTTCTTCCACAAGTACGTCCAGTACGCTTTCCTCTTCGACTTCTTCCACAATGAGTTCTCTAAGCTCGTCCTCCACGGCGGCTGGAGTGCAGGTCCACGAGGCCACCCTCACCATGACACTTGTGCGATCCGCTACACTGACTATGACAATTGCCAGAGAAAAGACATTGACGGTGTGACATGGACGGCGTCGTCTACCTCATGATCGGGAGCAAGCACGCAGAGCACTTGGCTGTGTCGCTCTGGTCGCTGCTGCGGCACTGGGCCGGCGAGGTGGCGATCATGGTCGGCGACGACAAGGCGGCCGAGTTCTGCCAGCCGATGGGCACACTGGACCGGGTACAGTTGATCCCATTCGACTACAACCGAGGCAAAGTCAAAGGCTCCGGCTCTGTCTACCTGGCGAAAACCGCCATGCACAAGCTATCGCCGTTCGATCGCACTGTCTTCCTCGACGCCGATACGCTAGTGGCTGGCGACATTTCCGACGTGTTCCCCGAAGACGACGAGATACGGATCACACCCTGGATGGACTGGACGACGCGAGGCAAGATGATGGCCGGCCGGATCCAGGAGTGGGCAACGCAGGCCCCGGCTGAAGTGGCCCGCCAATTGGCCAAGCCATGGCCGGCGATCAATACCGGGGTGATCGGGTTCTCACGCAGGTGCCAGCGCACCATGGACGCCTGGGCCGAAATGACGGCCCGGAACGTGCGGTTTATCTGTGACGAAGTGGCCATGCAGCTGATCTTCCCCGACTGGCCACACGTGATCCTGCACGAGAAGTACAACATGACGCCGCACTATCTGCCGTACTGGGCCAAATACGGGCCACCCGCAGAAATCGTCCAGGACCTCGACAGGTACATCGTGGCCAACGGCAGCCAATTGGTCCGCGTCGTGCCCGAAGACACGCTACGTAGCCTCGTGGTGGCTGTGGCGGGGCGTCAAGAGCCGAGCGACGTGCGCATCTGGCATGGCCACGGGATGAAGTTCGTCAAGGACCCCAAGGGCAGGGCCGTCTGGTGGCCGGCCTACCGTCAGGCCATGGCCGAGAACTTCTGCGGGATCGCGGACTGGACGCCTTGGAACGGCACCAGATGGCGTCGGTGCAAGCTCGTCCAATACCTCAATGATCCGGCGCATGCATTTGTCAAGGAGCCAGCAGATGAGCCTGCCTGAGTGGGTCTACAAGCCGTTTCCGAACTGGTTTATGATTGCTGTGGCTTGCTTTTGCGCTGTCATTTGGATTGCGATTGCGATCATCAAAATCCGCCAAGTGTTCCAATGATCCAGCTGACACGGTTCTATTGGTGCGACGAGCGATTGATCTGCCCGACTGGAGATGTTCTGCAGATCGGCATCGCAAATCTGGATGCCTGCATGGCTCTGCGGAAGCAATGGCCGTCGGTTCATTTCTTCGGACTGGAAGCGTCCCGTCGCAATGCCAGAAAGTTCGGCGCCACGCGAGCTGCATTGGCGGATGCCGATCGGCCTGTCACGCTACATCTTGGCAAGAAGCGGTACGAGCACAGCACACTGAGACAGGTCGGCAACTGTCAGAGATCGGAATCTGTTCGCGGCATGACACTCACAAGTATCTTGGACTGGTTACAAATTGCCAAGATCGATCTGTTGCTGTCAAACTGCGAGGGCGCGGAAATTTATTTGCTGCGTCAATTGGCCACAGACGTCGGCCAGCGAGTGCGACAAGCCTGCGTGGCTCTGCACTGCAGCCACGTTCAGTTTTACTCGCGACAGACACTGGACACAGCTTTATGTCCCCTCACTGAGGGTTGGGACATGGACTTCCGAACGCCCCAAGGCCTGGAATACGTTCTGCTCAGACGCATAGGAGAAACGCCATGAAAGTCCTCGCCGCGATCCCGGCCAGGCTCGGTTCGAAACGATTGCCAAACAAGCCCCTGCTTGATGGCACGGGCCTACCGCTTGTTGTCCACACGGCCAGGAATGCGGCGCGAGCGAATCTTGTGGACGAGGTAGTCGTCGTGACGGATTCAGATCAGGTAGCTACGCAGTGCTACCAGCACGGCCTGTACGTGGTGCTGCTCATGTGCGACGCCTGGTGTGGCACAGTCCGGATTGCCGAGGCCGTGAAGCGTGGCCTCTTGGACGCCGACGTGATCCTGAACGTCCAGTGTGACGAGCCGTGCCTACCGGCATCCGTTCTGGATGAACTCATTACGTTAGTTCGGGATGGCGATGATCGGACGATTGGCACGATTGTCGGGCCCCTCACATCGGTTAGCCAGTGGGCCGACGAGAACCTCGTGAAGGCGGACTGCGATTATGGCGGCTGGTGCCACCACTTCGCCCGCTCGGGCTGGTTCACGCGGGCGCACGGGCACGTGGGCGTGTACGGGTTCAAGCGGCAGACGCTGCTGGCCGCGGCCGAACTACCTCAGTCGGACGCCTCCAAGGTCTGGTCCCTCGAGCAGATCACTTGGATCTGCCATGACAAGAACCACACCAGCCCGGTCAACTGCGTGGACAACGCGCCATTTAAGATCAGAGCCGTGTTTGCACCTGAGCTGCCGCTCTCCGTCAACACGGCAGAAGACTACCAGCTATTCGTCCAGCGGTACTCAGTGCACGAGGCAGTGCGGTGAGAACCGATTTCGATGACTGTCTGCCGTGGCTACCCTACGAGGCAATCATTTGGCTACTGCTGCACACGCAGCCGTCAAACACGATCTTCGAATGGGGCGGAGGGGCCAGCACGCTGTTCTTTCGCCGGAGAGGCCACCAAGTGACCACGGTGGAACACAATGTCGGCTGGGCCAAAATTGCTGGTGTCGAACCGGTATGGAAGCGATCGCCCGGCTACGTGGCGGCACTAGACCGGCCATATGACATCGTCTTGGTTGACGGCCGCAGGCGAGACGAGTGCTTTGCCAGAGCCATTCCATTCGTGCGGAAATGCCTCGTGCTGGACGACTCAGACAGGCCGGAGAACGCTAGGCTGGAGAGTCTGGTTCCGGCAGGCTGGACGACGCTCCACATCGACGGCAAGGGCAGGTGCAACCCGAAGCGGTCTGGCAAGACGATCGACAGTATGACTTCCATATTCGTACCACCGTCTGCTAAGATGGGCGGCCAAGGATGCGCACCATGAAATCAAAGTCGCTGACTATCTGCAGCCACTGCTTCTGCCCACCAGGCCTCGACCTCTACGCTCAGCATCTGAAATGGCAGATTGCGTCACTCATTCTCAATCCGCCGCCAGTCCGTACAACTCTCGTTGTCTGCCATGGCCATCGATCGGATGATGCTGCTACGTGGGACATGCTGCACGACATTTGGGAGACTGTCCGGCCTACTGAACTGGCACCGAACCTGATTCTCCAGTCGCTCGTTCTCACGCCATCTCTCTTATTGCGGCGAGCAATCGGCCGGAATATGATTGCCAAGAACTGCAAGGACGATATCTGCTGGTGGATCGATGCCGACTATTTTCTAGGTCCGGGCTGCATTCAGTCGCTCTGTGAAGAAGTCTATCCAGAAGACGAACTCTGCTACCCGACCGAGGTGCAGCAGAACCACGACCACGCCACCGGCGACAAGATGGTAGAGGACGCCCGCGGCATGCTTCTGCCAGCCATCGATCCGTCGCTGTTCTCCCCACGCAAGCGGGACTTGGCGATCGGAGGTCTGCAAATCGTGGGAGGCAATCTGGCTCGCCGGATTGGCTATCTAGACGGCACAAAGTGGGTCGAGCCGATTAAGGACGTCGAGCGAGGCTGGCACCAGACATCCGAGGATAAGGCATTTCGCAAGGGCCTCAAGGTGCGAGCTATAGATCTGCCTAAGCTCTACTGGATCAGGCACGTCGCCAAAGGTGCCAACGTTGACTTGCGAGGCAAACCAATCGAAACGTAATCATATGGCATGGTTGCTGACCCTGATTTTGCTGGCAGATATCCCACGCGATCCAGTGCTGACAGATTACGTGGACATGATCGAAATCAGCCACGTGCATAGCAGAAGCGGCAACGGTGAGAAACATGTCAACCACTATTACATCTTCTGGGACTGGGACGGATGGAATCACCGGGTCGTTGACTGGCGGCATTATGCCAAGCAGCGTCCACAGCGATTCGGAAATCAGTGGCTCTTGCGATTCACCGAGGAAGAAGGCGGCCAACAGCGACGGATCATTTGCAAGTACTGGCGTGAGACATCGACTGATTACGATCCCGAATTGTTTGACAGACAGTTTCTTCGAGAGTGTGATAGACGGAAATTGAACTTTAACATTTTCGTATTGCCGGGGGAGTGATGCCACGTTTTGCCCGCCATGCCCGCGCCCCATTCGAACGATGGATCAAGCCGCGCTTTGCAGGCAAGCCGATCCGATACTTGGAATTGGGAGTGTTCCAGGGGGCCTCGGCCAAATGGATGTTCGAGAACGTGTTGACACACCTAGACAGCAAGGCCGATCTAGTTGATCCATGGATGCCATACGAAGCCGATCCGAAGCATATCTATACGCGAGAGGCAATGGAAGCCGCATGCGACATTGTTTGTCAGATGGCCACACAACTCTTGGGACGTTGCTGGGTCTTCCGACAAACGTCGGGAGAGTACCTTGTCAACCTCGGCAACGGAATCCGATACGATCTTGTTTATCAAGACGGTGGCCACGATGCAGAAACCGTTCTACGGGATGCGATTGCATTGCTGGATGTCGTGAAGTCAGAAGGTTGGATCGTTTTTGACGACTGCAATGAGGCTGGAGTGCGTAAAGCCGTCAATGCTTTTGCCGACGTGTTCAGCAATCGGCTGGCTCTAGTCTACGCTACCAAACAGCAACGGTGTTTCGAAGTAAGGAGCCACGATGGCCAAGACGGTTAAACTGCAGACGAGCCGATACGATCTGCCTCTACTGATCGACATGCTGCACATTAAGCGTGCGGTCGAAGTCGGCACGCACCACGGATGGTACTCGTATTACATGCTCAAGAACACACAACTGGACGAGCTGTGGTCCGTTGACCCGTATGAGGGAAAGTTCGCTCGGGTGATCGAGGATTCGAGTGTACTGCTGGCCGAGTTCGGCAGTCGATCGCGGTTGGTGCACATGAAGAGCGTGGATGCCGCCAAGATGGCGACCAACAACGAGGAGCAATTCGGCTACGTCTACATTGACGGAGAGCACCGACAGTACGCTGTCGAGCAGGATATCAATGCTTGGCTGCCACTCATCACACGTCCTGGTATCCTGGCCGGGCACGACTACATCGTGGCCGGACGCACTGGCGTGATACAGGCTGTGCAGGTCATTGCGGACAAGCTCGACGTGCCGATTTACCTGACGCGCGAGACGTGGGCCTCCTGGTTCTTGATATTGGGGAAATGATATGGGATTCCCGTTTGGTAACGACGAAAATCTAAGCGTTCTTTCGCTGCCAGAAGCCATGAAGCGATATTTGACTGAGTTGATGTTGGATCGCAACGAGATGAAGCAGCGCCTTGAAAAACTAGAGCGGCGCGTAATGGAACTTGAGAAGCGGCAGACATGATCACTTTTGTCCATGCGATGTGAACGAACATGATTAAACCATCGACAGTTTGGAAAGCACAGAAAGTCGCCTTGAGCTGCGTTTATTACATGTGGGCTCACAAGTACAAGCCGAGGACGATCTTCAACGTCGGCATGAGCATGGCCTTTGAGGTGGAGATTTGGAACTGGCAGTTTCCAGGTGTCCCTGTGATAGCGATTGATCCCGGCGCTAAGCGACGTGCAGTTGAGCATCCGTTGCTTAACTATATCCAGGCTTGTGCGAGTGACCATATCGGGACACTTCAATTTTGCAACAGCTGCAGGTCTACTCGTTGTAGGAAGCAATGTCTCCCAGAAAAGTTCGTCGAGGTCCAGGCAATTGCAATAGATGATATCTCATCTAACTGGGATCCTCCGTATTTCATCTGGATGGACACGGATGGCGGTGAGCTTGCTGCAATGCAAGGCGCAAAGAAAACGCTCGAGAAGACAGAATGGCTGAACATCGAAATCATGGAGTGGTTGCCTGGCGACAAGGTGACAATCGACACATGGCTCTCATCGAATGGCTATACGATGTTTTATGCTCACCACAGATCGCAGGACAGGTTATATCGGAAAACGGTTGGTTCCAAAATCTGAACTATTGATACGCGACAGACGGACATATGGCGATTACATTTGTACATGCGCTCTGGGGCGATGAGCTGGTAGCTACTTGGCCAAAGTCTTTGCGCGACGTTCAGTGGGGCTGCGCATGGCGGAACAAACCGCCCATCGGTAAGACGCTTGTGTTCGCCTACGGTGCGCAGAACTATCGATGGCTCGAATGCTACGGGTTCAGCCCGATCCTGGCCAGCGAGGATTCCGTCGTTGACTTCGACGGCGCGGGCAATAGGGAACTCAACGGCCGGAGCAAACGCGGTGTGATAAACTACGGGATCAGTATGTGGGCGCACAAGTCACACGCGATCCAGCTGGCCTTCGCACACGGCGCCGACGAGGTGCTGTGGCTCGATTGGGACACTTCACGAGCGAAGCGTCTGCCAAAAGAACCAACCGAAGAGCAGATGAGCGCCTACCACAAAGAGGCGATCGCCGTCCTCGAGTCTCTCAAGGACGGGCCGGACTTCCAGGGCCGGGTGCGGCACTACAAGCAATTGCACTCGGCAGGCGGCTACACGCGGGACGTCTACCATGGCGGCTGCTACTACCTACGATCGCCGAAAGTCTTCGAGGAGATGGACAAGCTGCGGCGAGCTAGGCCGTACGTCACAGACGAGGCTCTTGTGACAGAGGCTGTGTGCAGCGTCTACTTCGACGGCGAGAACGTCCCGGCTCAGCGGCACCGAGACTTCGGCATGGACAATCCTCGGCTGCATGCATGCCGCGTCAATGCTGTTGGGTCGCCAGAACAGAGCTTGTACTTCGAGGGGGCCATGACGAGGTCACCGCCGTTTGAATGCGAGACGCAGACGCCGGCCGGAATGGGATGGTGAGACATGAAAATACCAGTTGGAAACTTGCGGGCTGCCTTAAGACATTTGGATGACGTCGATATAGCGATCGAAGTCGACGAGACAGTAAACCGAAACACATTAAGACTCGATCCTTCTTATTCGTTGTCGCCGAAGCTCGAGAGGCTGTTGGGCATTCAAAAGTGGATTGAAGAGATACGAGATAAATACGAAGGGCCATGACTCAGACAACAGAGGCAATTCCGTTCCTGACTCATTGGTTCGACCAGGACGTACGTTCGCTGTGGGACAAGCACCTGCTGCCAGCCATGACGCCTCCGATCGGGACCTACTTGGAGATCGGTCTCGGCGAGGGGCATTCCATGCGTTGGGTCTTCGAGAACCTTGATCCGGACACCGCAATCGGAATCGATCCATGGATACCGAAGAAAAGACGAGAGGCCAAACAGTATCGCCAACACAAAGCTAACTGCCTAGAAAATCTGAAACAATGGCTCGACGGAAGGCTCGTGATACTGGAAGACACGAGCCAGCACGTCCTGCGTTGCGGCCGTCCAGAGGACGCTGCCACTCCATTGATCTCTGACGAGAGCTGCGACTTGATCTACTGCGACGGCGACCACACGTGCCTCAATGCCATGACTGACTTCATCCTCTGCTGGCCGCGGCTGAAGTTGGGCGGGATCATGATCATGGACGACATGCTGAGACGCTGGCAGCTCGGGTGGCCGTGGACGCGTGAGGCGATCCTGGCATTCCTCACCGTGATTGAAAAACGGTTCGAGCCCCTGTGGACGAATCCGTGGGATATGGAATGCCGCCAGATGGCGATCAGGAAGGTGAGGCCATGAGGATCGAAGGCACCTACTACTGCCCATCCTGCGGACACTGCCATGAGATCGACGATCGGTTTCCATTAGATGGCCAGAGCTGGTGGTTGCAACAATGTGAGAAGTGTAGCAAAGTGTTTCGTTCTGTCTGTGAATCAATCGTCTTGCATATAGACACGAATTGCTTGTATGTCCCTCATGGATCAAGTCAACCTAAATGGGTAAACCGTATCTACGAATGACTCTGCTGGAATTCCTTGTTCAGCACAGCCAAAGCCAAGTCGTAGGTCTCTCGTTCCATTTTCGTCAAATCTCCGAAAATCCATTCGCTATTGGCTCCCATTCTGCTGCTTATAGATTCAATGAAACGAATCGCCAATTCACGACTATCCATGATCTCTCTATTCATAGTAGTCCATGCTCCTCACACTGAGCCTCTAGGGATTGCACCAACTCACGCAACTCTGTCACGCTCCATACTCGTCCAGCGATTGCCTTGGCATGCAACCGCTCTGGGGCGTCATTACCCAACGTCTCCCTCAGGAAGGTAGTGTAGCGTTGCTTGACGCTTTCGTTAGGCGTCCACTTCCTTGCACCATATCCGGTATTGCACATAGGACATTGGGGCCACACGTTGTCGAGGTCCCATTGAGTAGCCTTGAATGTTCTGCTCATGTAATGGCCTGCATCAACATCCTGCCACCGTCTACTTTGTCCACATGTGCAGCACGTCA
>Ga0209002_10002143_pt1 | contig 15973 bp, 15 predicted proteins | sample Rifsed16ft2_FD_184010 | JGI IMG/M metagenome (GOLD analysis project Ga0209002, IMG submission 184010) | Soil microbial communities from Rifle, Colorado, USA - sediment 16ft 2 (version 2) | ecosystem: Environmental > Terrestrial > Deep subsurface > Rock core/Sediment | place: Rifle, Colorado...
CCATGATCGGCGGACCGGCTCTGGCCATTGCCTATAAGGCTATTAACACCCTTGACTCCATGGTCGGTTACAAGAATGAGAAATATATTGATCTTGGCTGGGCTTCGGCAAGGCTGGATGACCTGGCAAACTACATACCTGCGCGTATATCAGGTTTCTTAATTCCAATAGCCGCCCTGCTATGCGGTAAGGGCCTGAGGAATTCCCTTAGAACTGTACTTCATGATCGCAAAAACCACCCAAGCCCCAATAGCGGAATACCCGAGGCCGCTGTTGCCGGAGCGCTGGGGGTACAACTGGGTGGAGTTAACTATTATCAGGGAGTTCCGTCTTCACGGCCATTCATCGGGGAATTAAGGCATGATTTCTCTGAGGGACACATTACAGGCGCAAACAGAATTATGATAGTTTCATCCATATTAATGCTTTTAACAGGGTCAATCATCCTGCTTATGCTGTCTGCTATGACCTGAAAAGGGGATAGAGAGTGATAAAACCGTTGTCCATTTCTTTGGGATTCCTGACAGTTCTTCCCATTCCAGTAAAGGGAGAATTAAGACCGGCAGATATGGGGAAGGCAATGGCCTTCTTCCCGGTTGCCGGAGCAGTTATCGGTGGGGTACTGATATCTGCAGATATCGCGCTGTCGTCCATACTGCCCGGGGCTGTGGTGGATTTCATACTGATTGCGGTCCTTGCACTGATTACCGGCGGGATTCACCTGGACGGCCTTGCAGACACATTTGATGGGCTGTATGGCGGAAAGACGAGGGAAGATGCTCTCTCAATCATGAAGGATAGCAGGGTGGGGGCAATCGGTGCAGTAAGTCTTATTATTATTATCGGGCTTAAATACACAGCGCTGATATCATATCCTCAGGCGCTTCCTCAGGGTGCAAAGTATGCCGCCCTGTTGTTAATGCCGCTGCTGTCAAGGTGGTCTATGGTACTGACAGCCAGTTTATCTGTCTATGCACGTATGAGTGGAGGTACCGGCAAAGATTTTGTTGAGACTGTCTCATCTTTGAGCCTGCTGACGGCCAGCATATTTGCATCTGTAGCTGCCGGACTGATGATGGGATGGAGAGGTGGTCTTGTCATTTTATTCATAGGCGGGATTACCCTCATTGGGGTTATTTACTTCAAGAAAAGGCTGGGTGGTGTTACAGGTGATGTTTTAGGGGCAGTCAATGAGGTGAATGAGGTGATGGTACTTCTTTTCATCCTGATTATATTGCAATTCAAATGAAAGATTACACGCGGGTATATTTAATCCGTCATGGCCACCTTGTAAATTCACACACCGGTGTTTATAACGGTCACACAGATATTGAATTATCTCCTGAAGGGATAGCACAGACTATTGCTGTAGCAGAGTCGTTCAGGGATAAATCCATAAGTGCAATCTACTCAAGTGACCTGAGACGCTGCCGTGAGGGGGCGGAAATTATTGCGGCGCATCACGGATTAAAGGTAATCCACGGAAAGGCATTAAGAGAGATGAACTTTGGATGCTGGGAAGGATTGACACCTGAAGAGGTCCAGTCAAAATATACGGATGTATGGCATAAATGGATTGCAGACCCTGTATCTACAAGCCCGCCCGGCGGAGAGACTCTTCGTGATATACAAAGGAGAGTGATTAAAGAGTTAGAGGTTATCATAACGAGGCATGTGGGTGAGGAAATAATTCTGTTCACCCATGCAGGTGTGAACAGAATTATAATCTGTCATGCCTTAAACCTTGCCATAGAAAATTGTTTCAGGATACAGCAGGATTTCTGCAGTGTGAATATTATAGACTTCTACGAACAGGCCGCTGTAGTGAGACTGATTAATGGGACGCCGTAGCTATGATAAGTCCGGCCGGGTATGATCTTCCCCCCTATTTCTTTTTCTATGCAAAGATTAATCTCCCTTCCATATTAAATTGACAATATATTCTGTACGATGTTAAAATCCTACTGTTAACAGGAGGTTGAATATATGCCATTGTATGAGTATAAGTGTGAAGAGTGCGGGACTCTGTTTGAGAAGCTTGTTTCGCATGCAGATAGTCAGGTTGTCTGTGTCCAGTGCCAGAGTAAGCGTGTAAAGAAGCAGTTTTCTGTGTTTGCTGCATCAGTGTCACAGGGAAGATCCGGTGATATGCCGCCGTCCCCGTGCGGGTCATGTGAGTCGCCGGGGCGCGGGCAGTGTGGAATTAATTAGTCATTAAGTCTCCGAGCCGAATCACCTAAGACCGTTGAGGTTATGGTGTGAGGCCGACAGGGCAGGGCTGGAAACGGTCCTGCCTCCCGGAACATGGAAAGGAGAGATTATATGCATTTTTTGTCATTAAAGACTTACCTGTATGTTAACCTGACCTCTGTATTTTTTATTTCCATCTTACTTCTTACTTCTTGTATCTTTCCTTCCACCGTCTGGTGTGCTTCTCCTGACAGAGGGCATTTGCTCATTTATGTTGGGGCAGCCGGCAAACCCCCTGTTGAAGAGGCCGCAAGGATATTTGAAAAAAAGACAGGTGTCAGGGTTGACCTGAATATAGGGGGATCAGGTGTAGTCCTTTCTCAGTTGAAACTTACTAAGAAGGGAGACATATATTTCCCGGGTTCATCTGACTTTATGGAATTAGCAAAGCGGGATGGTATTGTATTTCCTGAGACAGAGAGTAAGGTTGTGTACCTTGTACCTGCCATAAATGTCCAGAAGGGGAATCCTAAGGAGATAAAGACACTAAAGGACCTTACACGTCATGGAATAAGGATTGCTATCGCCAATCCGGAAAATGTTTGTGTAGGTATATATGCAGTTGAGATTATTGAAAAGGTTTTTTCCGTTGAAGACAAGAACGCATTCCGTAAGAATCTTGTGAATTATACAGAGTCGTGTGAAAAGACTGCTAACGTCATATCTTTAAAGGCTGTTGATGCAGTAATAGGCTGGAGTGTTTTTGAGCATTGGGATCCTGTGCGTATAAAGACCATTCCTCTTAAAGCGGAGGAGGTCATACGTGTAGGTTATATTCCAATAGCCATTACGAAGTATACGCAAAACCGGCTGCTTGCACAGCAGTTTATTCAATTTATTCTTTCTCCGGAGGGGAAGGGTATATTCAGAAAGTATCACTACTTTATGACACCTGAGGAGGCGTTCTCATGGATTGGCGGTAAAAAGAGTGTGGGTGGTGAATATGTTGTTCCGGCGGAGTGGATTGGATTTTAGCATGGAGTATGTCATTCCCGCGAAAGCGGGAATCCAGACTGTTGGACTAAGTCTGGATTCCTACTTTCGTAGGAATGACTGGTAGTTAGGGGTATCTTCTAATGAAATTCAGGGCGTTGGTCATAGGATGTGCCGTAAGCATTTTCTTGCTTTATGCGATATTGCTTTTCTCTTTACTGGGTTTCTTCGAGGCAGGTAACTTTGTGGAGACGCTCATTTCAAGGCGCGTCCTCTTTTCAATCCGCCTGAGCCTTATTGCTGCGACTATTGCAACAATACTGTCTGTTGCAATAGGGCTTCCTGCAGCCTACGCCCTTTCGCGATATAATTTCAGAGGGAAGCAGTTGATTGATACTGTGCTTGAAATACCGATGGTGCTGTCGCCTGTCTCGCTTGGCGCTGTTATCCTGATCTTCTTTAATACTAATTTGGGCGAATGGGTACAGAACAATATGATGATGTTTGTGTTTGAGGTATCAGGTATTGTGCTGGCTCAATTTGTTACTACAGCGGGTATTGCTACACGGCTTATCAAGACTTCTCTGGATGAGATACCGCTTCGTTATGAGGCCGTTGCAAGGAGTTTGGGTGCAACACCATTAAAGGTCTTCCTTACTGTAACAATTCCTCTTTCAAAGAAGGGGATCATTGCAGCAGCCATCCTGTCATGGGCCAAGGCCATAGGTGAGTTCGGCGCTACGATTATGGTTGCCGGCTCCATGGCCATGAAGACAGAGACCATACCAATTGCCATATATATGCGTCTTTCGAGCGCGGATATCACAGGCACTATCGTAATGATTATCATACTGTTAGTGATTGGCATGAGTGTCTTATCCGCTGTCAGGTTCTTAGGGCTTCCCGGACATGATTGAGCTTCGTAATCTCACCATTAAAGCCCAGGACTTTGAGACAGAGAGTCTCAGCCTTTCTGTACGTCCTGGAGAGGTTCATGGACTGATTGGCCCCAGTGGTTCAGGGAAGACACTTATATTAGAGACCATAGCAGGACTCCATAAACCTCACAAAGGCAATATACTTATTGATGGAAAAGACATTACGTTACTCCAGCCGGAGAAAAGGGCATTTGCCTATGTGCCGCAGGATGCATCCCTATTTCCCCACCTCTCTGTAGAAGAGAATATAGGTTATGGAGTAAAGGTCTCAAATAAGGGTATAAATAGTGAAATGAAGGACTATATAAGGCATCTGTGTGAGCGTTTGAATATACAACATTTACTCGAACGCTCACCGGCAAAGCTGTCAGGAGGGGAAAGACAGAGGGTTACTCTTGCAAGGGCGCTTGCCATACGACCGCGGTTGATCCTCCTTGATGAACCCATGTCTGCCCTTGACCCTGCTATAAAAGAAGAGACATATTATCTCTTTAAAGAGCTGCACAGAGAACTAAAGTTTACCGCCTTTTTAGTAACTCATGATTTTGAGGAGGCATTCTTCCTAAGTGATGTATTCTCAATACTTATTGATGGAAAGATCAGACAGACAGGCAAACGTAAAGAGGTTCTTTATCATCCAAAAGACATACGGGTTGCCCGTTTCCTTGGGGTTACGAATCTGTTTGAAGGATATGTTGAAGATGTCAGCCAGGATTACATTGTTCTTGATTGGCGTGATGCCGGTGAAAAGTTAGTAGTCAGACGTACATTCCGTGATCGTTGGGTCACAGAAGATACGGACCTGATATGGGGTGTGAGGCCTGAAGATGTTCACATTATTAAGGGTGACAGGAAAGTGTCAGGGGAGAACCTTTTTGATGTTAATCTGCTTTCTATTTATAGTGGAAAGAATATCCATAATCTGGTTTCAAGGCTGAGTCAGGACGGCGCAGTAATCAAAATTTCCGTTCGTGATATCATCCTGCAAAAGTTAGGAATACATACCGGTAGCGAACTTCAAATCCATATCAACCCTGAGACCATTATCCTGCTGCCTCCGGAAGGATAAAATCTTTAAATATTGATCCATAACACAGGGCAAGGTGCACCCTTGGTTACCATATCTATAACACTTCCAATAAAAAATCTTTCAATAGTAGAATGACGAACTGTGGACATTACTATAATGTCGGCTCTCCTTTTTTTTGCCTCAGCGACTATTTCGTGTGCTATGTCTCCTTCTTTGAGGACGGTTTCCACATTAATTAATCCTGTTTTCCGTGCCTGGGCCTCCGCATCATTCAGGAGCTTACTGCCTTCATCCAGCCACTCCTGATGAATTGCCGCCCACTCCGGAGAATCTGTCGTGACCGCTTCTGACCTGTACCAATTTTCTACTACGTGAAGGAGAATAAGCCTTGCACCAGAGAGTTTGCTAAGGTAAGATGCGGCATCAACCCCCTTTTCAGATATTTCAGGAGTTTTTATCGGGCAGAGGATAATTCTATATTCCATCTGATTTCTCCACATTAAGAGACAAATTATCATATCATAATTATCTCAAAGACTTAATAGGGAAAAAAGAAAGCCATATCCTTCCTTATGGAAAGATATGGCTTGTGTGAATGGATGTTTTCAGTATCCACTACTGATTAGTGGAAAGACCTGATCTGCTCCGGAGTAAATTTGCCCACCTTGACAATGCGCGCCTTACTCCTGATAAAACTCGGCACCAACCTTTTTGCTTCCGTTTCATTGTCTGCATCAATAATGGCATAACCGGTGTGGTCACCTACCGTACAGCCCCAATCAAACTTATTCAAAATGCTTGGTCCCTCTGCGAGCATCTCGTCCAGTGCCTTGAGACACTCTTCCTTTGAATGCGGAGACTCTACCACATACCTGTCCATCTTACTCACCTCCCCTGTTATTCGTTAATAATGAGAACCATTATCAACTACACTATAGCACCATAAAATAGCTGTGTAAATCACCTAAACAGGGTATTTTATGGTTTGTCAGGACAACATTATGCTGTTGTTGTGTCTGGATTATTGTGGTTTATAGAGATTCTTGTATGTTATATTAAAATTATAGTAGGATTTGGCTATGCATGAAACTTTAAAGGAGAACGTATTGGAAACCATGGAAACAGATCTGATAATATTTGACCTTGATGGAACGCTGATTGATTCCAGTGAAGATATAGCTTTGGCGGCAAACAGGGTATTAGCTGATTTGGGACATACAAAGATGGATTCAGGCAGGGTAAAAGAGGGGATTGGGTGGGGAGTAAAGACACTCCTCGAAAAGATGATGCCAGGGGAAGGGGCTGAAAGAATTGAGTATGCAAGGATGAAGTTCTTAGAGTATTACTGGGAAAATACTGTAGTAAACACGTATCTCTATAAAGGGGTAAGGGAAACTATTGATTATTTTAGTCTAATAAATAAAAAGATGGCGGTTGTAACTAACAAACCTGTAAAATATACAGAAAAGATTCTAACGGAATTAGCTCTTTCAAGGTATTTCAATTTAATAATTGGTGGTGACTCACTCCAAAACAGGAAACCTCATCCTGAGCCTGTAGAGATGGTTATATCGTCACTCAAAGTCAGGAAAGAGAGGGTAGTAATAATTGGAGACAGCCCAATTGACTGTGAGACAGGGAAAAGGGCCGGCATTGCCACAATCGGCGTTGAATACGGGTTTCGCAGCAGGAAAGAACTTGAAGATGCCGGATGTGACATAATAATCAAAGATTTTTCAGACCTGAAAAAGATCCTATCATAGAAGTATCTGACCTTCTTCTAAATAAATATCTTGACAAAGACTATATTTGGGAATATTATCCCAATTTATGAAACAAAATATTAATCAGTCACCACTATGAACAAAAGGAGGATGAAAAATGGCTGTTAAAAATGGATTAATGGTGATGGCGGGTATTCTTTTTGTCGCTTCACTGGTTGGATGTGGCAGCGTTAGCAGCACAGGAGGGGATTCCCAGGGGGGGACGAGCGCAGGGAAGGTAGGAATCCTTATCAAAGACGATATGCTCACGCATCCGTCTTCGATTTCCACTCCATCTTTATCATCAATGGATATACCGGAACTCTCTCAGCTATGGGTGACCTTAAACAGGGTGTCTCTGAAGATGGATGGGGAGATGGAGGATGAGGGATGGCTTACTGTATTTGAGGGTACGGCCAGATATGATCTCCTTACACTGCAGGATAATAAGTCGGCGCTTATGTCACTGGTTCCCGTCCTGGCTGATCAGGCTGGTTATTATGAGAAGGCAAGGCTTGAAATAGATGAAGCACCGGGGAAGAACTGTTTTTATGCACTCCCGGATGGCTTGGCCGATGATCCATTGAATCCCTGCACCGACCCCGATGCCTATCTGCTGACTGTACCCTCAGGCAAGATAGACATAGAGTTTCATCCTCATATATACCTCGGGCCGGACACTACTCAATATATCGTTTTTGATCTCCTGCCTGCGGATTCTATCAAGATAACGAGCACAAACGGGGAAAAGGGTTATCTGTTGAGACCTGAGGTCCATGCTTACACCATGCCGGCCATTATAGAGGATAAGGGATGGGAAGATATCAAGATAGAGGAACTGGAGGGCAGTATAGTTGAGATAAGCGGGTGTGATAATCCTGACTTACAAGATACAATGATACTCTCGCCTGAACATGGCGGAGTGAATATCAGTATTGATATTACAGGGGCAGACATTTACCTCGATGATTCCAATGAGCGTATCACCTGCAGTTCATTGCAGCCGGGTCAGGAGGTAGAGGCAAATGTCCATCTCTCCAGTGATGGGACTGTGACCGCTGAAAAGGTCGAGCTCGAAGAATCAGCACACCCTTGATTAAACTTCATTGTGAGATTAGAATTGTATGAATGATCAGACATACATTCAGTTTCATGCCAGGTATCGGAGCAAGGCTTGAGCGGCATATCTGGAGGGAAGGGGCCGTTACCTGGGATGACTTCCTCGTAAAAGAACATATCCGTGGTTTTTCAGATGACAGAAAAAAGATACTTGATATTCATGTTACAGAGGCATTATCTGCATTAAGGAATACTGATAGCGGTTATTTTGTATCACGGCTTCAGCATTCGGAGCATTGGCGTCTTTTTGCTGAATTCCATAAGAATGCAGTATGTCTTGATATAGAGACTACAGGGACGTATCCCGGGGGGAATGCCGTGACTGTAGTTGGACTTTATGACTGTCATGGGATGACGACGTTTATTCAGGGCATTAATCTTGACAAGTGTATGTTAATAGAAACGCTTTCCCGTTATAAACTCCTTATAACATTCGCCGGACGAAACTTTGATATCCCATTCCTTGAAAAGAGTATTCCGGGATTTAAATTAAAAATACCTCACTATGACCTTTGTATAGCAGGACACAGACTCGGAATAAAGGGGGGACTCAAAAAGGTAGAGGCGTATCTTGGACTACGCAGAGATGCGGAAATTACAGGAATGAGCGGATATGATGCAGTTTTATTGTGGAACCGCTACAAGAGGGGGGATAAAAGGTCGCTTGATTTGTTGATAAAATATAATGAGGCGGATACCAGGAATCTATATGTACTGGCAGAGACATTCTATAAAATGCTGTGCAATAAGTATGATATACTGCTCAAAAACGAGCAGAGGAGGATTCAACCGGCATGAAGTTGTCAACAATAATTACAGCCATCCTCGCAATAGTCGGCGCTTTTGCGCTTGCAATTGTCACACGGATAATCATCCCGTCGGAGAAGGTCAATGCCCTTTGGCTTGTGGTGGCTGCTGCCTGTTTCTTTGTAATTTCCTACAGGTTATATGGTTCATTCCTGACTGCAAGGGTGCTCACTCTTGATGACAGGAGGATTACACCATCTAAAAGAATGGCTGACGGCAGGGATTATCATCCTACACACAAGTGGGTCTTATTCGGCCACCACTTTGCTGCAATTGCAGGGGCAGGGCCGTTAATCGGACCTGTGCTGGCCGCACAGTTTGGTTATCTCCCTGGTTTTCTCTGGATATTGATTGGCGCTGCACTTGGCGGTGCGGTACATGATACAGTTATCCTTACTGCATCTGTCAGAAGAAACGGCAGGTCTCTTGCGCAGATAGCAAAGGATGAGGTTGGTCCTGTTGCCGGGGTGACTGCTGCACTTGCTATTTTGTTTATCATCATAGTAGCTCTGGCCGGTCTCGGACTTGCTGTGGTAAATGCACTGACTAAGAGTACATGGGGGACATTTACTATAGCTGCGACTATTCCTATTGCCTTCTTTATGGGGATTTATCTGTATAAGATAAGGCATGGCAGGGTTGGAGAAGTAAGCGTAATCGGTGTTACACTCCTTATTCTGGCAGTAATATTGGGAAGATACATTCCCGGATCAAGCCTGGAACCTTATTTCAATCTGTCTAAAAATACCCTTGTGCTCAGTATGATGACCTATGGTTTTGTTGCATCAGTCCTGCCTGTATGGCTGCTATTGTGCCCGAGGGATTATCTTTCAACATATATGAAGATTGGAACAGTAGCACTTTTGGCATTAGGTGTAATTGTACTTGCCCCTGATATACAGATGCCTGCTGTAACCATATTCGCCGGAGGTGGCGGGCCTATAATACCCGGCGCTATTTTCCCGTTTATGTTTATTACTATTGCATGTGGTGCAATATCAGGATTTCATTCTCTTATCTCATCAGGTACGACCCCAAAGATGATCCAAAAGGAATCTGAGATAAAGGTGATAGGATTCGGGGCTATGCTGATGGAGGGGTTTGTTGCAGTCATTGCAATTGTTGCAGCGACGATACTCATTCCTGGAGATTATTTTGCAATTAATACTACCTTGTCCTTTGATGTTCTTGCGCAGATGGGATTCCCTGTTGCTAAGATTCAGGAACTGTCACAGATGGTGGGGACAACTGTAGCAGGACGTCCCGGCGGCGCCGTATCACTTGCTGTCGGCATGGCGTATATATTCTCAAGCCTTCCGGGGATGAAGGGACTTATGCCGTACTGGTATAACTTTGCCCTTATGTTCGAGGCGCTGTTTATCCTGACTACAGTTGATACCGGAACCCGTGTAGCGAGATTTATCGTACAGGAATTGGGGGGCTATGTATATAAACCACTGGCACGGACAAACTGGATGCCTGGAACCATCCTCACAAGCCTCGTTGTAGTAGGCGCCTGGGGCTTTCTGATCTATTCGGGCAGCATATCTACAATTTGGCCTATGTTTGGCGTGGCAAACCAGCTCCTTGCAGCGCTTGCCTTTTGCGTGGGTACAACTGTAATTATAAAGATGGGTAAGCTGAAATATGCATGGGTAACATTTATTCCCATGTTATTCATGTTTACGACGACAATGACTGCATCATACAAGCTTCTTTACCTTTTCCTTGGTAAAGCGGCAACTGCATACACACCTTCAGAGGTGTTTGCATTTCAACTCGATGCTGTACTTGTAGCAGCAATGGCCGGCCTTGCAATAATAGTTATTATTGATTCTTTTGCAAAATGGTATGGTTACCTGGCTGGAAAAAGAGAGGTAGTGACAAGTGAAGTTGTTGAGTGGGCTGCTGACTATGATTAAGATTTTCAGGGTTTTATCGCTTATAATTATAACCATTCTTCTGCTAAGCTCACAGTCACATAGTATTACTGTAAGCGACATAACCAAAGGTGGTTATGCCAGGAAGTTATTCATATCCGGGAATTACCTCTATCTTGCGGACTGGCATTCCGGCCTGCATATCTATGATATTACATATCCATATAAGCCTGTACATCTCGCCAATATCCACACTCCCGGTTCACCTAAGGGCGTCTATGTTAAAGACAATCTTGCCTATGTTGGTGACGATGACCATGGTCTTCAGATAATAGACATAAATGACCCGCTCAATTCAAGGATAATAAGCAAATATCAAACTCAGGGGCTCGCTTATATTGTGGAGGTAGTTGAAAATCTGGTATACGTGGCAGACCACAGGGGCGGGATTTCCATTATTGATACCGTAGACCCGGTAAATCCAAAGCTCCTGAGCAGGTTTGAGACTAAGGGGCTTGCATGGGGGATAACCGTTAAGGATGGATACGCATATGTTGCTGCAGATAAGTCCGGCCTCCTGATCGTTGATGTGCGTAAGCCGGAACAACCGGTACTTGCCTCACAATATCCGGAAGCTGTCAGCGCTGAAGATGTGGTAGTAGAAAATGGGATTGCATATGTCGTATCATACGATTCCGGATTACACATTTTAGATGTGAAGGAACCGGCGAGTCCAAAGATAGTCAGTAACATAAAGACACAGGGAAATGCGAGGGGTATATCCGTAAGCGGAGGGTTGGCATTTATTGCTGATTGGAAGAGAGGTCTTCAGATAGTTGATATAAGTAACCCTGCAAAGCCTGTCATAGCCGGCAGTCTGGACACCAGCGGGATGGCATGGGATGTAAAGGTGAAGGGTGATTACGCTTATGTTGCAGACTGGGAGGGCGGTATCAGGGTCGTTAATATCAAAAATCCAAAACGTCCTTATGAAGTTGGTGGATATGGTTATTATGGATATGCACATGATGTATATGTTAAAGGGAAATATGCCTATTTAGCAGCAGGTTCAATGGGATTTCAAGTCATTGATGTGAGTAATGCTGCCAACCCTGCATGGATTGCCGGTATAGAACTGCCGGGAGATTCTCAGGATATCTTTATCAGGGACAATTTAGCGTATGTTGCTGCAGGGGATGCCGGCCTGCATATAGTTGATTTCAGTGATCCGTACAGGCCATTCAGAACCGGTGGTCTGGATACAAGGGGGATAACAAGCTATGTAGTAGTAGAGGGTAATCATGCCTTCCTTGCTGATGGAGAAAATGGTGTTGAAATAGTTGATGTGTCTGATCCGGCAGAACCGGCTTTAATTGGCCGGTATATGACTGCACATACACCGGGGAAGATCGCATTCTCAAAGGGTAATATTTTTATTGCAGAGGGTGATGGAGGAGTAGAAATAGCTGACGTCCGTAATATTGAAATGCCTGAAAAGGTGAATGAGTTGAGTGTGGATTCTATTAACGATATATGTATTAAAGGAGTCCTTGCTTATGCGGTGGCTAATGACAGGCTGAGTATACTTGATGTTTCCGATTCAAAGCGGATAAAGAAGATAACCGGTAAAAAGGTTGGATATAAAATCAGGAATATTTTACAGAATAAAGACAGGATATATATAGCCGGCAGCAGGAATATATCGTCATTTGATATTACTCAGCCTGGTAAGCTCATGTGGGCGATAGAATATGAATTAATTGAAGGGATTGAAAATATCTTTGTTGGTGATGATGGTAACATATATGTGGCAGCCGGCAGTGATGGCTTGAGGGTGCTGATAATTGATGAAAAGAATAAAAAGACAATACAGGATTGAGCGCGACACACTTGGCGAACAAAAGGTCCCTGTTAATGCATACTACGGCATCCAGACAGTGCGGGCAGTTGAGAACTTTCCAATCAGTGGTACAAAGCAATACACCGAATTTATTCATGCTACGGCGCTGATAAAAAAGGCAGCAGCCCTTACCAACATGGATGTCGGCAAACTTGACAGACGGAGGGGTAATGCAATTACAAAGTCTGCCGGTGAGATAATTGAGGGTAAATTACACGACCAGTTTGTAGTTGATGTCTTTCAGGCCGGCGCCGGAACATCACATAACATGAATGCCAATGAGGTAATTGCTAACAGGGCAATCGAGATGCTTGGAGGTAAAAAGGGGGACTATTCAATTATCCATCCGAATGACCATGTAAACATGTCCCAGTCAACTAATGATGTATTTCCGACTGCAATGCGGATATCGGCTGTGTTTGCGACGGATAAATTGCTCGAAGTATTGAAGGGTTTGTCAAATGCCTTAAAGAGTAAAGGAAAGGCGTTTGACAAGGTTATAAAATCAGGGCGGACACATCTGCAGGATGCTGTTCCAATAAGACTGGGTCAGGAATTTACAGCATATGCGGTAATAGTTGATCGTGTAATGAAAGAGATATACATGTCAAGGGAACGTCTTCTTATACTTGGTATAGGAGGTTCTGCCATAGGTACCGGAGTTAACACACATCCGCTATATCAAAAAAAGATTATTATGCACCTGAGAAAACTTACAGGCATTAAAGTTAGCGGATCAGGGAACCTGATTGCTTCTATGCAGAGTATGGGAGACTTTGTATGTCTATCCGGGAACTTGCGTCTTCTTGCAGTCGAACTGATAAAGATAGCAAATGACCTGCGGCTTCTAAGCTCAGGTCCGCGGACAGGACTGGCTGAGATACGCCTGCCTGCAGTTCAGCCCGGTTCTTCTATTATGCCGGGCAAGGTAAACCCTGTAATGGCAGAGGTGCTTAACATGGTGGGATTTCAGGTTATCGGCAATGATACCACTATTACACTTGCGGCACAGGCAGGACAACTCGAACTTAATGTCATGATGCCTGTTATTAATTACAATCTTCAACAGTCCATCCACCTGCTTACAAATGTAATAAATGTATTTACTGAGAGATGTGTAAAGGGGATAGAGGCCAATGAGGATCGTTGCAGGGAGTTGGCTGAGAGAAGTCCCGGCCTTGCTGCTATACTGAATCAGGTTATAGGTTATGAGGCCGCCGCCGGGATTGCAAAAGAGGCGCTTGCATCAGGCAAGTCAGTCAGGGAAATAGTAGTAGAAAAGGGGGTATTATCAAAGGAGGAATCCGGCAGGATATTAGATCCTCACAAAATGACCCGCCCGGGCAAGTAACAACTAAAAGTTGTCAAACCAAACATAAATGCCATATAATCAATCATTGTGCAACTTACATTACCACACTTCGTAAGGACCTGGTTTAAGAATAAGGACGTGACGCAGCACCCTCACAAGAGATATCATGATGAGGACTGGCACACACCTAAGGGAAGACAGATAAGGGAAGTTGTCTTCGGGATGAATGACGGGCTTGTCAGCACTGTTGGATTTGTGGCAGGTGTGACCGGTTCAATCAAAGACAGCAGGATCGTCTTCTTAACAGGAATGGCGGCGATTGTTGCAGGAGCTGTTTCTATGTTTCTGGGTGCCTATCTTGCGTCAAAGTCACAGAAAGAGTTTTTTGAAATGGAGATAGCGCGTGAGAAGCGTGAGATTATTGAGTCTCCGGATAAGGAACGGCAGGAGATAAGAGATATCTTTACTGATCATGGATTTACTGAAGATGAGGTTGAGATGATAGTTCACAGGGTTACTTCAGATAAGGACAGGTGGATAAAGTTCATGATGAGGGACGAACTTGGCATTATTGATGAGGACTTCGACAATCCATTAAAAGTAGGTATGATAATGGGCATATCATTCATAATCGGTGGTCTTCCGCTGATATTCCCGTTTATTTTTATCCCAGAATCTTTAAGTGCGCTGCAATTCAGTATAGCTATAGCCCTTGCCATATTGCTTGGAATAGGGATTGGTAAAACAATGCTCACCAGGACACATTGGCTTAAGAGCAGTTTAGAGACAGTGTTGCTCGGCGCTGTCGCAGCAGGCATCGGATATGCCTTCGGCAGGATATTTTCTGTAGCAGTTTAGTGGGTTACTGAAACAAGTTCAGCATGACAGAGGTGACAAAGAGGAAACAATGTCTGATCAGAACATATATGTTATAGGCCATAGAAATCCTGACACTGATTCCATATGTGCGGCCCTTGCCTATGCACGGCTTAAACAACTTACCGGCAATACCAATGTCTTAGCGGCCAGGGCAGGGGAGATAAATTTGCAGACAGAGTTTGTTCTTAACACCTTCGGGATAGATCTGCCGCTTTATCTGCCGGATGTAAAGATCAGGGTAAAGGATGTCATGACTTCAGAATCATTGTCCGTTCATATGGAGATGTCGGTAGGCGATGTCCTCGACTTCATGAACAGCTATGACTTGCTTATGGTACCTGTGACTGACAGGGATGGTCATTACAGAGGGGCGATTACTCTTCAGGACCTTGCCAGATTCTATGCCCGTCATGCCGATGCCGCGACATCTAACCGTTTAGTCGCCTCACTGACCGGGATAGCTAAGGCAATTCAGGGTAATTCACTATTTCTGTTTGATGAAAATGAAACGAGGACAGGCAGGATAGTGGTAGGCGCTATGGAGACTGAAGGATTCCGGCAGGTGATGGAGTATTATTCAGAGGAAGGTTGTGTTGTTATAGTAGGGGACCGGAAGGAGATACAGAGATATTCTATAGAAAGTCATGCAAGATGTCTGATAGTGACCGGGGGATTTCTGCCTGACAAGACGGTCCTTGATATGGCCAAAATAAACAAGGTTAGTGTTATTTCATCACCATATGATACAGCGACAACAGTAAGATTAATGCACCTGAGCACTCCTGCCAAAGAGGTATTCTCAAGTGATTTCTACTCAGTATCCCCATATGACTTACTGCTTGATGTCAAGGCAAAGATGCGTGATTCAGCTCTCCGCGGCTGTCCTGTTGTGGATACAGGCGGCAGGCTTACAGGTATCTTAACAAGGAGAGATATCCTTAGGGATTTTCGTAAGAAGGTAATCCTTGTTGACCATAATGAGGCCAGTCAGGCTATTCCGGGTATAGAAGAGGCAGAGGTAATTGAGGTCCTGGACCATCACAGAATAGGAAGTTTTCAGACACTCCATCCAATCCTTTTTGTAGTCGAACCTGTTGGTTGCACTAATACTCTGGTAGCAGAGATTTATCTGAAAAATGGAGTTGAGCCGGATCCTCCATAT
>Ga0209002_10002145_pt1 | contig 15970 bp, 13 predicted proteins | sample Rifsed16ft2_FD_184010 | JGI IMG/M metagenome (GOLD analysis project Ga0209002, IMG submission 184010) | Soil microbial communities from Rifle, Colorado, USA - sediment 16ft 2 (version 2) | ecosystem: Environmental > Terrestrial > Deep subsurface > Rock core/Sediment | place: Rifle, Colorado...
CCAGCTTCTTCAAGAAGCTCTCGCCGATGGAAAACCTGATGTACGGCGCGCGGCTGTACGGCGTGTCGGCGAGCGAGACGCGCGCCCGCGTGAAGGACATCCTCAGCCGCCTGGGGCTGGAGCAGAAGACGATCTACCGCCCGATGGAGGAGATGAGCCGGGGCATGCAGCAGAAGGTCGCCATCGCCCGCGCCTTCTTGAGCCAGCCGGTGCTGCTCCTGCTGGACGAGCCGACGACCGGCCTCGACCCGCGCTCGAAGCGCGAGGTGCAGGCGTTCGTCCGCGAACTGCGCGATACGCACGATGCGACGATCCTGCTCACCACGCACGACATGGTCGAGGCCGAGGCGCTGTGCGACCGCATCGCCATCATTGACGGCGGCCGGATCGTCGCGCTCGACACGCCGGAGAATCTAAAGAAGCTGATCCCCCGGAACGGGCGCGCGCCCACGCTGGAAGAAGTCTTCCTCGAACTGACGGGCAAGCAACTGGTGACGGAGGAGGACGCAGCATGAACCCGATGAGCGAGCAGCTTTTCGAGGGCGAGCGCCTTTCTCTCGCCCCGCACGATCCGGAGAAAGACGCGGAGGTCGAATCCCGGTGGACGCACGACCCGGAATACATGCGCCTGCTCTCTGCCGACCCGGCCCGCCCGCTCTCGCCGGGGCAGATCAAAAAGAAGTACGAGGAAGCGGCGAAGGAGAAGAGCCACAACCGTTTCTCCTTCGCCCTCCGCACCCGCGCCGACGACCGGCTCATCGGTTTCGCGCGGCTGGAGCGCATCGAGTGGAATAACGGCAGCGGCTGGCTCACGCTGGGCATCGGCTCAGCCGAAGACCGGCGCCAGGGCTACGGCGCGGAAGCGCTGCGCCTCCTGCTGCGGTACGCCTTCGACGAGCTCAACCTGCACCGCGTTTCGGCGGCGACGTTTGAGTACAACTCGGGCGCTCTGCGCCTGCTGGAAAAAGCCGGGTTCACCGTCGAAGTCCGGCGGCGGCAGGCGATCCACCGCGACGGGCGACGCTGGGACGAGTTGCTCCTGGGGCTGCTGCGGGAAGATTGGGAAAAATCCTCAACCCCAAATCCCAACACCCAAATGTGACTGGGTGCTTGAGGTTTGGAGGTTGGGATTTAGGATCCTGCGATGAGCACATCACTCTTTCACGGTACTCTCGTCCGTCTGGCCGCCGTCAACCCGGAGGCCGACGCAGAGGTGTGGGCCAGATGGACACGCGACGCGGAGTTTCTGCGCCTGTTGGACAGCGAACCGGCCCGCCCTGCCTCCGGGAAGCAAAGAAAAGAGGAGATGGAAAGCTATCCATCCGATGACAACCACTATTCTTTCATGATCCGGACGCTGACCGACGACGCGTTGATCGGCTTCACCGGCCTGTGGGTTGGGCCGCACTGGATACACGGCAACGGTTGGGTCGGCATCGGCCTGGGCGACCGGACGTACTGGGGCAAAGGCTATGGCGCCGACGCCATGCGCCTGATTCTGCGCTACGCCTTCACCGAGCTGAACCTGCACCGGGTTTCGCTGGGTGTGTTCGCCTACAACCAGCGCGCGATCGAGTCCTACAAAAAGGTAGGATTCGTGCTGGAGGGCCGCGTCCGGCACGAGACGCGCCGGAACGGGCAATCCTGGGACACGCTGTACATGGGCATTCTGCGCGACGAGTGGGAGAAGTCCCAAGCGAAGGATGGAAAACAGGGCTATGAACACCAAACTTTTCCACGGTGATCTGGTTTATCTCGTCGAAGGCTGCGCCGAAGCCGACGCACCGCTTATGGCACAGTGGTCACGCGACTCCGAGTTCAACCGCCTGCTCGATTCCGCCCCGGCGCATCCGACCGTGGCGAGCCAACTCCAAAAAGAAAAAGAATGAAAAATGACCGCCATTTCTCACGACCTCAAAGCCTCATACGCCTTCATCGAACGCAACTTCAACATCGTCAAGCGCTACTGGGCGTGGGAACTGGTGTGGCTCGTCTACACCGTCGCCAACAGCCTCGCCGTCAGTTACATCGGCCTGGGCGTGGAGAAGCTCGGCGGGTCGGGCGTGGACGGGAAGTACCTCGTCCTCTACCTCGCCGTCGGCACCATCGTCTGGCGCTACCTGGCCGTCATCTTCTACTGGGTCACCGACGTGGTCGGGTTGGAACGCTGGGAGGGCACCATCGAGTACACGCTCATGGCCCCCATCACCCGTTTCATGCACATGGCCGGGCAGACGGCGTTCGCGGTGGTCTACAGCTTCGTCCATACGGGCGTGGTGCTGGTCGCGACCATGCTGTTCTTCGACCTCACCCTCACGCACGCCAACCTGTGGGGCTTCCTCATGCTGCTCGTCGCCGGGAGCCTGTCGTTCATCGGCCTCAGCATCGTCGGGTCGGTCCTCCCCCTGCTCTTCCCGGAGCGCGGCTCACAGATGACGCACCTGATCATCGCCGTGCTGCTGCTGGTCTCCGGCGTGTATTACCCGGTGGACGTCCTGCCCGCGTGGCTGCAATTCTTTGCGCAGTTCTCGCCCGCCACCTACGTCATTGACGGCGCGCGCGAGGCGCTGCTGAACGGCGCGCCGACGCTCAGTTTGTGGCGCTTCGTCTGGCCGCTGCTGATTATGGGCGTCGTCGCCATCCCGGCCGGGCTGCGCATTTTCCACTGGGCCGAGCGGTATGCGAAGCGGACGGGCAAACTGCATCGGAATGGCTGATGGCGGATCGCAGGTAGCCGATGGCAGGCAACTGATGGCAGGCCGCGCATATTACGCTCTGGTCGCTGAGCCGGCTGGACAAAATCGTATCCTTCTGCTGCCCGAGGGGTCGGATTGGAGCCTGCCGCGCTTCTCGGTCACACACGATCATTGGTGGCAGGACGTTGCGCCGGTCAATCAGGCCTTGCGTCGTCAGCTTGGGCTGCCAGCGACCACGCTGAACTGTGTCCGGCTCGTCGGCGAGGAGGCGGACGAGACCGCGCAATTCTTTTATGCGCTGGAACTGTCCGGCTTGCACACCCAACTGCCCGCCGATGGGCGCTGGATAGCGGCTGAGGCTCTGGACGAGCTTCCGCTGAAGCAGCCGGAGCACCGCGAGATTATCGCCGATTGGCTGAGGCAGGTGAGTAACGGACATGCCGCGCCGTGGTATCGCCCCGGCTGGCGCGACGGCGCCTTACAGTGGGCGCGCGACCAACTCGCCCGGCGCGGGCTGTCGCTCACAGGGACGCCGGAGCAGGTGCGTTCGTGGGAGCGGTCGTCGTTGTGGCGTTTTCGCACCACAGGCGGGACGGCTTACTTTAAAACGGTTCCACAGATGTTTGCCGCCGAGCCGAGGCTCTCTCAAAAACTGGCGGAATGGCTGCCCGACCGCTTCGCGCCTGTGCTGGCTATTGAACCCGAGCGGAACTGGCTGCTGATGGGCGACGCTGGTGAGAAGTCTTTGCTGCGCGACCCGGAGGCTGTGCGCTGGGAGGCCGCGCTGCGCCAGTACGCCGAACTGCAAATCGCGTTGTCCAGACGAACCGACGAAATGTTGGGGCTGGGCCTGCCCGACCGGCGTCTGGAGGCGTTGCCCGAACGGATTGACGCTCTGCTCGCCGACACGGCCGCGCTCAAAAACGGCCCGACCGGCCTTTCGGATCAGGAAATCGCCGAACTGCGGCAGCGCCGGGGCGAGCTTCACGAGGCCTGCCATCAACTCGTAGAAAGCGGCCTCCCCGCTTCGCTGGAGCATGGCGATTTCGCGTCCGGGCAGATCATCGTCGGGCCAAACGGCGGCTACCGGTTCATTGACTGGTCCGACGGCTCGGTCTCGTTCCCGTTCTTCAGCCTGCTGTTCTTCTGGGCCGAGCTGGAAGGCGAACTGGATGATCCACTGGAGGCGCGCGTGCGCCTGCGCCAGGCTTATCTCGAACCCTGGACGGCCTATGCGCCGATGAGCAAACTCGCTGCGCTCTACGCGCTGGCGCAGAAAGTCGCCGCGCTGCACCATGCGCTCATCTATCACCGGGACATCCTGCCGCACATGCAGGCCCGGTGGGAGATGGAACGTATGCTGCCCTACTACCTGAGGATTTTGTTGAAAGGGAGAGTCTGAGGCATGACCATGGACACACGCTTTGCCGTCGTCAGCCTGTGGGCCGAGGATGTCCCCCAGGCCGCGCACTTTTATCGAGATGTGATCGGGCTGCGCCTGCTGCCGCACGGCCACGGCGCGAGGCCGCACTTCGAGGTGAACGGCGTTTATTTGACGATCCTCCGGGGGAAACCGCGCCCGGCTGAGGACGCCGCACCCGCGCGGTTCCCGTTATTCGCTCTCGCCGTCTTCGACCTGGATGTCGCCGTCGAGAAACTCAAAGCGCATCACGTCGCTCTCCCCTGGGGCCTCGAAGAAGACGCCGACGCGCGCTGGGTGATGTTCCACGACCCTGCCGGCAACCTGATTGAGCTCGTCGCTTTCAAGCACTAACCGATCACGTATCACGCACTGCTCCAGGAACCACCTATGGCCACTCTCGAACTCCTCACAGAAATTTCTATCCCGGCCCTGCCCGGCTATCACTGGCGTCCTGCGCGGCTGGAGGACATGCCCGCCCTGCACGCCCTGCTCGTCGCCGCGGCCGCCGCCGATGACCGCGACCGCGTGGACTCGCTCGCCGACCTGCAAACTCAATTCGACGATCCGTGGTCGGACCCGGAGACCGACTCGCTGCTGGGCATCACGCCCGAGGGCCAGTTGGCCGCCTTCGCGCGCTGCTTCGCGCACCCCGCGCCGGAGACCGAATATCGTGTTTTCTTATGGATGGAAGTTCATCCCGACCATCGCACGCCCGAACTCGAAGACGCAACCTTCGACTGGCTCGAAGCGCGCGGCCTGGCCCGGCTGCGCCGCGGGCCAACCCACCTGCCGCGCTCGCTGCGCGTGGGCCTGCAAGATAATATGGCTCGCTACATCGCCTTGCTTGAGGAGCGCAGCTACCGGCCCGTCCGCTACTTCTACCGGATGCGCCGCGATTTGAGCCAGCCCATCCCCGCCGGGCCGCTGCCGGAGGGCTTCCGCTTCACCCGCTACACGCCGGAGCTCGACCAGGCCATGCTCGACACGTTCAACGAGTCTTTCCGCGATCACTGGGGCTTCCAAACCGTGATCCGCGAGGACTGGGAGAAGTTCTTCCGCCAGCGCGCCTCGTTCCGCCCGGATCTGAGCCTGCTGGTCTTCGACCACGCGCGCGGTAAACGCGAAGTGTCCGGGATCAGCTACAACATCGTGGACGCGGAAGAAAACGCGCGCACGGGGGTCAAAGAAGGCTGGATCGGCGAGCTTGGCGTGCGCCGCCCGTGGCGAAAGCGCGGCCTCGCCGCCGCCATGCTGTGTGAGTCCATGCGCGCCTTCAAGGCCGAGGGGCTGGATTACGCCGCGCTGGGCGTGGACACTGAAAACCCGACCGGCGCGCTGGGCCTCTATGAAAAGCTCGGCTTCGTCGCCTTCAGGCGCATGATTGTCTTCGACAGGCTGCCGCAGACTTGACAGGTCTTGAAGCCCTCTCAGATCTGCAAGGAAACGCCATGCCACAGCCGATCACTCAACTTACCCCGCACCTGTGGGTCACTCAAAGCCGCTCGCTCATCATGAACAGCGGCGTCTTCTTCAGCGAAGGACAGGCGTGTCTGATTGACCCCGGCCTATACCCGGAAGAGATTGACGATCTCGCGCGGTTCGTGAACGAGCGCGGCGCCCAGCCTCGCTGGCTCGTCCTCACTCACAGCCATTGGGACCACATCCTCGGGCCGGAGCGCTTCCCCGGCGTCACGACCATCGCCCATGCCAACTATCTCGCCGAAGTCGAGCAGTTCGACGCCGGCATCCGCCGCGAGATCAGCCGCTGGGAGCAACAGAGTAGCGTCAAACGTGAGATGCCTTTCGTCATCCCGCGCCCAGACGAGACTTTCATGATTGAAACGACGGTCATCGTGGGTGCGCTCACCCTGCGCCTGACGCATGTGCCCGGTCACGCCGCCGACCAACTGGCGGTCTATCACGCCGAGAGCGGGGCGTTGTGGGCCTCCGACATCCTCAGCGACGCGGAGATCCCTTTCGTCAGCGACAACCTCTCAGCCTACGAGCGCACGCTGGCGATGCTCGCCCGGTGGGACATCCGGGCGCTGGTTCCGGGGCACGGCAGCGCCGCGACGGAGAAGGGAGAAATTCAAAGACGTTTGGCTGAGGACCGGGCTTATCTTTCAGAATTGCGCGCGAGAATCGAGCGGGCCATTCGAGAGGGAAAATCGGTTGACAAACCATGCACCCCAAGCAAATCGTCGAACAGGGTTACAATCGCATCGCCGAGCAATACCGCGCGTGGGCCAGCGGCGTGCGGGTCGAGGAGCGCGCCCGGTACACCGCGTTCTTGCTCGAAAAACTGCCGCCGGGTGCGGAAGTGCTCGAGCTCGGCAGCGGCGCGGGCCTCCCCACGACGCGGCAACTGGCCGAGAAGTTCAAAGTCACCGGGGTGGATATCTCGGCCCGGCAGATTATGCTGGCAAGGCGGAGCGTCCCGGCAGCCAGATTCATTCGGGCCGACATGACGCAACTGGAATTCCCGCCCGCCAGTTTCGACGCGGTGACGGCGTTCTATTCCATCAGCCACGTCCCGCGCGCGGAGCATTCCCGACTGTTGGGGGCGATCGCGCGGTGGCTGCGCCCCGGCGGGCTGTTCGCGGCGGCGCTGAGCGCGCATGCCGAAGAAGCCGGCTACGAAGACGACTGGCTGGGCGCGCCCATGTTCTGGAGCGGCTGGGACAGCGCGACGAACCAGCGACTTGTCACGGAAGCCGGATTGCATATCCTCAGCGCCAGAGAGGAGACTGCGGAGGAGGACGGCCAGCCGGTGACTTTCCTCTGGATCGTCGCGCAGAAAGGGCGGCAGCTGCCGCCCCTTAGAACCGGCGTCCTGAGCGGAATGGACGCTGAGCGAAGTCGAAGCGGGAGTGAAGCCGAAGGACGCGGCGCTGTGTTCAGGCCGCCTGATAAAAAGGGAGAACGACATGATTCGCGCTGTAATTTTCGACATCGGCGGGGTGCTCGTGCGCACCGAGGACCAGGCGCCGCGCCGCAAATGGGAAAGACGCTTCGGCATGAAGGACCGGGAGTTGGCGGACCTCGTCTTCAATAGCCCCGCCTCGCGGCGAGCCAGCGTGGGACGGGCCACGTCAACCGAGGTATGGGCCGAGGTGAAGCAAAAGTTATCGCTCACCGCTGCCGAACTGGAAGAGCTGAAAACCGATTTCTGGAGAGGCGACGTGTGGGACACCGGCCTCATCCGGTACGTCGTCGCCCTGCGGCCCCGGTTCAAGACGGGGATCATCAGCAACGCCTGGCCCGACGCGCGCGAGAACGTCAAGCCGCAAATCAACGAGAGCGCCTTCGATGTCATCGTGTTCTCCGGCGAGGAAGGGCTGGAAAAACCACAGCCGGGAATCTACCGCCGCGCGCTGGAACGGCTGCGCGTGCAGCCCCCTGAAGCCATCTTTGTGGACGACATGCGAGCGAACATCGAAGGCGCGCAGGCGGTCGGGATGTTTGGCGTGCACTTCACCGACCCGGCCAAAGCGCGCGCAGAGATTGAGCGATTGATAAACGACCAGGTAGAGAAATCACATGACCATCGCACTCAAGCACAAACCTGACATCGCTGTGGCTCATGACCGTCCGCGCGATCTGGGCGATGGACTCATCCTGCGCTTTGCCACGCCCGGCGATTCCGAGGCGCTGGCGCAGTTCAACGGGCGCGTCCTCAGCGACGAGGGCTTCAGCGAGGGGGTGGCCGCCTGGACGCGCGACTTCGCCTCGGAGGCGCATCCGACGTGCGGACCGTCGAACGTCACCCTCGTCGAGGATACCCGCGCGGGCGGCAAGATCGTCTCCTCGATGTGCCTGATCCCGCAGACGTGGACGTACGCGGGCATCCCCTTTGGGGTTGGACGGCCCGAGGCGGTGGGGACCGATCCCGCCTACCGGCGGCGCGGGCTGGTGCGGGCGCAGTTTGAAGTCCATCACGCCCGGAGTGCGGCGATGGGGCATCTCGTCCAGGGCATCACCGGCATCCCGTGGTATTACCGCCAGTTCGGCTACGAATACGCGCTCGACCTCGACGGGGGCCGCCAGATATTCCTTGTCAATATCCCGACGCCGAAAGACGGCGAGGCCAAGCCATACCGCCTGCGCCCGATGACGCCCGACGACTTGCCGTTTGCGGCGCCGCTTTACGAGCGCGACTGCGCGCGGTGGCTTGTAGCCTGCCCGCGCCCCGAGTGGATGTGGCAATACCAACTGACCGGGGCCTCGCCCGCCTCGTTCGAATCCCGGCCACTGCAGATCGTTGAAACGGCGGAGGGCCGCGCGGTCGGTTATGTCTCGCCGGAGCGCGAGATGTGGGATGGCATGTTTCGCGTCACCGAACTCTCGGTGATTGAAGGGCAATCCCTGCGGGCGGTCATGCCCAGCCTCCTCCGCGCCCTCAGAGTCATGGCCGAAGCGGAGGCGGCCCGGCGACAGAAAATCGCGGATCGGCTTTGTTTCCAGATGGGCCAGGCGCATCCGGTCTTCGACGCTATCCCCGAGCTCCTCCCGCAGGCCCGCCCCGCGTATGGGTGGTATATCCGGGTAGCCGACCTGCCCGGTTTCCTGCGTCACGTCGCCCCGGCGCTCGAAGCGCGGCTGGCGCCGTCGGTCATGGCGGGCTATACCGGCGAGTTGAAAATCCACGCATACCGGAGCGGCTTCCGCATGATGTTCGAGCAGGGGAGGCTCACGACGGTTGAGCCCTGGCGGCGGCCGGACGGCGCGAGGGAGGAGGCAGCCTTCCCACCGCTCGTCTTCTTGCAGCTCCTCTTTGGTTTCCGCTCGCTGGCCGACCTGCGCTATGTTTACCCGGACTGCAGCGCGAGCGACGAGGCCGCCGTTTTGCTCGACCTCCTTTTCCCGCGCCAGCCGTCGTTCGTGTTCGCGCTGAGCTGATGGAGAGGGTAGATGTAGGGGGCGGCAGCTGCCGCCCCCTACCGCCGCCCCCCTACTGCCGCCCCCTACCGCCGCCCCCTACCGCCCCTTTCTCAAGAACCTGTGAGTGGACCCTATGCGACTATTCCGAGAATTACGCGGACGCTGGCGCGGCACACTGATCTATAAATATCTCGATCAGTTCACGCCCAACGCGCAACTGTTTCTGCTGTCCACCATTATCGGCGGCGTCACCTTCTCCAGCTTCCAGTTATTCTTCAACATCTTCCTGCGGAGCCGGGGCTACGATCTCGACTTCATCGGACTGCTCAACGCCATCCCCTCCGGCGCGGCGCTGGTCGTCGGCGTGCCGATGGGGATCATCTCGGACCGCCTCGGGCGGCGGCGCGCGATGCTGATCGGCCTCACGGTGGCGACGCTCGCCGCGTGGGCGCTGGTGGCGACGGAGGCGCAAGGCCTCATGGTGCTCATGTCGGCGGTCACGGGCGTCGCCAACTCGCTCTACTTCTTGAGCATGGCCCCGTTCATGATGCGCGCCTCGCGGGAGAAGGAGCGCACGCTGCTCTTCAGCCTGAACTTCGGGCTGATGACCATCTCCGGCTCGGTAGGCAATTTGCTCGCGGGGCAGCTGCCGGCGTGGTTTGCTCGGGGGCTGGGCGTGGGTGCGGAAAGCCCGGAGGCCTATCAGGCCGTGCTGGTCGCGAGCATCCTCGCCGGCGGGCTGGCGCTCATCCCGGTCTATTTCATCCGCGATGCGCGCTGGGCTGGCCTGCGGCCCGATCCGGCCATCGGACGGGAAGATTTTCGCAAACTCTTCCGGCCCGCCGTGCTGAAACTGGCCGCGCCGAACGTCATCATCGGCTTTGGCGCCGCCACGCTCATCCCCTATCTGAACCTGTTTTTCAAAGACAAATTTCATATCGGCGATGATCAACTTGGCCTGTTGTTCAGCCTGGCGGCCACGCTCACCGGCTTCGCTACGGTCGTCGGCCCGCGCCTGGCCGAGAAACTGGGGAGCAAAGTCAAAGCCGTGGTCTTCACCCAGGGCGGCTCGCTCCTCTTCCTGCTGGTGATGGGCTTTGTCCCGGTCTACTGGATCGCGGGCCTGGCCTTCCTCGTGCGCGGCGCGCTCATGAACATGAGCAACCCGCTGTACTCGGCCTTCGCGATGGAAAACACGCCGGAGCGCGAACGCGGCGCGGTGAACAGCGTGATGCAGTTGATGTGGGAGGTGGGCTGGACGGTCGGGCCTTACCTCTCCGGCGTCGTGCAGGCGCGCTGGGGCTTCACGCCCCTCTTCATTTCGACGACTGTTCTTTACAGCCTCGCCATTGCGTTCACCTGGCTGTTCTTCCGCCATGCTGAGACGCAACCCGCCGTGGCGCCCGTGCTTGAACCGACCGATTTGCCTCTCGCGGACGAGTTGGGCCTGCCGAGTGTAGAGAAACAAATGGCGCAAACGGAATAAAATACCGCTCGACCACCTCCTTGGCATCGGAATCCTCAATGACCATAATTTCAAGTGGAAAAGGTTGGCTTAGGGCTTTCACGCCTTACTTGTTCCTTAGTATTGCGGCCGGCCTCATCGCCCCGGTTTTTTTGCGCGGCCTGCCATGCAGCCATGATACGCTCGGCCATTTCTATCGTGTTGTACAACTCGACGTGAACATCCAGTCTGGTACACCATTTCTCCACTGGGGTCCAGAGATGATGCGTGGCTACGGCTACCCGGTGCTCGGCCTCTATGCTCCACTTACCTACTGGCTGGTTTGGGTTCCATACCGACTGGGCCTTAACCTCGATCTTGCGTTTCGCCTCATCTTCTGGCTGGCGCTCGTGGGTGCTGCTTGTGGAATGTATCACCTCGCCCGCCGCTGGCTCCTGCCCGGCGGTGCTATTGTCGCTGCGCTGGCCTATCTCTTCGCACCTTATATTCTATTCGACGCAATTCAGCGCGGCGCCTTACCGGAAACCTTAGGCTTGGCCGAGCTGCCCTGGATGCTGGCCGCCCTCGACCGCGCAATTACGCACCGCACTCTGTATACTACACTGACGGCAACGATCAGCCTCGCGCTTGTTGTTCTTACGCATAACGTCATCGGTCTGGTTGGCATTGTATTGGGTTCCGGACTCGCAGTATTTTCACTGGCGGACGCCGTCCTGACTTGGCGCGCCGCCTTGGCCACAGGCATTATCGCCCTTGCGCTTGCTCTGTCTGCTTTTTTCTGGCTTCCGGCTCTCGCCGAGGTGCGTGACACCGCCTCCGCCCGCCCGGTTTTGCCCCAGCCGCCCCTCGGTATATGGCCGCGTTTTGATCAGCACATTTTGCCCATCTCATCCTTGTTGCAATGGCCTCCGGAATCTAGCGACGACCATCTGATTAACCCGCTTGTCCCAACGACAATGGGCTACGGGCCAATGATTTTGGCCGCACTGGGATTCTTCCGGCTGATACGTCCCATGGCAGCGCGCTGGCGTAAACCGTTTCTCTGGTTCGGCTTCGTCACGCTAGGTATGCTCTTCCTCGCCAGTGAACTCTCATGGCTGCTCTGGGTGAATACGCCACCTCTCCGCTTTCTTCAGCTCCCCTCGCGCTTCCTCGGCCCGGCCAGTCTTGGCGCAGCATTATTGGCCGGGTTAGCACCGGGTGATCCAAATCCGGCAGCCAATCGGCAATCTCCGACCATCAAGTATTCCATCTTTCAGCCCTCGTTCATCTTCTTTTTCCTCTCTGCTATCGTGATCTCGGTTTCCGGCTGGCCCTGGTTATATCCACGCTACTGCTCTGCGCCCGAACATCCAGACAGTCTCACACTCGTTCAATCCACAAAGTGGTACCGAGAGAGTGATGAAACGCGCTATGCCTTCTTTAAAGCTGAAGGCACGGCTGAACTACTTCCCCGTTGGGTGGAACACCTTCCCCCGGAAGATACGCTGGCGTCACAATATGCGGCCGGCGGCCCAGTCAATCGTCTGCGATTGTCAGGTGACGTTAAGCAAATCGCCTGGGAGCATGGTCGCGCCTGGGATCGTTATACCCTCCATCTTTCCAAGCCGGCCTCACTGGTGTATCAGGCCTTCTACTTTCCCGGCTGGTATGCCAGGCTCGACGGCCAACCGTACACGCCCCACATCACCGAACCTGAGGGATTGATGGCATTTGACATCCCAGCCGGGTCTCATACGCTGGAAATTGCCTTTCGCCTCACCCCTCTGCGCATCGCCGCGTTGACCATCAGCAGTCTTACCGCCCTCATCCTGCTCGGTGTAGCAACGGCCTCGCGCAGCTCAAGACCAAGTACCACATCAACTGAACCGGTTCCGCTCACTCCATTCGCCTTCGTTGTTGCAACCCTCTTCATCCTCAAATTCGCCGTCATAGATCGCATTGACTCGCCCATTCGCGCAGATCGCTTTCGCCACGGTGTCCTTGCTGGCTTGCGTTATCCGGCAAGCGTGGACTTCAGTGGGGAAGTTCGTTATCTCGGTTATGACGCGCCGAGGGAAGTTAAGTCCGGCTCGACGTTCCGGCTCAATCAGTATTGGACGGCGCTGCATCCGCTCGGCGTACCCTATGCCTTCACCGTGCGCCTCGCCGACGATGCCGGTCACGTCTGGAGCACCTATGAGCACTTCCCGGGCGAACCTGGCCCACCCGGCACTGAAAGTTGGCTGGTTGGCGACTATGCGCGTGATCCGTACTTAATTCGTCTCTTATACGGCACACCCCCGGGTAATTACTGGATCGAAGTCAACGCCTTTCGGGAGGATACTGACCTCGCCCTTGTCCCTGCCCCCGGCACGTTGACCAGTGTTAATCCAGCCTTTGCACGCGTTGGTCAGATTCATGTGACGCTAGGAGGTGGCTCGCCAGAGGCGGAATCGCCCCAGGGGGATACCTTCTCCAACATTCCCGTTGCCCCTGGTCTGACTCTAATTGGCTTTTCAACACCGCCTCGCCTGACCTCCGGGGAGACCGCGTCTATCACACTCATCTGGTCGGCGCCGGATCGTCCCCCTGATCGCGACCTCACCGCGGCTCTTGTCCTTCTCGACTCAAACTATCACCCTGCTACCGAATTGTCCTTCACCATCGGTGGCCGTTATCCCACAAGCCAGTGGCCCGCAAATGCCGTCGTGCGAGATCAACTACGCTGGCGCATCCCGCCTGCGCTAAGCTCCGGCACCTATCTTTTACGTTTACAAGTACAAGGGCAGGCGACAGCTGCTCGCCTCAATCCGCTGGTCATTACCGCGCCTGAGCGCACTTTCCAATCCCCGCCTGTTGCCAATCGGATTGACTTTGGCTTTCAGGTCGCCAACCTGACAGGTTTTACCCTCTCCCCGGCTTCGCCCCAACCGGGCGGCACGCTGAACCTACGTCTGGTGTGGGAAGTGCTGTTAGAAACCGACATTAGCTACAGGGTCTTCATTCACCTGCGCGACTCGGCTGGTGCAATCCGCGCTCAATCTGACAGCGATCCCGCCGATTGGACTCGTCCTACCACCGGCTGGCTTCCTGGTGAATACATCACCGACGACCACACCCTGAGTCTCCCGCCTCATTTGCCGACCGGCGACTATCATCTCTTCGTCGGCCTCTACAACCCGGCGGACGGAACACGGCTGGACGAGGTGGTCATCTGGAAGTGGCATCAACCCTAAATCCAACCCGCGCGCGTCAGGACATATCTGCTACAATTTTCTTATTGTCATGATTCGGACTATTGTCTGAGAACAGCCAAATGAAACTCAACCTCTCCCTCGGTCAAATGGACATCCACCTCGGCCAGCCCGAGAAAAACTTTGAACGCGCCCGCGCGTGGACCGCCGAGGCCGCGCGGCGCGGCTCCGCGCTGATCGTCTTCCCCGAGCTCTGGTCAACCGGCTACGACCTGGAGAACTGGTCGGCCTACGCGGCGTCTCTGGGGGAGGGCATTTTCGCCCGCCTGAGCGCGCTCGCCAGGGAGCACCACATCGCCATCGGCGGCTCGGTCCTCGAAGCGCGGGACGGCCGGGCCTACAACGCGTTTGCGCTCTTCGACGAGCAGGGAAATCTTTCCGGGACCTACCGCAAGACGCACCTGTTCCGGCTGATGGACGAAGATAAATGGCTCGCGCCCGGCGAGCGCCTGGAACTGGTGGAGACCGAGTGGGGGATGACCGGCCTCGGCATCTGCTACGACCTGCGGTTCCCGGAGATGTTCCGCAAGTACGCGCTCAACGGCGCGCGGCTCATGCTCCTCCCCGCCGAGTGGCCCAGCCGCCGCGCCCACCATTGGCAAACGCTCCTGCGCGCCCGCGCCATCGAGAACCAGATGTTCGTCGCGGGCTGCAACCGCGTGGGCGAGTCACAGGGCGAGCACTTCGGCGGCGGCTCCGCAGTCATTGACCCGTGGGGCGAGGCGGTGGTCGAGGGCGGCAGCTCCGAGACCCTGCTCACCGCCGAGATTGACCTCGCTCAGGTAGATGAGGTGCGCAACCGCATCAAAGTCTTTGAAGACCGCCGGCCGGATATTTACTGAAGGGGTCGGCCGCCGCTGCCCCCTTTTGATGCCCCTGCGCCCCACACCCGCCTCGTCCAGCTCACCCTCTACCGGTGTAGGGGTCGGCAGCCGCCGAACCCTGCGTCCCCTATACCTCCTGTTGGCCCTTCTCATCCTGGGTCTCACCGCTTACGTGCGGCTGGCTCATCGCGCCGATAACCCCGGCTGGTACACCGACGAAGGCACGCACCTCGCCATCGCCCAGCAACTCCTCCAGGGGCGCGTCGAGTATCTCGCGCTCAATCAATCCACGCTGCTGGCTGGCCGGCTGCCGCTCTTCGATCTTTTGCTCGCGGGCCTGTTGCGCGCTGGGGGAGACGAGATGAGCCTGCTGCGCGCGCTCACCGGATCGCTCGGCGTGGTTTCGGTGGGGCTGCTGCACTGGGCGACTCGCCGCGCGACGCGCGACCCAGCCCTCGCGCTCCTCGCCGCGCTGATGCTCGCCATCTATCCCCGGGCCGTCCTCTACAGCCGCTTCGGATTCAGTTATAACCTGCTCACCCCGCTCGTCTTGCTCGCTTATCTGGGGCTGTACGAATATCTGAACACGGCCCGGCGCGGGTGGCTGGCATTGGCGGCGCTTTCAATTGGCGTCGGCGCCATTTCCGACTTATTGACGTGGACTTTCCTGGCCCCCCTTGCGGTGGTCATCTCCGCGCGCCGCCAGCGCGACTTGCTGTGGGCCTTGCCCCTTTCGGCTTTGCCGTTTATTGGGCTGTACGCAACCCCGATGCTGGTCAGCGCCCCGCAAGCATTCCTTTTCGATTCGCGCTTTATCCTGTCCCGGCTGAGTGCTGCTTCTCTGCCCCAGCAATTCGCCACGCTGGCCGATAACTACGCGACACTGCTCTCGCAGGACGGCTGGATAACCTGCGGCCTGATCGGTCTGTTTCTGATCCAACCGGCTCGGCTGGGACGCCTGAGCCTGCTGTTCTTCCTCCTGCCCCTCACACTCATGGGGCGCAGCCTCGCCCTCTACAGCCTGAGCGCTTATTACCTGATCCCCCTGCTTCCCTTCCTGGCCCTGGGCCTGGCGGCGCTCATCCGCTATGGCGCCCCGCACGTCTGGAAGGTCGTGTCCGGCGCGCTATCGGCGCTCCTGAACTGGTGGGGTTATCCGCTGAATGAGCCAAAGTGGAAACTGCCCGTCACAGCTGGGGCGGCGATTCTATGTGGGCTGCTCATCGCCACACCTTTCGTCATGTCAATTAAATCTACCCTGGAGCAGGCGCGGAATCGCTTCAGCACAGGCATAGACGAATTCCTGATCAACCCGGCCGACGCGCGCGCAGCCGCCGCGTTCGTCAATCACCGTGTGAACGCGGACGACCTCATCATCGCCTCGCCCGGCCTCGCCTGGCTGCTTCACGGTCACGTCGCCGACTTCCAGATGGCGGCCGCCGCCG